>Ga0310690_10010642_pt1 | contig 11423 bp, 10 predicted proteins | sample AusTroGonzalo_MG_2_FD_207661 | JGI IMG/M metagenome (GOLD analysis project Ga0310690, IMG submission 207661) | Bovine rumen microbial communities from tropical cattle in Woodstock, Queensland, Australia - Gonzalo_04 (v2) (version 2) | ecosystem: Host-associated > Mammals > Digestive system >...
TCCTGATAGGCCTCGCAGGTAGGATAAGCGGCCGCAAAGAAGCCAGGGTTACGCAGAACCATATTCATGGTCATGTAGCCACCGTTGGAGCAGCCGCCAATGTATACGCGGTAAGGATCCACGTCCGGGTTCTGGCACAGATAGTTGTCAATGCAGGATTTGAGGACATCGGAATAGAGGGAAGGATACTCACCCCGGCCGAAGCCCTTGGAAGTACCCATCCACATGGTGGGGCACTGGACGGCCAGCACGTAAGCGCCGCTCTCGCCACCTTCCGTGGTAAAGTGGGACTGGATGTCGTTGCGGATGAGGGCTACCACCTCGTTACCCATGAGCTCGATGGACACGTCGGTACCGCCTTCGCCCATACCGTGAAGCCAGATGATGAGGGGGTTCTTCTTGCCATCAATTCTCAGAGCTTCGGGCTCAAAGGCACCGAAAGTGAGGGTCTCGTCTCCGGGACGTCCGGTGGAAGGACCGGTGAAAGTACCACGACGGAAGAAATCAGACTCGGACAGGAAGTTGCGGAGGGCATGGTCCGTGGCGCATTCCACGGCCGTGAACTTCTGCTTGCCCACCTTGAGAACCTTACCGGGCTTGAGGGCCACCTTAACAGGATAAGCCTTGCTCCAGGAACCCATACCTCTGGACACCAGCGGAGAAGCCCCACGCTCACGGCTCACTTCCAGGCCGAAAGCAAGGTACTCACCGCCATCGGTCCACTCACCGCGGTCGTCGCAGGGGTAGACGATCTTCACATTGCGAGCAACGCCGTTGGTTTCCACGGCAAACACCGAAGGATCCAACACGTCCAGTTTGATCTCAGGCTTCACCACCACCAGATTCACGGAAGTGGAGGCCTCATAAGCCGTGATGCGAACCACCTGAGGAGTCATCTTCAGGGTCTGGGCACCAGCTGCCACTGCAAAGGTCATGGCCCATGCAGCAAGGAAAAGTTTAATACTGTTCTTCATTATTAGAAATACTAGTTATTAGTTAATTCACTCTGTGCTAGTAAAATTAGCTATAATCTTCCCCCTATGCAACTCCTCCCTTCAATTATGACAAACAGAACAAACTTTTGTTCACCGGGAAAAATGGAAGTTCGTCATCAAAGCCCTCCATCCTCCGGAAACTATACTTAGTGACCGGAAGGGAGAGCCTCCGGAAGGCGTAGCCGCCCATGGCTCGTGAATGGGAGGGGCCCGCCGGCAGTTGTGCTGGCGGGAAAGCTTGCTTTCCTGTCAGTGCAACTGTTGGTGGGAGGGATAGGACCGAAGGTCCGTACCTTCAGGAGGCTCTCCCTGGAGGGCACGTTTTGAATGAAATTAATTGTTTGTTTTTATGATTATTTGATAAATTTATATAATTATTGCTGAATATTCTTGTCAATTTGTATGATTATTTGTAGATTTGCGGAAAATGAAGGCGAAAAAGGGCATATTTCCGATTTTGGAGGGTCAAATTGTAATGACTTTCCGGGATAATGGCTTGATTTTGGCCAAAATGGAAGACGGCGGCGAGATTATAGAGCTGCAATTTCCTTCCACCAGGGCGGAAAAGCAGGCTTGGGAAGTGCTGGCCCGGCAGGCGCAGGAAATGGCCGCCCAAATGAGGAAGATGGATCGGGAGTGGAAGGACCGGGTGCCGGAAGGCGCCAATAAAGCCCAGAAGACGCTGGCGCAGTTCCAGAGGCTGGTTCAGAAGCATGCTGCGAGTGAGCGGAATATCGGTTTTTATGCCCGCAGGCTGCAGTTGACACCGCATTACCTGTGTGCCCTTATCAAGAAGACCAGCGGTCAGACCGTGATGGAATGGGTCAATGCAGAGGTGATAAGTGAAGCGAAGGACCTGCTTCTGAGTGGAGAGCTCCAGACACAAGAAGTGGCCCGGGAGCTCAACTTCCCGGACCACGCCTCGTTTACCAAATTCTTTAAACGCGAAACGGGCCTTACTCCGCAGGCTTTTCGCGCTTGTAAATCTTCCAGCCAATCATAGCCACCAGGATAGACATCAGCGGCGAGAGGATGTTGAACAGGCAGAAAGGTGCGTACACCAGAGTGGGTACGGACAGGATGGTTGCCTGCGTCATGCCGCAACTGGACCAGGGGAAAAGCGGTGAGGTCACCGTGGAGGAATCTTCCACGCTTCGGCTCAGCAGCCGGTTTTCGTAGCCCATTTTTTCAAAAGTCTCCCGGTGCAGGTTGGAGGTAAGGATGATGGAGAGATACTGGTCCGACACAATGCCGTTCAGGCAGGCTCCAGTAAACACGGTAGAGGCTACCATGCCCGTTCGGCCCTTGGCAAAAGGCGCAAGGACGCGGGAGAGGTCCTGGATCATGCCGCTGGCCTTGAGGCTGGCACCAAAGCACATGGCGCAGAGGATGAGGTAGACCGTATTGAGCATGCCCAGCATTCCCCGGCTGGAGACCAGCTGGTTTACGTCCGGGTTGCCCGTTTCCAGCGAAACCGAATTGTAAAACATTTCCACCACACCCGTGAAGTAGATCTTGGCCTTGCTGCCTTCCGTTACGGCCGAGCCAATACCCTTGACAATGTCCGGCTGGAAAAAGATGGCAAAGGCTGCTGCGGCCAGGGAGGAGAGAGCCAGGACCATGATGGCCGGTCTTCTCTTCCAGATGAGATAGGCCGTAAAGGCGGGCACCAGCATGAGCCAGGGCGTGATATGGAACTTATTGGCCAGCAGGGTGGAATAGACCTCCATCTCGCTACCGGCCGGGCCGCCGTGGGTGAAGCCCAGTACCCCAAACACAATGAGCGTGATGGTGATGGACGGCACAGTGGTGAACATCATATAACGGATGTGCGTAAAAAGATCTACCCGGTTGATGGACGAAGCCAGCACCGTGGTGTCCGACAGGGGAGAGATCTTGTCTCCAAAGTAGGCGCCGGAGATGATGGCGCCGGCGGTCATGGCGTCGGAGAATCCTTCGGCCTTTCCTATGCCCAGCAGGGCTACACCTACCGTGGCGATGGTGGTCCAGGACGAACCCGTCATGAGGGAAACCAGGGCACACAGCACGCAGGCGGTGAACAGGAATACCTTGGGATGGATAATCTGGACACCATAATAGATAAAGGCGGGCACTACGCCGCTCATGGTCCAGGTACCGGAAATGGCGCCAATGAGAAAGAGGATGAGGATGGCGTTGGAAACCTCTCCAATGTTGCCCTTGATGGCCTCCTCAAAAGCGTGCCAAGGCGTCTTGTACAGCCAGATGGACAGCGCAATGCTAACCCCGGCCGAAACGAGCAGTGCCACCTGAGAGGCACCCAGGATGGAATCGGCCCCGAAGATATAGATATCCAGGGCGAGGAGGAAAATGAGCACTCCCAGGGGGATGAGTGCTATGAGCGTTCGTTTGGTTGCGTTCATTTCTTGTTCTTAACCACGGCTACGTAGGTGAGGAGCACCACGTTCATCATCAGGGAGTAGAGGATGGCGGGAATGGCCATCTCCTGGTTGGCAAACACGAAGGGGCTGGTGGCCAGGGCAATGGCCTGGGCGGCGTTCTGCATGCCCACTTCAATGTTCACGGTGCGGCGCTCGCGGCCGGTGATGTGGAAGAGGCGGGACAGCCCGGAGGCGCAGGCAATGGCCAGCAGGATGAGGGCGGTAACACAGAGGCCCACCTGACCCAGATTGGCAAAGATGGTGCGGTAGTGCTGGGCAAAGAAAACGGTAACCAGCAGCATCAGGGCCGGGAAAGTGGCCTTGGAAAGCACTTTGTCAATGGCTTTGGCGGCGTTACCCCAGAAATAATTAATGACCAGGCCGATGACTACGGGAAGCAGCATCAGCAGGAGATTCTGCTTGAGGAGGTTGCCCACCGGAAGGGTGATGCCCACCTGGGCGCCCGAAGCGGCGGTGACCCAACCCATGAAGATGGGGAGGGTAATGAGCGTGATGAGGCTGCTCATGGCCGTAAGGGTTACGGAAAGGGCTACGTCTCCGCCGGCCAGCTTGGAAAAGATATTGGATGAGCTGCCGCCCGGAGAGCAGGCGATGAGCATAAGGCCGATGAAAAAGACCGGCGTCAGATGAAACGCATAACCCAGCCCCAGAGCAATGAGCGGAAGGAGTACGATCTGTCCCATAAGGGCCACGAAAAAGGCCTTGGGGCGGGTAACAACCATGTAGAAGTCCTTGAGTTTGAGCGTTAAGCCCAGGTCAAACATCAGGATGGTAAGAATAGGAAGAACTATCCAAATTGTATTCATGGCGCAAAGTTATTAAAAAAACTACTTTTCTCCATAGATAATATAAAAGTAATAGTATCTTTGCAGGTTAAATGCCTCACCTGGGAGAAATTATATCGCTGATTGTGGCCCTGTCGTGGACCGTAACGGCTTTGTTTGCAGACAGAGCCAGCCACCGTTTGGGCTCTATGACCACCAACGTGATCCGTCTGGTGCTTGCTTCTGTGTTTCTGGCCGTGATCCTCTGGATTGGCCTGGGTCATCCTTATCCGGTGTATGCCGACGGCAAGGCATGGGCCTGGCTGGCGGCTTCGGCCGTGGTGGGTTACGTGTTTGGAGACTGGTGCCTGTTTAACTGCTACCTCTCCATCGGTGCCCGTTTCGGCCAGCTCTTCATGACCCTGGCTCCGCCTATGGCGGCCATTGCCGGCTGGATCATCCTGGGAGAAACCCTTACCTGGAAGTCCATGTTTGCCATGGGCGTGACGCTCTGTGGTATTGCCATCTCCATCCTGAGCAGGGGAGAGGGGCACCACGTGCGCCTGACCCTCCCGCTCAAGGGCGTCCTGCTGGGCCTGGGAGCCGGTTTGGGACAGGGTGTGGGCCTGGTTCTGTCCAAAGTGGGTATGGAGCATTATGCTACGCTGGTTCCGGCCGATGCGCCGGCTGCCATGGGAACGCTGCTGCCCTTTGCCTCTACCATGATCCGGGCCATTGTGGGTAGCCTCGGCTTCCTTCTCCTGATGACCCTTCAGCGCCAGACCTCGCAACTCAAGGCTGCCTTCCACGACCGCCGGGGTATGAGCTATGCGCTTATTGTGACGCTCTTCGGCCCGGTGCTGGGTGTTTCCCTGTCGCTGATGGCCGTGCATTATACTTCGGCCGGTATTGCCTCTACGCTGATGGCCCTCACGCCGGTGTTCATCCTCATTCCTTACGCCTTTATCTTCCACCAGCGCATTTCGGTCCGGGAAATTCTGGGCGTGGTGGTGAGTATGACGGGTGTGGCCCTTTTCTTCCTGCTTTAAACCTTTAACAGATATCTGATATGAAACCTATTAGCACGCAGAAAGCTCCGGCCGCCATTGGCCCTTACAGCCAGGCCATTGACAGCGGCGCCGGTCTTGTTTTCCTTTCCGGTCAGCTTCCCATTGATCCCGCTACGGGTGCTTTCCCGGAGGGCGGCGTTAAGGAACAGACCCGTCAGTCCATTCTGAATGCACAGGCCATCCTGGCCGAAGCCGGCCTCTCGTTGGGTAATGTGGTTAAGACAACGGTATTTCTGGCCGATATGGGAGACTTTGCCGCTATGAACGAGGTCTATGCCCAGTTCTTCGCTTCTCCCTTCCCGGCCCGCAGCGCTGTGGCTGTGAAGACCCTTCCCAAGGGTGCCTTGGTGGAAATTGAGTGTATTGCCAGTAAATAAAAGGCTATTTGAGGAGCTTGGCAAAGCCCTCCGGCAGACAGACGTTTTCTAAGGATTTCGCTCCCTCAAACAGGGGGGCGATTTCTTTTTCACGGAAACCGGCAATGCCGCAGCCGATGCGCGTGACATAGAAGAAGAGTTCCGGATGCTCTGTGGCAAAGGCAATGAAATCTTCTACATAGGGCTTGATGGTTTCTACGCCGCCCTGCATGGTGGGGATGGCGTAGCTCTGACCGCGCAGCCCTACTCCGCAACCCATGACGGCACCAAACTGACGGAAGGCGATGTAGGCGGCTCCGCCACCGTGCATCCCCTCCAGGTTGCTGCCAAATACAAACACCTCGTCCGGCTTTAGCTCCGTAATGTGCTCGGGGGTAAACTCCGGGCGCTCGATTTCATTGTAAAATCTCGGTTCTCTCATAACAAGTACGAAGTTACTCCGAATTCTTGCAAAAAGCAAGTTCTATCTTGCAATTATTCATTCTCTTTTTCTATATTTGTATTGCAACTAGCCCAACACTACATAGTTATGATTGAACCTGTCTATTCCCCCTGCCCCAAGCGTTACGACAGTATGGAGTACCGCAGAAGCGGCCGCTCCGGCGTCCGTATCCCGGTTCTGGCCCTGGGCCTCTGGCACAACTTTGGCTCCCACAAGCCCTTCCAGGACGTGAAGGCCATGGCCCATTATGCTTTTGACAAGGGAATCTGCCATTTTGATCTGGCCAACAACTACGGGCCGGATTATGGCACGGCCGAGGAAAACTTTGGCCGGCTGATGGACTGTTCCTTCCGCCCTTACCGGGACGAGATGCTCATCAGCACCAAGGCGGGTTGGGATATGTGGCCCGGTCCCTATGGCAACTGGGGTTCCCGCAAGTACCTCATGGCCAGTCTGGACCAGAGCCTCAAGCGCATGAAGCTGGACTATGTAGATGTGTTCTATTCTCACCGCTGGGACCCTGAAACCCCGCTGGAAGAGACCATGCAGGCCCTTGTGGATATAGTCAAACAGGGCAAGGCGCTCTATGTGGGCCTGTCACGCTATCCCACCGAGGAAGCCCGCAAGGCTTATAAGTATCTGGCCGAAAGGGATGTGCCCTGCCTTTTGTACCAGGACCGCTACAACATCATTGACCGCGTTCCGCAGTGCACCGGACTCATTGATCTGTGCGAGAAAACTGGCACTGGCTTTATCTCCTTCTCTCCGCTCCAGCAGGGCCTTCTGACGGGTCGCTATCTGAACGGCGTGCCCGCTGATTCCCGCATGGCCAAGGGCATCTTCCTCAAGGAGGAGATGCTTACGCCCACGCTCATGAAGGCCCTTCACGGCCTCAATGACCTGGCGGCCGAGAGAGGCCAGAGCCTGGCTCAGATGGCTCTCTCGTGGCTTATTAACGACAAGCGTGTGACCTCTGTCATCATTGGCGCCAGCTCCGTGGCCCAGATTGAAGATAACCTTCAGTCTATTAAGAATACGGACTTTTCGGCCGAAGAGCTCAAACTCATAGAGGACCTTTCAGCCCCCGTCCAGCTTAAATAGCAACTATGAAACGAGCCCTTTCTCTGTCCCTTGCTGTGATGGCTCTGACAGCCTGCGGCTACCGGGCGCCCATGTATAAGTCATACATTCCCGAGGTGGTGGATTCCACGGCCTATCCGGGAGTGGCTCCGGCTTATCAGCAACTGGCGGCCCTAATGGAAAAAGATACCGGATATGCCCCTCAGGAAGGGAATACGGTAACCATGTTCCCGGACCGTTGGCAAAAGTGGCTGCAACTTAAGGAAGATCTGGATTATGCCTCGGAGTCCATTTATATAGACCATTATCGCTTCTGTGCCGATTCGACCGGAAGCATAGTGGCCCAGGTCCTTGAAGAGAAAGCCCAGGAAGGGGTGGATGTGCGTGTGGTTCTGGACAAAGGCGCCAATACCCGGGAAGACCGTGAGAAAATGGAACTGATGAGGTCCAGTGGCGTGAAGATCCAGTACTTCCACAAGCCCAAAATGCTGATTGACCACGTTCTGCCGTCCAAGGGTTTTAACCGGGATCATAGAAAGATCCTTATTTTGGACGGCCAGACGGCCTATCTGGGCGGCCGAAATATCCAGGATAAGTATTTTCTGCAATGGAGAGACGCCGATATCCGGATTACCGGACCGGTGGTGGAAGACATTGTCTCCGTTTTTGAGGAAAACCAGCAGAGGGTAGCCCCGGAGTGGGGGACAGCCCATGTAGCCAAAGACTTGGACCATGCTGCCCGTATGGACAATATCCCCGAGATGACGCAGTATACGGATGTCACCGTCCAAGTAGTGCCCGAATCTCCCACCGACAAGATCCTTCCCACCCGCAACTGCTTTGAATGGGCTATTGAGCACGCCCAGCGGTATTTCTGGTTCTACAATCCCTACACACCGCCCCCGGCCTCTACTATACAGGCTCTTAAAGATGCAGCCGCCCGTGGGGTGGATGTTCGCTGGATGGCACCTGCTAACAATGATGTTAGTATCGAGAAGGGGATGGGGGAATCCCTATATAAGGAGCTGCTGGAAGCCGGTGTCCGTATCTACGAGTGGCAGGGAGAGGTACTCCATGCCAAGCAGTTTATGTCCGACGACTACCTGTTAATCATAGGGTCTTCCAATCTGGATAACCTGAGTTTCTTCCTTAATTATGAGGTGGTTACATTGGTATATAACAGGGATGTTACCCGCGATGCCGCCACCCTTTATCTAAAGGAGTTGTGGCAGAACTGTGAGGAAATTACCCTGGAGGAAGTCCAAAAGTGGAAGGCCTTCCGAAAATTACGCAACTGGTTTATTCGGACTTTCGGTGGCCCTGTAGGGTAGCCTTGAAAAAGCGCCCCTGCGTGGTGGGCGTGTAATCCCAGTCACTGATTAAGGTAGGTGCCCAGCGGGTGTCAAAGCACCAGACGGTGTAGGAGATACCCTTGCTGTCCAGGTACTGGGTAATGTGTTCTCCGTAGGCTTCGGTGGAAATGACCGGGATATGGGCTCCCGGCTCGTTCTCAAGGCAAAAGCCTATTTCCGTGCAGATGACGGGATAGGTGCTGGCCACAAAGCCAAAGTACTTGTCCCAGTTGGGCTCCCAGGGCTCGGGGCTTTTCATGGGATAGGGGTGGCTTACATAGGCCACATTGGGCCGATTGATGGGCTCCTGGGCCACTGGCGTGAGATCATAGGCCCAGTCGAAGCCGGCGCACAGGCAGACCGCCCTGGGGTTATAGGTGCGAACGGTATCAATAATCTGTTCCTGCAGCTCTTTCCACTCTGTCCAGGAGCAGTCTCCTACGCCTGGAGCCGTGACGGTGGGCTCGTTGAAAATCTCGTAGAGGGCTACCGTGGGCTCATTCTTGTAGTGTTCTGCCGCGGTACGCCAAAACTTGAACGTTTCGGCCTTGGTGGTGTTATAGTAGGGAGCTGTGTACAGCTCTTCCTTGAGGTTGCCAATGGAATGCCAGTCCATAATCACGTACAGGCCGTACTTCTTGGCCCATTCAATGCCCTGGTCCATGACTTCAAAGGTGCGGTCCCAGCCCAAGGCGTTGATATTGGACGGGTGCACGGCAAAGCGTACGATATTGGCGCCCCAGGCCGCAGCCTCGGCAAAGTATTCTTCTTTCCACTGGCCTTCGTTGACCAGTTTGACGGGGTCTGAGAAGCATAGGCCCCGGAAGACAATCTCATTGCCCTGCGGGTCAATGAACTTATTTCCTTTTACGGTTACCCAGCCGTTTTGGGCCGAGCAGGAGAGAAAGAGCACAAGGGCCGTCAAGGTCAGGAGAAGTGGGGACTTTTTCATACGCTGGTTATTAATGCGTATAAAGATAAGCATTTTCCAAAAAAGTGCTATCTTCGCAACATGCAAAACTTTGATTATTGTACTCCAACCCGCCTGCTTTTTGGAAAAGGCGTCGTGGAGCAGCTGCCCCTAGTGCTGGCTCCCTATGGTAAAAAAGTCCTACTCACATACGGAGGAGGCAGTATAAAGAAGATTGGTTTGTACCAGAAGGTACTGGATCTGCTCAAAGGCTTTGAGGTAGTGGAACTGCCCGGCATCCAGCCCAATCCTAAATATAATCCCAGTGTGCTGGAAGGTACCCGTCTTTGCAAGGAGCACAAGATTGAGGTGATCCTGTCCGTGGGCGGCGGTTCCGTGCTGGACTGCTCCAAAGCCATTGCAGGCTGCGCCTGCTATGACGGCGAGCCCTGGGACCTCATCACCGGAAAGGTTCCCACCAAGGCGGCCCTTCCCATTGTGGATATCCTTACCCTGGCGGCCACCGGCAGTGAATACGACTGCGGAGGCGTGATCTCCCGTACAGAGACCAACGACAAGCTCTGCTATGCCAGTCCTCTGGTGTTCCCCAAAGTCTCATTCCTGGATCCTGTCTACACGTTCTCCGTGAGCAAGGGACAGACGGCTGCCGGTATAGCAGACGCCATCAACCATATCCTGGAGCAGTATTTCTGCGAGGATACCACCCTCATGAACGACGGCTTCTGCGAGGCCGGTATCAAGAGCCTCATGGTTAACGGCAAGGCCTGCCTGGAGAATCCGGAAGATTATACGGCCCGCGCCGAGATGATGTTTGTGTGCACCCTGGCGTGCAACAACATCATGTCTCTGGGTAACAGTGCATCCGGCTGGCCCATGCACGGCATTGAACATGCCCTAAGCGGCTATTACGACATTACCCACGGCTGGGGCCTGGCCATCCTGACCCCTCGCTGGATGAAGCACATCCTGAGCGAGCGTACCCTGCCGCGCTTTGTAAAATATGGTGTCAACGTCTTTGGCATTGACGCCTCACTGGATCCCTGGGAGATTGCCAATAAGGCCATCGAAGCCACTTACGCCTTCTTTGAGTCCCTGGGTATCCCTATGCATCTGAAAGAACTGGGCATTGATGAGAGCCGGATAGGAGAGATGGCTCACCATGTTGCCGTGAATGAGGGCCTGGAGAATGCCTATGTGCCGCTTCTCGAGGCCGATATTGCTCAAATCTTAAAAGCCAGTCTGTAATGAATATCAAACTTGTGGGCTCCCTGATAGCCGTTTCTATCATAGCCTGCCCCCTTTTATATATATTTGTAGGTCCCGCTCTGGATGCATCCCAGATGGAGACCCTGAAGGTTCTGGGTATGATCATGTGCGGCAGTGCCGTCTTCTGCTTTGTGGTGGGAGAACTCACCGGCAACAACAGCCAGATGGATAAACTCTGGAGCCTTCTTCCCATTGCTTATACCTGGGTGATTGCTTTCCGTGGCGGGCTGCAGACCCGTCTGGTGGTAATGGCCGTGCTGGCTACGCTCTGGGGGCTTCGCCTTACCTTCAACTTTGCCCGTAAGGGGGCTTATCGCCTCAAATTCTGGGAAGGGGAGGAAGACTACCGCTGGGCCGTTCTGCGCGCCAAGAAAGAGTTCCAGCCGCACTGGAAATGGATGATCTTCAACCTTTTCTTCATCAGTATCTATCAGAATGCCCTGGTCCTGATGACGACCTTCCCGGCCCTGGTGCTCATGGGGGTAGACAAGCCTTTCGGCCTGGTGGATGGCCTGGTTTCGGCCCTTATGTTGGGTTTCATTGTCTATGAGACCATTGCCGACGAGCAGCAGTGGGCTTTCCAGACCACCAAGTGGAAGCTGATCAAGGAAGGCAAGAAGCTGGAAGAGCTGCCGGCTCCTTATAATAAAGGTTTCAATACCGTGGGCCTCTGGAATGTGAGCCGCCACCCCAATTACTTTGCCG
>Ga0310690_10010643_pt1 | contig 11421 bp, 15 predicted proteins | sample AusTroGonzalo_MG_2_FD_207661 | JGI IMG/M metagenome (GOLD analysis project Ga0310690, IMG submission 207661) | Bovine rumen microbial communities from tropical cattle in Woodstock, Queensland, Australia - Gonzalo_04 (v2) (version 2) | ecosystem: Host-associated > Mammals > Digestive system >...
AGGAGTTTTTATATGAAAAATTATGCGAAAGTTTTAGTGTTTGCCGCATTGGTGGCTTTGATTGTTGTGCCGGCCCAGGCGTTGGAAGTGTCGCCATCTATGTGTGCATTGATTGGGCAAATGCAAAAAGTGTTCAAATTGTTAAGAATTTTGGCGTTTGTGGGCGCGGGATTCTATATGGCTAGTTGGGCATGGGATTATATTGTTAATGCGGGTGGTAAAGATGGTATTATTGCCGACGTTAAAAAGAAAGGTATTGGTTTGTTGGTTGGGTTTACATTATTGTTTGCCATCGGTGTTGTTATTTCGTTCTTGTTGGGTGCAACCGGTGATGATGGTAAAGGTTGTATCACCGAAGGTTGGAAATAATTATATAATCCGTAAAAGATTTTCAGGTGGCGATGCGCCACCTGAATTTTTTTATAACAAATTATTTTTTGTCGTCTTCTATATTTGCCAATGAATACAAAACAGATGATATTAGTGATTGATATGGGACGTGTTGTTCATTTGCGAGTTCTTTTATTTTATCCAAAATCGCGTGTGGGATGCGCATATTTATAACGCAATCAGATTTGTTAAAAGTGCGATATGCGGCGTATTCTTTTAACAGTGCTTCGATGTTCATAATGAACAATTGTTGCATAACATTTGGCATATTTTACCCCTCTATACCATGTTCAACACAGGCGTCATTACCAGTGTCTTTACTGATGACTATAACAATGTATTTACAGTTGTCAATACATTTGTAAAGGCGGCTGTAATCACGGGTGTCAGCACGTTTGTGGTGACGTTTGTAATGGCGGTTGTGTTGCTGAAATAAATTTGATTTTTGTGTTTTTTATGTCTAATATTTGTGTGCGCAAATGCGCGGATAAAAGGAAAGGATTTTTAATGCTGAAAAAATTATTTTTTGGGATTGTTTCATTGTTTTTGTTGGCTGTGCCGGCGTGGGCCGAATTAAAGGTTGATATTGTTGCCGGTAATGTTGACCCCATATCGATCGCAGTGCAAAATGTAGAGGCAGCCAAAGGGGTTGCAAAATCTGATGCGGAAATGGTGAGAGAGGTTGTTGAAAATGACCTGAAATCAACCGGGCTGTTTCGTATGATTAATAAAGATGCGTATCCCCAATTTGTAAAATTTAATGATATGCCTGATTTTAAGTTGTGGTATGCGATAAAAGCCCAAGTGTTGGTGCAATCTAAAATGACCAAGATGAAGGGTGGAATGTATAAATTAGAATTTTATGTTTGGGATTTAAATGGTAAAGAACAGATAGAGGCGCAAAGTTTGGCCGCATCGAAAAAATCTATTCGGCGTATGGCACATTTGATGGCGGATGCTATTTATGAAAGATTAACGGGCGAGGTTGGGTATTTCGATACTCAAATCGTGTTTATTGCAGAAACAGGTGATGTTGCAAATCGTGTTAAACGGATGGCGATTATGGACCAAGACGGATATGGTATGCGGTATTTGTCTGATAAAAATACTTTTGTTATGTCACCGCGGTTTTCGCCAAATATGCGGACGATAATATTTCTATCTTATCGGGATGATAAACCTATGATTTGGACATTGGATTTGGACAATGGCGCGCAACGGCGATTGGGCGAATTTGGTGGTATGAATTTTGCACCACGGTTTTCGCCGGACGGTAATAAGGTCGCGATGTCTTTGGTACGCGATGGCGATACGCATATATTTGAATATAATATTGAAACACGTGAATTGCGTCAGTTGACATTTGGACATTCGTTGAATACCAGTCCTTCTTATTCGCCGGACGGAACGCAATTAGCGTTTAATTCTGATAAGTCTGGCAGTCAGCAAATTCATGTTATGGACCTGAATACGGGTAATGAAGAACGCATAACGTTTGGGGCGGGGCGGTATGCAACGCCGGCATGGTCACCGGACGGTCAATTCATCGCGTTCACCAAGATTGCTGATGATACATTTTATATCGGCATTATGGGGCCGGATGGCAAACGCGAAAAGATTTTGGCGGGCGGTTGGTATATGGAGGCCCCATCATGGGCACCGGGATCCCGTCGACTGGTTTATTATGAAACGGAAAAATCTGATGATGGCCAGGACCGTATGAGTCATTTACGCAGTGTCGATATAACCGGACAAAACATATATGATATTGATTTGCCGGACGGGGTTAATGGTGTTGAACCGACGTGGTCGCCAAAGTTGCAATAGTCATGTTGATAAAAGGAAATTGCTTTTTTATTGTTGCATTATTGTGCGCGTTTGTGTCGCATGGTGCCCATGCCGTGCCGGCGGTTGTGAAGTACATTGTTGATGGTGATACTTTTTCTGCGGGTGTAAAGTTAGAAGATGATACAATGGTGTCTGTGCGTGTTCGGTTGCGTAATGTTGATACGCCGGAATTGCATGGCGAATGTGTGGACGAAATTGTTGCGGCAAATGTCGCGAAAAATCGTTTGGCGGAATTATTGCCGGTGGGCAGTGTCGTTGAATTGGAAAATGTAAAGGATGATAAATACCTGGGGCGGATTGATGCGAATGTTCGGGATTCACGCGGTCGTGATGTTGGGCGGGTTATGGTTCGCGAAAAATTAGGACGACCGTACAGTGGCGGCAAACGCGTGTCTTGGTGTAAATAAAAAATATAATGGGTATCTGCTTGGTATTTGTTCAATTATGTAGCATTATGTATACTGCACTTATAAATAACGTCGTATCTGGCCTTGTTATATTTTTTTATTTGTATTAAGAAAGTGTTATGCGCTGTGGCGGTTGATGGCCGCGTGGACTTCTTCTAAACTGGCGGTTGATGGTAACAGGTTCTCGAAATACACGTTTGCGGTGCCGGGGGTAATACGGCCACTTTTTGGCCAATAAAGTCCGGCGTCTGTGCCGACGGGCAATATTGGTAATTTTAATTCGTGGGCTAAAAATAATAATCCACGACGTAATGCAGGACGCATGCCGGGTTTAACGCGGGTGCCTTCGGGGAATATAATTAAATTTTGGCCGTTCATGATTTTTGTCGCAACGCGTTCGCTTAATTTGCGCATATTTGTGTGGCCGCGTTTGCGATTTACCGGTTGCAGACCAATTCTGTAAAACGCCCAACCATAAATCGGAATCCAAATCAATTCACGTTTGATAATAAAAAACGGGTTTGGAACATTCATATATAAAATCGCAATTTCCAATATCGACATATGTTTGGCGGCAATAATCGCCTTGCCATCCAGACGCATGTTGGTATCCGGTTTGGTTGGAATACCGTTTTCTTCGGTTGGTGGATAATGAACCTGGTACTTTATGTTGCCGATTATGCGCGCAATATACAGCACACCACGCGTTTCAGCCGTGACGATAAAACGACATAGTTTTTTTGATATTAAACTGAGGCACAGTATTGGTGACCATGCAACAAAATAAATACCAAGTATGGTTCTGAAAATAATTGTTCTTAACATTTTTACCCTTCTTTGATGCCAAATAAAGTGACCAGATATTTTACATATTCAACCGTCCAACGTTGCAACCGTTGTGATGCGGGCATACCAATTAATGGTGCCGAACACGTAATTAATTCTGTTTTTGGAATTTCATGATGAATCAAGTGAATTGCACGTTTCATGTGTTCTTCGGTTGTGACAATTACAATTCTATCAAGGCGTTTTTGTTTGACAATCTTTTTTATTGCCAGTGCGTTTTGATATGTTGATTTTGATTTTGTTTCCATTGCAACCTGGGCATTTTTGGTGTCGAATTTATGGCCACCAACGCCGATTATGTGAATTTGAGTAAATGGATATTGTTTTGTTTGCTGTAATGCAAATGGAACACGACGTGCGTCACCGGTTAAAACAAAAATATTATCATCCGGTAATATCGGACCGCATGTCATGGGCGATGTCAGTTTATATATCATGCCGCCCAGCACGAAAATTCCCAATATCAATAAAGATGGTGTGAATATTTTCATTTAACTGTTTTTCAGAATATTTTTTGTTGTGTGTTTTGTTATGTATGTCGCAAAAATTGTAATTGCGATTGGCAGTAATATTAATAATAACCAATCAAAAATATTTAATCCAATCATTGCCATTAATCCTACCCTGGCAGAATGGGCCGCCGCGTTTATCAGGAATAAAAATGGTAATGCCAATGCGAATCCGTAAATGGTTGCGCGGGTGCAAATGCGTGCAACGATGATTTGCATTTGTTTTGCAACGAACGAATCGCTGGCCCCGATTTGGTTTAATATTTCCAATTCACGTTTGTGCAACATTGCGGTGTTATGTGCAATATATGTGATACAGATTGTAATTGCGCCCAATGCAACAATTAAAACCAATGCGGAAATTGCGATTAAATACCATCCTGCGCGAATCGGGGTTGCCAATGCATTTTTGTGGGTTAAAAATTTTGCGTATGGGGTGATTTGTGCTTTTACAGATTCCATGTCGGTGCGGGTTGCAAATTTAACCTCCCACATTTGGGGCAGGTATTTTTGTAATGCGGATCCCCCCGATACCCATGGCGACATCAAATCCGCCATTTGCGTGGACGATAATTCCGTAGATGATGATATTATCTTTTTATTTTGGGTTAAAATTTCGCGAATTTTTGGGACGTCATTTGAATCGGTTGTTTGGATTGTTGCATATAAATCCCATTGTGTGTTCATACGAATTGCGCCGGTACCAATCATAAGCGCAATGCCCAATGTCAAGACGGATAAAAAAGTCAGCACCGACATTATCGCCGTCATAAATGTACTTTGTTCACGTATCAGTGAAAAAACAACAGGTTTTTGTTTCATTATATGTTTCCAATGTCGTCAAATTGTTTTGATAATTCGTTAAAGTAATTTTTTGGGGCGGGGCCCTTCCATAATTTTTTTGTTTGGCCAGAATCCGATGTGTGGGTTTGCTTTGTCACAAAAGTCACGTGATGATTTTCGATATGAATTACCGGGAATTTGTATGTTTCTATTAATCTTTTATTATGTGTGGCCAATATAATTGTCGTGCCAAACATTTTATTCATTTGAATGAATAAATCCATTAAACGTGATGTATTATCATCATCCAAATTTCCAGTTGGTTCGTCCGCCAATAAAATAGACGGTTGGACGATTATGGCGCGTGCAACCGATACACGTTGTTGTTGACCGCCACTTAACGCCAATGGTTTTTCATCAGCATATTTTCCCAATCCGACCCAATCCAAAACCTTTGGCACCAATGCACGGATTTTAGATTCAGCCATGCCGCGAACGCGTAATGGTAATGCAACGTTATCAAACACAGATAAATGTGATAACAAAGAGTATTCTTGGAATACAATTGCCATTTTTTTACGGATGTTTGTTATTTCGTCGCGTGACATATCGTTTGTGATGTGTCCGAATAATTTTATTTGGCCGGTTTTAGCCTTGTGCAATTGATATATTAGTCGAAGCAGAGTTGTTTTGCCAGCACCAGATGCACCGGTTAAAAAATAAATCGCGCCGCCGGTTATATTGAAAGATACGTCGGTCAAAACGTCGGCGCCATTGTCGTATGATGTCGATACATTTGTTAAAGATATAGATGATGTTTTTTCTTCCATTTCAGGCTAATCTTAGAAAAAAATAACGAATTGGTCAAATGTTAAAATATTTTATAAATGTATGTTTTATGATTTGGAAAAATAGTGAAAATATGATAAAATTGTATTTAGAAATGGTATAGGAAATGTTTGTAAAAAAAGTTGCGTACGCTATGTTTTTTGCCGGTTTTTTGCCGGTTACAGCGTTTGGTACGATGGCGTATACGCCGTCGCGGCCGTGTGGTTGTATGCAGAGAAGTGCACCGTGTCAAACATCAACATATGTTCCGGTACAACAAAAAAAGTCGTCTGAACCTGGGGAATGGTATGTTGGTGCGAATTTTATGATGAATATGTTGTCTTGGGAAAATGACTATAAATCTGATTATGATGGTTCAGATTTGATGTTCAGTAAAGATACATATTCATTTGAATCTGTGACTGGTTTTTCTGTGGTGTTGGGTCGTCGGTTTGAATCAGGAATACGTGGTGATATAGAATTTGGAAAAACTTCGACGTTTACAGATGAAGATGATGTGGCCCAATTTTCCATGGATATGATGTATGTTATGGGAAATTTGTATTATGATTTCGGGTCTGGGGTTTATTTAGGTGCGGGTGTTGGTGCTGCAAAACCAACGGTTAAAATAGAAGGGGCGTTGTTTGGTGGTGCCGGTGGTGAAAACAGTTCAATATCCCCAAAAGTTGGTGCAGCAATTGGATATGCGGCACAAATTGCGGATAGTGTGTTTGTTGATTTCAGGTATAGATTGTCTGGGTTAAAGGGAACGGATTTATCAAAGTCATTTTTGTGGGATCAATATACAGGAGAATTTGAACCATATATATTACAGATAGAAAGCGGATTGATTTTGGAAAATAGTGTGTCGTTGGGATTACGGTACAGTTTTTAGGTTGGGTGTGAAAAAAGAGAGAGATGAGACGTAGAACAGGATTTTATTCGTTTATTTTGACAAGCATTGTATGTATGCTGGGTGGGGGTGCATTTGCGGCGTCATCAGTGCGTATGTTGGGAACGAATGGAAATACGGTTGTTGGTGCAACGACAGATGCAACAACAGGTGGTGATGTTAATCTTGGGCCACAAACCAGTGCGGTTGTATCAGGAACAGGGTTGGTCACAAATCGTGCGTCGTCTTTGCGTTTCGCGCCAACGGTCACAACGAAATCGAATAACACCGCAACGCAATCTTATTCTGGGTTGGTATCAAATGGCGATAAAACTGCGACTGGGGCGAATGTTGTTTCTGGTAATAACGCATCGTCCAGATTGTCTATTGGAAAATACTTAAATTTATCTCATTCTACAAAGCCCGTGACGCCAACGGATGGCGGTGGTTCAACAACGCCCAGTGGTGGTGGTGCGTCAAATGCAGATATAGATGCATTGCGTTCAGAATTGGATGCTTTGCAAGACCAGGTTGATAATTTAAGGGACGGCAAACAAAATAATTTGATTGTTGGGTCTGGGGAATATATTGATATATCTGGGCCGGGTAATAATGTTATTTCCATTGATATAGGTGCGTTGAAAAGCGATTTGCAAACAGCGTTGGGGACGGATAAAGATGTTTTGACGGAAATAGATAGCGATTACAAATTATGGTGGTGTTATGCCAATGCGACTAAGACAGCGTGTGCACAAGCAAAACAATTGGTGGTTGATTTAGGCAAGGTAATGGATGAATATGATTTGGCGCATAATAATGAATCTTTGAGTACGGCTTTGGCTGGAAAGCAGGGTATATTGACCGAAGCGAATAATGGTTATATCGCGATAAATCAAGAAGCAGGAACAATCGGTGTGCGTTTTGATGCGTTAAAAGAGGCATTGGGTATATCTGATGCGAAACAGTCTGAAATTCAGTTTGTTGATGGTAAATTACAATGGCGTTATATGGATGAATACGAAGCGGATGGTACGACCAAAAAATGGAATACGGCCGATATCCAGGCTTTGATAAATTCCAGTTTGGAAAATTATGTCCAAGTGGCGACATTGAATAATTATGTGTTGAAATCTGAAATTGGACAATATCAAAGTGATTTGACGGCCGATCCAAATGGGTATATCAAAATAACTAATAGCCAAATTGGTATAAAGTTTGATGAATTAAAGGAAGCGTTAAATATTCCTGATTCTGTGGCTAAAATTGAAATGGAAATAACGTCTGCGGGCAAATTGCGCTGGCGGTATATGAATGAGTTCGAAGAAGATGGTACGACCAAAAAATGGACAGATGTGTCGGTTGATATCGGTGATTTGATTGATGGTAAGTTAGAGACGTATGTCAGCAATTCTTCTTTGGCCACAACATTGAATAGTTATGTCACAAATGACGGTTTGTCGACTGTGTTGCAAGATTATGTGACCAAGACGTATGTTGATAATGGTTTGGCGACAAAACAGGTTAAATTGACCGAGGCTGAAAATGGCTTTATTGCGATTACGCCTGTGGATGGTCAAAATGCGGAAACTATTGGAATTAAACTTGCTGAACTGCGGGCGGCATTGAATATTCCGGATGCAAAAACTTCGGAAATGCGTGTTGATAATGGTGTTTTGCAATGGCGTTATATGGATGAGTTTGAGGTAGATTCAGAAACAGGACAACCAAAGACAGATACAAACGGTGACAAAATTAAACAATGGACGACGGTGTATGATTTAAATACATTGTTGGGTGATTGGGTTTCGACAACTGATTTTAATGCGGCAATAAGTCGTATAGATGGCGAATTGGCGGGCAAACAGATTAAATTAAGACCAAAGGCAGACGGTTATATCGAATTGGATGAACAAACGGGTGAAATCGCTGTTGATATGATAAGTTTGCGCGAATATTTGGCGTTGGAAAGTAATGGTGCCAGAACGTCCGAAATACGCGTTTTTGACGGTAAATTACAATGGCGGTATTTGGATGAATTCGAAGATGATCCAGATGTACCGGGAAATCGTATAGAACGGTGGCATGTTTTGGATTTGTCTACGGTTGAATTGCCGTTGTATGTGGAAAAGACTTATTTGCATAACAATTATTATAACAAGACGTATGTTGATAATTTGGCACGGACTATCGAAAATAATATCAATATTACTTTGGAAAATTTATGGCCAGATGAAGGTTTGTATTTGTTGAGTGTCACAGGCAGTGGTGATGACAAGACCCATGTGTGGCGTCCGGTTCAGATTGTTGATGGCGAAGGCGTTGTTCATTAAAGTTTTCCATGAAAAAAAATTGCAAAAAAATATCGCCGTTGCCGGCGGTATTTTCGAATGCCCAGAAAGGAAGGAAAGGAGAAAAAGAAACGGGCATTCTAAACTGTAAAAATTTGGGGTCCAAGGTCCAGAGGAGAGAGAATGTAGGAGGGAGTCTGAATCCCTGGGCCCCTGTTATTTGATTGCTTTCGCAACCAAAGTCAAATGGTTTTATCCTCTTGACGAATCGTAATGTAATACATTTTATTATGTTTGTCAAGTGTTTTTGTCAAAAAATTTTTTCGTATATTAAAAAAGTCTGAAATCCTGGGAAAACGTCCTGGTTGTTGATTTTATGGTATGGGCGTAAAATTAAAGTGATATAGGAGGTTTTTTATGACACACGAAGAAGTATGGCAAGCAATCGAAAAATTTGCGATGGAACATGGAATGTCTTGTTCTGGGTTGGCGCGTACCAGTGGTTTGGATGCCACAACGTTTAATAAAAGCAAGCGGTGGTCCAAATGTGGTCAGCCACGTTGGCCGTCCAGCAACAGTATCGCTAAAATTTTAAGTGCAACAGATACGGATTTGCACGATTTTACAAAACATATGGGACATTAAAAATCCCCTGAACTTTTTTTTCAGGGGATTTTTTATATTGCCATTATGAATATTTTTGCCTGGTTTGCGGCGGCGATTACCGCCGGTTTATCAATTACAAAGCATGTTTTTGCATTAACAACAATTCCGCGTAATTTAGCAGCAGCGACGGCACGCACAGTGTCAACGCCAATTGCCGGGATATCGATTCGTAAATCTTGGCCGGGTTTGGTCATTTTGGCAAATACCCCAGATGTCCGCCCGCGTTTGTTTTTGCGCATTTCGACCACACGATCCAGCATACGTGCGGTTCCTTCGGCGGCCTCTACTGCGATTACTTGCTTGTCGACAACGACAGAAGCCCCGATATCGGCAACACCGATAGTATGCGAAACATCCACTGCGCGTTCTATATTTGCGGTGTCCGCGCGTGTTGGTTTTGTTTTTGTTTGGATTCCGGGTTTATCGAAAGTTAAACTTGGTGCGACATCTTGTGCCGCAACAATTTCGTAACCACGTTTTTCCAAAGCCTTGTTAAATGCAACCGCCATAGAATCATACCCCCGTTGATGTTTTATAACACTCAGCAATACGCCCAACGACCATAAATCTGGTCGAATATCAGACAAATTCACGTGTCCCAATGCGCCGACAAAGACCAATTTTTTAATGCCGCGTTTTTTACATTCGCGTGCGGCACGGCCCGCACCACCCAATCGAATGACCAAATCTGGATTTAATGCCGGATCGTAAAAGTTTTTAAGTCCGACAACATACACGTCCCAACCGTTTTTTCGCATTTCATCACGTGCCAAACGTGGCAACGACAGTGCGCCGGCGAATAAAGCAACTTTTTTATCTGAATTTGTTTTCATAATGTATATTTTATTCATAAAACGACTTGGAATCAACATAAATTATGATACACTGGGCGTGAATATAAAGGAAAAATAATGTCGAAATGTCCTTTCTTTGGGGTTTGTGGTGGGTGTCGGTATGATTTCGATGCACCGAATTATCGCGAACAAAAATTGCGCGATTTGCCGCGTTTGGAAAATATGGGGGTGCCAATATGGGGCGCGTCGGGGGCGCGTCGTCGGGCGGATTTTGTTGCGGCGGCGGGGCATTTTGGTTTTTATCGTGCCGGTTCGCGTGACATAGTTGATATTACAAATTGTCCAAATGTTTTGCCGGAAATAAACGAAATTTTGCCGAATTTGGCGGCTTTGCCGTGGGGCGGGGTGGCATCGGTGTTGGTGACGAAATGTGAAAATGGAATTGTTGTAAATGTGACGTCGGATGTGCCTTATTTTGATGTGAATTTTCGCAATGCGGTGGAAAAGTTGCCGGCGCAAATAATCCGGTTTACTTGGAATAGTATGGTTGTGCGTGAATATCATAAACCGATTGTGGCATTCGATGATGCGCGCACATGTTTCCCGGACAGTGCTTTTTTGCAACCGACGGATGGTACAGAAAAAATTTTACGGGATATGGTTATTGCGGCGACGGCGGGGGCGCGGCGTGTAGTGGATTTATTTTGTGGTATTGGGACTTTTACATTTGCGACACATGCGGTCGGGTTTGATATAAATGGCATTGGGAACAATCGTGATTTGTTTAGGCGGCCATTGTCCCCCGGCCAATTAAATTCATATGATGCAATAATAATGGATCCGCCGCGTGCGGGTGCATTGTCGCAATCGAAAAATATAGCCAAATCGGGTGTGCCACGGGTTGTGTATATATCGTGTAATCCAGACAGTTGGACGCGGGACAGGGCGGTATTGGAACGTGGCGGATATGTATTAGAAAGTGTTGTCCCGGTTGATCAATTTGTTGGCACGAATCATTGGGAATTGTTTTCAGTATTTGGGAAATAAAAAAACACCCCGTTTGGGGTGTTTTTAATAGGGAACTAACGTATTTATTACGATTATGAATTTGGAACAGCATTTGTGCTTTCTGTATCCATATTCGTCCATTTATAGTATTTTGTATTACCA
>Ga0310690_10010644_pt1 | contig 11421 bp, 9 predicted proteins | sample AusTroGonzalo_MG_2_FD_207661 | JGI IMG/M metagenome (GOLD analysis project Ga0310690, IMG submission 207661) | Bovine rumen microbial communities from tropical cattle in Woodstock, Queensland, Australia - Gonzalo_04 (v2) (version 2) | ecosystem: Host-associated > Mammals > Digestive system >...
AAATCATAATACTCTACTATTTCTGTTCCTTTCTTATTCTTCCACAAACAGAACAAGGAACCCTCTGTATGAGCTTCTCCCGAAATTTTTATTCCATTCGAAACAGCCTCTACATTGAATTGGCGTTCTCCTTTTCCACCTGCAGCTTCAATTGTTATCCATTCTGTTTTACCAATAAAATGTCCCTTTTCGTCATAAGCTTCAATTTTATATTTGTAACTTTTTCCGGCATCTACATATTCATCCTTTACAGCTTTTATAGCATCCAGATCACAAATTATAAAACGACGGTTGCCTGAAAACCTACCTTCTGACGCATAGATTTCTAATTGTGCTATATCTTCAGGTAAGTTGCCCCAGGAAAGTTCAATTCCAGAATCAGAGTTTTTAAGCTCTAATCCTATAGAAATTCCCGGTACCTGATTATTCCCGTTTGATCCATTTCCATCATTGCTTCCCGAATTGCTTGCATTATCACATGAAAGCAGTGATCCGGCAAACAAGATGGAAACTCCCATAAATAAACTAACAAATAATCTCTTAAAATTCATTTTTTGTTACAGCTCCTTGATTAAAGTAATTGTCTAATATTTTAATCAAGGCTTACATGTAAATCAATACATCCACCGGCAAAGTCGTAGCCGTAGAGCTTGTAGGTTCCGCGTTTAAGGAGGATGTTGTGAGCTTCCTTAAACTTTTTGCCGTCTTTGGCTTTTGATGAATCGATGCGGATCTGACTAACTGCTTCTCCTGTCTGAGTATTCACAACAGCAAAGGTCATTGGCGAACCTGTATAGCCGCTTACTTCAAAGTTGTAGAAATCAGGATAAACAACCTTTACTTCACCCCAGTCTACTGCATTGGCAATGTTTGACGAAATTGGCGAATATACTTCACTCTTTGTATTAAAGCTGTTACTGCTTCTCAGACTCATAAAAACTACTGTACTGGCAAGACCAAGGAAAAGAACTAAAAGGAAAACAGGTGCTCCGTTCCAGCTGCGTTTGTGTCCGTCGGCACGCTGAGGGTTACGAAGTACATATACTCCGCGTCCAATTACAAAGACTTCGATAAGCAAAGTCAAAACAAGAATTGCAGAATGAATACGTGGATATCTGATTGTAAAATACAATTCAATAATAGCAAGCAATGAAAGTGCTCCTATGGAACCTATTCCCTCTTTCTGCCATTTAGCATGCATTTCTTTGAGCGACTGTGAATCGTTATAGATTTCGTAATCATCGCCGGCCTTGTCATAAAGCTTTCTGAAGTAGTGCCAGCCGTTGAAGGTCGAGTTTACATATTCCCAGCCCTGTTCACGGAAGGTTTCAATATAGCGGCCCATATCTTCGATTTTTGGATTATAATCAAGCTGATATCGGTAGCGCATTGAATCGTTCTTCTTGTAGCGGTTAGAAAATAAACCACCTTTAATAAGCTGCCAGCCGTTGTCTGACATTTTGTTCAAATCTTCAATTTCTCTTGTGTAATCCCAAGCTGCATAAACATTCCAAACTCTTTTGTATTCTTTCATAATTTCAATCTCCTTTGTGGTTGCAACCCTTCGACAAGCTCAGGGACCGCAGTTGCCACTTCTCCTTTTAATCAGTTACTGCGCTTAACATCCTTTTAAGACGATTTACTTCTGCCTTAAAAGCTTCTGTTCCTTCAGTTGTAAGAGTGTATAGTCTCTTTTTCTCTGAACCTGGTTCGTCTGATACAATTTCCTTAATCCAGCCCTTTTTAATCATGTTGCTGGTTGCACCGTACATTGTACCCGACCCGATTTTTACTTCGCCTTCCGAAAGTGTTTCTGTCATCTTCATAATGCCGTAGCCGTGGTTTGCACCCTTGGAAAGGCACAGCAAGATATAAAAGTAACTTTCTGATAAAGGCTCAAATTTAACTGTTTTCATAAGCTAATCTCCTGTGAGATCCCGAAACAAGTTCGGGATGACATTTTTGCTGTGGCGTTATAACATGGTCGACTCTCGTTATATCGTCACTCGATATATATATCATATCACGACATATGTCGTGTGTCAACATATATTCAACATTTTTTTTACTTGCCAATTCATGTCTTTTTCATTATCTTTAAAATAATAAATAAGATTTTAAGGAGACAAGATAAATGAAAATCAAACCATTAGCAGACCGTGTATTGGTAAAAAACGATAAGGCAGAAACAAAGACTGCAGGTGGACTTATTATTCCGGAGGCTGCTCAAGAAAAAACTCAGACTGCTGTTGTTGTAGAGGTTGGACCTGGAACTGACGAAGTAAAAATCACACTTAAGAAAGGCGACCGCATTATGTACGACAAGTACGCCGGAACACCAATCAAGCTCGACGGCGAAGACCATCTGATCCTTCGCATGAGTGATATTATTGCTGTGGTTGAGTAGAAAGCTTTTCTTTCAACAAGGCTGCCCTTGCGTTATCTGGATAAAGCAGAATTGCATATTCAGTAGAACGGAGGGCATTTTTATTGTCTCCGGTTGCTGCATAAACACCGGCAATTCTGTAGAAAACTTCTGATCTTAAATAATTCCTGCTTTCGCGACCGGCTGCCTTTCCATACAAATCAAGAGACTTATCTTTTTTACCTGTAGAAAAATAAATATCGGCAAGATTCATGCAGGAAACTGTAGAAACAAGCGGAGAAACAATTCCTTCGTATAAAATTCCACCGCTTTCATAAACACAATATTCATAAAGCCGCAGTGCTTCATCATATTTCTTTTCATCTGTAACAAACCAGGCTGCAAACTCTACGGTACGCTCATCCATAGCAGAAACATTCCTTAAAACCTGATCCCAGAAATCCTGCTTCGGGTCAAAGCTATATGATGTAGAAATATATTTTGTAAAAAGCTCGCGTGCATCGTCCTTCTGGTTCGTTTTTAAAAGGAAGCTGAGCACATACTGAACAAGCAGCATCTGATACTTTTCTTCTTCGCTGTAATTGTTTTCCATCTGAAGCCAAAGATCTGCTGTTTTTTCTTTTACAGTAAACGAGCTGTCTGTTTTATACTTTAAGTCGAGCCGTGCAATAGAAAGATACGGATCTTTTGTGCGCTCCATTGCCTGCTCAAGTCTGTAAATTGCATCACTCATAGGAATCTTTCTGCGGTTATCATATTTTTCCATGGAAACAGACGAAATACCGTTTGCACGAAGATTTTTAATTTCCATAGATTCTTCGCGTTCAAGATTTGAGTTATAGGCAAAATCAGAATAAAGGATAAGGGCAGCAACATTGTCAGGCCAGCGGTTTACAGAATAGAACAAAAGATCTGCACAAGAATCATCATCATACTGATTTTTTGCCCAGACAGCGCTGTTTACAACAATAATTGAAAGAAGATTTTCGTCTTCTGTATTGAGCTGCCCGATAGTGTCGAGTCTGCAGATAAGCTCCTGTCTCTTTGATTCTGCGTTTTCCATTTCTGAAACAGCCATATAGGCATCTGACTCAAGCGCAATCTGTTTGATTTCTGAAGTTCTAAGTGTTCTTCTGCCGGCAGCATTAGGATAATCTGCAAGGTAAGAGCGGGAAGCTTCAAGTGCATTTATTGCTTCGTAATATTTTCCTGAATCATAAAGTACGAGTGCCCAGAAATAAGCATCATCTGCATCGGCAAACGAAGGAGGAAGGAGCGACGCTGCAACACTAAAAAGGCCTTCTTTAAGCTTAAAGATTGCACAGTTTCTAATCCATATAGGATTCAGGCTTCCCCGGTAGGCATCGTAATAAATTGAATAATATTTCGGATCCTTATAAAAATCGGCAGTTTCGCCCTGCATTGCCTGCTTAAGGACAACCTCTGAATAAATTGAACCATATTTTGTGCCATGCAGATCTTCAGCCATCTTTTTAGCTTCGTCGAGTCTGTCTCGGCGCAAAAGGAAGGTTGCATATATAGCTTTTAGTTCTTCGCTGCGACTGTTCTTTTTAAGTGCTTTTTTAAGGAGCTTTTCGGCAAGCTTGTCTTCACCAATCTGTGCGTAACGTTTGTAAATACCAATAAACGACCACACATCATAAGCCTGCTTTTCGATTTTTTTGAGCTGTTTTACCGCATCTGCAAACTGATTATCTGCAATCTGGATATCAACCATCTCAAAATGACTTGTTAACGACTTTTGCTCCGCCTTTAGTTTACAGGAAGCAGCCGGCAGAGCAAAGCATAAAATTAAAATGAGGAATAAAACTGGGGTTCTTCTAAACTTCTTTTCCAATCTTATCAAGTACTGCATTAATAAACTTATAGGAATCGGCAGGGCCATATTCTCGCGCTATGTTTACAGCCTCGTCAATCACTATTTTTGGCTGCGTGCCTGTCTGAAACTTCATTTCAAAAATGCTCGTTCTCAGAATGGCAAGCGAAACCTTATTTATTCTTTCAAGAGTCCAGCTTGCAGAAAGATGAGTCTTAATTAGCTCGTCAATCTGTTTGATGTTCTCTAAAGTTCCCGAAATAATCAGGCTGGCAAAAGTCTGTTCTTCAAGCTGATCGCCAGCAGGTAGCTGTTCCTTTTCATTATTTTCGGTATCTTTTTGCAGCCAGGAGAATTTAAGTATATCTTCTACAGAAGATTGACTTACATCCCAGGAATAAACACCCTGGAACGCAAGAATCCTTCCTTTTCGTCGTGACATTTAGTCTCCCCAGTTCAAAAGCTTATCCAGAGCTGCTCCAGTTTTCTTTTCTTCAACATATTCAGGCTTGCGAAGCTCTTCTGCAACTTCTGTCAAAGCCTGTGACATTAATGTCTGTGCCTTTGAGTTTGCAAGACCCTGGCGGATATATTCATATACAGTTGTTGTTGAATCTGGCTGAACAACATCGCTCAGAGAAAGCATTTTTGCAGCATATTTATCTGTAAGAACGATGAAAACATATGCATCTGAACTTTCTGTTACTTCAGAAATATAGCCTACATTCATTTCGTAAAGACCAAGGATACTTGCATAAGTAAGGCCAATTGTTGCAGCGCCTGCTTCTGTTTTTGGAAGAATACCTTCTTCGGCATAGTAGTCTGCACCTTCTATCTTTGCCTGTGCAACAAGCTGATCTTTTGTAATCTTTTTATCTACATATTTATTGTGAAGTTCTGTGGCTTTATTTTTTGCATTGTCGGCATTTGTACCCTTTGGAACAGAAACCATAAGGATTTTTACCATGTCATTCCATACTAAAGAAGCCTTATTGCCCTCGTAGAATGCACGGATTTCAGCATCTGTTGGAACTGCCTGTGCCTGAATCTGTTCTGAACGAACCTGAGCCACATACTGCTGACCGGTAAGCTGGCCCTTAATATATGCCTTGTATTCTGCAACATTCAAACCAGTCTGCTTTTTGAGCTCTGCATCAAGAGTTGTATTCTGAGTTTTATAGTAATCATTCAACTGCTTTTCTGTAACAGCCTGACCTACAGTCTGGCTCATTACTTCTACAAAGTACTGATCAATTGTACTGTCTGGAATAGACAATCCTGCTTTTGCAGCTGCCTGGCTTACAAGCTTTTCATCAATAAGCTTGCTCAAAACAGTTTTCTTCTGATCAAGAGTAAGCTTCTGACCAAGCAATATTTCCTGCATATTACAGCGTGTTTTAAGCTCTTTTACAGTAATAGATTCTGATTTGTTGTATTTTACTACTGCCAGAACCTGTAAATCTGATGACTGAGCAAAAGTTGTTCCAGCTGCAGCCAAAAGTATTGATAAAGCTAAAATAATCTTTTTCATAAAAAACCTCATTTATATTAACAATTATTATATAACCTAGTTACATTTTATAGCCCTTCGACAAGCTCAGGGACCACGGGGTTGCTGAGCCAGTCGAAGCATCCTTATGATTCCAGCGGCAAACCACCAGAAATTACTGCACGAATACGGCGTACCCCGGCTGAAGAACTCTGTTCCTTCTGAATCTTGAAGTCACCGATCTGGGCAGTATGCTGAACGTGAGGGCCACCACAAACTTCCTTGCTGAACCAGTCGTTATGAACGTCACGGCCGATTGTGTAAACCTTTACGTCTTCGCCATATTTATTTGTGAACAAAGCGCGGGCTCCTTCTGCCTTAGCCTTGTCGAGCGGCATTACTTCCATTGTAACAGGAAGATCTTCTTTTATCTTCTGGTTTACAATGTCTTCTACCTTTTTGATTTCTTCCGGAGTCATAGGACGTTCAAAAGTAAAGTCAAAGCGCATGCGCTCGTTGTTGATATTTGAACCTTTCTGAGCAACCTGGTCGCCTAAAACGTTTACCAGAGCCTGCTGCAAAAGGTGTGTTGCAGTGTGATATTTTGTAGTAACTTCTGACTGTTCAGCAAGACCACCCTTGGCGGCACCTGCATCAACTGTTTTACTAGCTTCCTGATGCTTGCGTTCAGCTTCCTTAAAGCCTTCTACGTCTACAGTAAAGCCGTGTTCTGCTCCAAGTTCCTGTGTAAGCTCAAGCGGATATCCGTAAGTTTCGTACAAGTTGTAAGCAACCTTACCGCTGATGATTTTCTTAGGATTTTTCATCAGGTTTGGCAAAAGCTTCTGGAACTCTGCTTCACCTTTTTTGAGTGTCTGGCGGAATTTAGCTTCTTCGGCTGTGAGTTCCTTGCAAACCTTATCATGATTCTGTTCAAGCTCCGGATATGGTCCCTTGAAGTTTTCGATTACAGTTTCTGCAATCTGAGCAAGGAAGTCTTTTTCAATACCAAGCTTCATTCCGTGGCGAACTGCACGACGAATCAAACGGCGGAGTACGTAGCCGGCACCTACACGGTCCGGAGTAACGCCTCTCTGGTCACCAAGAATAAATACAGCAGAACGAGTGTGGTCTGCAATAATACGAACTGACTTGTCCTTTTCGTTGTCGCTGCCATAAGAGTACGGGGTCCCTGAGCCTAGCTTGTCCTGAGCTTGTCGAAGGAAAGGGCCCTCATTAACAAGGTCTTCTATCTTCTTAATAATCGGCTGGAAAACTTCTGTAAGGTAAACCGATGTCTTGCCCTGGAGAATACAGTTTGTTCGTTCAAGACCCATACCTGTATCTACATTCTGTTTTGGAAGCGGAACAAGAGTTTTTTCGTCAATGCGGTTGTACTGCATGAAAACGTTATTCCAGATTTCCATCCAGTTTGCACTGTCTGTACCTTTGTTGCTTCCAACAGGCGGAAGGCCTTCGCCAACCCAGTAGAAGATTTCTGTATCAGGACCACATGGGCCTGTTGGACCTGCTGCCCACCAGTTATCCGAAGCCGGCAAATATGCAATCTTGTCTTCCGGCATTCCGTTATCTTTCCAGATCTGAGCAGCTTCTTCATCGCGAGGTGCATTTTCGTCACCTGCAAAAACTGTTACAGAGATTTTTTTAGGATCAAGAGCGAGCCAGTCTTTGCTTGTCAAAAACTCATAAGAAAAAGCAATTGATTCCTTCTTAAAATAGTCTCCCAAAGACCAGTTACCAAGCATTTCAAAACAGGTAAGGTGACTTGGGTCTCCTACTTCATCAATATCTCCAGTGCGAACACATTTCTGATAATCTGTGAGTCGTGTTCCCGCAGGATGAGTTTCACCAAGAAGATAAGGAACAAGTGGATGCATGCCCGCAGTCGTAAACAAAACAGACGGGTCATTTTCGGGAATAAGACTCTGTCCCGAAATTACAGCGTGATTTTTACTTTTAAAAAACTCAATATATTTTGAGCGAAGTTCATTAGCGTTCATAAATTATCATTATATAGAATTATTCGGTATGTGTAAATGTATACACGCGGCCGTCAGTTGCAAAGCAGTCTGTTGGAGTAATCTTAACAGGAGTAAAAATGATTGTGTCGTAATCTGTTACTGTTTTTTCTATTGTTTCTTTTTTTACAGTTTCGGTAACAGTTTTTGTACCAAACTCAAGCGCATAAGTCTGATTAAGAACTGTATTAAAAGAAGTTGCCCTTAGCTGAAGAACATCATAACCGCCGATTTTGAGCAGTGAATAAAGTCCTTCCTCCTGCATATCATCAAAAACAAAGGTATAACGGCTGTCGGAAAGATTGAGTACATTTATACCATCGCTTGTTGTCCAGTTATCATAAGCTTCGAGCTGTGCCAGAAACTGATTTTTTTCTTCGGAAACAGGTTCATCAAAAGAGCTCTGCAGGCTCATCTTTTTATACTGACCGTCCCATTCAGAGCTTTCTTTAATAATCAAACCGATTGAGTCATAAAGCGTAATTTTAATTTCATCAACAGAAATAAGCAGAAGGTCAAAGCGGCGCTGAAGGTTTGTAATGTCAGAGTTTACTGTATAAAGATAGATTCCATTGTGACGAAGCTTGCTGTCTTCCCATTCATACACTTCCTGAATGTCTGACTGAAGAAGGATGATTTCTTTTTTGTCATAATTATAATAAATGTAGCGGATAACATTATCTTCGTTGGAGGTTTTATACCAAAGTCCGTCAAGGAATGCAGCAAAGGTTTCTACAGTTCCATCCTGAATACGCGAAAGTTCATTTGCAGCAAGCTTACCGGCAGTTACTTTAATTTCGTTTGCAAGCTCGTACACTTTAGAACCGCTGTTCCATTTAAATTCCTTTTGAATCTGATTTTGACCTGCAATAAAATTACCATTATCGTCTAAAACCTTTTCCGATTCATAAACCCATACCGAAAAGCTTTCACCTTTAGAAAGAGAAAGCTGGTAAGAATCGGAGCGTTCTGTCTGCTGAATAAAAATAGTTCCGTCCGAAACAAAATCACCGATTTTAACAAGCTCGCCGTGAGTTTCTTCAATGCCCGACTGCTCCCACAAAAACAGCTGCATTACATAGTTTTCGTCGTCGGCAACACCCTGATAAATAAGTGAATTCTGATGATCTCCGATTAAATCCATTCCCGAAAGTGAAAATGTTCTGATTCTGGAAATTGAAGTCGGAATGGCAGTAAGTCTTTCGTAATCTGCTGTTTCAGGATTAAAAAGCCCCGGAATGATTGTAAAGTTTTCTGAACCCGATTTTCTTACGGTAACAACTTCATCATCATAGCCGTCGTTATTAAAATCTATTGTAAGAGTGTTGATTAAAGTTTCAGAAGGCAAAAGAGTTATAAATGTATCGAAATTTTCTGAATTAAAGTCAGAGGTCAGAGGTTCAGAATCTGTTTCTGTGTTAGTGTCCTGCGAGCCTTTTGGCGTTACGATTTTTGCCCGCACTGATGTTTTTTCGCTTTTAGTAATCAATTTTCTGGAAGCCAGAAATCCCGCCCCAAGGAGGATTGCAGCTATTATAAACATCAGAGTTATGGACCGTGTCTTCATACTATAACTTTACAGTATTTTGTGATAAAATAAAAGATATGAAAAAAATAATATTTACATTAGCAGCAACATTTTTTGTTTTATCGTTCATTTCGTGTACACCTGCAAAGGTTTCTTCAAAAGAAGCAGAAAAACAGACAGCGCCACAAGTAGAAACAACACCGGCTGTACCATTCAGTGACATAACTGTATTAGAGCTCACAAAAGCAATGGGAGCAGGCTGGAACCTTGGAAATACCTTTGATGCAACAGGAAGCTTTGGAATGGATTCAGAAATAAGCTGGAGCCAGCCCAAAACAACAAAGGAAATGATTGACGGCCTTGTTGCAAGCGGAATCAAAACAATAAGAATCCCGGTTTCCTGGCACAATCATCTTACAGGAACAACAAATTATACAATTAATTCACAATGGATGGCGCGTGTAAAAACTGTTGTTGACTGGGCTATAGAAGACGGCTTATATGTTATTATTAATTCTCATCATGACAATTATCTTAGAGCCGGAAAAATGCCTGCAGGCGGCGGATATTATCCAACTTCACAGAACCTTGAAGAATCTAAAAAGTTTTTAAAGAGCGTCTGGACTCAGATTGCTACAACCTTTAACAACGACTACGACGAGCATCTTATTTTTGAAACAATGAATGAACCACGCCCGGCAGCAACCAGATGTGAATGGTGGTTTGATAATGATGAGCTTTGTAAAGATGCAATGAAATGCGTAATGGAGCTTAATCAGACTGCACTTGATGCTATAAGAGCGACCGGCGGAAACAACAAAAAAAGATTTGTTATGTGCCCTTCTTTGCAGGCAAGCCAGAATTCTGCAACCTCGTCTTTGTTTAAGATGCCTGTAGACCTTGAAGAAGGCCGACTCATTCTTTCTATTCATGCCTATACACCATATTCTTTTGCAATGGAAGCACCCGGAGAGCGTAAATTTACAAAGGCCCACAAGGAAGAGCTTAATTCATTATTTTCAATACTTAAAAACAGATTTATTGCAAAAGGCTACGGCGTTGTAATCGGCGAATACGGAGCAACAAACAAAGATAATCTTGAAGAGCGGGTTGCCTGGTTTGACTATTATGTTTCAACTGCAACAGAGGCAGGCATTCCTTGTATTTTGTGGGATAACGGAGTGTGGGAACTGCACAAAGATGAAAACGGCGAGTTTGATTACAGTGAAGGCTACGGCTACTATAACCGCCTCGCGCAAACCTGGTATTTTCCAGAGATTACTGAGGCGATTATCGCAGCTAGTTTAGATTAATGGTTTCATTGCAGTCATGTAAGCGCGCAACTTGCGTCCAACAACCTCAATAGGGTGATTGCGGATTTCGTCGTTTACGGCTACGAGTTCTGCGTTGTTTACCTGTGTATCTTTTATATCAAGACCCTTACCAATAACATCTGTGTGAAGCTTTGGCATGAGGTCTTTTGCCATCATTGGAGCGGCAACGCGGCTGAAGAGGTAACATCCGTACTCTGCAGTATCAGAAATTACGCGGTTCATTTCGTAAAGACGCTTGCGGTCAATGAGGTTTGCAATAAGTGGAACTTCGTGGAGCGATTCGTAGTAAGCAGATTCTTCCTTAATTCCGGCATCAACCATTGTTTCAAATGCAAGTTCACAACCGGCTTTTACCATTGCAACAAGAAGGATTCCCTTGTCAAAGTATTCCTGTTCTGTGATTTCTTCACTTGATTCTGCTGTCTTTTCAAAGTCGAGCTTACCTGTATCTTCGCGCCATGCAAGAAGATCCTTGTCTCCGGCCTTCCAGTCTTCCATCATTGTGCTGGAGAACTTACCGCTGATGATGTCGTCCATGTGCTTCTGATAAAGTGGAGCCAAAAGCTTTTTGATTTCTTTAGAAAGTTCGTTTGCCTTGATTTTTGCAGGGTTAGAAAGACGGTCCATCATGTTTGTAATTCCACCCCATTTAAGAGCTTCACTTACAACGTTCCAGCCGTGCATAAGGAGCTTTGTTGCATATTCAGGAGCAATTCCTTCGCTAACCATTTTGTCGTAACAAACGATTGTACCAGCCTGGAGCATACCGCACAGGATTGTCTGCTCGCCCATAAGGTCTGATTTAACT
>Ga0310690_10010645_pt1 | contig 11421 bp, 11 predicted proteins | sample AusTroGonzalo_MG_2_FD_207661 | JGI IMG/M metagenome (GOLD analysis project Ga0310690, IMG submission 207661) | Bovine rumen microbial communities from tropical cattle in Woodstock, Queensland, Australia - Gonzalo_04 (v2) (version 2) | ecosystem: Host-associated > Mammals > Digestive system >...
GTACTCTGCGTCCTTTGCAGCCCCCTTCTCTTTTAGTCCGAACTCTGCCGCCCATTGCTGTGCCGCACGCTCTTGATTAGCAAGCTGCATTTGTCTTGTCTTATCCTGCTCCATGAGTGCAATCTGCTGCATGAAACGCTCCTTGTTTCTCTGCCTGAGATATTTTAATTCGTCAAGACCTTGTGCGTTCTGTTGCGCCATATACTGAGGCATGACATTCTGTCCGCTTGCACCAGACAATGCTCTTGCTGCAATTTCTCCTGCGCCAAGTATAGCCTCTCCAATAGTGCGCCACTTTTCGGCACGACTCCACTTCTGTTTGTCGTATTCATCCCTTGCTTCCCAGTTTGCCATAACTTCATTATAGGTCTTGGGATTTGCATAAGGAGGTATGAAATCACCCTTGTTGTACTGCTTAACTTCTGGAACACTGATGTTACTAAAGTCAATGCCGTTCACCTTGTCAGGCACAGGATTAGGTACAGGATTGACTGGCTTCTGTGTGCGACTTGCTGTCTGCTCATAGTTGAAGTTAGCGTAGTCGTTCTCGTAAGGATTGACACGCATTTCCTCAGCCCTCTGCTTGTCCGTAGGCTCGGCAAGACTGTAGTCAAACGGATAATCGTCCGTCTGCTGTTGACTCTTATACTTTTCTTCTTCCTTAGTCATTTTATTTACCCCATATTGAAGCGTTACCCATTGCACCTGCCGCAATACCTGCTGCGCCACTGATTGCTGCTCCCCAAAGAGCTGCCTTTCTTTCTTGCTCCTTATCGAGAGTCTGTACTTTCTGTGCTGCCATGTTTTGCGTTGCACCGACCTTCATCTGGTCGTAAGCTTGTTGCTGTGACTCTGCATTCTGCGAGATTGCACTTGCTGCACTACCAAGAGCTTGTGCGTTGGCAGCCTTCTGCGCTGCAAGTTGTTCCGCAGTAACACCGCCACCGACCGCTGCCATTGCAGCATTTTGTCCGTTTGCCTCTCTAAGGCTATCGGCAAATTGTGTCATCATCCCTTGTGCGTAAGACTTATGCAAGGGATTTTCTGACATTCTCTGTTTATACAGGGTGTCAATATCGCTGTAAGCCCTGTCTATTACGTCTAATTGTTTACTCATTGAGTCAATTGTTATGTTTTATGTTGCGAAAATACGAACTATCTTTGCAACAGAAACTATATCCGTTTACTATGGCAAGAAAGAAAAAAGAAGATATCAAGGAGGAAGAAGTTAAAACTACCATTCTTTCTGCTTTGGAAAAGCCGTCCTACAGGGACGATAAAGGACACTTTGTCAAGGGACATCCCCAACTCGGACACGCACAGAAGGGTAGTCGTTGGAAGTATTCAGGAGAGATACGAGACAAGATATCAACGACACTCCTTGCAGAAATGGGCAGCGACAAATTCTCACAAGGACTTGAACAGCTGTTCTTCGACGACAGACGTGCATACTTTCAGGTGCTCTGTATGATGGCAAAGATTGTCGTACCAACGAACATCGAACTGGAAGCGAGTGTTCAGCATAAGACTCTCGTTGATGAGAGACTTGCGATACTTGTAGGCAAGAAGCCTGCAAATGTAGATGAATAAAAAGGGGACATACCAAAAACTGACATATCCCCTCAAATAAAAAAATCTATATATATGAAACTTGCTCTTACAACATTACCGTTCCACGTCCTCGTCTGCATCCTGCAATCCTGCGGTTCTTCACTCGGTCTAACTGTTGCAGAAGTTCACCCGACTTGATTTGCCAAGACTCCGACATCTGAGGAAGAACGACCCTTGTAAACTCCTGCATACATCTTGCTTTTGCATATTCGTGACAGAGCTTCTTCATGAGGTCTATAGACACCTGTGCAAAATCGTGTGGCAGACGGAGGGATATACGATATACCTCTGTCTCCGTATATCTATCTGTGGAAGCTTGAAGCGGAAACTCCTGAATATCCCTTGTGAACGGATAGAGTGCATCTATCAGTTCGGACACGGCAAGGTCAAGTTCTCGTCTTACCTTCTCAATGTTTGTCCGTTCTGCAATATCCTGTAGCACGGTCTTTACTTCCGTAGTTTCATCTACTACAGATGATTGGATGAACCCTTCGTTCTTGATATCCTGTAGGATTTCCTCTGTAATAAGGATGAACTCCACGTTCTTTATATTTATACAACGCATATCCTTATGTTTTAGTTTCTACTTCGTGACGGACGGACTCTTCTGGAGAGTGCTACCTTGATTGTTGCGAGGTCATTATCTGCATTCTGCTTGTATGGTGCTGCTATTGCAGGACAAGTAAGCAAGAACCAGTCGTACAATACCATATTGACAACGAAAGAATGTATCATGGATGGAAGCGCATCAACCATCGTCACATCAAAGTTGCTTGGTAAGGATAACAAGTATATACCCTCATTCTCCGAACATACAGGCTTACCATCTTCGTCTATGTAGTAGGCAAGGGTAGCGTCACCTTCTGCGTATGATGTGTAGCCGTTTTCCGTCCTTTCTCCCCAGATGGAATCATACTGCGCCATGAGAGGAAGAATGGTGACGATAGCATTACGGATGCTGCGGAGAATCTGCGATACGGAATACTCCTCCGTGTTAGCTTTCATGTTCTCCGTTGACGTAATGTTTTCTGCGTTCTCGATGGAACGTGCCGCAAGTTCTGTCTTGTTCAGAACTTCTGCTACTACTTCTGAATAGTTGAATCTTATTCTTGCCTCCATGTGTCCATTATTTCTGTCCTTGAATAGGTCTTTCGTCCGTACAGTGTCTCCTTGATTGTACTTGCAGCCACCTGTATGTCTTCCTCATATATCTTTGCGTCTTCCTGCTTTGCGATGTCACACCATTTGGACAATATGCAATATACGAGGAACGACCGAGAATTGAGTGCAAGCAATTCCTGTGCGCTGTCAAGAGCATTATTCGGAACGTGCAATTCCACTGACATTGATGTGGTGCTGCAGGATGAAGATGTCACATAGCGTCCAAATAGACGAATAAGCTCATTGCATGAAAGAGACCAGATGTCATTGACAACCGTAGCATCTTCCTCAAAGATTGCTACCTTGTCGTATGCTGCATTGCCTGTTGCATCTACAGACTTAGCTCCGATGTAGGCTGCTATATTCTTGACGGACTCCAGTACGGACTCCTTGTCAATCTCTATTGTTATTTTGTTCATGCTGCAAAGATACTTATTACGGTCCTTGTTCCTCGCTTATCCGTTTACTTGCTCCTGCATCTGAGGTTGAATACCCAACATCAACATTGCATCCGTCTTGTAATCACGGTTCTTTGCCCATCCCATAGAGTCACATACGAGTCCTGCAATATATAGACAAGATGGTTCATACAATAGACTTCCGACATTTATTCGTCCGTTAGTAATAGATGCTTTCTTCGCATACATGATACTGCTTTGCGTCTGCGACTCGCTGTCAATAGAAGGAAAGCAAATAATCGTTCGTGACACTCCCACATACGGAAGATTTTCAACAGTCTCAAAGGCAAGTGGATTGTTTGCGTTGCACACAGAACCGACTCTTCCGTGCTTAGCCATCTTGTATAGAGGTGAACTGATGTCGTGTACCTGTGATATTGCAATATTCCACGAGTTTGCTTTTACCCATCCAAGTTTAAGTATATCTGCAGGAACAACAAGTACTCCGTCTGCCTGAGCCGTTGAACGGTCACATTCAATCATTGAGAACGGAGCAAGCAAGGTTACTGCATCCACACCCGATACAAGATGTGACTGAATGACATCTTCGAGGGACAACTGACGTTCTCCGCTGATGCCTGATAGCTCCGTGTGTGTCTCGTTCTCGTCAAGAATGCAACGGATATGAGACACCATATTGTCAACCTCTACCGTATTCATTGTTATTCCTCGATTATGATGTTATAGCCTAACTCTGCACCTCTCTCCTTGACAGCCTTGACACTTCTGAGTTCAGACTTCTTGCCGCCTCTCTCAACAAGGAACGATACTGCCATTGCAAAATCAGCAAATGTGACGGTCTCCTTTCCGTCATTCTGTCCTTCGTCCGGGATGTCGCTTGTATCTTCTGCTGTCTCATCCACAGGAGCTGGAGCATCTTCTTTCACTTTCTCTTTCTGTACTGGCTTAGCAGCAACCTTCGGAGCAATATCTTCGGGCTTTGTGTCCGAAGTGATGATACCTTTCTTGTACTCTGCCGTCTTGAACATAGCCATCGCAAAAGCTACATTATTGCAGAGAAAGAAACTTGTTCCGTCGCTTTTTCCTTCAAACCTAACGTGTACATAATGCTTAGGAGTGATATATACGTTTATGGACACTATGGTTTTCGCCTTAAATTCAATCATATTGGTTCTTATTAAGAAGGGGATGGGTGTCAACACCCACCCCCCATTAAAGATTTATAATATTTTTTTTATGACTTACGCTGCAATAGCTTCCGAATGCTCGGCAAGTTTCATGCGTGCATGAGCGTTTGGATAACGGAGATACAGAGCTGAAATCTCACGGAGGACTGTCGCATCTGTATTACGGATTCCTGCCTTCTTCAAGTCAAGAACACTACGCTCGTAAGAGAGGTGAACTGCCTTGTAGAGATACTCAGGGTCAAGACAGAAAGCACAGTCACTCATACCTACGTTGTCAAACATTTCGTCATAGATTACATAGAGTGTGCCGAAGTCTGTGACCCACTCTCTGAATGTAAGATGCCAACGCTCATAAGTACCGACCATGCGGAACTTGTCGGACTTAATCTTGCCGAAGAGTGCGACAACGTCCTTGCCTGCAAGGAGAACCTTCTTCTTGTTGCCGGAACCTGCCTGACCGAACACATCACAAGCCAAATCTACAAGGTCATCGTCGGAGAGTTCAACGTGTGAAACCTTTGGCTTAGCCGCTACATATCCTGCCTGTCCTTCTGTTCCACTCTCTTCTACAGCCTCGGAATCAACTACCTCATGACCGATTGTAAGGTCTTTGTTTGGCATCCACCAGATACCCTTTGTGAACCACTGATTCATACCGTCCTTTGCAGCAGAAGTGAGGCAAGCCATGTCTCCGAAGAGATAAGACATTTCCTGTGTGAGTCGCATATCGTAGAGAGCGTCCTCCTCGAGGTCTGTCAAATCCCAGTTTACTTCCTTTGCAGCAATCTGGTCAAGTGTTGACTGCTCAACCTGAATAGCGAAGTGCTGGCAATACTGCTCGTCTGGCTTTGGAATATTGGCAAATCGTCCAGTCTGAATGTCAAGTTCGCCACATGACTTACCCATGCGGACAAGTCTTGTGCCCTGCGCAATAGACAGAACCTTAACCTGTCCCTCTGATGTACCCACATTGACAGCATAAACAAGCGGATGTCCGTCATCTGCCTTACCACAGACACAAAGGATTACGTCAGGAGTCTTACTATCTGGATTTGCGATGTAGGCATTCTTCTTGTTATCCCAAGATGCGTGCGTACCTACGACACGGATAGTGTCGTCCATTGTGAAGATAGTAGAGTCGTTTGTGACAAGCTTGAACTGGTCGCCAGAAGAAGCGTTGTTTCCTGCTCCTGCTGTAGTCATGATAGGACGTGTACCGACTGAATAGTACTTGCAGATAAAAGAGTCCACCTTACGACTTGACGCATAGCGTGAAATCTGGTCAACAGGTGTTGACATCGGGCGAATCTTGACAATGTTCTTGTCAACATCGTTAAGGTAGAAATCGGGGTTGTCCGAGGCTGTTGCTGCTCGACCGTATGTTTCTGTTGCTATACCACCTGTAGGGTTGAGAGATGCTGATGGTGCTGTTGCAGCAGCAGAAGCCATACCCTGTGTAGATGCGCCCGACTGCGTATCGCCTCCTCCCTCAGCATTGAGTGTTGCAGCCATAGAAACATCGCCACCTGCTCCAATCAAGAATGCAAGAGCGAAGAGGAAGAATCCAACAATTGTGTTGAACTGCTCCTTGATAAAAGTGAAAAATTTCTTCATTGACTTAAAATTGAATTATGAATTAGTGAATATTTATTATTACCACATTGAACGTCTTGTTCCGTATCTCTGTGTTTCTTCCTTTGGTAGATCCGTCTTCTGGACACCACCACCGAGTGCAGGGATGCCGTCGGTTGCAGTCTTGCGCTTGTTGAACTCCTTGCCGATTGCTGCATTACGACCCTTGACCTCCGCTTCTGCTGCTGCATTAGCCTTGTCTTCGTCATAGCCGTTTGCCTTGATTGCGTTGACAATCATGCTTTCGTCAATCATACCGGTAAGAAACTTCATGAATGACTCCTTGATAGAGTCGATAGCACCGTCAATCTGCTCAGGAGTGTATTGACCTGCCTCCTTCATGCTCTGCACGAGAGCCTTTGAGGACTCGATGTTATTGTTATACTCGTCTTCGAGTTCCTTTTCCTTGGCAATACGTTCAAGACGCTTTGCCTCATGCTCCTTGACTTTCTCCTTGTTGTCAGGATTAGTGATGTCTGCAACGATATCCTCTCCGTACTCGTCAATCATCGCATATACAGGAGAACCATTCTCCATCCACGAGTTCATGAAATCGTTTGCCTTGTAGTCAGAACCTAAGAACTTGTTCCACTTCTCGGCATCCGCACGATAACCTTCAAGTTCTGCGTTGTCCTCGTCATAGTCATCGTTGATAGCACCGAATACGGCATCGTCATCATCATCTGCAAACTCTCTGTCTGCCTTGCGTGAACGGAGACGTGCAAGAGCTTTCTGTCTTGCTGTCGGTTCGGCAGGAGTCTCGGCAGGCTCAGCAGGAGCAACGTCTCCCTCGTTGGCTGTCGGAACTTGTGTTGCCTGTTCCGTCAAGTCTTTCTTTTCTTCTTCTTTCTCCATGATTCCATTAGAATTTTTGGCAAAAATACAATATTGATTACTTTTAACAATCATATCCGTTGACACACTAAGGTCTTAATATCCTTATTTGCTTGTGTCTGCTTACACATGAAGCTGTGCGTTTTACCATCTTCGGCATTTCCATGTCATACCAACAGATGAAAAGAGCAATGGCTGTTGCCATGAGTCGGTCATCATGTTGTCCTATGACTGCACCATACGAACCGTTCTGCTTCCTTTCGTAGCAATCCAGTTCGTCAAGAGTACCTGCGTCACGTTCCGTCCATGCTTGTTCTCGCACAGCCTGAATGAGAGTATTTATCACCATAGGTTTTGTGCTCACGTTGGTATGGAATCCGTACTTTATTGGCGCACCTTCCTTGATGTCTTCCTCCGACTGCTTGCGTGCATACAGGTTGTCGTATGCTTCCTTAATCTGCAAGAGGATGAACTGAGTCTGGTCTCCGTCCACGACTCTGTCCTTATCCTTTGTCTCCAAAGTATTACTTTCAATAACGAGCATGGCATCGTTGTAGAACCTTGCTATCTGAGCCGCTTTCCATGCAAGCAAGTCCATGTCTATGTGTCCTACCCACATTGCAACGACAACAGGCTTCTCTCCGAACAACATCCACGAACGGTCAATAACCTTAATAACAGACCAGTCAGCTTTTGTTCCACGTCCTCCGACATCGACAGAGACGAGATATTGATTAAGCATGATTTCGTCACCATCGTATATGTCAGGTTTGTCCCAGACGAACAGATGTCCTTGCGTATCATCAACAAATTTAACGTCGTCAAGCAGTCTCTTGTCTCCGAGGAAACGGATAGTGTTGTTGTTTCCGTCTGTGCTTCCTTGTCCTCCGAGAGGCACAGAACCTATTACCTCACCAACAAACTTAGGAGTTTGACAAGACCTGCGCAATTTCTCTACCTGAGACTTGTCGAATACGTTTGCACCAGAGTTGACGAACGCTTCTATATCTGTAGAAGGGTACTCTGAATACATGATACCCGAATCATCAACGGAAGCACGTTCGACAATGTACCAATGGATTGCCTGCAATGTTGCACCGAGCATCCATAGGTTAAACAAATACGCACCTGACTCGTGGCGGTCGTCAACGGCAGACGTATCATCTTTGTGGTCGTACAGCCATTCTGCAAACTCTTCGAGATTGTCAGGATTGTGCATGTATCGTACAGAACCTCTTACAGCATCAGGAACGTCCTTGCCATGCTTATACTTGAAGTCGAGCGAGTATTGGTCAATATCGAACCATGCGACAAACAGACTGTCATACTGTGAAGACTTGTTTCTTGCTGCCATATACTCACGATGGAAGAAGTTACCGACACCCTTTGCCGTTGATTCAAGCACAATCATGGTGTATGCCGTATAGAGCATTCCCTTTGTTGCAGACTGCATGATATCCTGCGGACGCTTACCTTCCGTCTTTTTCCAAAGTCCCACCTCTGTACAATGAACGAGGTTGTAGTCACCACCACGAGCAGAGTCAGGCGATTCAGCCGTTCCGGTCTTTATCTTGCATTTTCGTTGCGGAACTCTGTGAATGTTTGGTTTGCCTCCGACTGCTTTCCACTTTTCTTCCTTGATGCTTCTTTCCGTATCATCATCGTACAGAAGTTCTGTAGGATAGTTTTCAAGCATGGTCTTGAACATATCTTCAACTTCGGCAGATGTTGATGATACATGACCTACAATGAATGAGTTCAAGCCGACTTCGTGAACGAGTTGCAACCATGCCATGTACATCTGTATGCAGGTAGAACCTCCCCATTGTCGGGCTTTAAGGAGCACAAGTCTTATCGGCATTCCTGCTTTGCGGTATGATTCAAGCAGCGGAACGAGTTTTTCCCTCTGAGGACGATTAAGGATGAAGTGTACATCAGCACCTCCACCCTTAGCCTTAATCTTTACGAGCAACGCTGCCCAGAATGCGAAGTCATATCTTATGCGTATTCGTATGATTTTCCGTGACACCTTTGCAATTTCGCATTCCATGTCCTCACAGACACATCCTGCATCCTCATAGATAGCGTTGACATACTCTTCTATGCTTGTAAACTGAGACAACTCCTTAATAAGAGGTTCGTCCTCCATTTCCACAGGGATGTATTGTTCGGGCACGGAGAAGTCCGACAGACAGAGTTTTGTCCTCTCGCCTATCGAACCCTCTCCCGATATAGGGTCGAAAGGAGCGTTGATACGTTCCAGTCGCTTGTCATTCTCATTAAGTATGTCCCTTATTTCCTTACGCACCCTGCATCTGTCCTTGTCCTTGCTGTTGTGCCATCATCTGCTGTTGCATGGCTGCTTGGTCTGCCTGTACCTTGTTTCTTGCCTTTTCTGCGAACGGCATGCCTGAGAGTTCCAGATATTGCTCTCCGTTGAGTACACCCATCTTTGCGAGGTCAACAAGGAAGTTCTCTGCTACCATGCGGTAAGCAGGAGTTGATTGTGACTCTACGATAGATATATCAGTTTCCACGTTGCGCCATCTGTCTATTGAGAAACCTTTTCGCTGTGCTTCTTCACCCACAATCTCCAGTACCTTCTCGTCCGGGTAGAACTGCAAGATGTTTTTCAATGTCTTGTACGCACCATCAACAACAAACTCAGAATACGACATCAGAATGTCAAGAAGTGATGTCGTACCATTCTGCACCTGCTGAGCATACAAAGCACCTGACGTGCTTGAATATCCTGCTTTGCCTTGCAATGCTCCGTTAACTCCCGAAATGTCCTCAAACAGTTTCATTTCCGTTGCAAGCAGTTCATGTATGCCTATGTTCGTAGAGTTTGCGCTTATCTGAGTTGGCATAGGAACACCTGCCTTTGCCCTATAGAGAATAAGACCATCGAATCGACTCCATTGCTCTGCAACCTCATTTATATCCTGCCCCTCGAAAGCAGACTCAGGAGCAATAAGTACACCCTTTGCAGAGTTCTTCATTATCCATCGCTGCATCGTTATGAGGCTGTTTACGAATTTCTGCTGGTCTATGACGGTATCGACAAAGCTGTGGAGTTCTCCGTCAATGAAAGGATAAGCGAAGAATGTGTATGGATGCTCACCATGTGCGTATGGTGTCTCACCTTCTTTCAAAACTTTGCCCGAAGGAGTGACGAAACGATAATACCAATAGTTTTCGATGAACCATCCGTTTCCATCTGTTGTATTGTCAACGGCAGGAATGATAAGGGCAATCTTCTGAGGGTCTAATCCTGCTCTCTCTGCCTCAAACATTCGCCTCTGGTTGACATTATCGACAAGTACAGGAATGTCCGTAACTTTGCAGATGAATATTTCACCCTTTGCTTTATCCCAGAAACGAGCCATCTGTCTTGTTTCCTTGTTCCATATCTCGATGACACGGCATCGCCCCGGCTCTGCAGGAGCGAGGAAGTCGAAGTTGCGGAGGTCGCTTTCACCGAATCGGTTGCAAGTGTGACGCAGATACTCTCTGTCAGCCGTGTATTTGTATTCCTTCTGTATCTCTGCCACCTGTACAGGATTGCTTGCGAATGTGGCGCATACTTCCTGCAATGTGAGGTCGTGCAACTCACCAATGAGTCTCACATCCCATCCTCTCACGTCTCTTGCATCTGAGTCCATGAAGAAGCGAGACATGTCACACTTGTATTGCCAGCAGTCAATCTTGTGCTTGCTCTCATTGTAGCCGTAGGTATGCTTCATCGCAACGAAAGCAGAGAACAGAGCTTCCTGCAATGCTTCTGAATACAACAATCCGGATTTGTTCAGTTGTCTGTTGTACTGTAGGAGTGTACTGTCCGTTTCTGCATATACTTGTTCGTTCTTGTCTCTTGAAGAACATGTCGGCTCTTTATCCTGACCGAGATACGTTCCTACTACGTTGTTCACAAGTCGCCTGATAAGGTTGTTTGAGAGAGGAACGAGACCACCTTCGAGCATATACTGCTCTTCGGACATCTTCTTTCCGTCAACCTCGACTATGTCTCTGTACTGATTGCCGTAAGTGAAGTTCTTTGCACGTTCCCTTCGCTGTCTCCATGTTGCCATGTTCCAATAGCAGCGTTGAGCATCTAACAGGACATCCATAGTCCTTCCGTCTCTGTCGTGAGCATTCCAGTAGTCGACAGAGTTCAGGACGGACTCCGTTGACTCCATTTCGCTGTCTGTTACGTCTGCCAACGGAACGACAACAATCATTTCCTCTATTTTACTTTTCTTTCTCTTTGCCATGACATTTATTTTGAATATTCATCGCAAAGGTAATTAAGACACGGCTTATACACGCTTTATCCGTTTACTTGCCCTTACGCACGCACACGCACGAGGAGCATCCATAATCTTGTGGAGCCCGACCTTTCTGCACATTCTATGCTTTTCCACTTTATGTTTTCCACAAACTTTTCCACAAACTTTTCCACAAACCACCCCCAAGTGAAATAATCATGGCACTTTCTTTCACTAACTATTGCATTCTTCACTTCCAAACTATATGTACAGACAGACAAATATATACACTCACACACATAATGTACC
>Ga0310690_10010648_pt1 | contig 11420 bp, 12 predicted proteins | sample AusTroGonzalo_MG_2_FD_207661 | JGI IMG/M metagenome (GOLD analysis project Ga0310690, IMG submission 207661) | Bovine rumen microbial communities from tropical cattle in Woodstock, Queensland, Australia - Gonzalo_04 (v2) (version 2) | ecosystem: Host-associated > Mammals > Digestive system >...
CCGATGCCGGTTTATACACCTTGTCGTCAAGCCCCATCTCCTTGATGATGGTCTTCACCAACGAGCGCGAATCACTCTGGTCATAAATAGTAAAATTCGAGTTGAAGCCTATCACCTCCGCTTCAGCCCTGAGGATTCTTGCAAACACGCTGTGAAAGGTGCCCATTTGCAAGTATCTAGCCAGCTCTTCGCCAACCAGCCGGCCTATTCTCTCTTTCATCTCCCGCGCCGCTTTGTTGGTAAACGTCAGCGCCAGGATGTTCCAAGGGTGGAGCAACGTATCTTGCGACAATAGCCACGCGATCTTATACGTCAGCACGCGTGTTTTTCCTGATCCTGCGCCAGCAATAACAAGCGACGGTCCATCGCAATAGACCACTGCTTCCCGCTGACTCTCATTCAATTGTTCTAATATCTCTGCATTCACGCTGCAAAGATAGTGCAATTCGAGTGAAATACAAAATATTTTCCGACTTATTTCGTCATCGCGAAGTGCTTACTAAGCCAATGGTTCACCAAAGCGAAGAAAAGCAGGCAGAAAAGCGTTGGCCCGATGAGCGCAAACGCATCAGGCTGTTCGAAGATACGGAGCAGCGTGTGCCACAGCGTCCCTCCGACGAAGTACAGGAGGGCAGCCCCACCGGCCAGCGATACCAGTATCGTTGTCACGATGGCCATCTTGCGCTGACGGCTCTCCTCTAGGTGCTGTTCCGCCTTGATGCGACGCATGGTGACATACGGAAAATTCGACGGCAACTGTCTGGGCGTCTCTGGCGTAAGGGCTTTCATCAAGGCCCGGTCTTTAGCTGTTTGTTCCATGTTTCATAAGAAGGTAAAGTTTTCTGCGAATACGATGCAGGCGCGTAGCCAATGTGTTGGGCTCAGCATCGAGAATATAGGCAATGTCGTTAAGCGGACGATTGTCGTAATAATAGAGTGTGATGAGTGTCTGCTCATCAGGTTTCAGCAAAGTGATGGCACGGCGCAGCTCCTCGATACGCGACTCATCGTCGAAGGCCTCGTCCACCTCCGTGTCTGTCAGCTTGGGTTGGTCGTCAATGCTGAGATACTTCATGCGCCGTTTCCTTAACCATGATATGGCGGTGGTATAGGCAATCCGGCAAATCCAGGTCGAGAATGTCGAGCGGCCCTCAAAGGTGTCCAGTCGATTGAATGCCCTGACGAAAGCGTCCTGCACCAGTTCCTCCGCATCTTCCTGCTGAGGCACGAGCCTCACCACGATGGCAAAGGCTTCCTGGCTGTAACGCTCCAGAAAATAGCCGTAGTCCTCGGCATGACCGTCGAGGATACGGGCTATCAGTTCTTTTTCGTCAGTCTGCATCAATTAGATCTGGAATTCGTCGGCTTTCTTTTCTTTAGGCTGTTCCGCATTCCTCTCGGCTCTGTAGGCCATCAGCAGTCCGATACCGCCAAAGATACAGATGCAAGCCACATACACGATGCAGCCTACCTGACGGTGATACCACCCTGCTTGACCAAAGTCTGTGGCATAGTGGCCCTCGGTAGCCATCATATTGATGAGGAATCCGAAAAGGAATCCGCAACCAACACCCAGCAACAGCCATCCAATGCGCAGGCCTGTGAACTTGTTGCCGCTGCTGTAGAGGTTGATACCTTTGAAATCAACGTTAGAAATCTCTGTGAGTTTGTTGATGAGCATCAGTCGCTCACGCTTGCGAACGAACAACTCAACGACTTTGTAGATGCAGCCGAAAATGATGGCGCAAATCAGAGGAGGTGTAATCCAATCCATAGATGTAATGTTTTAATTATTAATGTTCTGTTTATTTGTCTCTACTCAGTTTGACGCATCTTTGTATGAGATATTACAAATAACCCTCACAAAATTACATATTGGCTTATAGTTTATTATTCTCGGATGCAAAGATAAGTAATAAAAGCGAAAAAACAAAGAAAGGTTACAAATATTGGGTCGTTAAATAATGTGTATTTTCATAAGACTTTTAAAGCATTTACAAAAAAACATCGTATATTTGCGGCAGATATCACATAAACAGTAACATAAAACATAGAAACTGCATGAAAAAAATGATTCTGATGAGCACCCTGCTGCTCATGACCTGTCTGGTACAGGCACAAGTGTTGGTAGTAAGCCCGACCCTGAAGAAAGGCAACGTGATTACTTACAAATCGACCACGAGCGTAAAGGCCAGCGGCACGGATGTGACGGTGACAGAAAACTCCAAGTATACTGTGACCGAGGAGACCAAAGACGGCTTTGTGGTGGACATGATAAGTTCCGATTGGAATGTAAACTCCGACAACGCGATGAGCCACCTGCTGGTGGCAGCTACCGAGATGGTAAGCGGTATCAACTTCAGATTCATCACCGACAAGAGCGGACTGGTGAAAAGTATCAAGAACTATGACGAGGTGAAAGCCAAAATAGCGGAGCGTGCGGATAAACTCATCGACGGCTTACTGAAAGATATGCCGGAAGTGGGACAGGTACTGTCGAAAGACCAGTTAAAGGAACAATTCTTGGGCGCCACTACCGAGGAATTGCTCATCAAGAGCATGAAGGCGAACGGTGTAATGGCCCTGAACGGCATGACCATTGCCTCGGGTGCACAGGATGAGTATGTCAACAACCAGGGCTTGAAGATGAAGCGCTTTTTCCTGGTTAACGGCAAGAAGATTACCTCGACTTCGACGGTGAACATGACATCGGATGACATGAAGAAGATAATCATCGAAAAGGTGGAGCAGATGGCACCAGCACAGGCCCAGATGGTGAAAGACAATATTGACACCCTGATGGAAAGCGGACTGCTGAAAGCCGAGGGTACCGAGAAATCCAGCTATGAACTGGCTGAAGACGGATGGGTGAAGACGATGACATTAGAGAGCACTTCAAAAGTCATGCAACAGGAGACCAGCACCACCCAAACCATCACCCGACTATAAACAATAATGAATCATAAAAGGCTTCCGATTGGAAGCCTTTTTTGTTAGCGGGCGACTTGCATCTGACGGAGCAGCTGTCGCTGTTGCTCAGTGAGGTTAGTGGGGAGTTTGACCTGATAAGTGATGACGAGGTCGCCGAAGGTGCCGTCACCTCGGTCATAACCCTTACCACGCAGACGCACTTTCGTGCCTGGCTGCGTCTCGGGTTTTACCTTCATCTTGACTTTCTGACCATTGGAGAGCGAGAGGATGACCTCACCACCCAATAGGGCCGTATAAAGATCAATCGTCACGTTGGCACTCATCTCACCCGTATTGGTGCGAGCCGACGAGCCACCAAAGCCTTGGAAGCCACCAAAGCCCCCACCCTGTTGGCCCTTGCGGCCAAAGAGATTCTCGAAGAAATCGCTGAAGACTCCACCTCCGGAACCAAAGCCTGAGAAGTCGAAGCCGCCAAAGGGATTGCCACCGCCAGCACCACCGCCGCCAAAGCCTTGGAACTGCTCGGCCTGTTTCCACTGTTCGCCATACTGGTCGTACTTCTTACGCTTCTCGGGGTCGCTGATCACATTATAAGCCTCCTGCAGCGCCTGGAACTTGGCCTGTGCCTTGGGATCATCGGGATGCAAATCGGGATGAAACTGCTTGGCACGCTTCAAATAGGCCTTCTTCACTTCCTTCTGCGGTATCGTCTTATCGACGCCTAAAATCTTATAATAATCTACAAATGCCATAATTTATCCTCCTTATTTATGATGATTCTTTACTCAACAATCAGCAAAAAATGTACCAAGATTTGCGGAAATCGGGAAAAATATGTATCTTTGCACCCAAATTAATCCAACGATGAAAAAAATAACATTACTAACTATAGCCTTAATGGCTATGATATTGACTGCAATAGCCCAGCCTGCCACAAAGACAGTTAAGCTGAAAGTTATTGAGACAAGCGATGTGCACGGACATTTCTTCCCCTGGGACTTTATGAACAACAAGCCCATCGACGGAACACTCACCCGTGCCAACACCTATATCAAGAAACAGCGCCAGCAATATGGCGACCGCCTGCTGCTCATCGACAACGGCGACATCCTGCAGGGTCAGCCCTGCGTATACTGGTCGAACTATGTGAGACCAGAGGATGTGAACCTGGCTGCCTCGGTAATCAACTACATGAAATATGATGTAGAGGCCATCGGCAACCACGATTTCGAACCGGGACATAAAGTCTATGATAAATGGATCCGTGAGGTACAGTGTCCACTGGTAGGTGCGAACATCGTGAAGGAGGAATTCAAGAATGCAGTGGCCAACCCAAACAACATTTACAACGGTTTGCAGCCATATTCCACACACTACATCGACGGTGTGAAGATCTGTGTGATCGGCATGCTGACGCCAGCTATCCCCAACTGGCTGAACCGGTCAATCTGGAAAGGCATGGCGTTTGAGGAGATGGCCAGCAGCGCTAGGAAATGGGTGAAGTATGTCAAGGACATTGAGCATCCTGACCTGATTATCGGACTGTTCCATTCCGGACTGAACGGTGGTATCAAGACCGACGAGTATGAGGAGGACGGTACGGAGACGGTGGCCAAAGAGGTACCGGGATTCGACATTATCTTCTTCGGGCACGACCATCAGGTGCATCAAGAGTGGATTACTAACAAGAATGGCAAGAAGGTGCTCTGCCTCGATCCCAGTTGTCATGTTCAGAACGTGGCGGAGGCCGAGATCGAACTCACCTATAAGAATGGTCATCTGGTAAAGAAGGATATAAAGGGCGAGATTGTCAGCGTGAAGAATGAGGCCATCGATGAGGAGATGCTCAGTCATTTCCAAACGAGGATCGATGCCGTGAAGCAATATGTGGGCCAGAAGATCGGCCGTTTCGAGAACCCCGTCTATTCACGTGAGGGATTCTTCGGCAACTCTGCCTTCACCGACCTGATCCACAACCTGCAGATGAAGATATCGGGGGCAGATATCTCATTCAATGCGCCCCTGTCCTTCAACAGCGTGATTCAGGCAGGCGACGTGACGCAAGGCGACATGTTCAAACTCTACCGCTTTGAGAACCTGATGTTTATGCTGCGAATGACGGGCGAAGAGGTGCGCAAGCATCTGGAATACAGCTATGACATGTGGACCAACACGATGACAAAGCCCGAAGACCATGCCCTCCGCCTGAATGAAGCGACCACGGACGACCAACAGCGTACGGGATTCCAATACTACACCTTCAACTTCGACTCCGCCTGTGGCATCGACTACGAGGTAGACCTTACCAAGGCTGACGGCAAGAAGGTGAAGATCCTGAGAATGTCTAATGGCGAACCCTTCGACGAGCAGAAATGGTATAAGGTGGTGATGAACAGTTATCGTGCCAATGGCGGCGGTGAACTGCTGACAGTAGGTGCTGGTATCCCCAAGGATGAATTGGAGAAGCGTGTTGTCTGGCAGACAGAGCTCGACCAGCGCCATTATCTGACAGAGGAAATCCGCAAGATGGGTGTGGTGAATCCACAACCTAACCATAACTGGAAGTTCGTTCCTGAGGAATGGACAAAGCCTGCGCTGGAGCGTGACTATAAACTACTGTTCGGAAAATGAACTACTATTTCGTTTTTTGCAAGGAAGACCTGCTGTTGGAAAAATGCGCTGACGGCAGCTATACCATACCTCTTCAAGAGGAAGCCCCCACGGCATTGAAGCCCTGGACAAACGTAATGAACATCACCCCGCTGGAAGGCATCGGCGTAAAGACCTACCGCATCGATGCCCCGATAACGGATAATCCACGTTACGAGATGTGTGGACTCAGACAGAGCTATTTCAAACTGACAAAGGCCCTCTATCTGAAAGCGGGTAAATGTCAGGAACTGCTGTATTGGGATCAGAATACGAAGTTTTGTGGCGTATGTGGTGCCCCGATGCGCATGGATACGGACATCTCGAAGAAATGCACATCCTGTGGCAAGGAGATATGGCCACAACTGGCAACAGCTGTCATCGTGCTGATACATCGTGGCGACGAGGTACTCTTGGTGCGTGCCAAGAACTTCAGACGCGATTACTACGGCCTGGTGGCTGGATTTGTAGAGACGGGTGAGACACTGGAAGAAGCGGTGGCCCGTGAGGCCCTCGAGGAAACAGGCGTCACCATTACCAACATCCGTTATTTCGGTTCACAACCCTGGCCCTACCCCTGTGGTCTGATGGTTGGATTCAATGCCGACTATGTGTCAGGCGAAATTCACCTGCAACAGAGTGAAATAGCCAAAGGGGGATGGTTTAAGAAGGATAATCTGCCTGAGATCCCTGAAAAACTATCCATCGCCAGAATGCTCCTCGACGCCTGGACTGAGGGTTAATACTCTATCGTCTGCATTTTCAGCTCGCCCTTGTAGGAGATTAAGGTCTCTACAAGGTAACAGCTGGCACCATCAGGAATACAGAGGGTGGCGTTGAAGTGCAGACCTGCTGCATCAATACTGCTATATTCCATATTGCCCAATACCGCCTGCTCCAGAAAATCGGCAGGCACATACTTGCTGAACTGACTCTTGCGGAAATCGCTGGAAAAGAGTTTCTGACCGCCCTTGTAGACACTGATGTGCATGATATTGTCGTAATAGACATTATCGACCTCGACACCATCGGCGCTATACGAATGCTTGATGACCTTGTATTTCGTGGGATTGATGGCGATATACCAGTGATAGCGCTCGCCATCGAAGTTCACCACAGAATCGGTCTTCACCTGATGGGTATAGGTCATGATGCGCGGAGTATCATGCACCCAAATGGAATCCTCCTCAGGATTGGCGCTACGGCGATACTTCACCAAGTCACCATTCTGATTACGGAACCAGAAAAGATGTTCAGTAAGACGATCGATGCTGTAGCTCGCACCTGAGGCCAGGACAAGCGAATCGCCCACAATACGGAAATAAGCTGGCATGCTGGTAGAGTCGGAATAGAAAATGGTGTCACCATCCACATGAACGGCCAACTCCTCAGTCTCGTCATCCACCCAGAAACCTTGCAACAGCGCCTTAGAATCGCGGTCTTCTTCCTGTTCTGACAACGGGATATTGGCAGAACGGTTACCACAACTGCACAGCGCCAAGGCTAATAGAATGATTATCGATAATTGTTTCATTTTCCTATACAATGATACTCGAAGCCGTTTTCGTCGAGCTCCTCCGTATCGAAAATATTACGTCCGTCGATGACCAGCGGCTGTTTCATCGCCTTCTTGATCACACCCCATCCGGGCAGACGGAACTCCTTCCACTCTGTGAGCAGCAACAAGGCATCGGCATCGAGCACGGCATCATACATATCACGGCAATAGACGACGGCATCGCCAATCCTGCGCTTACACTCTTCCATAGCGACGGGATCGTAGACACGAATCTGACAACCGGCAGCCAACAGTTTCTCAATCATCACCAGTGCCGTCGACTCACGCATATCGTCGGTCTCAGGCTTGAATGAGAGTCCCCACATGGCGATGACCTTGCCCTTCAGGGCAGCCTCAGAACCATAGGCCTTGACAAGCTTCTCATAGAGCACACTCTTCTGACGTTCATTCACACGTTCTACAGCCTTGAGCACTTCCATAGAATAACCTGCCTGGTCGGCTGTCTTGATGAGTGCCTTCACATCCTTGGGGAAGCACGAGCCACCATAACCACAACCAGCATAAAGGAACTTACGGCCGATGCGGGTGTCAGAGCCTATACCCGCGCGTACCATATTTACATCCGCACCCACGCGCTCGCATAAATTAGCAATGTCATTCATGAAAGAGATACGCGTGGCCAGCATCGAATTGGCAGCATACTTCGTCATCTCGGCTGAAGGGATGTCCATAAAGATGACGCGGAAATTGTTGATGAGGAAAGGCTTGTAGAGCTTGGTGAGCACCTTCTTGGCATGCTCGCTCTCAACACCCACCACCACACGGTCGGGTGACATAAAGTCCTTAATGGCATTACCCTCCTTAAGGAACTCAGGATTCGAAGCCACGTCGAACTCGATGTCGACACCACGCTTCTGGAGTGCATCCTCAATGGTCTGGCGCACTTTCTTGGCTGTGCCCACGGGAACAGTAGACTTCGTGACGACCACCACATATTTGTTGAGGTTCTCACCGATGGTCTTAGCCACCTGCAACACATATTTCAAATCAGCGCTGCCATCCTCATCAGGTGGGGTGCCTACGGCTGAAAACACTATCTCCACATCATTCAGTACCGATGCCAGATCGGTGGTAAACTTCAAACGTCCTGCGGCCACATTCTTCTTCACCAGCTCATCGAGACCTGGCTCATAAATAGGAATAATGCCTTCCTTCAGACGCTCAATCTTATTGACATCCACATCAACACAGGTCACGTTTGCACCCGTATCAGCAAAACATGTGCCTGATACAAGTCCTACATAACCAGTTCCTACAATTGCAATATTCATGTTGATAATATATTGTTAGTCAAACAATTCCGCCTCTTTCAACAAGGGCTGCTTTAAATCTTTCTCGCTCGTCTGGACCACAGCAGGGTCGATGGGCCACTCGATGCCAAGTTCAGGATCATTCCAACGGATGCCTGCTTCCTCAGCGGGTGTATAGGGATTATCAACCTTATAAGTAAAAATCGCCTCATCGCTCAACACCAGGAATCCGTGAGCAAAACCACGGGGGATGAAGAACTGGCGCTTGTTGTCTTCACTCAGCTCCACCATGACGTGCTTACCGAACGTAGGACTGGACTTACGGATGTCGACAGCCACATCGAGCACACGTCCCTTGATCACTCTAACGAGTTTGGCTTGGGAAAAGGCGCCTTTCTGATAGTGCAACCCACGAAGCACGCCATACGACGACTTCGACTCATTGTCCTGAATGAATTTCACAGGCCCAACATGCTGATTAAACTCCGCCTCTTTCCAAGCTTCCATGAAATAGCCACGGGCATCGCTGAAAACGCGCGGTTCAAGGATAAAAACACCGTCTATTTCGGTCTTGATATATTCCATATTTTCGAATTTGGATGCAAAGTTACATCAAAAAAATCATTTTTGCGAAATTTTAAGCTACTTTTTATTTGCTATTCTCAGAAAAATGTATTAATTTTGCGACCATGATTGAATTAGACAGACATATTGAGATACTTCTGCTCAACAACGACTGTGTGATAGTGCCTGGTCTCGGGGGATTTATGACCCATCACGTAGAGGCCCGCTATGATGCAGACGACCAGATGTTTCTCCCACCCTTGCGCACACTGGGATTCAATCCGCAGCTGACGATGAACGACTCGCTGCTCGTGCAGTCGTACATCGAAGCCTATGACATCAGCTACCCCGAGGCCCTGCGCAGAATCGAGAGCGAAGTGGAGGAACTGAAGCAGCACATCGACGCCGCTGGCTGTTATGAGTTGAACGATATCGGTGTACTCTCGCTGAATGAGGAAGGTAAATACCTCTTCACCCCCTGTGAGGCCGGCATTCTGACGCCAGCGCTCTACGGACTCAGCAGTTTTGAGATGAAACCCATCGTCACAGCCGCCGTGCCCGTAGTTGAAGAAAAGCCAGAGGCAGAGACTGAGGAGACAACAGCGACCATACTTGCCCCGCTGACGACTGACGACGAGGCCGACGACGGAGAGCGTGCACTTGTCATCAAGATGTCGTGGATACGCAATACCGTCGCTATCGCCGCCGCCATACTGGCCTTCTTCCTGATGACCACACCCGTGAGCAACAGCAATTCGACGCAGATGAATATGGGACAGCTGAACAATCCGTTGCTTGTCGCCAAAAAGCCTGCAGCAAAACCCGATACGACCTTGAAACTCGACACCGTCACTACCGTTGCAGAAAAAGCGGTGGCCGAGGTAAAGAAAGACACGGTGGTGGCCCAGCCCGAAAAGCCGAAGACCGACTACTGTCTCGTCCTGGCCAGTCAGGTGTCGATGAAAAATGCAAAGGCCTTCGTCGAGGAACTGCATAAGCGTGGTTTTACAGAAGCCGAGATCCTCGTGGGCAAAAACATGACACGTGTGGTTTACGGGCATTTTGAGACCATGAACGCAGCCTACAACCGCCTGAATAAAGTGCACAACAACAAGGGCTTCGAAGAGGCCTGGGTTCTCAAACTAAAAGACAAGAGCTGAACTTATGAAGCGCGTGCGGTGTCCGAAGTGCGACCAATACATCACCTTCGACGAAACTCAGTATGAAGCCGGCCAGTCGCTGGTCTTCAAATGCCCTGATTGCGGCAAGGAGTTTGGTATCCGTATGGGCGTAAGTAAGCTCCGTGACCGTCAGAAAGACGAGAACCCTGACGAGCAAGCCAATGAGGAAGGTTGCGGGTCAGTTGTCGTTATAGAAAATGTATTCCATTATAAACAAGTACTTCCCTTGAAGATGGGCGACAATGTGATTGGCCGTTACCAGAAGGGTAATCCTGCCAACTGCACTTTCGAGACCGTAGACCCCAGCGTCGACCTGAACCACTGCACCATCACCGTCTCACGAGACAAGAAGGGCCGTCTGCGTTACACCCTCAAGGACAACAACAGTAACACGGGCACCTTCGTAGACAATGTGGAACTCTCACCTAAAGAACGGCGCATCATCGACGACGGCACCCTTTTCACCATCGGTGCCACGAGCATCATCCTCAGGGCCACCGACAGCGAATAAGCCCACTTTTTCCTCATCTTACTTGCATAGTTATTCACGGATGATAAAAAATTCTGTATAGAAATAAATTTTCCGCGAATAATCGTTTGTTAAATCAGATTTTCTGTGTACCTTTGCACGCGAATTTAGGATTTAATCTAAAATCAACGCAAAAGATTGTTATGAAAAAAGAACTGAAGAAGGTGCTGGTACTCGGATCGGGTGCCTTAAAAATCGGACAAGCAGGAGAGTTTGACTACTCTGGATCACAAGCTTTGAAGGCGCTTCGCGAAGAAGGCATCAAGAGCGTACTCGTTAACCCCAACATCGCTACCATCCAAACCAGCGAAGGTATTGCAGACAAGGTGTATTTCCAGCCGGTGAATACACATTTCGTTACAGAAATCATCAAGAAAGAACGGCCCGACGGTATTCTTCTGGCGTTCGGAGGACAGACCGCGTTGAACTGCGGTACAGAGCTTTATCTGAACGGTACCCTGAAAGAATACGGTGTTGAAGTATTAGGAACAAGTGTCGAGGCCATCATGAATACAGAGGACCGCGACCTTTTTGTTAAAAAGCTGGCCGAAGTCAATCTGAAGGTACCCGTCAGCCACGCCGTCGAGTCGATGGAGGATGCGCTGAAGGCTGCCCACGAGATCGGCTTCCCCATCATGATCCGTTCGGCCTACGCCCTCGGTGGTCTCGGATCAGGCATCTGTCCTGACGAGAAGCGTTTCATCGAGCTGGCTGAGTCGGCCTTTACCTTTGCACCC
>Ga0310690_10010650_pt1 | contig 11418 bp, 18 predicted proteins | sample AusTroGonzalo_MG_2_FD_207661 | JGI IMG/M metagenome (GOLD analysis project Ga0310690, IMG submission 207661) | Bovine rumen microbial communities from tropical cattle in Woodstock, Queensland, Australia - Gonzalo_04 (v2) (version 2) | ecosystem: Host-associated > Mammals > Digestive system >...
AACGAACTCTCATCAGAAAAGAATTGTTTGGATAGTTCTTCAAAATACTCGTCGTTCGCAGTAATGAAGATAATGTGTGTGTTTCCGCGCTCATTCTTTATCCAATTCCCAATAATAGTGGTGTCTTCCGCAAAAGAAGCTTCACTAAAAAGCCCATGGCATTCATCAATAACTACCCAATTGTAGTCTACCGTGCCTTTCTTTATCATATTAGCAAAGCCCATGCGCTGACAGACATCAACTTCACCATACTTATGGCGCAGCTATTCTACTGTAATACTGCGGCTTTCCACTACTAGCATTGTCTATAATTTTCTAAACTTATGATCTAATTCTTCAAGTACATGGCTCATAATTGCGCTAGTTTTACCTACGCCAGTACCGCCATTCAATACTAGAAAAGTATTGAGATCGGAAAGATCGGTTTTACGTACTAACTATATAATATCTTCAAGCGCGAATTCTTTCACCTATTCATGTTGTCGCACTTGTGCATCGCCTCCCGTGTCATATAGGTAATAGTATAATCTTTTGAATGTTTTCGTAGTGCTAATAAAATGCGCTCTTCAAACTTATCAATGCCTTCCTCTTCTATTATAGCAACAATTTCATCTGTTACTTTCTTTATCTATTCCTGCTAAAATAAAGTAAGAAATGTCATACAGATACACCTCCATACAAAAATAAGGTATATTTTCCTATACTAAAAATATACCATATTTTTTGAAGAAAGTCAAATATTTAGTTTTGGGATTCTCTATATACTATAGCGTCTTATGGCATAAGGAGAGAAATGAAAATGAAATTGCGGCCGAATATCAATATAGACAATGAAAGGGGTAGAGTTTCGGGTCTTGCAGGGTTCATACACAGGTTGGCCGCACATTGAGGAAATGAAAATGAAATTCACCTCATCGGGCGCAAATAGCTAAATGATTTATATCTATAAGAAAAACTATATGAACCCCCAACGCAGTCAGCCGTCGCGGCAGAGCCGCGCCGTCCGACTGACGTTGCCCCATAGGGGTAGGGGTATGGTTTTGGGTGCCGACTTCCTATTACTACATATAGATGAAATTTTTCAAAATGAAAATGAAATTACAATATATAGTGGGGGTAGGTTATGGGCGCCTATCTATGACTACCATATTTGGTAGGTACTCGCGCAAATGAAATTGAAATTACTCAATGTCTCGCCTTCATTGCAAACACAAACTTCATTGCATCTTCCTATGTATCATACACATGCATATACTAAGTTTCCCAATCCTACGTACCATTCATGCGCATAGGTAATTGCGGCAGACCCCATTCCATTCCAACTTCTTTTACCGCAAACCACTACTCATTCATCTCAAAAACATACACTGAATGTTCCCTATCCCACTAGTCAAACCTATTATACCTATCAATCACATAGGCCATTCCCTTCTCATCTCCATAATCATTTCACTCAATCCCTACTCAATCTATCTCCTCACATGAATTGGTGGTTTGTATTTCTCTCTAATATAATCTCTCATGGTACTTTCGCTCAGTCCGCAGTATACCGACAATGTCTTAATACTCATATGAGGTCCATCTTCAGAAATGAAGTACTATAAAGCTTTTATAACGTCCATCCGCTCACCTCCAGCATACTCGTACTAAGGTACGGTACAAAGTAAATCAAAAATGGGAACATCTAAGTATGATAAAAGAAGAAGTAAATCTTGTAAGTATAGTGGCTGCGTTTCCGACTCGAAGGTGTGTATTGGTACACGGTATGCTCAACGGGCTTGATGTGACTATATAGACGTATAGAGTTGGGAGTGCCCGATTTTCACTATTTGTCAAGTGTTTATTGATATAAAAAATTAAATTTTTTTAAAATTCTCCTCTTTTTTTTCTATTTTACTACACAAAATGCTAATTTGTCAAGTGTTAAATTATTACAAAAAAATTTAGTACCCTTTTTCCGTCACATTTGTTATTTAAATAGAATATGTGCCCGATAAGGGGGAGATGACGGAGAATTATATTGCGGAATACATAGGTAGATATTATTTTATGCAGCTTATTATAATGTGTAGAAGAATGAAAAATACATTAGTGTAAACAGGATGTCAGTAAGCTATTTGTTACTGTTACAGCTAATACCCCAGAATGATAACAAATAGAAAAAATATCAAATGTGCCTGAAATGGGGTAGAAATTTTCGCGGCGGCACCCAGCTGGCCCGCGTGTCAAATATTAAGAAAAAAAAATACTGTATACAAAATACTGTATACAGTCGCAAATAAAAAATGGGGCGCTGCCGCCCCTAAAAGATCAAGCCTTTGTATAGTGCTTTTTCTTTTTCTCATCCATCGTAACGGAGAGAATGCCCTTGTTGACCAGGCGCATGGCGCTGGAACCGACGGCCATCACGGTTACATTGTCAGCGACCTGGCCAGCCAGGGCGTTGAGGATGTCTGTTGCGGTGTAATCGCTGAAGGAAGGAAGATTCTCCAGCTGCGCATCAAGCGCCTGCCGGCGTGCTTCGGCTTCAGGATTAGGGCCCTTTACTTTTACGGGCTTGCTGGCGCGCTCAGCTTCACGCAGGGCAACTTCAGCTTCATGAGCCTTATACTCTGCGGTCGCAGCCTCGAAATTGAAAGCCTTATGAGCCTTCGTGTCCTTGGCGAGAGCCGTGCCAACGGAAACCTTGACGTAGCCTTCCTCGGTGGGAATGGCGACAAAGTTGGTCTTATTCACGCGGCACATCTGGGCGCCGGGAATAGCCAGGATAGTGGAAAGAATCTCGGAATGTGTCATATTTCCTCCTTTTACTCACGGTTTTGTAATTTACGGCAGACCGCTAACTGCACAAATTTTTTCTTTTGTTCCCCTTGGAACATCTTTATTATACTCTAAATTTGACTAAAAGTCAAATGTTAAGTTAGATCAAATCATACATTTGTAAGATGCGTTCGATCTTAGTCACGTCACGTTTAGGAACAGTGATCGGGACGGCCAGGCTGCCTGCAACCTTACGAATATCACCGACCGAGCAGCCAACGCGCTCGATGATGTAATTCAGGATGTAGCGGCCGATGCGGTTCTGCGGAAAATAATAAGTACGGGTTTCCATATCAATCATCCTCCTCAATTACTTCGTGCCAGGTATAATAACGGTCAGGATTGAAATCGTCGGCCTCAGCTTCCAAGCACAGCTCATCAGCTTTGGTCATAGAGTGACACACGCCGTAGTACACATCTACGCTTCCGTCTGCCAGCTCACCTACAACTACATAAGCTCGTCTCATGATCCAGCTCCTCCTTTCTTACATATTAATTATACATGAAATTTTAAAAAATGTCAAATATTGGCCAGTCAAAAAATTTAGGGCGTGGTCTGCGGGAGCGGTTGACTTCAAAATGGCGATGACGGAAACTTGGCTTGCGGCCGTTTCCCAGCTTTCCGATGACATCGGGAATATCGCAGCTCTCCGCAATATGTAATTTCGGTATCGACCAGCTTGTGAGGCGATGCCTGGAATCTTGGTTCGCGGCGGGCAGCCGATTTTGCTCATTCTCGGGGCGTTGACGAACTTCCAGCTTCTTTCAGCTTGTATACAGTATCCAGCTGGCCGGCAGCTTTCCAGCTCGCAGCTTACCCAGCTTTCCCAGCTGGCCAGTGCGCATAAGGCGCGGGCCAGTTTTATAATATACAGGGGTACGAAAAAGGCGTCGCGCTTTGTGGGAAAAGGCGACGTCGTATGTAACAAAATTGTAATGAAATTGTAATGAAATTGTAACAATTACCCCTTGACTTGCGCGCAAGGGTATGATAGAATATACTGGGGGAGTAGTAGTATAAGGGGCGGGCCGGCAAAATTAACCGGCAGACTGGCCGGCCAGTTAGGTGAGACTAATGTCTCACCTATACAGGAGGGAGAGAAAGTAGAGATTGAGAACAACGCTTGAGCAATGCATCAGAACATCGTTGATGTGCCTATGCTGAGAGAGGTCCTTGCATACACCGAAAACGGCGATAGCGAGTCCGAACCACGATACCTGGAGTCCAAACATCATGATCAGTACTACATTTAGTATGGTGATCCCGCAACGGAGATCATTCCATTCAAAGCGGTACGGGGTTTCAATGCTGAAGAAGGACTTTACTTTTTCCATTATACGCCCTCCATTCTCATCTGATAACCACCGATATACGCGCGCAGAGCATCCGCGGCGGCTTCAATACCTGCATAGGTATCTACATATTCTTCGCCATCAAAATACCAGTTGGCTTCAACCGCATCATAGATGGCTTTATCCAGATAGTTGTCATCGTGCTCACGCATGATGTAATAGAAATCTTCATACGCTTGTTCGAGATCAAAGAACGTGGTAAAGGTGTTAGTCCATGAAATCTGCATTATTCATCCCATCCTTTCTTGTGCTTCGGTTTCTTGAACCGTTTGTCGGGAATCACACGGGTCACGGGGTTTATGTTGCCCCAAGTCTTGCGTTCGGCTTGGAAGATTTCCACATAGGTTTTGACTTTCTTTTGTTTCGCCATTGTCCTCTCTCCTTTCGACATACTTATTATAGCATATAAATGTTACAAAACAATAACAAAAATGTTAAGTTTGTGTTAAATTTAGCTGGCCGGCCCGAGACGAGCATCAATGCTCGTCAGGGATAAGTTCAAGCAGATTGTGGATTTCATCATAGATGGTGGTGAGAGACTCGCGCACGCATTCGGGCATATCTATTAAGTCTTCATCCATTTCTTCAATCCAACTGGCGACCTTGAGGAGCATTTTCTGCTCCTCTGCGGACATATAAACTTCACAACGAGTCACAACCTGCGCTGTCATTTTTCAATCTCCTCTCCATGCGTGCATTTATGCACTTCATCGTAGACCCACCAATCATTGGCATTGAAGAGTTCTCCAGTATACTGATTGATGTAGCGGAAGCCATGCTCTCGAGATTCAATTACCGCATTGTTCAAGCGGATTTTGCAATCTCTCGCTTCGCCCTTGCGTTTGCGGACATCCCGCAGTTCTTTTACAAGGATATCGACCTCTTCATAGGTCATATTGTCGGTGTCGATGATGACATTACCGATACGCATTGACCTTCACCTTCCTTTCTACGCCTTCGATGCCACGGGCACGACAGAAGCGGATAAAGTCAACGCGTGCATTGTCTACCTCACCACCATGATCGAAGTCCCAATCGAGGGAATCCATCCAATCCTTATTGCTCCAAGCAATAGCATCGAGGATCAACTGAGCAGTCTCTTCACTGATGTACATCTGATACATCTCCTTTCTCTTTCTTACATACTTATTATATAGGAAAACTTGTTAAATGTCAAGCAAAAGTTTATGAACTTTTTGTAATAATTGCGGGCCGGCGGAAGTTAGCTTTCGCTAACTTCTTCGACTTTCGTTACGGTGTAGACTTCATTATAAATTGGACCTTCTATTGGAGGATAGATATTTTCAAAGAAGGTATATTCTGCCTGTTCGGAGTCAGGGGCATCGACTACGCAATATCCCTGAAAATCTATGATCCATTTAGACATTTTCAGATACCTCTTTTTCCTTGGCGCGCCGCTCCTTATCCTTGGCGATTTTGCGCTCTTTCGCCTTGGCTTTTTCTGCCTTGTCTACCTGCTTCTGATTGTAGGCATCAATTTCAGACTGCATGAGTTCTTCGGCGGTCATATCGTCACGCAGTTCAGCAACGATAGCGCCAATGCGGACATACCGCTGGTCACCGTTCGCATCAATTACCAGAACGCCCCACTGGCGGTCATTGATGCGATGGAAAGTAAAACCATCAATGTCTTTTTCGGTAACAGTACCCGCTCCGCAGTAGTCAAGCAGAGTGTTGAAGATAGTGGTACGAATGATGCGATCATTTTCAGTCTTAGTAATCTTTGCCATTTCAAATCACCTTTCCTTTCTGTTTCTATATAAATTATATACTATAATTTGAGTTTTGTCAAGCAATTTTTGAAATTTAATTTTTGAAAATTTGTATGTACAAATTTCGGGGCCGGCCCGCTTTAGCGTGCTAAAGTGGATTTAAATAAAATTGCCACCCTTGCGGGTGGCTAGAAAGGAAAGGAAGAAAAGAGGTTGTGTCGAAATGCTGAGACTCGAACTCAGACGCTCCACATCCCTAATGTGGCGGGCTACCAATTACCCAACATCTCGAAGCGCCGAGTGGAACGTTGCGCACCGCCCACTCTATTGAACCTTTCCACTCTTGTTGATCAGCCAGTAGGGGAAATGGTGAAAGCTGAAACTGTAGTGCTCCACCAGGGACTCGAACCCTGAACCCACAGATTAAGAGTCTGTTGCTCTACCAATTGAGCCAGTGGGGCATATATTCACAGGGAAGGTTTATAAGACCGCCTATTACGTAGACCTATGTCGGCAACCGCCTCAACCCTGTGGAAGGGAGGGCGGAACTTACCAGTTCCGCCGATAGCCATTCGGCTTGCCCTCGACCTTGACGATCTCGTCGCCCCAGAAGTGGGTCAGAGCATACTGAACCTTGCCCTTGGTGAACCCTTCGGGGAGTTCATCCTTGATGGCATCGTACAGTTCGCCACAGGTCACAGGAGCATCGCCGAGGGCGTTCACGATCACATCGTGAGCATCTTCATAGCCCTGCGCGGTCTTTTCCTTCCGAACCGCGCCCTTGTTCAGTTCGGCTTCCAGTTCAGCCTTGATCTCGTCAAGGTTGGTAACGGTCTGACCATCGAGGTAGTTAACGAGGGACTGGATGGTGGATTTCTTCATGCGTGTTGCCTTTCTGGTTTGGGAGGTGTCCTTCCTCTTTACATTGTTATTATATCAGAGTTTGAGCGATTTGTCAAGGGTTTTTCAAACTTTTTTTCAAAGTTTTTTTGCCCTTGGGAGATCCTTTTCTCTCCCTCTGACACTTATAATTATACTCTGATTTTCGGAAAAGTCAAGTACTTTTTTGCAAGAATACTGTATACATTGTTGTACGTACAACTCGCGGGCCGGCGTGTTTTAGGAATGTGCCGGCCCGCTTTAGTGCGGTAAAGCGCTAAAGTAAATGGAAATAAAATAAGGGGTCACACTGTGACCCCTTGGAGACTCGGATATTACACCTTCCGAGTGTAGGTGTTGACCTTGCCAACGGTCTTGCAGACTTCGTCTGCCCACAGGCGGGTGATGGCGTACTGCACCTTGGACTTCGTGAAGCCTTCGGGCAGAGCATCGGCGACCTCGTCATACAGTTCGGCGATGGTCACAGGAGTATCGGACAGGGCACCGAGAACGGTATCCTTGGCGGACGCATACAGGTCACGGTTCGCCTGAGCCTTGGCTTCGCCCTTGCTCAGTTCCGCAACGATTTCGTCACGGATGGTCTTGATATCCTCAGTGACGCTACCCTGGGCATCCATGGAGTCGATGAAGGAAACGAGAGACTGGAGAGAAACTTTACGCATGGTGGTAACCCTTTCTGGTTTGTGGAGTGTCCTTCTCCTCTTTTCATATACATTATAGCACATTTTGTGCTTAATGTCAAGGGGTTTTCCAAGGGGTTTTTCAAACTTTTTTGAAAAATCTGTTTCGTTACCGAGTATCCGCAGACAAGAGTGAACATTCTCATCTCCTGCCCCTTGGAACATCCTTATTATAGCACAGGATTTGCTTTTTGTCAAGGGTTCTTCAAAATTACTTTTGAAAATTTTTCGTGTCACTCGGACCCTTGGATATCTTCAAGGTATCCTACATTCCCTTGGAACAATTATAGTATAGCAGAAATTTTATTAAAAGTCAACCCCTAAATTTTAAGAATACTGTATACAATCGGCGGGCCGGCATTTTAGGATATAATCGTGCCGGCCCGCCTCATCGCGCTAAAGCACTAAAGTAAAATGAAATAAGGAAAACCCTCTCCCAACGGAGAGGGTTTTCTGATTACCGCACCGAATAGGTGTTGATCTTACCTTCGGTCTTGACGATCTCATCAACCCACAGGCGAGTCACCGCATACTGAACCTTGCCTTTGGTCATACCTTCGGGCAGTTCGGACTCGATAGAGTCGTACAGTTCACCGATGGTCACGGGGTTGGTAGCAGACCGCAGAGCGTTCATGACCACATCGTGGGCAGAGGCGTACAGATCCCGATTAGCCTGGGCTTTCTCTGCGCCCTTGTTCAGTTCGGCTTCGACTTCGGACAGGATGGAGGGATCACAATCAACGGTCTTGAGGGTTTCAAAGATGGCGGTCAGGGTGGATTTCTTCATGGTACTTTTCCTTTCTGGTTTGGGGAGTTTCCTTCTCCTTTTTACATATTTAGTATATCATGGATTTTTGCTTTTGTCAAGCATTTTTTTTGGGGAATTTTGTGTGGCGAACTGCAGAAGTCCACACGCTTCGGGTAATACTGCCCATTGAGCACTTGGTCTGTTCCTTCATCCCCTCGGAACAATTATATTATAGCAGAATTTTTACTCTGAGTCAAGCATTATTTTTGAAGAATACTGTATACAATGCGCGGGCCGGCCCGTTAGTGACCGTAAAACTTTACTTCAAATGCCTTTGCAAATTTGCGGTTCTTGGGATCAGATAGCCATTTGATCGCCCAATTGGTTGCCTTGAGTTCGGCATCGAGATTGAAGTAATCATAGTCATAGACGCCAATACGGGCATCGTAATATGCTTCCCAATCTACTTCATCACGAGTCTCCCAGTGCCCAATTTCATGCAGAAGGGAGATAGTCACATTGGAAAAGCCTTTGCCGCATTTGCATTGATCAGTGAAAAATTTGCGATAGAGTTTATCTTCATCAGTATTCTGCTGAAGGTCACTCGGAAGAATAAGGCGCGGAAGTTTCTCATCTACACGCATACCCCAATCGTCACGCTCACGGGCAATAACGATCTTAGTATGTACAATACTTTCAACAAACTGGCGAATAGCGGTGATCTTACTCATAGATTCATCCCCTTTCTATAGTTATTATATAGGAAAAAAGTAAGTTAGTCAAGACTAAAATTGGTGCCGGCCCGCGGTTACATGGAATGGGGTGGGATTTGGGCGAGGGGTTACTGATCCCCCTCGTCCAATTCTGCCAACTTTTCCATTTTCTTATGCTGTTTCACGCACTCAGCGAAGATTTGCGCTTCAATGCTAACATCCTCAAGCCCTGTATGATCTTCTTCAAAGGTTACATCGTCAATCAAATAGCGCCAGATGACTTCGGCAGTCTTACGAACCTGCGGGGTTGCATGGTTGGTCATGTAACCATTTTCCTTACAAAACTCAATGTAACGCTTCTGCTTGCAAATGGTATCATTTGCCATTTTCATGGTGTCCCAAATGGGCATACCGTAGGGGAAGAACCAACGCCTTGCGCTTTTGGTCTGATACCTCACGGTAGCATTGAGGACTTTGATGTCAAATCTGGCATTGTGGGCGATGCAAGCCTTGATATCATACTGTTCGCACAAATCCCTTACCAATTTATACATCTGCCAAGTGTTCATGATCTTGCGCTTGCCCATCCGCATATCCTCAAGATATTGAGGGATCTTGTTAGCGAAGTACGCTTCATCCATCGCCTGAGGCATACCAAAAAATACATCTTCATTCACGATAGAATATTCATCGTAGACAAAGCCTTCTTTGTCAACAATCTGTATTCCAAGGTCATAAACCTGACCATTTTCTACATCCAGTTGACCATCAACTCTGGGGCAATTTGTGACTTCTGTGTCGAATACCATGTACAAGTCTTTCAAGTGAAAATCTCCTTTCGGTTTTCAGTGTTTTCCTTCACTTTTCACTTATGATTATACAGGATAAAAATGGAAATGTCAACAGGAAAATTGTTACAAAAGTATTAAATTTGGGCGGGCCGGCCCGCTGTTGTATCCAAAATACTTTTGAAAAAGGGGTTGACTTTTGGGATGGGATCTGATATAATATGGGTGTAGAGAAAGGGAGGGATTTGGAAATGAAATCGAGTTACATGGTTCGCGCTCGGCAGTTCGCGCAGGAGATTTATCCGTACATTTCCGATTGTAAATCTGTAGAAGATTTTGAGTGGGCGGTAGAGGTGTTCAATCGCTTCAACCACCGCGCGGTCAAGGTCGCAAACGGTCTGACTCGCGTTGCTCTGATTACTTCTGACTATGTGCTGAAGATTGACTATGGCACTCGGCAGAAGGATTTCGGTGGGTGCGCTGACGAGTATCGTGCGTATCAGCGGGTATTCAAAGACGGTTACGCGGATCTTTTCGCTCGGATCTCTGCCGTAATGGTCAATGAGAAGGTCTACTATATCATGCCTAAGATTGATCGCATTGGCGAAGAATATAATGGCGATATCGAAGCGCTTGATGTGGTTGATGCGGATGCCAATGATTACCTGTGGGAGCACTTCCGTGACTTGCACTGTAACAATTTTGGTTGGAAGAATGGCAACCCCGTGATTGTAGACTATGCCTATTTCATTGGGGATAATGACTGAGTTAGCTTCGGCTAACTCAGGCCGGCGTGATACCGGCCAGTTGTACGGACAACTTGTTAGAAAAAGGAAGGTCACTCCTCGGGAGTGACCTTGATTTTCTTCAGTTCTTTGAGGTTTTTGTTCGCCTCGGCGAGTGCCTTTTTCTCGGCGCGTTTTTTCTCATCGCGCGCGATCTTCGCCTGTTTCTTGGCTTCGACATCGGCTTTCTTCTGTGCCTTTTCCTGGAGGTCGATGGCGTAGTCCTCGGCGATGGCATAGCCATCGTAGGGATCGTAACCACCTTCACCATTGCGAGTGCCACGAGGAATGGAGACCTTGATCAGCACGAACTTTTCGTTGCCTTCGGCATCAAGGCAGGGGATCGCCAGCTCACTGGCGCTAACACGGAGGGCATCGGTTTCGTAGCGGTCGTTGACCATATCGGTCACGAACTGGAGGAACTCGGTACGGAGAGCGGTTTCAAGCTGAGCTTTGGTCATTGGGCATACCACCTTTCCTTTTCTTTCACGGACATTATACCACATTTTTTGTGGGGTGTCAAGTAGGAAATTTTTCTCTTCCCTTCACCCTACATCTATATTATACCACAAAATTTGAAATTTGTCAATATTTTTTTATAAAAAATACTGTATACAAAATTGTACGTACAAATTGACGGGCCGGCCCGAAAATGCGCCCACTTTCGTAACAGGCTGGGCGCTTGCCTGGGTCATTCAGATGTTGGGATCACGCATCGCTTGACCAATCTGTCAGGAGTTCACCTCCAAAGGGTCCATCCCAGTGGGAGGGAGGGGACGCTTACGCCTTAGCGTAAGCGTTCACCTTGCCCTCAGTGCGAACCAGATCGTCCTTCCACAGACGAGTCATGGCGTACTGGAGCTTGCCTTTGGTGAAACCTTCGGGCAGGGAGTCAGCG
>Ga0310690_10010651_pt1 | contig 11417 bp, 10 predicted proteins | sample AusTroGonzalo_MG_2_FD_207661 | JGI IMG/M metagenome (GOLD analysis project Ga0310690, IMG submission 207661) | Bovine rumen microbial communities from tropical cattle in Woodstock, Queensland, Australia - Gonzalo_04 (v2) (version 2) | ecosystem: Host-associated > Mammals > Digestive system >...
TGCAGGGGACACCCCCGCAACGCCCCCGCCCCATGTAGTTTTATGGGACTTCGGTGCCAAGGCAAACATCCAGCGCGAACTGGAAAAACGCGGCTGCACAGTAACAGTAGTGCCCTGTGACGCCACAGCAGACCAGATTCTTTCTATGAACCCGGACGGCCTCATGCTCAGCAACGGTCCCGGCGACCCTGCAGACAATGTTGGAATCATTAGTGAGATACAGAAAATATGTGAGCATAATAAAGAGATTGTCGGGTCAAGCCCGACAATGACAGATAAAGCCATCCCAATCTTTGGAATCTGTCTTGGGCACCAGATGCTCGCCCTTGCCCGCGGTTGTAAAACAAGCAAGCTCAAATACGGACACCGCGGCGGAAATCATCCTGTAAAAGACACAGCAACAGAGCGCGTATACATCACAAGTCAGAATCACGGCTATGCAGTTGAATCAGACACCCTGCCAGACTTTGCAAGCTTGAGTTTTTACAATGTAAACGACAACACCTGCGAAGGCATCAGATATACAGACATTCCGGCCTTCAGCGTGCAGTTCCACCCCGAAGCATGCGGCGGTCCGCACGATACAAACTTTTTATTTGACGAATTCCTTAAACTCATAAAGTAACAAAAGTCACCCCAAAAGTAACCAATGTCACCGTTGCGCGCAGCCCCATTTAGACCTATATTTGAATCAGGAGGTAGGGCTTATGAATTCAATTATTCAAGTTCTAAGCAATAATCTGCCGTGGGTATGGGTAGCGGTTACAATCATCTGTGTGGTGATAGAATCGCTTACACTCTCACTTACTACCATCTGGTTAGGAATCAGTTCGTTTGTTCTGGTTTTTCTTGCGTTTACACCAATTCCTTTCGGTGCACAGCTGTTTATTTTTGTTGCACTTTCTCTGGTGCTATTAATATTTACACGACCTGTTGTAAAGAAAAAGCTGAACCAGAGAAAAATTGCCACAAACTATGAACGCATAATCGGACAGATTGCGCTTGTAACTAAGAAAATAACAGCACTCGACAAGGGTTCTGTAAAAATCAATGGTATGGAATGGACTGCAGCCGTCAAAGAGGACATTACTCTGGAAGAAGGCAGCAAGTGCATTATCGAAGAAATTGCCGGTGTTACGGCGTATGTAAAACAGATATAGATCCCGAAACAAGTTCGGGATGACGAGGAGGATTTATGATTTATGTTCTTATTGCAGTAATTGTTATTGTTCTAGTTCTGATTATTACAAATATCAGAATTGTTCCACAGTCAAATGCTTTTGTAATTGAGCGTCTTGGTGGTTATCATGGTACCTGGAATGTAGGCCTTCATGTAAAAATGCCGTTCATTGACCGCATTGCAAAAAAGGTTTCCCTTAAGGAAAAGGTTTTTGACTTCCCGCCGCAGCCTGTAATTACACGCGATAACGTTACAATGATGATTGATACTGTAGTTTACTTTCAGATTACAGATCCAAAGCTTTACACATATGGTGTTGAACAGCCTATAAACGCTCTGGAAAATCTTAGTGCAACAACACTTCGTAACATCATTGGTGAACTTGAACTTGATGAATCTCTTACAAGCCGTGACGTTATCAATACAAAGATGCGTGCAATTCTTGATGAAGCAACTGACCCATGGGGAATCAAGGTAAACCGTGTAGAAGTTAAGAACATCGAGCCTCCACAGGCAATCCGTGATGCAATGGAAAAGCAGATGAAAGCTGAACGCGAACGCCGTGAACAGATTCTTATTGCCGAAGGTCACAAGCAGTCTGCAATCCTCGAAGCTGAAGGACAGAAGCAGGCACTTATTCTTGAAGCAGAAGCTGCAAAAGAAGCTGCAATCCAGAAAGCAAAGGGTGAAGCAGAAGCAATCCGCGAAGTTCAGCAGGCAAAAGCCGAAGGTCTTAAAATGCTCAAAGACGCCGGAATGGATGACAAGGTTCTTAAACTGCGCAGTCTTGAAGCCTTTGAAAAAGCCAGCGATGGCCAGGCAACAAAAATTATTGTTCCTTCAGATTTACAGAGTCTCGCTGGGGTTGTTACAAGCATAAGCGAGATTGCTAAGAAGTAGGTTATGTAAATGAAAAAGAGTCTGTTAGTTTTATTACTTTTATTACCGCTTGCTTTGGGTCTTGCAGCCTGCAAAAGCAGCCAGGTAGAAGAAGTTACTCCAAAGGATTTGTATTACGACATTGAACGGATACAGATTGACATGAAAACTTCTATACTCAGGGATATTTATGATCCCCAGCCCTTTGAAGAGCTTAAGGCCCAGGTAATGGAAGGTAAAATTAACAGACTTGAATGTATTTTCAAAATCCGGGAAATTCTTAATAATTACAAATGTGTACATCTTTCTTTAGTCCCAGATGATTACAATGATTTATATGGAAAAATTGTTCCCTTTCATTTTTACTGCTTCGGGAACGATTATCATGTCTATTATACCCTGGCAAAATATAAAGAATATCTTGGCTGGAAGCTTGTAGAAATTGGCGGAGTTAATGTAGAGGAAGTCTGCAACATCCTTGCCCAAACATCGGTTTCTCCTTTTGAAACAGCCAGTGGGGCAAAATATTGTTTAGAAAATGGAATAAGTTATCTTTCATTAGAGGCTGGCGGACTTATTCAAAAGAAGGGGCAGATAAACCTGACTCTGGAAAATCTGCAGGGTATAAGAAAAACTGTTTTATGCAAGCCTTTTACACCCACACAAAAAACAAAGTGGTATGGACTAGCTCCTCTAAAGTATAATGAATTTATTGTTCACAATGACAGAAACACTCCTTTTAAAATAAAAACAAACCCGGATAAAAAAACAATTTACATGCAGTACAACCACTGCGAAGATGATTATGAATATTCTCTGGCAACCTGGTTTTCTGAAATGCTGGCAGAACTCCAAACCGGCAGTTATGATACTATTGTCTTTGATTTGCGTTATAATCCCGGCGGAGAAATATCTTCAGAAATAAGTCTAAATTCTCTTCTTTTCAGAAACAAGGAAGAACTGAATAAATATAACCTTGCCATTATCATAACCGGAAGAACCTATTCCTGTGCCTGTATGTTTTTAAATGATTTTATAAGAAATTATCCCCAGGTAAAATTTTTTGGAGAAGAAACAGGTCAGGCTGTATTTAATTACACTAATATTAATCCAAATAATTATCTGAAAAAACTTAACTGTTATTTTTCTTTTCCAATGCAGCTTGATGAAGTTCCTGAACTTTACAAACGCTCCCAGGAAGTAACACATACAGATGTACATTGCGGAACCTTCCCCGATGTCCCGGCCGGCGAATCATTCAAAGACTGGCTCTACGGCGAAGATGCAATTTACAATACAATTTATGATTATTTCAATTAAGCCGTGTCATTGTCGGGCTTGACCCGACAATCTCCTATAGGTAACATAAAGTTATGATGTTTAAGAAACTAATGGACAAACCCTTTCGTCTCATGTCAATTGTGGGGATCGTGTATATTGTCCTCATGCTGCTGCTCAATATCCTTACAGATTTTTCTTATGAGCTGAGCATAATGCCTTATTCAAAAATTGTTTCTTATTCTGCTCATGGAACAGCCCTGATTCTCTGTCTGCTAACCCTCTGCTTTTACAACAAACATCTTCTTTATTATGCAGCTCTTGAGCTCCTCATTTTTTCAAATCTTTATACAGGCCGCATCTACACTTCCCTCTTCTTAACTTCAATACTCTTCATTCTTATGATGTTGGAAAACCGTCTGCTTGCAAAGCGACGCCTCATAATTTACATTGTGCTCGAGGTTGCCAAGCTCGCACTTGTTGTTCCTTACGGTGTAAAAACCTTTTTTGAATATGGAGGAATCGTACTTTTTTCCCTTGCGACAATCGGCTGCATAAACCTGCTCTTCCGTCATGCCTACGACAAAAAGGATAGCAGTGGTATAAACCTGGATGACTACAGACTTTCGGACCGCCAGAAAAACTGCATAAAAGAAATTGTAGTAAACAATACAACAATCAAGGCTCTGGCAATAGACTATAATGTAAGCGAAAGCGCAATTAAAAAAGACCTTTCGCACATTTACTCAGTACTTGGAATCACGGGAAAAGCAGACTTAAAAGCCCTTTTTATAGGCTACAAATTCTAGCGAAATAATATGACACTGCCGATTAAATGAACTGCAAATGCAAGCAGCCAGGCAACGGCACATTGAAAAATTACAACTCCAGCTGCCCATTTTGTACCAAGCTCGCGTTTTACGGCTGCTATTGCTGCAACACAAGGTGTATACAACAAGCTGAAAACAAGAAGACTTGCGGCACTAAGGGCTGTCATCATTGTTTCTACACCATCTGCAAAAAGGATTCCCAGAGTAGAAACAACACTTTCCTTGGCAATAAAACCGCTTACAAGCGCAACAGAAAACTGCCAGTCTCCAAGGCCAAGAGGCTTCATGACAGGAGAGAACAAACGCGCAATTGATGCAAGTATACTCTGAGAAGCATCTTCAACAAGACGGAACTGCCAGTTAAAGCTCTGCAAAAACCAGATGACAATTGTAGCAATAAAAATTACAGTAAATGCACGCTGTAAAAAATCCTTTGCCTTTTCCCACAAAAGCTGTACTGTATTACGAAGTCCCGGCATTCTGTAATTTGGAAGCTCCATTACAAATGGAACAGCTTCGCCTTTAAAAAGTGTCCGTTTATAAACAAGGGCAACAAGAATTCCAATAAGGATTCCAAGAAAATAAAGGCCTGTCATTATAAGACCGCCGTGCTTCGGGAAAAACGCATTTACAAAGAAAGCATAAATCGGGAGCTTTGCGGTACAACTCATAAACGGAGTAAGCAGGATTGTCATTCGTCTGTCTCGTTCACTTGGTAAGGTTCTTGTAGACATGACGGCAGGAACAGAACAGCCGAAGCCTATTAAAAGCGGAACAATACTTCGGCCAGAAAGACCGATTTTTCGCAGAAGCTTATCCATAAAAAAGGCAACTCGTGCAATGTAACCGGAATCTTCAAGCAGCGAAAGGAAGAAAAACAAAATGACAATAATCGGTAAAAACGAAAGCACGCTTCCAACTCCGGTAAAGATTCCATCAATAATCAAACCATGAAGAACCTCGTTTACACCAAGGGCAGAAAGACCAGCATCTGTCAATTCTGTAAGCTTTGTAATTCCAGTTTCCAGTAATCCCTGAAGGAAAGCACCGATTACATTAAAGGTAAGATAAAATACAGCTGCCATAATTGCAACAAAGGCAGGAATTGCAGTCCATCGACCTGTAAGGAATTTATCTATTTTCTGACTGCGTGCACTTTCCTTGCTTTCGTGAGGCTTTTTTACACAGACATCGCACAAACGGAAAATAAAAGAAAAACGCATATCTGCAATGGCAGCACTTCGGTCAAGTTCACGTTCCTTTTCCATCTGCATGATAATATGCTCGAGCATTTCTTTTTCATTAACATCAAGCTCAAGCTTATGAAGAATCCTTTTGTCGTCTTCAAGCAGTTTGCTTGCTGCAAATCTTACAGGAATGCCTGCTTTTTCTGCATGATCTTCTATCAGGTGTATTGTACCATGAAGTGCGCGGTGAACGGCTCCACCATTTTCTGTTTTGTCGCAAAAATCCTGACGAAGCGGAGGCTCCTGAAATTTTGCAACGTGAATTGCATGCGATATTAATTCTTCAATACCCTGATTTTTTTTAGCAGAAATCGGAACAACAGGGACACCAAGAATCTCTTCCATTTTGTTTACATCAATTGAACCGCCGTTTTCTGTAACTTCATCCATCATGTTAAGTGCAATTACAAGAGGAATATTAAGTTCCAGAAGCTGCATTGTAAGATAAAGATTTCGTTCAATATTTGTAGCATCTACGATATTTATGATTGCGTGAGGTTTCTCATTAAGTACAAAATCACGAGAAATAAGCTCTTCGCTTGTATACGGAGACATTGAATAAATGCCGGGTAAATCTGTAATCAGTGTATTCGGCTGCCCGCGTATTTCTCCAGATTTTCTGTCTACGGTTACTCCCGGAAAATTTCCTACATGCTGATTCGAACCTGTAAGTGTATTGAACAATGTTGTTTTTCCACAGTTCTGATTTCCGACAAGGGCAAAGGAAAGTATAGTTCCTTCAGGTAAAGGATTTTCGTCATTTTTATTATGGAATTTTCCGCCTTCACCAAGACCAGGGTGTAAAGCAGATTGATTATCAAAAGGCTGCGGCCCTCCCTGTGGTTCGGGAACTCCTTTCTGAGATTCCTGAGTCTGCAGGAGGGGTTCAACTTCAATTTTTTCCGCATCTGCAATTCTGAGCGTAAGCTCATACCCATGAAGCCTGAACTCCATAGGATCTCCAAGCGGCGCGTACTTTACAAAAGTAATTTCAGCACCCGGAATAATTCCCATATCCAGAAAGTGCTGTCTGAGCTCACCGTTGCCACCAAGCTTTTTAACGCATACTGTCTGATTCTTTTTTATCTCATGTAAAGTCATCAATTTATTATAACACAAAACAACAAAGTTTAGCGATAGTTTTGACAAGAGAAAAAGTGTGATATAATCATTCAAAATGCACACATGGGTAAGTGATTATTACAAAAATCTCTTTGGAACTAAGGTTTACAAGCTAACCTTTGATGCGGGCTGCACCTGCCCTACACGCGATGGAACTAAGGGAACACGAGGATGCATTTTCTGCAGTCAAAGCGGCTCCGGCGAATTTACAGTACCATTTGATGAGAACAGCAGCATTGTGCCTGAACGCTTCAAGGGAGCCGACACTTTTATTGCATATTTCCAGAACTTTACGAATACTTACGGCGATCTCAAGGAGCTTTCTGCAAAATGGCACAAGGCACTTTCGTATGAAGGAATTAAGGGGCTGGCGCTGGGAACAAGGCCCGATTGCCTTGGAGATGATGTACTGGCAGAACTGGCCAGCATAAGTGAAAAACATTTTGTTCAGCTTGAGCTTGGATTTCAGACTTCAAATGAAGCATCTGCCGTTTACATAAGACGCGGCTTTACAAATGATGTTTATTTTGATGCAGTCGCACGCCTTCATAAGTTGGCGCCAAAGGTTCATGTAGTAACACATGTGATTTTCGGAATCCCAGGCGAAACAGAAGAAGATATGATGAACAGTGTAAAAGCAGCCGTTGCTTCGGGTACTGATGGCATAAAAATAATGTGCCTCTACGTCCTCAAAGACACCGATCTTGCTACTGAATACGAACAGGGAAAATTTAAAGTGCTCCAGATGGATGAATATTTTGACCTGCTACGAAAAGCGCTGCCGCTTATTCCAGACTCTGTGATTATCCACAGGCTCACGGGAGACCCTCCAAAGGCCACTCTCATTGAGCCAAAGTGGACAACCGACAAGAAAAAAGTTATCGATAGAATAAAAAAACTGGAACAATAAAGTGTATTTAGGTATTCTTTCTTATTCTTTCACGCTGATATTAAATGTAATTGTCTGTCCTGCCTTTTCTTCCGGCTTCTGGAAAGTATAAGTTACTGTTTTTCTGTCGCAGGCAGTTACTGTATAAACATATTTTGAATTGTTAGCGTAGTCAGAATTAAGGAATTCATCTTTGTCTGTCATGTCGGTTACGCAAAGATAAACAGTTCCGCTTGTCATGCTAAAGTCTGTTACAAAAGTTCTCATACCCTTTTCGGTAGTGCCTGTCGCCTTGTCTGTAAGTTCAAACTTCAGCCCAGGATATGTTGTAAGGATATAGTCATCATTTTCCTGGATAACTGTCTGTCCTACATCATCCATTGTTGGGTTAAGAACTGCACCAATAAATGCAGACATTAAAGATTCTCCCTTACCTGCAAGAGCGTCACGGTCCAGAAGTGCAGATTCATTTGTATCAGTATTTACACAAGTATATATAACAGAACTTCCGTTGATTTCATAATTGATTTTGTATTGATTTCCTTCTTCAAAATTTGCAATCAAGGTATTAGACATCATAGCATACTGGCTTCCACTGTTGAAAATTACATTTACAGTATGAACACCTGGTTTAAGACGGAAAATCTGCTCCTGTCTTGGTGTCTTTTTGGTCTTGAAACCTTCAACTGGTTTTGGATACAAATTAAGCGTAAAATCGTTGCCATTATCAATTCCGGTAATAATTAAGTTAGGTCCAACAGCAATTTCTACAGATGTTTCTGGTTCCTCGTCAACAGGATAAAATCCCTGATCCAGAGGTTCTAAAGCTCCGCCCATAGAAGCACACGATGCAAATAAAACACAAATAGCGGATGCCATGAATAAAGTAATCTTTTTCATTTTTGCATACTCCTTTTTTAAAATTAACTTCTTCGATGATTATATTATAAAACCATATATAGGAAAAGACTAAGCAGAAAATTACGCAGAATAAAAAATTTTAAACTTTTTTTACCGTTTCTATTGACAGAAACAGAACAAATATGTTACTATTCGTAGTATCAAGAATGTTTCTATGCATAGATACACGTGGCGAAGCATGAGCATTCAATAGATTGTCGGGTCAAGCCCGACAATGACACATTTTTAAGGAGTATCCGCTATGGAAAAAAGAGAAATTAAACAGGAAGAAAAAAAGGGGCTTGAGCTCCGCGACCTTTTGCTCACTGCAGTACTTTTGGCTGCCGGTGCAGTATTGAAGTTTTTTGTTGGTTCATTCATCAACATTGCAGGTATGAAACCTAACTTTGTAATTGCAATGTATTGTATGGTAATTGTTCTGCTTCGTCCGAAAATCTGGTATAGCATCATTGTTGGTCTTCTGGCTGGTGCAATCTGTCAGTTCTTCCCGGGAACAGCCGGTTTGAACTTTGCATCAGAATTTGCAGGTGCACTTTGTATGGGACTTTTGATTATGCTTCCTGCAAAAAAGCGTTCTGTAGAAATCACACTTGCTGCTGTAAGTACATTTATAAGTACAGTAATTTCAGGCGGTTTGTACACAGTTCTGCTTTTTGTTGTAATTAAGTCTGATCCAAGTGCAATGGCTGCTTATGTACCAATCGTTTTGGGAACAGCAACCTTGAACGCAATCATCGTTGCACTTTTGTATGCACCGTTGATGAAGGCAATAAAGAAACCATTTGTTTGTGAAAGCAACAAGGAAGCAGCATAAGAGATTGTCGGGTCAAGCCCGACAATGACACAAGGAATTAGAAATGATTGAAATACAGGAACTGACTTTTAAGTATACGGATTCCAAAAAAAATGCTCTTGAAAATATCACACTTAATATAGAAAAGGGCGACTTTATTGGAATAATCGGCGAATCGGGAGCAGGAAAAACTACGTTCTGCAGTTGTTTGAACGGGCTTATTCCGCATCACTACACCGGAGATTTTTACGGCTCTGTAAAGGTCGAAGGTCAGGATACCTTTGAAATTAAACCCGATAAGCTTGCACTTAAGGTTGGTTCTGTATTTCAGGATATTGAAAGTCAGATTGTAAGCTACTTTGTAGAAGACGAAATTCTTTTTGGTCTTGAAAACTTTGGAGTTCCGGCAGACCAGATTGATGCCAGAATTACAGAGGCGCTCGAAGCCCTGGATATCACAGACCTGCGCCATAGAGAAATAAGCACATTAAGCGGCGGTCAAAAACAGAAGGTTGTATTTGCTTCTATTTTAGCACTCCAGCCTGAATACCTTATTCTGGACGAACCTACAGGTGAGCTTGATCCGGCCAGTTCACTTCAAATCTTCAAGCTTCTTAAAAAGCTCAACGAAGAAAAAGGAATTACAGTAATCATTGCAGAACAGAAAATCATGCTGCTGTGCGAGTTTGTAAAAAAACTGCTTGTGCTTGAAAAAGGAACAGTCGTTCATTACGGAGAAATCCGAAGCACACTCACCCACCAGCGCGAAATGGAAGAAGCCGGAATTAACTGTCCGCGCGTTTTGACTTTAACAGGCAAAATGATGGATGAAGGCCTTACACCAAAGGGCATGAAAAAAGAAGACAGAATCTGCCTGAATACACAGGAAGCAGCAGACTTTGTAAAAAAATGTATGAAAACAAGCGGAGGCAAAAAATGAGCACAGTACTTGAATTAAAGGATGTTTGTTTTTCGTACAATTCAACTGCAAACGTTCATAATCTTAATGTAAAAATTGAAAAAGGTGATTTTACCGCAATAATCGGTTCTAACGGAGCCGGAAAGTCAACTTTTTCAAAATTATGTAACGGACTTTTACAGCCAAGCTCTGGTGATGTTTTTGTTCTTGGAGAAAATACAAGACGCCAGAAAGTAAGCGCACTTGCAAAGCATATTGGATTTTTGTTTCAGAATCCGGACCGTCAGATTTGCTGCAACACTGTAGAAGAAGAAATTGCGTTCAGCCTTAAAAACAACGGACTTTCTGACGCAGAAATTAAAACACGCGTTGAAGCCACTATTCAGGAGTTTGGATTTGACCCAAAGGTTGAACCTTTCAACATGAGCCGTGGTCAGCGCCAGAGACTTTGTCTTGCGTGTCTGATTGCCCTGAACCCGGAGATTTTGATTCTTGATGAACCTACAACAGGTCTTGATTACCGGGAGTGTATGGAAATAATGAGCCGCATCCAGCAGCTTAATGAAAACGGAACAACAGTAATCATGGTCTGCCACGATATGGAAGTTGTTCTTGATTTTGCAAAAAGCCTTATTGTTATGAACAAAGGTGAGATTCTGGCACAGGGTGAGACACGAGAAATCTTGAGCGATAATGAACTGCTTGGACGTGCCCGTTTGCTCCAGCCACAGATTGCCGCAACTTGTTCCCTTTTAGGCAACGACTACAAAGGCATTTTTACTGTAGAAGAAATGATTGTCAAAATGAAAGAACTGCGCGGCAACAAAAAGGAGGCTCTCTAATGAAAGGATTTTTAGACTACTTACAGGGCGATTCTATTCTTCATAAAATGCATCCGCTTACAAAGATTTTTGTTGCTGCCTTGCTTTGTGCTTCGGCCTTTGTTACTTCCGACTTTTTCTACCTGCTCGGCATAATTGTTTTTGATATTCTTCTTGGATTTATTGGCGAAGGAAAAACAGGCTCCGGACTTTTTAAGAGAACGCTTGGCATTTTCAGGGGATTGTTCAAAATGTCAATCTTCCTTTTTGTACTCCAGATTCTTGTTATCCGCCGTGGAAACATTGTAATTCCTCTTGGTCCAAAGTTTGGTTTTACCGATATTGGAATCCGTAACGGACTCCTGCTTGTTATGAGACTTACAGGCGCAACACTCCCCCTTTCAGTTTTGATTTCTGTAATCAACCTTAATGATCTTTCTAATACAATGGTAAAGGAACTGCATATTCCTTATAAATATGCTTTTACCTTTACTTCTGCCATCCGCTTTATTCCTGTTTTTTCTTCAGAGATGGGTGG
>Ga0310690_10010652_pt1 | contig 11416 bp, 9 predicted proteins | sample AusTroGonzalo_MG_2_FD_207661 | JGI IMG/M metagenome (GOLD analysis project Ga0310690, IMG submission 207661) | Bovine rumen microbial communities from tropical cattle in Woodstock, Queensland, Australia - Gonzalo_04 (v2) (version 2) | ecosystem: Host-associated > Mammals > Digestive system >...
GTTTTCTCGGCGTTTCCGGCTCTCTCTCCGGAAACCGGGCTGTCGCTTACCGAAAGAAAGCTGAACTGCTGAAAACTCTCGGCTGTTCTGCCATCATCACGGTCATGCACGCCGGCACAGAGTATCAAGCAACCCCGGACGGTTACCAGAACCAGATCGTCAAAATCGCTGTGGAGAGCGGTTCTTCGCTGATTATCGGCCATCATCCCCATATCGTTCAGGGATACAGTATCGTGGACGGCGTTCCCGTGGTTTACAGTCTCGGCAACTGTTCCTTCGGCGGTAACGGCAATCCCCGGGATTACGACGCCCTTGTGGTCCGTGCGGAGCTGGCCTTTGAGGAAGGCGAACTTGCCTCAGAAACCCTGCGGTTCTTCCCGATTTCCATCTCCGGGGACTCCCGCCGCAACAATTACTCTCCCGTCTTTCTGAAAGGCGAAGATGCCGCCCGGGTCCTGAAAAAGATGGAGGATTCCACCGACGTCTCCCCAGGCGAATTTGACGAAGAAAAAGGCGCCGGGTTCACTGTCCCGGCACCGTAATCCCTGCATTGCTTTTCCATTTCCCCAGTCCCTCACCGAGGAGGTTCGAAGGGACAATCGGAAGGCCTTTTTGCTCTTTCCCTGACAAGCTCCCCGGATCATCCCCGAAGGGGTTCAAGGGAGCGATCGGAAAGCCCCCTTAGCCTTTCAGCATCTTATCCCATTCCTTTATGATTTCCCGATCATCAAAATAATTGATCCTCATCGCTTTCCGGACCCGCGCCAGCGTGGCGTTGGTTTTTTCCTGCGCCTTCAGCGTCCCGGTCCGAATGATATCGTACACCGTATCGATATCCTTTTCCCACTGGGCCCGGGCCGTACGGATGGGTTCCAGCGTCTCTTCCAGCACATTGATCAGGAACTTTTTGCAGGTTCCGTCCCCAAGGCCGCCCCGGCAGTAATGCGCCTTCATTTCATCCAGATTCGCGTAGTCCGGCAGATAGCGCCCGAAGTGCTCATCCGTGCACAGGGCATCCAGATAGGTAAACACCACGTTCCCCTCGAGATGACCCGGATCCTCGATCTTCAGGTGCTGCGGATCGGTGAACATCTTTCCGTTCACCTGCTTCTTCACGGTCTTTGCATCATCGGACAGATAGATGCAGTTGCCCAGGCTCTTGCTCATCTTCGCCTTGCCGTCCACGCCGGGCAGCCGCCGCTGGGTCTCATTTTCGGGAATCATGGCTTTGGGCAGCACCAGCGTTTCGCCGTACACCTTGTTGAATTTCTCCACGATCTCCCGCGTCTGTTCGATCATGGGCAGCTGGTCCTCGCCCACCGGCACCACCGTTGCGTCAAACGCGGTAATGTCTGCCGCCTGGGATACGGGATAGCAGAAGAATCCCGCCGGCAGGCCTTCGTCCTCAAAGCCCCGCATCTGGATCTCCGCCTTCACCGTGGGATTCCGGCTCAGCCGCGCCGTGGTCACCAGGTTCAGATAATAAAAGGTCAGCGCATGCAGCGCCGGCAGGGCGCTCTGGACACAGATCGTTGTCTTCTCCGGGTCCAGCCCCACGCTCAGGTAATCAAGCACTACATTGATAATGTTCTCCCGGATCTTTCCGGGGTTGTCCGCATTATCCGTCAGCGCCTGATCATCCGCGATCAGAATATTGATTTCATCAAACTTTCCGGAATTCTGCAGCTCCACCCGGCGCTTCAGGCTTCCGACATAATGTCCCAGATGAAGCCGCCCCGTGGGCCGGTCACCGGTCAGGATAATCTGTTTCTGTTCCGCCATATCAATCGACATCCTTCCGTTTGCTCACTTTCCGCCTATTCTATCACAGGTTCCTGAAAATGGAAAGAGGCCCGCCAATATCCGAATAAGCTTCCCGTCTTCTAAGGCCCTGGCACTCCCTGCCTCTGTGGGATTCCCCGGCAGAAAAAAACCGTGCAGCCGGAATCCGGTTACACGATGAATGGGTTTTCCTGTTTTTTCCGTAATGGCTTCAGGGATGTCAAACCGGCCCATCCGGCTGGCTGGCGGGCAGTAGCCTTTCTGCTGTCTCAGAAACGAATTTCGTCCAGGCTGTAACGGAGCACTTCATCCGGAGCGCTGTCATCCATGGGCATTTCAATCCAGGGATGTTCGTAACGCTCCCGCATGACAGACGACTCCGCGGAGATCTTCTTCTCCTCTTCCGGCATGGTTCCGTTCCCTCTTTCTCACCCGTTCATGGCTGGGTTGTTTTTCAAACCGGGAACGATTCTACTAAAAAACGTGCAGCTTTGGCAATGCCTTTTCTGGTCAATTTTGAGCATATTTTGTATTTCTCGTGCTCTGTTTCCACAACTCCTTGTTTTTTAAGACCTTCCGGGTTTTCCCGTGCCGTGCTCCATTCCGGATCATGGCCCGATACGCCCGTCCCGACCGTTACTGCCCACGCTCTGCCTTCATCTGCTTCTTGCATTCGTACATCTGCTGGTCCGCCCGTTTGAAAACACTTTCCATATCCCTGTCCATCGCAGGATCAAACAGTGCGTAGCCGACCGCCGCGGATACCCGTTCCCAGGGATGTTCCTCCTGTTCTGTTTCCTGCATACTCCTGTTCAGGTTTTCCTTCAGTTCCTCCAGATGCTCATAATCATGATTGGAAAAGATGACGATAAATTCATCCCCGCCGATCCGGAAAACCGAGGAGTGCTGGAAAACGGAGCAGATGATCCGGCAGAGCTTCTGGAGCATGATATTTCCGTATTCATGCCCGTAGGTATCATTGGTTTTCTTCAGGTAGTTCAGGTCGACCATGGCCAGGCCGAAATCGGTTTTTCCGTCCCGGATCTCCTGGTTCACCTTTTCAAGCTCAATATCATAAGCGCGCTTGTTCCGGACCTTGGTCAGGGCATCAATATTGGCCGCCTTGTCCATTTCCTCCGCATGTTCCCGGGTGGCAACCAGGGCCTGGGTCGTCTCCAGGATCTGTGTGATATGGTCGTTGATGTTCTGCTCCATCTGTTTCATGGAGTTGGACAAAGTTTCGATCTCATCCCCGGTATGGATCTGCAGCTGGGAGAATTCGTGGTGGATGGCAGAGTTTCCGCTGCTCCAATATTTCACGGAGGTATCGGACAGCTTGTTGATCGGCCGGATGATCGTCCTTTCGATCATCAGGATACTGACGGTGATCGCCACCACTGCCAGGCCAAGCAGCGCGCCGAGCGCAATCAACAGAAAACGGTTCCGCTGCGCCATCACCTCGTTCATAGACAGCTCGGTGGCCGCGAAGGCCACCAGTTCGCCATCCGCATAAACAGGGCTTCCCGCGGCCACCACCCAGCCGTATTCATCGGTATTGGTGATATCCGCTTCCAGCTTGTGCTCCGGATCCCGCATCGCCGCGAAATCCACCTCGTACATAATCGGGTCAAAGCAGCCGGGAGCACAGTAATCGTCGTAGGATGCATCCACCAGATAGATGGTGCTTTCCGTGTCCAGATCGAACCAGATCAGGTATGCAGCTTCCAGATGGTTGTTGTCCTGAATGATCCGCAGCTTCTGAATGATTTCTTTGAACTCTTCGGAGTCCTCAATGCCCCGGTAGTTCTTCAGATAGGCCTCGAATTCCGGTGTCCCCCATTCTTCCGTGCTGACCTTGTTCTCTGTCGCCCGATAGATTTCCATTACCCGGTCCCGAACGCTTTTTACGTCCTGCGGGTCCAGCAGGGCAGCCTCCATGTCCGACAGTTCCCTGGTCCTGCTGAGATACATGGTCCGGTTGATGTCACTCAGCCCTTTATAGCAGAACAGGGCAGACAGCAGGATGATCGCCACAATAATCGATACAATCAGGATAATCAGCTTTTTCTTCAGTGAAAAGCGGGTTGCTGTTTTCGCGTCGGGCATGATCTCAGTCCCCTTCCTTTTCTTGTCCGTCGGCTGTCATTTTTCCATCTCGTGCCAGGTTTCCCCGCCCCACACGGATGCGGACAATCCCAGGTCACGGAATCCCATTTTCCGGTACATGCCCACCAGATGGTCCAGGCAGGTGAGCACAAGCCGCCTCCCCTTCATCTGTTCCGAATAGGTGCGCATCAGTTCCCGGCCCAGGCCCCGTCCCCTGTATTCCGGCAGCACATCCAGGCCGAGAATCATCACGTTTTTCCCGTCGGGATCATGGATGGAGGCGTCTGTGAAAAACTCATCCCGGAAGCATTCCTCATTGGTGGCAATGCCGTTAATGAAGCCGGCAATCCGCCCATGATCCTCCGCCACCCAGAAAAAATCCGCCGCCGCGGCAATCCGTGGAATCATATATTCCCGCTTGCAGGCTTCATTGGGCGGAAAGCAGGTTTTCTCAATCTCCACCGCCTGTTCCGCTTCCTCCTGCCGAATGGTCCGGAAGATGAAAGGACTGGGCTTCAGTTCCCCACGCAGCCAGTGTTTCCGGCAGAGGGCAGTATAGCTTTCGTTTCCGCCCAGCTGGATCTGTGCGCCGGTTTTGACCACTTTCCCGTCCGCGATCCGGGCGTTCCAGGTCGCCTTCTTGCCGCACCAGCAGACGGTTTTAACTTCCTCGATGCTGTCCGCCCAGGCCAGCAGCCAGTGGGAGCCTTCAAACAGATTTCCCTGAAAATCCGCCCGGAGCCCGTAAGCCACCACCGGCACATTCAGGTCGTCCACAATCCGTACCAGCTTTTCCACCTGTTCCTTTGTCAGAAACTGCGCTTCATCAACAATAATACAGTCATGCTTCGCGGCTTCCTCCAGCGTCAGGTCCTCAATATACACGCATGGCGCGGACAGGCCGGAGCGGCTGGCAATGATCCTGGCCCCATCGCGGTTTTCCATCGCCGGTTTTACCAGCAGGGCGGACTGCCCGCGCTCCCGGTAATTGTACTGCACCATGATTGCGTTAGCCGTTTTGGAGCTGCCCATGGCTCCGTACCGAAAATAGAGTTTCGCCATGCATATTCTCTCCTGTTCAAAATCCTTTCTTTCTTTTTATCATGCCGAAAAGACAGGTGTCAACATTTTTTGGCATATTCTTCCATAAAGCAGGAAAACCATGAGGAACTGAACAAAAAATGAGTGGGTGAATTCCGGTTTTTCCCTTGACGGCAGTCCGCTGCAAAGCTAAAGTCATCAGGTCGGAACCTTTGGGACGGTTCCCGCGGGTCCTGCAGGAAATGCAGTCCGGATGCCGAAGCAGGCGCCACGGGAATCCTGTTCTTTTCAGGAATATAACTGCAATCAGGAAAGGGAGAAGAAGCATGAATACTGTATTGGTCACAGGCGCCTCCGGCGGGCTGGGCATCAGCCTTGTGCGCGAATACCTGTCCCGGGGGTTCAAAGTCTTCGGTGCGGATGTGGTGCGCCGCCCGGAGACAGACAGCCAGCTCGGGGAAGCCGGCGGCAGGTATGTCTTTTTCGAAACAGATGTGTCGAATCCCGAATCCGTGAACCGTCTGGCCGAGCTGGTCAGCCATGAAACGGATGCATTGGATATCCTGATCAATGCCGCCGGCATTATCCGCCCCGAAAGCGAATTCCTGCTGGAGGATTTTGATATTGAGGGCTCCAAAAAGCTGTTTGACGTGAATGCGCTCGGCCCGCTTCGGGTCACCAAAGCGTTGATCGGCCTTTTGCGCCGCGGCAGCAAAAAGCTCCTGGTCAACATCTCGTCAGAAGCCGGCAGCATGACCTCCCACGCGGACTATATCAACCGCTATGACTACTGCATGTCCAAAGCCGCGCTGAATATCCAGTCCGTGATTCTGCAGCGCTATCTGAAACCGGAAGGAATCCGCGTCCTGCTGTTCAACCCCGGCTGGATGCATACGCCCATGGGCGGGCCTGACGCACCGGTCAACCCGGATGATTCCGCCCGCGGCATCGCCGACCTTTCCGAATCCCTGCGCAGCAGGCCCGACAGCTATATGTACTGGAACTATAACGGTACCGAGCGCCCCTGGTGAGCCATGGGAGCAGTTCCCGGCGAGAAGGCCGGAAGAACCATTCCTCCAGCCCGGGAAACGAACAAAAAATGAGCGGTCATTTTCCTGTTTTTCCCTTGACGTGATTCCGCGTGAAGACTATAATGCGATATCCTGCCGGACACGCAGGATGAAAGGACGCGTACGCATGCGGAACCATTTTCGGAAACCCGGGCCGTCTTCCCTGTCCCTTCTGTATGACGAATTTCAGCTGCCGAAAATCATCCGCCGGAGCCTGAACCTGATTCTGCTCGGCAATATTTTCGGCAACCTGCACGGGATTATCTGCGGCGGCGGCACGACGGCCATGGTCGGCCTGGCCAATGAACTGCAGGCCGGGGACCTGGCTTTCGGACTGATCAACGGCATCCCGCAGGCCGCAGCCCTCCTGCAGATTCCTTTCTCCATCCTGGTCAACCGTACCCATCAGCGAAAAAAATATATGCTGACCCTGGGGATGTTTTCCCGGGCCCTGTGGATGCTCTTCGGGCTGATTCCACTGATCGTGCCCGCCAATCCCGCCTGGCTGCCCCTGTGGACCATGATCTTCCTGCTGGGCATTTCCTCCTGCTGCGGCTCGGTCATCAATGTCTGCTGGCTTCCCTGGTTTTCCGACCTGGCGCCTGCCCGGCTCCGGGGGCGGTGGTTTTCTTTCCGGGATATGCTGGTCGCCGGCGTCAACCTGGCCTTCGGCCTGCTGGTCGCCTGGATGCTGGATACCCTGCCCGTCTATAACCGGTATATCATCGTCTTTGCTCTGGGCGGTTTCCTGGGCATGCTGGACATGCTCTGCTTCGGGTTCTGCAAGGAGCAGTATAATGACCCGCCCCGGAAACTCAGAATCGGCGCCGTACTGAAAAGCATCCGGCAAAACCGCCCGTTCTGCCGCCTGGTTATCATGTGGACAGCCTGGTGCTTCACCTCCAACCTCGCCGCGCCTTATCTGGGCCGTTATTCCATCAATGACCTGGGCCTTTCCTTTATGCAGATGACCGTCTTCGGCACCGCCGCCCAGGCCATCGCGGTCGTGCTGGTCATGGCGCGCTGGGGCAAAGCCCTAAACCGGTACGGCTGCCGGAGCGTGATGCTGGTCTCCACGATCGCCACTTCCCTGACGGATGCCTTCTATCTCTTTGCCGTCCCGGGCAGCATCCTGCCGGTCCTTCTGCGCAATTTCATCGGCGCCGCCTGCTGGAGCGGCTGCAACCTGGCCGCCAACAGCATGCAACTGTCCGCTTCCCCGGATGAAGGGCGCCCGTCCTATATTGCCGTCTTCGCCTGCATCACGTCCCTGGTCGGAGTCGCCCTGGGCACGCTCTGCGGCGGCGCCCTGCTCGAAGGCTGGGAAAACGCAGGCTGGTTCTCCACCGGTCCCGACCGTGTCCAGGTACTGGTCCTTCTCGGAGTCGTGCTTCGTTTGCTGGTGGCCCTGTTCCTGGTTCCGCCGCTGGAAAATGACCGGGACGGCACCCCGAAGCAGATGCTGGCCGCAGTGCTTGCCCGGTTCAGAGGAAAGCGCATGCCGTTGTAAGGCAGGCAGCCAGTCAGCCATCCGAATAATGATGCAGCCTGTCAAATTGTAATACAGCCCGCCAAATCCTTTCTTGTTCCAAGCCGAATGAAATGGTACAATATCCCCAGAAGGAAACAGGCATCATCATCACCCCATTGCGGGAGGAGGACAATTGCATGAAGGATTTTCTGTTCGGAGCGGATTATTATCCGGAGCACTGGCCGCGCAGCCGCTGGGAAACCGACGCGGTCATGATGCGGGATATGGGACTGGACGTGGTGCGTCTGGCTGAGTTCTCCTGGTTCAAGCTGGAACCGGAGGAGGGAAAGTTTGATTTTGCCTGGCTGGATGAGGCGCTGGAGGTTCTGGGCCGGGCAGGCATCAAAGCAATTCTCGGCACGCCAACCGCAGCCCCGCCGGCCTGGATCATCGCATCAGACCCTTCCATCGAGCCGGTGGATTCCCAGGGGCGGGTGCACCATTTCGGCGGCCGCCACCACGACTGCCAGTCCAATCAGACATACCGGAAACATATCGCCCGTTTTGTCACCGCCTTCGCGGACCATTTCGGAAAGAACGAACATGTCATCGGCTGGCAGATTGACAACGAGCTGGGCAACAGCCACGATGATTTCTGCCACTGTCCCTCCTGCCAGGCCCGTTTCCGGGAATGGCTGAAGGGAAAATACGGTACGGCGGAAGCCCTGAACCGGGCCTGGGGCACGGAATTCTGGTCCCAGGGATACCAGGATTTCAGCCAGGTCACTTCCCCGATGATAACCGCTACCGGCGGCAATCCCTCCCGGGATCTGGACTGGCGCCGCTTCTGCGCCGATCTGGTGCTGGAGTTTCATGAGTTCCAGGCAAAGATCATCCGTCCCCGCTCCCCGGGCCGGTTCATCACCCATAACCTCATGGGCTTCTGTGATAAATTCCGCTATGACGAGCTGGCGAAAATGCTTGAATTTGTCTCTCAGGACCAGTATCCCGGCGGCCATTTCCGACCGAACCCTTCGGCTGACCGTTCTGCCGAAATGGCGGCTGAACTGGACTTTGTCCGCGGGCTGAAGGACCAGCCCTTCTCCGTCATGGAGCAGCAGTCCTCCATCACCGGCTGGGAAATCCTCGGCCGGGCGCCGAAACCCGGCCAGCTGGCCCTCTGGTCCCTGCAGACCGTCGCCCACGGGGCAGACGCAGTCATCTGGTTCCGCTGGCGTTCCTGCGCCATGGGCATGGAACAGTACTGGCACGGGCTCCTGCCCCACAGCGGCATCCCGGGCCGCAATTTTGAGGAACTGAGCGCTTTCGTCCGCCAGCTGAAGCCGCTGCTCCGCGACATGCAGGGCGCGATGCCGGAAAAGCAGGCCGCCATTCTCTTTTCCTATGACCAGGAATGGGCCGCGAGGATTCAGCCCCATCATCCCGATCTGAGCTATACAGGGCATCTGATGAGCTACTACCGGGCGCTGCATGCCCGGAACATCCCTGTGGACTTCACCTTCCCGGACCGGGACTGGTCCGCTTACAAGCTCCTGATTGCCCCGCTCTGGTTCCTGGCGGATCCCGGAGAGAATGAAAAGTTCCGGAATTATGTCAAGGCCGGCGGCACCCTGGTACTGACCTGCCGTTCCGGCATCAAGCACCCGTCCAACCTGTGCATTACGGACCTTCCGCTCCCCGCCGGCCTGACGGACCTCGCCGGCATTGAGGTGGATGAATATGACTGCCTCCGGGACTGCGAAAACACGGTGCTCTGGGAAGGACACGCCTATCCCTGCCTGAAATGGTGTGACATCATGCATACCGTTTCGGCGGAAGTCCGGGGAACCTGGGGCGGTGAGTTCTATGCCGGCACCCCGGCCATTACCCGCAACGCTTACGGTTCCGGCGCCGTATGGTATGTCGGCACAGAAATGGGTGATGATCTGGCCCTGGCCGTCATCCAGGCACTGGAAAAAGAATGCGGCCTGTCCTCCGCAGGCACTGCGGATAAAGGCGTGGAAATCACGGTCCGCCGCAAAGAAAAAAGCTCCTGGCTTTTCGTCCTGAACCATACGGACGAATCCCGGAGCGTGGATATTCCCAAAGGCTGGCGCCTGCTGCAGGGGACAGAAGGCCCCGTGCTGCCGCCCTTTGGGTTCCGTATTTATTCCAAAGAAAAGTAAAAACCTTCCCATCCTGTTTATCGGGCCGGAAAGCGGAATTGCGCCGTTTCCCGGCCCGTTTGTTTATTATGCTCTTTCGCAGTACAGATCCGTCACCGCCGCTTCCGCCAGTTCCTCCGGATTTGCGCCCGGGCGGATCCATTCCCGGATCATGCGATCCGGCAAAATCAGGGGCATCCGGTCGTGAATGAACCGGATCTCCTCCCCTGCCTCCCGGGTCAGAACCACATAGCACGGCAACCCGTCCTCCATCCGGTACAGGCCGCAGAGCCATGCCATCTGCTTTTCCTTCGGCCTCAGCAGGTATCGGTCCCCCGTGCTTTTCTTCCCTTCGGGGCTTACCCGGTGCTCCCATTCATAATACCAGGAAGCGGGAATCGCGCAGCGGTGTCCCTGCCACGCCTCACGGAACGTTGGCTTCTGCGCGGCTGTTTCCGACCGGGCGTTGATCAGCAGGGTCTTTTCCCGAAACCCCCAACGCATGGGAAACACAGCCCGCTGCCCTTTCCTGTTGGAGGCAACCACCGGGGCTGCCATTGTCGGCCTGATTTCCCCGCAGGCCGGGACCAGGCCTTTTTGCTGAAAGGCCGGAACCAATGCTGAACGGTTCATTTCCTCAATGATCGGCAGCAGCTCCGGGGAATACTCCATATAGTATCGGCAGCACATCCCTTCTGCCTCCTTCTTACCTGCTGATAAACGCCAGAATCTGCCGGTATACCTCTTCCCGTCCGTTCTCGTTCAGAATTTCATGCCGCATGCCGTCCGGCACAATAGTGCTCAGGTTGCCGAATCCGGCACTCCTCAGCACTGATTCCGAATTGGCCCGCCCCTTTTCCCCGCCGGTGCAGGGATCCGCGCTTCCGGAAATCAGCAGAATCGGCAGGTCTTTTTTCACGTTTTCGTATCCTTTCCCGTCCGCCATCTGCTGAATCAGGCGGAACATGGCATGGTAGCTCCCCAGGGTGAAGGGAACGCCGCACAGAGGGTCCGCCATGTATTGCTTCACGTTCTCCGGGTTGGCTGACAGCCAGTCCAGATCGCTTTTCCGGTTCGGCACCGCTTTGGAAAACGGTCCGAGAACCATACTGTCAATCAGCCCGCTGTGCCCCTTTCCGCCTTTGAAGGCCCTCAGAAAACCGGCCAGCGCGGCGCCGATACCGGCTGCGGCATTGGGATTCGGATACCCGGAGAGCACCACAGAAGCAAAGTCCCTGCTATGCACCTTCAGCAGCACCCGGGCGATGATTGTGCCCATGGAATGAGCAAACAGAATCACCGGAAGCCCCGGCCATGCTTTCCGGATCATGTCCAGCTTCGTTTCCTCATCCTCCAGCAGCAGCTTATCTCCATCCTGATCGGCAATATGGCTCACCGCTGCCGCCTTCGGTCCGTGTCCCCGCAGGTCCGCGGTTACCACGGTGTATCCGGCTCCCTGCAGGTATTCCGCAAAGGGCCGGTAGCGCCCCTGATGCTCTTCCATGCCGTGGATGCACATGACAGCGGCTTTTGCTTTCTCCGCCTCATAAACCCGCAGGGTAAGCCCTGCCCCGTCCTTAGCATTCAGCATCCTTTCCGTATAGCCCATCCGGTGCTCCTTTCCCGGCGCCCTCCGCCGGTTTTTCACCTTTTTTCTGTACCAGTATACCATGAATCCTTTCCCTTCGAAAACCCGGCAAAACCATCTTGTTCTTGACCCAGCACCCACCGGATGAGTACAATGGAAGGGCATCCGCCGGGTTGCAAGCCCGCGGAGCATT
>Ga0310690_10010654_pt1 | contig 11416 bp, 9 predicted proteins | sample AusTroGonzalo_MG_2_FD_207661 | JGI IMG/M metagenome (GOLD analysis project Ga0310690, IMG submission 207661) | Bovine rumen microbial communities from tropical cattle in Woodstock, Queensland, Australia - Gonzalo_04 (v2) (version 2) | ecosystem: Host-associated > Mammals > Digestive system >...
GGAAGAAGACGGTGTACTCGACTACGTTTGCGGCTTGCTCGACAGAATGGATCTCGACTGTTCCCTCGACGTGGAGGCGATCGATTCGGGGTATAAAGTGATCATCAGCGGCGAAGACAGCAATTACGCCATCGGTCACAGAGGGGAAGTATTGGACGCCATTCAGTACCTTGCTCAGATCACTCTGAATCGCGACAAGGAGACTTACACAAAGGTCACCGTAGACGCAGAGAATTACAGAGAGAGAAGAGAGGAGACCCTTCGCGATCTCGCGAGAAGGCTGGCTGATAAGGCGGTCAGGAATCGTGCTCGCGTGGAGCTCGAACCCATGAATCCGCACGAGAGGAAGATCGTGCACGAGACCCTCGCGGAGAATGACGACGTCGTGACCTTCAGTACGGGGACGGAGCCCAATCGTTTCATCACCATCGAGCCGAAGGCGCCTGAGAAGGTGTACGGTACGCAGAGTTCTTTCCGCAAGCATGGCATCAAGACGAAGAGCTACGGCGTAAAGAGAAGAGGTTTTTGATCGAATATGGACACCATCGCGGCGATCTCCACACCCATCGGAGCGGGCGCAATCGGTATCGTGAGATTATCCGGAGAGCAATCTTTAAGTATTGCGCTCCGATTTTTTCATTGTTCGGGGGTGGATGAGCCTCGGGACGTTACGCCGAACGTGCTTCGACTGGGCACTTTCGTAGGGGGAAGCATCTGTGAGAAGTGTATGATGGTGTACTTTCAGGCGCCTAAGTCGTATACCGGCGAAGACGTCGTTGAATTTCAACTGCACGGCGGCGCTTATCTTGTGGAACGCGTGCTTGAGACCCTTCTCGGTGCAGGCGCGAAGATGGCGGCACCGGGAGAGTTTACCCGTCGGGCATTCTTTAACGGAAAGGTCACGTTGGACGAGGCGGAAGGCGTCGCACAGATGATCAATGCAGAAAGCGAAGCAGAGCTTCGGGAGGCGTATTCTTTAATGAGCGGACGCTTCCATTCTGCGATAGACGAACTTATCTCGGAATTGACCAAGGTGCTCTCGACTATGGAAGCGGCACTTGACTATCCCGAAGAAATGGCGGAGGAGTCGGATGACGCGGTGCAACGCGCGTATGCGGTTCGGGATAAGATGAAAGCGCTCCTTGACTCTTTCAAAACGGGTAAAATGATCCGTAGCGGTATCACCGTTGCCATTGTGGGAAAGACCAACGTGGGCAAGTCATCTTTACTGAATGGTGTGCTCGGGTATTCCCGCGCTATTGTCACGGATGTACACGGCACGACGCGAGACGTTATCGAACAAAGCATGGTGCATAAGGGCGTTAAGATCAATTTTCAAGACACGGCGGGACTGCGCGTGACGGGTGACGTGGTGGAGAGTATTGGCATAGAGCGGTCTCTTACGGCGGCGCGCGGCGCAGACGTTGTTTTATATGTCATGGAGTCCAACTGCGAACCGGATGAGAATGAACTGTCCGAGATCATGGGGTTCTCCAAGAAAGTCATATTGGTAAATAATAAGATAGACGTATACGGTAATGCCTCGAGAGGGGTGAACGTCAGTGCGAAGACAGGCGAAGGCGTGCAGGTGCTTCTCGACGAGATCATCCGTGCTGCGCTCGGTGAAAAGAGGACGGCGGATGCATTGACGGAGGAAAGACATGCGGATTGTCTGTGCCGTGCCCTCGGCAGCCTGAATGAGGCTTTATCCGCTTGCGGCAGTGCGGAAAACGAATGTGTGTTGGTGGATTTCCGTGAAAGTATAAATGCTCTTTATGAAATAGGCGGCGGCAACGCAACGGAGAGTGTGATTAACGACGTTTTCAGTCGTTTTTGTGTGGGGAAATGATGTACGACGCGATCGTGGTCGGCGCAGGACACGCCGGTGTGGAGGCGGCGCTCGCACTTGCGAGGCTGGGGAATGAGACGCTTATCGTTACGTTGGATAAGCGTTCGGTCTCGCATATGGCGTGCAATCCGAATATCGGTGGCACCGGTAAAGGTCACCTCGTGCGCGAAGTAGACGCGCTGGGCGGTCAAATGGGGCTGAATGCCGACGCTTCTCTTCTCCAGATCAAGATGCTTAATAAGAATAAAGGCGCGGCGGTACAGAGTCTCAGAGGGCAGACGGATAAAGAGGTCTATCACGAGAATATGCTGCGCACTTTGTTGTCGCAGGACGGACTTACGCTTCTCGAAGGAGAGTGTGAGGACATACTGGTGGAAGACGGCGCAGTGAAAGGTGTCGTTGTGAACGGCACGGAATACCTGTCGAAGGCGGTCGTGCTATGTACGGGGGTGTACCTATCCTCTCGTACCATTACGGGTGAGGAGATACACGAAGCCGGACCGTATGGTTTCGAGAACAGCAAAAATCTTTCTTCCGCTTTGGTGGCGAAAGGGTTGCCCCTTCGCCGTTTTAAAACGGGTACTCCTGCGCGCGTGTATGCGGACAGTATAGATTATTCGGTCATGGAGCGAGAAGATGGCGACGCGGATATACGTTGCTTTTCCTTCTTGACGGAAGAAAAATTGATAGATCAGGTGCCTTGTTATCTCACCTATACCAATGCCGAAACGCATTGGATCATTCGCGAAAATATCCATCGTGCTCCTTTGTATAACGGCACGATCCACGGCGTCGGACCTCGTTATTGCCCTTCCATAGAAGATAAGATCATGCGCTTTGCGGATAAGGAGCGCCATCAAATATTTATCGAACCGGAAGTGAAAGACGGTAAACTGATGTACGTGCAGGGGATGAGTAGCAGTCTGCCGAAAGATGTACAAGAGGCGATGTATCGCTCGGTCAGAGGGCTGGAAAACGTGCGTTTTGCACGTTATGCCTATGCGATAGAGTACGACTGCATCGACCCGCTCGCTCTTACGCCTTCTCTCGAAGTGAAAAGTGTCTCCGGGCTCTTTTCGGCGGGACAGTTTAATGGCAGTAGCGGCTATGAAGAGGCGGCGGCACAGGGGATCATGGCGGGGATCAATGCTTCGAGGAAATTGCATGGTCAGCCCCCCTTTGTTCTTCGTCGAGATCAGGCGTATATCGGCGTATTGATCGACGATCTCGTTACGAAAGGGACGAACGAGCCTTACCGTATGATGACGGCACGCGCCGAGTATAGACTGTCGCTTCGTCAGGATAACGCCGACAAGCGCCTCACTCCGCTCGGACGTGAGATCGGGCTGGTGGATGACGTAAGATGGGCGAGCTATCTTGCGAGAAACGAGAAGAAACAAGCGATCATGGATGCATTCGGCGCAAGCGTGCCGTTGATGAAAGTAGCTGCACTCTTTCGTGAGAAGGGAGAACAGGCAACAGTCGGCATGACGATCGGGGAAATGCTGAAAAGGCCGTTTATAACGGCAAAAGATATCTTGCCTTTCCTGCCGGAAGGATTACAGGACGTGGATCTTGCGGAGGAAGCGGCGGTCGACGTAAAATACGGCGGGTATCTTGCGAAAGAGCAGGCATTTCGGGCTGAAGCGCGAAAGATGGAGGAGAGAGCTCTTCCTTCTGATTTGAATTATCTCTCTATGGACAATTTACGTTTGGAGGCGAGGCAGAAGCTGGACAAAGTGCGTCCTGCCACGCTCGGACAAGCGTCGCGTATCAGCGGAGTAAGCCCTGCGGACATTGCCGTGCTTATTACATATTTGATAAAGTATAACAAGTAGAATATTCTACAAGTGCATTAATATGGTAAAAGACGTGTTAAAAAAAATGAAAATCGAGATTGCGGAGAGAGAAGAGGCTCTCTTCGATATCTATTATCACCATCTTATCGATTGGAATGAGAAATTTAATCTGACTGCCATCACTTCTCGAAAAGACGTGGAGATTAAGCATTTTGCGGACAGCGTATCTGCGCAGCGCTTTTTCCCGCGGGATGCGTCCGTCGTAGACGTGGGAAGCGGCGCAGGGTTTCCCGCCATCCCCCTGAAGATCGTCCGACCCGATCTGGACATTACGATGCTTGACTCTCTGCAAAAGAGAGTGAATTTCCTTCTGAGTGCGCTTGCGGTGCTTGACATAGAAGGTAAAGCCTATCATTTGCGTGCGGAAGAGGCGGCATATACCGAAATGCGCGAGGGGTTCGACGTGGCTACCGCGCGTGCCGTGGCGAATACCAAACTATTAGCGCAGTACCTTCTTCCTTTGGTAAAGGTCGGAGGTTGTGCCGTCCTGTATAAGAGCGGTGAGGTGGATGCAGAGCTGAAAGAAGCAGAGAGCACCATCAAGTTGCTTGGCGGCAAGGTAACTGCTGTGGAGCGTTGTGACTTCGAGGGCTTGGGCAGAACGATCATCGTTATCGACAAAGTTTTCTCCACACCGACGGCATATCCAAGGAAGAAGATCAAATAAAAATTACATACAATAGACGTGCAGATTATTATTCCTTCATAAAAAAATATTTTGACAAGAGTTTTTTTCTGTGCTAATATTATAAAGCATTTATCATGCGATGGAGAAGTACCCAAGAGGCTCAAGGGGCTCCCCTGCTAAGGGAGTAGTACGTGTGAAGCGTAGCGAGGGTTCGAATCCCTCCTTCTCCGCCACCTGATAAAGCACGGCTTTCTTCTCAATTATAGCGGGGTGTAGCGCAGTTGGTAGCGCGCATGGTTCGGGACCATGAGGCCGGAAGTTCAAGTCTTCTCACTCCGACCACTGGATCACTAAGGGTGGTCCTTTTTTTATTTCCCGAACCATGCAAGCTAAGCGCGTAAGGCGGGGTTCCCCGTTCAAGCATATGATTGAATGGGGTGCGGTGTGGGACCATGAGGCCGGAAGTTCAAGTCTTCTCACTCCGACCACTGGATCACTAAGGGTGGTCCTTTTTTTATTATCTTGTAGTTTTTCTTCCTTTTTCGACGGGATCGGTGCGGGAAGTCGCGGCTCTATTCGTTATACTCTAAGGTATGAATGGTTTTTTTTCTCGCATTTCGTCTAAGACGGGGCAAGTGCTGTTTGCGGTGGCGAAGGGGCGCGATCTCACGAAATTAGATATTAAAAACCGTACGGGGTTCTCTATGAGTACGGTCTTATTTGCGGTGGATAGTTTGAAGAAGAGCGGTTTTTTATCTGTGGAGTCGCACCGAGTATCCACGGGTGGGAAGCCGCATTCCGTCATAAATGTCGCTCTCGACAGAGTCGTGTACGGTGTATCGTATAAGGCGCATGTTCTGACCGCCGTCGCCATATCGATAAAAGGGGAGAAATTGGGCGAGCGTTTCGTACGGGTGTCCGAGTCTTCTGCGCCGCCTTTCCACTATGTAGAAAAGCTGCTTCGAGAACTTATGGATCAATGTCCGCCTCCCGCTGCGGTGGCACTTGCGGTGAATTGCGGAGAGAAAGACGCTATCGTACGGAGAATAGAAGAATTATGTGGGGTGAAATGTTTTCCTACAAGTAATATTGAAGGCGCGGCATATCGTGTTTTGTGGACAGATGGAGTAGCGCCGATCGCCGTCATCGGCATAGGGAATCGCATCAAGTGCGCTATTCTGGCCGAGAATTCCCGCGTGACGGATGTCGGTGTGTTGCCTTGTCCATCCGCATATACTTCGAGCGGCGGACGATACGAGGACGTTTTATCTGCGGGGAAGGTGGAGGACTGTCTGCGAAAGAGGAAGTATCGCGACGTTTACCGATCGCATAAAGGGCATTGGGAGGAATGCGAGGATACATCAGACTATTCCGCCCTAGTCGGGCGCACGATCTCTCTTCTTACGGACACAGTGGATACGTTCCTTGCTCCGGAGAGGATCTATCTTTTCGGGGACTATATCACGCAAGGTTTTTTCGATCGAATCACCAAGCTGAGCGGATGCGGTAACAAATTGTGTCGAATGTCGGCGGAGCGCTCCGACCTCGCTTACGGTGCGGCGATCTTTGCCTTGACGGAAGGAGTGTTCAACCGATAAAATTGAGTGCGTATAATGCGGATATTTCCGACAATATCATATGGAATAGTTCTCCGTTTTTACCTGTTGCGCCGACAGTGATGAGGCTTCTGTTTGCGAGAAGCACTGCACGCGTCAAGAGGGTAGCGTCCACGTTGTCTATCGGATGATTTGCAGCGTCGGTCGGCTCTTCCGACAGTGCGTGTAGCAGCCTTTCCGCATTCGTCATAAGCATGGCGGCAAGCTCCTTTTTCCCATTTTTCAGGTAAAAATGTAATAGATGTTTTCCGATCGAGAACAGTTCTCGTTGCATTGTTATCAGGTATTGCCTTTTTTCGTCGCCGAGATCGACTTTTCTCCGTTCTGCTTGCGCTTGTTTATACGCTTGCGACAATTTCGCCAAATAGGAAAAATCGCATTCTTCTTCCGAATATTGCGTTTCTTTTCGTTCTTCTTGCATAAAATACCTCCGATTTTCAGTGATAATATACATATTGCTTTTATCGTATAAATTATGCTATACTATATCGCAGGAGAAGTATCGTGCGACGTTATGCTTTTACAAAATGGCTTATTTTCCCGCTTGTGTTGGCTTGTGCCGCGCTTCTTTTTTTTGTGTTTGTTCCCACTGTGGCACACGCTGAAAATATAGGCGAGATCCACGTTTATCTTCAGTATAATGCGGAGCCTTCCAATGACGTTAAAGCGCCTAGCCGGATCGGGAATAGCAGTAAATATTTTAAGATCACGAATTTTTCATATTATGATTCCTCGGACTACAGCTATCATTCATTGCTTGGGAGTGATAATAAAGTAGCGGTAAAGCCTGCGGTAGATTCTGTTGTTTATCGAGCGGATGCGAGCGTAGTGGCGGTTGCTTGTGATGCGACGGGAAATGCGTTGGAAGACGGCACCGTTTTGACAGGCACCGTTTATTTCGAAGTATTGGGTCCGCAACTGACGGCTACTCTGTCACGTATCACAAAGGAGTACGGTGACGTATTGGAGAAGCCGATCTGGAAGAAAGATAATATCACCGTTACGTTTGCTTCAGATGGGCTTGCGGCGACGGCTGTGCCGAGCGGCGACTATCCTCTTACCAAGGAATCCGTTGTAAAGAATAAAGATGAGGAAGACCCCGAGGACGTTACCGATATATATACCATCACGGCGAAGATGCCCACTTTGACCGATCCGGCTAAAACGGAGACGGCGAAGGTGTTCGTCGAGCCGAAGAAGATCTCGGTGGCTTTTGCCACGCAGGAAAACGTCATTTTCAATAGTTATACCATTCCGAACGAAGAAGATTGCGTCGCTATGCTGGAAGTGGATGGCGTTAACGATGAGATACTGACTTGCTATTTCCGCTTGACTGCAGAGGATCGAGCAAAGACGTCTTTGGAGATCGGCAAGGAGTACCAAACCGAGATTTATAAATATACGGTACGCAATGCCGAAAATGAAGAAGTACCCACTGAGTATTATGACGTATCTTTAGCAGAGGATGGGATCACCACCGTGCGCGCTATCACGGGTCCCATCACTCTTTATCAAACGGAGAACGAGCTTTATGAAGGCAAAAGCGATTATTGTCGCTTGGATCCTTCTCTTTTTACATTCTCTTATTTGGATCCATTCGTGAAGAGTTACGACGGAGAGAAATTGATCTTCCCGAATATTCTTTTGTATGGCGAAACTGTTGAGCTTACTTTTTCCGTCGTGGATGGCGAAGCGGGCGTCCTGCCCGTCGGCGAACATAAACTCTCTTTCGTAAGGGCGGACAAAGATGAATTCAATGACATCACCTTGGCGGAAGATAATTTCTATCTTGTCATAAACGACAGGATCTTGGATTATACCAAGGCCGGGGAGTACCAATACGGTTTGCCTTCCGTGTCGGTGGAAGCGGTATTTGACGATGTGCGATACACGTTCACTCTTCGAGTGGATACAGATGCTTATTTCGTCGGAGCGACAGATGCTAAGTATATCGAAGATAAAGTAGCGTCCGATCAAGATGCGCACGTTTTTTTGGATTGCTCCAAGGTCCATCCGCAGATCACGAAGAGAAGCGACGGCGTGTCTTTCCGTTCGACGGAGGAGATCTCCATGCATTATCTTTCCGCCGCTCCCATCATCAGTTCGCTTGTTTTAGATGGGGACGAAATTACTTCCGAAGCAGGGCATATCGAGTATTACTATTCTACGGACGGCGGGGAAACGTTCACCTCCCAGCCGGGTCTGCCGTCTTCGGTGGGAGAGTACGTAATTAAGACCAAATTATCCGAGGATTCTTATTATATAGCTACGCCTACGACCACGAAGCTCACGATCGAGAAGCTTCCCGTTATATTGGTCTACGAGGTCACTAAGGTCAAGAAATCGTACGGAGAACTCTTTGCTTTTTCTTCCAATTCTCCTAAAACAGCTCGTCTCGACGGAATATACGCCTACGATGAAGAAAGCGGACGGAGCGGAAATAACCTAGTGGAAAGATCCGACATCGTCAGTTCCGCACAGGGCTTTGGCATTACCTCGGACGGTACGGCGGAGGATGCGGAAATAGGGGAATATCCCCTCAAGCATACCTTGACTTCAAACTGTTTCGAGATCAGGAAGCTCTTCCTTCGTGAAATAAATTCTTCCGAAGAAACGGAAGTTTTTACAGTCGTGAAAGGGGAATTTCCGCCTAAACCTCAGATAACTTGTTCCCTTTCCGGTAGCGGGCGCGTGTTAGAGGTCCGCAGTTCCGCAAACGGTTCCGTTCTTGTGCAAGTATCCAAAGAAGAGAGTTTTTCTGCGAAAGAAGAAGCTACGTTGAATAAAGGGGTGGCTTCTTTCGTTAAACGATTGTACGGTCAGGTGTACTATGTTCGCGCTCGTGTTTCCGACTCGGCGCATTACGAGAAGGATGGAGAATGGTGTGATTCGCAAGCTGTGGAAGTTCCTTTCCCGGCATTGACCATTGCAAGAGAGAGCGTAGGCGTCACCGAAGCGATATTCTCGGCGGAGAAATTACCCGCCGAATCCGCAGTGAGCTACGTCGTTGAGTACAAAGTCGGAATAAACGGCAGTTGGAAGGAAGGTTTGACGGTGCAAGGACTTGTACCCGGCAAAGAACAAAACGTTTATTTCCGAGCGAGAGCCGGCGCCGTGGTCGGAGCGGAACGTGAGATGACCGTCACGACGCTTACGACTGCAGTATCCGAGAATGACGTCGAGATCAGTTACGATAGAGATAAGATGGAACTGTCCGCTAAAACCGCCGCATCCGTCGAGATGAGATTGCTTTCCAGGTCGGGGGATATCGTCTTTGATTGGACGGAGGGGGAACTGTTCAGCGACGTTCCGCGTGACGGCGAATACATATTACAGATCAGAAACAAAGCCGACGGAGAGGATTCTCTCTTGACGGAAATAGCCATCGACACCCATCGGATAGAGCCCGTGACCATCAAGACGGTTCTTGCGGACGCGTTCTTGCTCTTTATTGCGTGCTTTGCCGTTATAGGTCTCGTGATCGTTGTGATCTTCTTCGTGCGTGTTAAGAAGAAGATGGACAAAGCGTTAGGAGGTAAACATGGAAAGTAGTTTTGCCGCATTTGCGGATACGGTGAAAGAGATATTCGGAGGGTTCTCGGGGGCGCAGATGATCGCCATCGGGATTGTGCTTCTGATCGTATTGGTGCTCGGATTCATGATCGGAGCGTTGTCACTTTATGCGGCGGGCGTTAAAAAAGGGCGCGGACAGAAGAAGTTGTCCGCTCGTACGCTCAAGGAGCTTCGCAAGGAGAACGAGATGGCTCTTGCCGAAGCGGATAAGAAGACGCAAGCACTGCTTGCAGAGCGCGAGGCGGACGCAGCTGCGCTGAAAGAGACCAAGGAACGTCTTGAACAGGTGGAAGCATCAAAACTGGAAGCGGAGGAGCAGATGCGTCAGATGATGGAGAAGGGCGAAGGTTCCTCTTTCCCGCGTAAAACGTCCATCAACGCTTTGACGAAAGGAGAGGTATTGGCTTTTGCCAACGGTTTGGAGGAGTATATCCCGGCGAACGTGTACGAGAGAGGCGGGGACAATCTGCCCGACAGCTGCCGCGTGGGTATCTGTACTTTCATGCTCGTATATGAGCGCAAGGATATGGTGAAGATCGTGCTTCGCCTGCATAAGAAGACCGCAGCGGATCTCAAGAAGAAATTTAAGCTCTTCACGAAAGCCGTTTATCCGAAGGGCGGCGATTGGTATAAATGGATATTGTCTTCCGAAGTGACTTCCACAGCGGTGGTGGAGGCTGCCATCCGCATGGCGTATAAATACACTTATCTCACAAATTACGGTGAAGGATCGGGCGAATTGGACGTCGATTACGTGAACATGGAAGAAGCCAAGATCAACGAGGATATCCTGCGCTATAAGGATCTGCCCGATCGTGACTTCGTCGTGGCGAGCGATGCCACGTCCACGGGGGCCGCCTACTCTCTCTACGGTAAGAAGGAGATGGTTGCCTATGCGCTCAGCTTGGCGAACGAATACCCCGTCACAGCCGCCGAGACCGAGAGCGAGACGACGCCCTCTACCTGCAAAGTAGTGGACAAGTCCTTCTTGCTGGCATATGAGAAAGACGGCGTCGCGAAGATCATCTTCCGTGTGTCGGAGGAAGAGTTCGAGGAGATACGGAAGAAACACCCGAAGGCGGAGATCTCCACCTTCCCGAATACTACGCTGTATCACTGGTACGTGACCCTTATCGATGAGAGTTTCCGCTCGAATGCGGATATCGAAGAGATCATAAAGTCCGCTTGTGCACACGTTTACTCGCTCTATAAATAATAAAATATTATATAAAAATTTTGTAAAATTACAGGATAAAAAACATTGACACGCTTTTTTCGGTATGTTACACTATATAAGCATCCTCGATAAGCGGGTGTAATTTTTTTGGAGGCGTCAAGGCTATGGCAGCTAAAAAAGAGAATCGCATGAAGATTACTCTTGCGTGCACGGAGTGCAAGCAGCGCAATTATAATGACTATAAAAATAAGAAGAATACTCCCGACAGGATCGAACTTATGAAGTATTGTAAGTTCTGCAAGAAACACACGCTTCACAGAGAGAGTAAGTAAAGGGGGACGATTATGAAAGGTGCTATCAAAACAGCTCCCAAGAAGCCCAATATCTTCAAGAGAATGTGGAAAGGCATCAAGGAGATCATCTCTGAGCTCAAGAAGGTCAGTTGGCCCACGTTTGGAAAGGTGATGGCGGAAGTCGGTGTCGTACTCGTAGTCGTCATTTTCTTCCTGTTGGTCATCTTCGGATTCGACTCTTTGTTCGGTTGGATCTTTAAGTTATTAGTGGGAAAAGTCGAGGGTTAATTCGATGAGTGATCAAGAAATTGTTGTCAATGAGCGCGCAGCACAGGCGAAGTGGTACGTCATTCATACGTACTCCACGTACGAGCTTGCAGTTCGCGATAATATACTCAAGATGGTGGAGAACAACGGCTTG
>Ga0310690_10010655_pt1 | contig 11415 bp, 16 predicted proteins | sample AusTroGonzalo_MG_2_FD_207661 | JGI IMG/M metagenome (GOLD analysis project Ga0310690, IMG submission 207661) | Bovine rumen microbial communities from tropical cattle in Woodstock, Queensland, Australia - Gonzalo_04 (v2) (version 2) | ecosystem: Host-associated > Mammals > Digestive system >...
TACATTGGAAGCCGTTGTAAGCATCCCAGCCAGCAGCATGACTTTTCTGAGTACACTTGAAGATGACGGTTTCGCCAGTGTCTATGGTGGCAGTGTTTACCGTTGATGACTTCACGGCGGTGACGCTGCTCCAAGTTGTGCCCCCGTCAGTGGAATAGTAGTAGGTCGGCCTCGTGTTGCAGTTCTTGTTCCTGATGCTCACAACACACCCATCCTCCAACGCCTCGATGGTAAAGTACTCCAAGCTATAATCTCTTGGAGGCGTGAACTTGTTCATCAGCGCAGCACCAGATTCATTAACTAAACTCGCCATATCTCAGATAATAAGTTGAACCGACACCAACAACTGAAATCTCTATACTCTTGCTTGCACCAACGGCAAAACCGCTCGGCACCTTTATTGTAGCTGAATTGCTCAACGCTATCGTCACGTTGACCGTGCTGTCCGTGGTCATCAATATGTCCCACACATGGGCAAGATTGTCGCTTGGCACTTGCAACGTTATCGCCGCAGTACCGACACTTCCACTTATCACCGTCACCACATCTGGATTGATGCTCATCGTTGCAGCTGCGGTCACCGTCTCGGCATGTATGCCATCGGAAGGCACGACACCCTCACCGCTGTCCGTAGAGAAGCAAGCCACGTTGCTGGGTAAAGAGCCTCCGTATTCCACCTGTTCCCATGTCGCCGAGCCGCTACTGAGATTCTGCAACTGATAGAACTCATAGCCGCCCGTCACAGCAACCTTCGCAAACTGGCCTATCTCAAAGTTGACCGTGTTGCCGTTGAGCGTGAACGTCAGCGTAGACGAGGTGGGTGCAGCATTCAGCGTGGGTACGTAACTACGTCCCACACTTGCGTCAACGTTAGCACCATCGTATATACTTGTGTAAACTGCCATATCCCTAAGTCTTTACGTTAAAGAAATCACTGCCCTTCGGAATGAATGCCTTGCCGTCCTTCAGGCGGAAATTCGGGCCAGCACCCTGATTGATCGTCACCGTCTGTGACACCGAGCCTATCGTTGTGGCAACGGTTATCGTCATGCTGCGGGCAGTATCCGTCGGGTTGTCATCACTCTCGACCACAATGGTCCCGTTACCCTGTCCGCCGTATGTCAAGGTAACGGTTCCACCAGTCGGCCAAGTCTTCGTCGTCGTAGCCATTACTCAACAGTCCAGTTGGTGTTAGAAGTAACGCTGAACGAAGCGGAAGTATCCTCGGTGTAGGAGTTCCAGTCGAGCTGTACAGAGCTTGGCGATACACTCAGGGTAGCATCACCAGCAGCCTGCATGATGGTGCAGGCAGAGTCGTTGCCAGCATTGTCAGTCACAATCAACTGCGCCGTAAGGTCGTTTACCGTCGTGTTCTCGCCGATGCTCGTGAAGGCTATCGAGAAGTTGTATTCCTGCGAGGCGCCAGGGTCGCCGCTGATGGCGACGCCGTTGTCCGTCTGTGCGCTGTTGGCGATGTACGTCGAAGGAAGCGTCAGAGCCAGCGTGCCACCGCTTGCCAGCGAGAACGTCAGCTTCGATGAGTTCGACGTGCCGCTGATGGTCAGCGTGGCGACACCGCCCTTGGCAACGGAAGCCGTCGACTGGATCGTCACGTATTCGGGCTTTCCCGCCTGAGTGACCTGACGAACCACGTCGCTCACGCCGGAAGCCTTGAAAGTCATGTATGTGCTGCGGGGACTGCGGCCCGTGTTGTCGGCACCCGCCGTCACGTTCACTGTGTCATTCCCGCTGCCTGATAGTTTGCTCGGAACGAGCCAAGAAGCATAAGCCATATCCTGTTTCTGTTTAAATTGTTACTATTCCAAATCCCAGTCAACATTCGCATAGACGCTGTAGTCCACGGACAGGTTGACGTCAACCCACTGGACTTCCTTCGGCTCGACGCGGAGGTACATGCCAGCGCCCACCTCGCAGATAAGGCCTACGCTGACGTTGATGCCTCCGATGCGGCCTGTGCTGACACTGATGCCGTCAAGCCTCTCCACCGAGGCGGTAATCCCGTCCAGACGCCTTGTGCTGACCGATATACATCCCATATCCGTTACTCACTTAGTTGGTTACACGAATGCCAGTAGGTACGCTGACGACCTCCGGGCGGATACCGTCACTAACGTCGGTGTCGGGGAGGTAGGCCGTGAACTTCAGGTAGTATTCGCCCGCACCGATGACAGCGGTGTCGACGACGGCGACATACTCGTTCCTGTCAATCCTGACCATCTCCTCCTTCGTCACCGTCTGCTTCCTGCTCGTGGCGTCGGCACGGAAGAACGTGCAGTTGAAGTCCACGTCGTCCATGCTCAGGTCACCGAGGTCGGCAGTCACCGACAGCTTCAGCTTCGTGCCTTTCGCGGGGGGCAATACACCTGTGTTGTCCATGTCCTGATGATTTACTTGTTACTCACAGATGATGTCGCTCAGCTTCAGGGCAAAGTCGAAAGTCCAGTCATTGGAGGCCATCAGCTTGCCGAAGGCTTCCTCGGAAAGAGGCTCGAACTCAATCTCCACCTCCTTCTTGCCGAAGTCGGCGAGGGCGTCGTTGAGGGTCTTGTTGTACGCGATGTTCTCGTTGAAGAACTTCCAGAACTCATTGGGCGTGATGGGCGCCTCCGTCATGTCGGCCTGCTTGTCGCCGAGCATGGCCTGATACTGCTGCGCCTTGGCACGGCGCTCCTCGAAGTCCTCGGTGGGGAGCAGCTTCTTGGCGGCATCGTCACGGTCGTCGGCGAACTTGTCGGCAACGGGCTTCAATGCGCGTGCGACCTTCCACACCTTCACCTTGTCGGCGTCATCGAGCTTGGAATACTTGGCGGTGCTGACGACGTTGAACGCATCCAGCACCTTCTCGGTAGTAAGGGTCACCTTCTTCATTACTCACTTCCTCCTTCGTTTTCGTCCTCACCCTCAATCTGCTCCTCGATGTCCTCGATTGCTGCAAACACAATCGCCATGTCCTTCGACTTGACGCCGCTGACGGTGTACTCGACCTCGCCGTCCTGCGGCTGTCCGCTGAACGTGCCAGCGTAGGTCATAGTGGCGGTCTTGTAGATAGTGCCGTTGATGGACTTCAAGGTGCTTGTTGTGGCATCTTGGTTGTAGTTCACGTTGATTGTGAGGCCGCTTGTAGCGTCCACGTAGTCAGCCTGCGTTGCGAGGCTCTGACTCTTGATTGTCAATGTTCCCATAATCGTAAATATTAAAATTGTTAAACACTAAGTTTTCTATATTTTCTTCTGATAGTTCAGATATGTCAGAACGGCGGCAATTCCGCACACCACTCCAGAAGCAATGGTTATCACACCGTTGAACTCATGTTCAGTGTTGATAAGAAGGAATCCAGATGCTACGGTGACGAAGCAAATGAACAGAAGTATTGCAGCACCGAAGAACGATGCGATCTTCAACCAAGTAAAATCTGATTCTGTCATAATCTTAATGTGTTAAAATGTTATAGACTTGAATATTCACGTACAAAGCTGTTGTTTTGTGGAGCGAGACAAAGCAATACCCAAGCGCCATTAGAATATGAACCAAAATCATCATGTGTATAGTTGAATGTCTTAGTCCATGTGCGGGTCGTGTAGTCCGAGGTGTCGCTGCCGAAGTGGAAGTCGATGTACGGGGTCGCATGGTACAGCTCCATGAAGCCACCCCACAGACCCTGACTTGCACCGATGTTGCCGTCCACATAGAATTTCGGCGTAGTGGTAGTGCCGCCGCTTACGAACGAGCTTGCCGTGGCGGACGTTGCCACCCTCAGCTGGTTGGACGTGCTGTTGAAGTACAACATACCGCCGATGTTCTTGCCCGATGCGCTGAATGCGATGTTACCGACTTCCGACATATTGCCGCTGATAGTACCAGAGGGCTTGCCGTCATTCCAGTATTGGTTACCCCAGAGCGAGAACGGGCCTGATGTCGACAGCTTGCCTGCGGTTGTGGCGGTAGTGGCACTTGTGGCGTTACCGCTAAGACTTGCCTTGATGGTTGACGGGAGTTTCAGCGTCACCGCATCATAGGTCCTGCCGTCAGGACCATCTATGAGAAGCCTGTCTTTCTTGATCGTCTCTTCCATAGCTATTCCAAAATTTTATCGTTAATGTTTTATTCCAAATCCCGAACCGTTCTCCCTTCCGTATTCATCCATGTTTAATCATCTAAACTCGTTATGTGGATGTTATCGTGTTCCATTGCCCAAACGTACTTGAAAAGACCATTCGGTAGGCTGAACTTCCGTTTGCGGAGAAACAGAGCTGTATACCCCAGCTGCTGCCGCTGCCGCCGAAAAGGCAGATATATATAAGATTTGAGCCGGTAACGCCTGATGGCCAGTTCTGCGGGGTTCCGTCGCGCGATGCGTTGCAGATGAGTACACCGGGCGTCTTGTCGTTCAGGTCGTCGCTGGATGTCAGCGAACCCTTCCCGATGCCGAGCACCTTCGCAAGGTTGTCCATGCTAATCTGTCCGCTTGGCAGTCCGCTGCTCTCAGTGACAGGAATGTTCTTGCTTGCAATCCCGCTCGACGAGCTGTTGTAGTTGTTCGCGTTGAATATGGCCGTCAAGGCCGTTTTTAATGCTCCCATAATCGTATAGTTTTAAATTGTTAATAAATGATCATCGTCAGTATAAGGCCGAGTGTCGTTCCGAGTACACCCGCATCAGGGCTTACGGGAAGTGATACGTCCTCGATCTCGCAGAGTGCGCCTATACCGAGGACGGAAATAATGCCGCCTACCGGTGCGCAGCAGACGGTGGTAAGACGGTCCGCACCGCAGAGGTTACAGATGACCGCTGTCAGTACCGTGACGAGGAAGGTCACGGCGAAAAGGCTGATGTTGCCCTTGTTCAAAAACTTCTCTTTCATAATCCTATCTTTTATATGTCTTCTTCGTTAAATACTTCACCCATGCAAACGGCTTCCTGCCGCTGAGATACCCTGAGTCTTTCTCATACATAAACGCCTCCTGCTCGAAGCTGATGTTGCGGTACGCCTCCCTCCCGGTCCCGTAGGCGAAGAGCCTGAAGACGTACTCGAGCGAGTAGAGCGCATAGTATCCGAACGGCACCGACAGGAGCCACCACCATGAGATGCATGTCAGGCACAGGAGCGACACTGCCGCCAGCAGCGTCACGCCGACCTCCGCCTGCTGTCGGAGGTGTATGCGCTCGTGGTTCAACGTCTTGTCGGAAAGAGGACGGAACCGCTTCCTTGCGAAGATGACAGGCCATACCGTCATGGCCTGATACCCCGAGAAGGGGATGATGTCGTTGTAGATTACCTTTGCCATATCCGTTTGTTTTTATGCCGTATTCTCGTTCTTCATGCATATCCAGAACTCGCCGGTGCTGTAGAACAGTGCCGTCCGTGACGCCCCTATGCTGAAATAGGGGGAGCTGCTGCTCTGCCCGAATATGATGTTGAACCCGTATTCGCTGAAGCTCCCGCCGGACCCGGTGCTCTTGCTGAGGACGGGACTCCAGTGTATGTACACGCCGTCCGCCGCCGCCACCTTCAGGACCTTCGAGCTCGCATACGAGTCGCTGGCGGACGTGGCGTTGTTCACCTCTACCGTCTTGCCCTCGAAGTCTGCTGCGGACGGGAGCCTCACGTAGTTGTCGTACGTGCTGCTCAGCTGGACCCCCGTCACGATGTCGGCGTTGTACGTGCAGACGATGAAGTCGCCCTGGTTTATGGCGTCCTCCCAGTAGCCCTGGTTCGCCTCGTAGCGGTCCTTGGTCATCTCCACATAGTCGCCGGCAGCCAGGCCGTACATCGACGCAAGCTCCTCTGCATAGTCCGTCTCGATCTTCTTGACGTAGCACCATGCCGTGGTCGTTCCCGATCCGAAGAAGTTGACGGAGCCGCCCATCTTCAGGAGCCTGGCCGACCTGTCGGATCCGCCCCATACCATCGCGGCGGTCCTGTACAGGTTGTTCGCCTTGATGGTACCCTCCACCTCGACGTCGCCGTCCGGCTTCACCACGAAGTTGCCGCGTGCCGCAGACATCTTACCCGTCAGCAGGTCCACCCACCAGTTCGGCTCGAACATCAAGCGGTTCAGGGTGTACGTCATTGTTCCGCTTCCGCTTGTCTTATAGGCACGGAGATAGCATAAACAGTCAGCTGTCGCGGTGTATCGGATGAAATAGGTCGAGACCGCAAGACCGAGACCTGTGGAAGGACTTGAAACCGTAGTCCATGTCGTTCCTGCCGCCGAGCTGATGTAGTCAAAACCTACCGCTGTAGAACTTGTCGATGTAGGACCTGCGAACAATCTGAGTCTTGTCGTTGTAACACGCGCAGTAACGGCAATTTTCACAACAAGCGTCTCGCCGGCACTCAGCTGAATTGCGTCGTCGTGTAGGTTGACATCAGACGTTCCGATTGTCTTCGAGGCACTTACGGAAACCGCCTTGGCAACTGGATCCCCTGCAAAAAGCGTGTATGCAACCATACCCTTCCACTGGGTACCGTTGGTTATCTCTGAGCCGTTAATATACCCGTTCATCGAGAACATGTAGTCGCCCGACATGATGGCCTTTCCCATCTTGGCGAACTCGGCGAAGAGTCCCTGCGTGATGACAACACCGAAACCCTGAGCCTTCGACCATTTGCTGCTTGTTCCAGGAACGTCGCTCGAGCTTGCGCTGTCGGCATTGAGCCAGTAGTAGTTGCCCTTACCAGTCGCCTCGCTGAACTCGCCGTCGTCATAATGCACCATCGGCACGTACAGGTCGGTCCGTGAGTAAGACTGTGCGATCCATTCGCCCATGGAGTAGAACATCTTTCCCGTAGCACCTGCGGGTCCAGTATCCCCCTGCTCGCCCTGTTCACCCTGCACACCGCGCCTGCCGTCGCAGATGACAGGCACGAAACGGTTCTTGACGATATTGGTGCCTGACGCCGTGATGGATGATGATACGTTAGAGGCGCTTGAAGCCGTAGACAGGCAGAACTCCACAGCCGTAACGGCATACGACGATTGGATCGCCTCGGAAGCCGAAACCGACGGAAGGCCGCTTCCGCTGCTCGCATAGGCGGTCCATGCATCGGAAGGCATGCCGATCTTGCGCCAGTACAGATACAGTCCGTCCGTTCCCGGAGACACGGTCGCAGGAGCGCCGTCGCCAACCGTCTTCTTTATAAGGCATGTTATGGACTTGCTGCCGGAGAAGTCACCTACCGCGTTGCTCCTGAAGTTCACGGAGTCGGGAGAGCATTCTATCTCATGTATCACGGCATCATCACCGTCTGTTCCGTTTGTTCCATTTGTACCGTTAGTACCGTCCGTTCCATTCACGCCGTCTGACACCACCGGTATGGTCTCCTTGTCAATCACGGTGTAGTTGCCGATGTTTGAAGCAGAGAAGCGCGTCGTGATGCTAGTTGCGGTACACATGATCAGCTCGACGGCATCATAGGTCGACACGCTGAAGCCGGTAATCTTGTATGCCCCTGATGACTGCGTCGTGTCAACATACGAGCCGTAGCAGTAGTAATAGCTGCCCCACGCCTGACTGCTTCTGGTGCGCTTGCGGAAGAAAATCTTGTACTTGCCGTCAATCACACCTCTCGCAGCACTGCTGGTCTGGCCGCTCGCATCCGGGTATTCATAAATGGTATCGCCGACACTCTTTGTATAGCCACAGTATACCGATGCCGTGGAAGGGCTGTAGCTGCTGCCGCTCCTTCCTACGTTTATCTGTGTCTTGTCAGGGAGAAGGTTGTATATTGTCGCCGGGCTGCCGTCTGCACCTGAACGTACGCCGTTCACAGTAAAGACGAGCGTCCGCGTGCCGTATGTCTGGTGTACTATGGTCAGCGTCACCGTTCCGCGTTCAGTGACTCCGTCGCCCTGCCCGAACGCCACTCGAATGTACTGCGCGCTGGCCATGGATTGGGCGGTGGTAATAGCCGTGCCGCCAGAGGTCTGACCCCTGCTTGCCACAAGCTGGACACTTCCTCCCGAGGTGTTGTTTGCAGATGTACACTGCACCGTACACTCTGAAGTCTTCTCCGTGGAACCGTAGAACGCCGACACCTTGGCATACAGCATCGTGGTGTCGGTAGCATATCCGTCAGAATCGCACGCTACGGAATCCATCTCGTTGTCAAGGTCGGCAATCCATGGCGAAGTCCCGTCGGCACCGTCCTCTCCGTTGTCACCGTTCTTCAGCACCGGGAGCTCCACCTTCGCAAGGAAGCTCTGCGACAGCGGGGAAGTGCCCGTATAGCTGCTGTCGAAGATGAATATCACGAGCGCGTCGCTTGAGGTCGTCACGTTCGTGCTGTTTATGGTGATGCTTGTGGCCGCAGAGCTCATATACTGCACTCTCGTGAATGTGCTGCCGCTACGTCTGTACACGGTGGCATAGCAGGAGTAGGCCGTGCGCCCGTCCTGACCCTCGCGCCTGTAGAACGATGCCGTACACGAGAACGACACGCTTGTCTGGCCTGCGGCTATAACCACACTCTCCACCGACGGCACGATCTCATATGTCACGCCGTCGGAGATTGCCACTACCGAGAACTGCTTTGATATACCCGTTGCCATTATTACCTGTCCGTTAACCCTGTGATGACGTAGCCTGTATGATGACGCTTACCGTACCGCCGTTCACGACCACCTTCGGGAATGTCAGCGTCATCGTAGCGACATAGGATAGGGTGGTCGTACCTACGACAAAGCTCGTCTGCCTCGTCGGCTGTGATATCTGCTTGGACGTGTCCGACGTGCTTGTGATGTCAACGGCCGAGGCGTCGTATATCGTCGCGCTGTAGGTCCACTGGCTCGGCGTGCGCTGCGTCAGCGGGTCATCCTTGGTTCCTATCCATACACCGTAGAGAACGCCCTGGCCTGACTTCAGCGTGGCGGCAGTCGTATTGTTCTGCACGACGCTCGTCGGGACCGTCCCGCTCAGTTCATAGATGGTGTATGCGAACTGCATCTGGTCCACGTCGCCGATATCGTCGATACCGACATATGCAACCGCAATCTGCGTTCCGCCGAGGTCTATGAAGCGGGCCTCAATCACGACATAATCCGTTACCTCGGCACCAGTCACCTGTATCTTATGATTCTGGCTGAGTGTCGTTCCGGTACCAGTCGTCTCGCGCTGCTTCGAGCCGTTCCACCACCATTCCACATGAAAGTTGGTATTAGCCGTGTTTATGGTGTTACTGTGGAGTACGGCCTGTATCTCCACAGTGTCATTGTCCCCGTTCAGCGTGCTCTTTCCGTCCGTCAGCCTAAGCTCACCGACTGCGGAACTCGCACCGGCCTTGGAGATTGTCACGGTCTGCATGGCGTCGAACGGCAGGGTGGCATCGTTGATGTTCACCGTTCCGCTCAGGCTGATGGTGTCGTTGTCCTCATTGGTAGAGGTGGCAGCGAGGTTCTTCATGATCCTGAGAGCCGGAACGGACACAGACGGACTTGTTCCTGGCACGGAAGTGGTGATCCTCTTGAAATACCCTGCGAAACCCGCATTTGTGCTCAGTCCTGTAGACGAGTTGAACGTTATGGTCTCGTTGTTGTATTTCCACACGTCAGTCAACGGTGAGATCACGCTGCCTCCGCTCTGCAGGAGCGGATAAAGAAGCGGCCTTTCGCTTTCAGGGCTGCTCTCCCAGTCCGGCAGCGGGTTACCTCCATTGTCGATGGCCTGCCACAATGAGCGCGTAGCCACCAGTTCGCCCGTCACGGTATATCCGTCGCTGAGGGCGGTCACTATGAATTTGTTACTGATGATATTCGACATGATTATACCTCCTCTTCATTTTCGCCTCCGCTGACTGCATCGGCATCCTCACTTACCTCCTCCTCAGATTCTCCGTCGCCGTCACTGCTGCTTTCTGGTACGACCTCAGTTTCTACGGCAGGTGCGACTTCGTCCTCTGTCTCAACATTATCCGAGAAGCCCATCTTCAGGCCGTTCTCCGCAATCAGGTGTTCCGCCTCCTGCTTGGTAAGCATGATGGCGTCAAGTCCGTTCACAATCTCGTCAGGAAGCAGCCTTACTCGCTGCAAGTCCTTGTCGGTCATCACAAAGCGGCCGTCGACCGTGCGATAACGCTCGTTGGCAAGGCCGGACCTTCTGGCCACGTCCACGCTCACTGAAAAATTTACATGTGCATCCATATCTCTTGTCTTATCTGTTATACCCTTCCAGTAACATATCCGCTGCCGCCCGGCGAGTCGTCGGTGACAAGACCGCTGCCGCCCGGCGAGTCGTCGGTCAGGTAGTCTGCCGCACCGAGAATGTATATCTCGGGATATACGAGCATCGTGTCGCCTGAATTGCTGGTCATCTTTGACCTTGACAGGGTGACGTTCATTCCCCATCCCTCGTCGTTGACGGTGCTTAGACTGGCCTTCTTCCTCTTCCAGTTCAGCCTTATGTACTCATCCCGTATGATGTCCGGCATGTCCCTGTCCTTCACTTTCAGGAGCTCACGGAACGACATGCTGTTCATGCTGCTCTTCAGGCGGTTCCCGTTCGGTGACACGACCTCACCAGTAACCTCGTCATATACGACCTGCAGTGAGAAGTATTCCCTGAGCGGCACGTCCGGCGTGGCCTGATTCTGGTCAGAGCCGGTCATCAGCATCACCGTCAGCCCGTCCGTATGGTCAGGATTAAGCGTCAATGTGCCCGTCCCCTGGCCGCTCACGTATGCCGCACACGGATTGTTGCTGTCGCCGAAAAGCACGCCGTTCACATGCGAGGAATCCACCCAGTACCAGAAGTACTTCGCTCCGGACACCTCGGAGTCGCCGCTGAGAAGCCTTGCGCCGAACTGCACGTTGTCAACGGCCATCGCTCCGTTGCTTACGCTGTTCAGAAGCGGCCTGTATGTGACCCTGCGCTCGGTTGTGAGGGCGATTATATATGCGCTTTCCTCGGTCTTGTTGGTGATGAGGAGCGCATCCGACTGGAATTTCAGCGTGTCACCGGTGCGGGTATCCGTATAGGTCAGCAGGCATCTCAGGCGGTAGCTCCATCCGACAGGGACGTTTCGCCTGACGATCAGAGAGCCGTCATTGTTGACGGTGTAGACCCTGTAAGTCCGTCCGTCTATGACGACTGAATCGGTTATTTCGGTCACGTCACCGCTGTCCGTGACAGTCCCGTTGTATTCCTTTATCTCTTTCCAGGCCACCGTAAACGATCCTGTGGTGACGGCTTCTCCCGTGTCGGTATCGTAAAGCGTAAGAACAGGAACGAGAGTCAGCGGCTCAGTTGACGCCCTGTTCGGGTTGTATACCTGCGAGCTCTCGTCATACCACTGCTCAAGCACCTGGTCACCGGCCGACTTGATATAGAATGACGTGTCGAGCGGTGCATAGCTGGTGTCCACCACCATCGGCATTGATTTCACCGAGTTTATCTTTC
>Ga0310690_10010657_pt1 | contig 11415 bp, 14 predicted proteins | sample AusTroGonzalo_MG_2_FD_207661 | JGI IMG/M metagenome (GOLD analysis project Ga0310690, IMG submission 207661) | Bovine rumen microbial communities from tropical cattle in Woodstock, Queensland, Australia - Gonzalo_04 (v2) (version 2) | ecosystem: Host-associated > Mammals > Digestive system >...
CAATCTTTTCGCCGTGTACAGCAAATACCGTCGTATCTGGAACCGGCAGATCAGCTATATCCAGAAGATTTCTTCCTCCGAAGCCGGCAATCTTGATGCCGCCGGTGTCCTGACGGAACATACGGGCACCGGTAACATAACGGCTGATCAGAAGTTTTTTAACGCCCTTGCAGATGTCAGTCTCATTCAGGACCTGGAGATCACTGACGAAGGGCTTAGTTTCCGTTTCCCGGACGAAACCGTTCGTTTCTGGCTTCGCGATGTGGGCTCGGTTCTGGAACTGCAGTTGTGGCGTGCCTGCAAAGCATCTGAAATCTTTGACGATGTGGTGCTCAGCGCCATTGTCAACTGGCAGAGCGGAAGCATCCAAAGTGACAGCGTTACTAACGAAATCGATGTCATGGCCGTCGATGGCACCAGGCCCGTGTTTATCAGCTGCAAAACCTGCGAAGTGCACACCGAGGCCCTTAACGAACTGTCCGTCCTCCGTGATCGCTTCGGCGGAAAGTTTTCCCGCGCCATCCTGGCCACTTCGGGGGTCACTGGCAGGAGCCGTGCAACCATGAGAAATCGGGCGGCCAAACTGGGTATTGAACTGATCGAATGGGAAGACATGTCCCTGGAAAGGTTGATTGCCCGCCTTAAAAAAGAGGAATAGGTAAGCATTAAGGGAAAGGATTGGCCGGTTTGATTAGGGTCAGGAATCTTCTTCGCTTTCCGAGTTGATGTCAAACTCCACAATGGAGGATCTGTTTCCCTTGAGACCTTCCTCCAGAATCTGTTCGATTCCGCCGTAATCTGTTTCCTCAACAAAATTCTGAATTTGTACGACGGCTTCCAGCGCGCTGTTCAGGTTGTCCTTCTGCTCTTCAAAATCACCTTCAAAATCGATGATGGGAACTTCCATATAGATAACGGCGTCTTTTCGGTCCTGTTTCACTTTCATGCCCTTGTAAAGCAGCGGTGTGATTGTTTCTTCAAAATAGCTGTAATCGTATTGATTCAGTTTCGTTTTCATATCCACGACGCCGTCAGAAGGCTTGTGCCAGATGGACATGCCTTTGGCGTCCGTGTTGAACTGGATTTTAATGTTTGAAGATCCGGAATATTTGCTCGGACATGCCGCCCAGCATGTTCAGCAGGGTGGACTTTCCGCTTCCGCTGGAGCCGAGAATGACAAGCATTTCACCTTCTTTGATTTCAAGGCTCACGTTGTCCAGGGCACGCACTTCGCTTTCTTTGGAGCCGTAAGTTTTCATCAGGTTTTCAGCTTTCAGCAGCGTGCTCATAGTTCTGTTCTCCGTTTTTCGTTTTCAGCGAAGGATCTTGCTCCGGATCACAGGCCGTTGGTTTCATAACCGTTTCCGGCGCCGTTTGAAGTCGGACAGACGTAAAGGATAGCGTACTTTTCGGGAGTGAAGTAATAAAGGAAGACGCTGGTTCCGTCCTCGGCGGTCCATTCCACCGCATTGCGGATCAGGTCCTGCTGATAATAATTCTGATAGATTCGGTCCATCCAGCCCTTGATGACCAGCGGATTGGCTTCCCTGCTGTCTCCGTAAACGGAGCAGAGTGCACCGGTCAGGTACTGATAATTCAGTGTGGTACAGTCCTGGGTGAATTCATAGGTGATCATCCGGAGAGCATCCTGCTTGAACATATAGACGAGATCAGCATAAAAACGGCTGACCTGAACCGGGGATTCGGAAATCAGGACAGCCCAGTCGGAAGAAGAGGACTGCTTCATCGGGATATTCTCGATGGCGATCACCTGCTGCTGGTTCATGGCCCAGGCCACTCCGTTCCGGAAGGAAAAAGGCTTTGCCTGCTGCTGTTCCGTCGTCACCAGATCCCGGATGCTGGATCCGGAAGCCGGGACGCTTTCGCTGAAGGCTCCGCAAATGCAAAGGCAGAGCATTGAGAGAATGGCACAAAGCATCGCCGTCATTCGTTTCATTTCTTTTCCCCCTCTGATAATCCCCTGTTTTTCCCTTTTTGCGCTTTTTCGGCGTTGGCTTTCTCAATGCCGCGAATCTGTCGCAGTGTTTCCGCCACAATCCGTTCCTGCTCATCTCTCAGATTAGCGTCGGGATTGTATTCAAAGATTTCGCCGAAGGTGATGCTCCGGTGGGTCTTGTCTGCGTACATCGGGAGCATCCGCAGCTTCTTTTTCTTCCGCTTCCAGTAGATATCGGCCAGCATCACAAACCCGGGAGACAGTTCGCCGATTCCTTCCCGGGGGTATTTCTGCTCGGGATTTTCCGGAAAGATCAGGATATTGTCCCCTGTCTCCATGGCTTCAAGGGTCAGGCGGAAGGTTTCCCGAAGCTTCAGGGGCGATTCCTTGTAAACCGGTATGCACTCCAGCTGCCCCATCACGTTCACGCTCAGCCAGGCGGCCATCCGGGCCAGAAGCCGTTTTTCAAACTCCGGCATCCCCTCCTGGCGGCTGGTGGTGTTGTCATAGATATACTGGGTGACGGATTTCTTGTCGAACATCATGGTCGAATTGGCCCAGGCACGGATTGGAACGGGAATATAGATCTTGCATGCCATGGGTCCGTAAAATTCGCCGTGGTTGCAAAGGAAAACCAACGGATTGTCGTCGTCCTGAACGATATGATCCTTGTTGTAAACCCTGCAGCGGAAATGGAATCGGCAGAGCAGGATCAGGAACCGGGACAGCCATGGCTGGCGGTAAGGCTCACTGATGACCCGGGTCACCTGGTCTTGCAGAGACGGGTTTTCGACGCCGCTCTCCTTCAGCTGCAGAAGTTTGCGGATTTTGTCGATATAGCGGCCGCTCAGGGGGAACCGGAACGCGCTGATCAATGCGCCGATCAGCACCAGGAACACGGGAATGGCCATCACCGGCTGAAATCTGGCAGCCCATTCCTCCGCGGTCTGGGGCAGCCCCCGGCGGTTCACAAAGAAAACGATCCCGAGGGTAATGAGGGCCAGCACGTCGCCCAGCAGGCGGGCCAGATTCCAGTTCGTCAGGCGGAGCTTCCAGTAGCCCCGCGGAACTTCCGATCCGCTGGCATGGACGGCTTCCGGCATAAGTTCTTCAATCCGGCCCAGACCGGTAAGGCTCAGTGAGCCGCCCACCGTGCAGATAATCAGAGAAATATAAATCCTTGTATAGTCGACCTTCCCGGCCACCAGCATCTGGATGCAGAGGACGATACCGACAATCCACATGATCAGTCCGGTGCACAGCAGCCAGGTCGGATCCTTCATGTCCCGGCGTTCGGACTTCCGAAGCAGCAGGAAGCCGACCTCTGCAGGGATAACGGTGCAAAGCACGGCGGTGATCATCGCGTGGAACAGGCCTTCCCGGTTCGTTGCCACCAGGGCATAAATGCTTGTAACGGTCAGTTCCACGGCCATGACCAGAAGCAGGCTGACCCATTCCATGGTGTGATAGGCATGGGCTTTGCGGAAATCGGCCTCGCCGAGATCCGATTCCTGCTCAATCTGTTCGCGGCTTCCGCGCAGGCGCCAGGTAACGTAAATCCGATAGGCAATCAGGATCATGAACCCGGCGGCCGGCGCCAGGCCGTTTTTCCATCCGAAATTTGTGAAAATAATCGCTGACATGCCGCCCATGATCAGAAGCTGGAGCACGACACCGGTGATTTTTGCCCGGGCCGGAAGCTTTTCGTCTGCCCGGAAAAAGCGGGAAACCCGGTCGATATTTGCTTCGGCGCACAGGCACAGCATAACGGCGGCAAAGAGAATCCAGGTTTTTTCGCTCTGAATCGTTCCCGGAAAAATGCCAACGAGAAGTACTCCCACCGCCAGCAGCAGAAGAAAGATCAGGACAGTCCAGCGTTTTGCGTAGGAAGGAAGGAATTTTTTGTCTTTTCCGTAGGTCCGGGCAAAAACAATAACGGCCTTTCCGCAGAGATACAGCACGCCGCCGTAAAGGGGCATCCCCGTCAGCATGTTCGAAAGAATCATGCAGTAAATATAGCCGTACAGTTGGGTTATGGCAGCCCGGAGGGGCATTTTTTCAGCCGTTTTCGCCATCATGCCGGTTTCTCCCGTTTCACAAGCAGCAGAATTCCCAGCGTGACCGGCACGGCCAAAGCAGCAAGCATGATGATGTAGAGCACATAATGGCTGATACTCATGCGGTCCAGTGCAAATTCGATTCCGCCGCACAGGGCGATGGACAGCGGCAGAGAAATGATGGCGGCCCGGAAGATTCCCGGATGGGATCCGCGGTTCCGGATTCCGGCGAGGATCACGCCCCAGACCAGGAGAATCGCGGCAAAAATCTGCTGGAAGCAGACAAAGCTGTATTCGAGGAAATGATCATAACGGAGGCTTTCCAGAATGACGCCTCCGGCGCCACACAGCATCATGAACAGAATCCAGAGATCCCCGTCCGCCCGTTCCCGGGTCAGGAAGAATACAAGGATCAGAAACAGAATCACCGCACAGATGGCGCAGAGCAGATATGTCGCAAGAAAGGAAACATTCTCATAGTATAAATCCCGGACAGAGAGAAAGGTTCCGTCCGGAAAACTTCCGGCGGTAAGCTGGCGGCTGATATTGAATCCCTCCGTAACGCGCTCGCCGAAGCGTTCGGCGGCGATCATCAGCGGCAGGCCGACAGAAACGATATCCAGCAGGGAGTCCGCCCTTTCCCCAACGGCCTTCGAGCAGATCCATGCACCGAGGAAAACGCCGAAAATCATACCGAAGAGGCTGAATCCGCCGATGGAAAGATGAAACCATGCATGGAAAGGAACACCGCCGAAGGCCACGTCGTTCAGCAGGCAGAAGACGATCCTTGAGCAGATCGTTCCGCACAGCAGGCAAAGCAGGGACAGCAAAGCGTCTGTCCCCTTTTTCAGCTTTTCCGCGCGGCAAAGGATGCCGATGGCTGCCACGGCGCAAAGGGCGCCGATGGCGCAGTAAAGCCCGAAAGTATAGACCTGGATGCCGAAGATTTCGGTTTTCGGAGCTTCTTCCCACATGATGGTTCTTTCCTCCCGGGGACAGATGGATTAATCCCGCTCGCTTTCCGGCACAGCGGTGGCGAAATAGATAATGTCGCTCTGAGACCGGTATTCCGACGCTGTCTGGTCGCCCTTGACGTGGAACATGACATTGTCGGCGTCCGGACCGATCATAATCATCTCGGCCGTGTTGCCGCCGTCGAGGTTATAGGCCTGAATGCATCCGAGGTCTTTCATCATCTCGGCCAGTTCCTCATGGCTGACGCCCCGGCTTTTTCCCCGGGCTTCGACCACGACGCACAGATAGCTCAGAGGGCCTGTCTGCCCGATGGCGGAACGGCAGGTTCTCCCCTTCCGATCGTAATCGTATTCCTTATGGGTATTGATTTCTCCGTCAACGACCAGGGCCGGGCCGAACATAAAGGCGTTGACAATGTCATCTCCGTGCTGCTGGGTATATTCCTTGAGGCCTTCCGACAGAATGAAAAGTTTGAAATCCCCGTTCCGGTCGATAATCAGGGTGTCCTTCACCTTGCTGGTTTTGTTCCGCTTCGGAATCATTTCGGTCATGCGGACTTCAAAACGCTTCTTCTCGGGCTTTTCGATGAAAAGATCGCCGTTCATCGCGATCACCGCGTTGTTCTGCTTCGCGATGTTGAACATCTTGAGGGTGCGCTCGCTCTTGACGCCGTAGGCCGTGGCTGTGCGGACCTGGCTCGGATCCGCGACTTCGATCCGCGCCACATGGACCTTGGACTCCATGATGTCGAGGGTTTCAAAGGTAACGCGGATCGAGGCATCTTCATAGCCGTTTTCCGTGAATTTTTCGGGATCCGGCATGGGCGGAACGGAAAAATCCAGAGGCAGCTTCCAGGCGTCCGGAATCGACAGCTTATCTTCGGAAACGGATTCGGAATTTTTGGGGGCAAAGGGATCTTCCTCGTCCGTCGCTTCCATCACAAACTCCTCTTCCGCCGCGGCGAAGGAGAAAAACAGACGTCCGAAATCGAGGGATTCGCCTTCGTCTTCGTCATCCCCGTCTTTCAGCAACTCATCTTTTGCTTCCTGGACCATGACCGGGGAAGACAGAAAGAAGGGCATACCGCAGATGAACGCGGCGCATAATACCACGCACAGAATTCTCAGCCAGGTTTTCATTGCTTATTCTTCCTCGTCGTCCTCAACACGGGTGTTGGCAATTTCGATGAGTTTTTCGGCCAGGGCTTCATCCTCAACCAGTTCGAATTCCTCGTCTTCCTCGCCGTCTTCGCCTTCAGCGGCCACAACTTTGCACACGATGCATTCCTCGCCGTTTTCGTCGGCTTCCTGGCCCGCCTCGGTCAGCAGCGCATATTCATCTCCGTTGTAGAAGAAATAATCCCGGACAATGAACTCGTATTCGTTGCCGTCATCGTCCTCGAAGATAATGATGTCGGGTTCCATGTTGTTCTTTTCAAAATCGTCCATTTGAATTGCCTTCCTTTCTGAATAATGAGACCTTCAGATTATAATCTTCCGCGCTTTGTTTGACAAGCTGCGTTTTCCTGCTCTATCATTGTACGGGAGGCGGATCCTTCCGCCTGAGCGGATGGCGGGTTCCGTCCTTTTCCTGGACAACGATGTTATCCAGCATCGCTTTCAGATTCTCGCGATAGCCGTCCAGGTATTCCTTGCGGAGAGCGGCCTGTTCTTTGGATTCCTCCTCCGTGAGGGTCCCCGCCTTCTTTTTGCGGGCCAGCTCGTTGATGCGTTCGATCTTTTTAGGATCCATTTCGGTTCACCTCGCATTCATTGATTCGATTCCTTAATGCAGGAGGATAAATATGATTCAGGGAAAATGGTTTGCTCCGGGAGAAGATCTTTCTGCGGAGGTGCTGCCCGTCCGGGCGGTGGTTTTCGGCGGTTCCTGGCCCGCGGAGGATCCGGAAGGCTGGAACGCGCTGGTATATCAGGACGATCAGCCGGCGGCTTCCGGGCGCATCTGGTGGGAAGACGGAGCATTCCGGCTCGGGGCGATCGGCGTGATTCCCTCCCATCGGGGAAAAAGGCTCGGAGATCTGGTGCTCCGGTTGCTTCTTTTCAAAGCACAGTCCCATTTCGCAAGGGAAATCCGTCTGACCTGTCCGGAAGACACGGAAGGATTCTTCTCGCGGCTCGGGTTCCGGCCGGTGGATCGCCGGAACGGAAGCGTTGAAATGATGATAGCCGGGGACGAGGTGGAGCTCGATTCCTGCAAAAACTGCCGCAAAGAAAACTGTCCGAACCGGAAATAGCCTATTTTCGGCTGTCCATGCCGGCGGGAAGCATCAGAAGCATGCACAAAATCATGCATCCCGCGATGACGGCCGTGTCGCCGATCGGACTTCCGGCGGAGAGGACGCCGCCTGTGGTCAAAACCGTCACGGCTTCGCAGCTCAGCACCGCAATCCACTCCAGCACGGAGAAGGCGGTGCTTTTTTGCATGGTGTCCAGCCGAACCGTCCAGACCGCCAGAGGGACATCCGCAAGGACAAGCATCAAAACCTGCGTGAGGTTTACGTTCCCGGCCCGGAGATAGGTATCCTGTCGGAAATACTCGGTGAAGCCCCGGATCAGTCCCCAGACGCACAGGAAAATCAGAAACAGATCGCCGTTTGCGGGAACGTCTTCCTTCCGGAGGATCAGCCAGATCACCAGGGCGGCAAAGCAAAGGCAGGCAAGGATCATTTCCGCCCGGGAAACGGCAAAATTTCCGCCTTCGGTGATCAGCGGGATTCCGTCCAGCGGTTCAAAACAGGCGATTCCCTTTCCGGAAGGTATCGACTGTTCGAAAAGCTTCCACACGGCAATCCCGGGGAAAAGACCGAAACCGACCGCGTTCAGCACATTTCCGGAGGGCGTTTCCGTACCGGTCCGCTTCCGGGTTTCCGCCAGCCGGAAGATGCCGAACAGAAGGAAAACCGCCAGGGAGATTGCTGCATCGGCGGCCGTTGCGGTGAAGCGCAAAGTCATGCCTCCTCTTTAAAAACCCACTGCTGCTGGATCCGGTAGCTTACGAAATAGAGCAGGGTGTCGACGATGAGCTTTGCAAGCCAGGATGCCATTCCCAGCTTTCCGAGGCCCTTGATGCCGAGGGTGGAGAGGATTACGATGCAGACGGCCAGGAGCGCGTAACGCCCGCCGGCGCCTTTGCTGCCCTTGACCCGGAAAACCATATCCTTGTTCAGGCGGAAATTCAGGATCGCGCTGAAAATCCGGGCCGTGTAGTTTGCAAGGGAGGTATTGTCCAGATGGATGCCCAAAGGCAGGGAAAGATTCAGGTGGATACCAAGAAGCGGAAAGAGCCATCCGTTGAACAGATTGAAGAGCAGATGATCCGCCAGAAAGCAGATGATGGAAGAACCCATAAATTTGAAGAAACTCCCCAGAATCACCTTGTAGATCTTCCAGCTGTCCTTGATCGGATGGAAATGGGTTCCCTTGTTGTCGTTCTCATAGATGGTCTCGATGGTGATCGGGATGATCGGAATTTTCGCCTTCGAACATGCGATCAGCACCTTCATCTCGTATTCGAAGCGTTCGCCCTCCACGTTGATCATGAAGGGAAGCTGTTCCCGCCGGAAAGCGCGGAGCCCGGTTTGCGTGTCGGGAAGATACTGGCCGTAAAGAACCTTGAAAACGACAGAGGTGATTTTGTTGCCGGTGCGGCTTTTCGGGGGAATGTCCTCCAGGGAGAAATCCCGGCTTCCGAGATAAAGGGCTGTTTTTCCCTTCTCAAATTCCTGCGCCAGCCGGATACAGTCGGGAACGGTGTGCTGTCCGTCGGCGTCGGCGGTAATCACGCCCTCAGCGTCGGGAAGCTGTTCGAGAATGTATTTGTATCCCGTTTTCAGGGCCACGCCCTTGCCGTGGTTCACATCATGGTGCAGCACAACGGCCCGGTCGATCCCCTCGACCTCTTTGAAGATCGGCTGATACGCTTCGCTGCTTCCGTCGTCGACCACGACGATATGGCCGAATCCGCTGTCAGACAGTTTTTGAATATAGGCCGGGAGTCTTTCGTCCGGCTCCAGTGACGGAATCAGAATGACCGATTTGCGGACCGCGTCCGGGGCCTGCTTTTCCTGCTCGTTCATCCGTTTCTCCTTCCCGTTTCACAGGCTGATTAACCGATTTATTATATCAGAACAATCAAAAAAACACAATATATATGTAATTTCCAGCCGTTGACATACAATACCTGCAAAGGTATAATATTGTATCCATGTAATCGGAGGTGTCCTTGATGGGAAGTGCTTCGAAAAATCTTGAAGAGCAGCGCCGCGAAGAGAACGGCGTCGTATATTTTGATCGCGGAACCATTGCCGGGCGCAACGGCCGCCGATACGATCGTTTTGCCATTCAGACGCATTTTATCGAGGTCGGCGAGGATCAGGCGGAGATCGTCCGCCGGTATGTGTTGCCCCTGTATAAAGAAGGAGACGTGCTTTCCTTCGGGGCCAAGGTCATGGCGATGTGCACCCGGAACGTTTTCACAAAGGATCAGGTGAAACCCGGATTCTGGGCAAAGCTTCTTTCGCCGCACGCCAGTGAGACCGTCGCCGGGATCGGAATGCACGACCCATATAAGCTCCAGCTCGCGATCAACATGGTCGGTGCTCCCCGGGTGGTGCTGGCCTCCGTCGTTTCCGCCGTGACCAAACCCTTTGGGGTCAAAGGTCTTTTCTATAAAATTGTCGGAAAGGGCGTCGCCGGGATTGACGGCTTCTACTATCGTTCCTCCTTTGACAGGTATAAGGATCTGGCCCTGGTGAATAACGAAAACGCCCAGGAGCTTTGTGACGCCCTCGAAAAGGAAACCGGCGTTCCCGTCGTGCTCATGGACGCCAACGACATCGACCAGAACCAGCTTGGCAAATGCAGCGATTTCCCCCTGACCGACGACGAGATCCAGGATGCCATGAAAGACAACCCCTCCGGACAGGGCGATGAGCTGACGCCTCTGATCCTGATCCGCCCCCTCAAAGACTAATGCGGCACATTCCTTCCTCCGATACGTTCCATGCCGGCGTCCTTCCCTTTGAAGAGGCGCTTATTCCATCGGCGGACGATTTCGACCGGAACAGATGGATCTATGTTCCGGATCATTACAGCGAATACCGTTATATTCTCGGAACAAGGGGTTCCCGTCCGCTGATCTGCATCGGGATCAATCCCTCCACCGCCGCGCCGGACCGATTGGACAATACGCTGAAAAGCGCCCAGCGCATCGCGCTTTTCAACGGATATGATTCCTTTATCATGTTCAATGTCTATGCCCAGCGGGCAACGAACCCGGACGATATGGAGAAGGTCCTGAATCCGGAAATGCACCGGGAAAACATGAAGGCCTTCGAATGGATTCTGGAAAGAACCGCGGCTCCCGCCTCCGTGTGGGCCGCCTGGGGAGCAATCATCACAAAGCGGGATTACCTGGCCGGATGCGTCCGGAATATGGCGGAGATCGGGAACCGATACGGCGCCTGCTGGTTCACCGCCGGAAAGCGCAGCAAAGCCGGCCATCCGCACCATCCGTTGTATCTTCCCCAGAATTCCCCGCTGGATCCTTTCGACGATCTTCTTCCCTACCTGGATTCCCTTTCACGTTCCTGATCGCGGAACAGTTTAAAATATATGGCGATAAACCCGCCATTGTTTGGAGGCGATTCTTATGATGAAAACATATACCGAGACTTTCACCCTGCGGACAAAGGACTGCGACATGAAAGGCACCTGGCGCCTGAGTGCCGTGCTGGAGGCCATGCAGGAAGCTGCCGGAACCCACAGTATGCTGCTTGGCTGCGGCCGGGAGGAACTTCTGAAGAAGAACATCGTCTGGGTTCTTTCCCGGAGTGAACTGCACATGGATCGGTATCCCCGGGCCGGTGAAAAGATCACGCTGCACACCTTCCCGATGCCGAACCGGATCAGTTTCTTCCCCCGCTATTATATTTTCACGGATGAACGTGGCGAAATGATCGGAAAAGCAGGAACGCTGTGGCTCCTGCTGGATGTGGAGACCCGGAAGATGCTCCCTCCGGGAGATGTCGCGAACCTGATTCCGGACAACCGGGACCTGACCGTTCCGATGAACCTGCCCGCCACGGTGGGCAACCTCCAGGGCGAGGAGTTTATCAGCGAATATATGCCGGTATATACCGACATGGATGTGAATATGCACGTCAACAACACCCGGTATGCAGACTGGCTCTGCAACACGCTGGGGATTGAAACGATGTCCGTAAGTGAACCCGAAACGGTCATTTTTAATTATAACCATGAAATTCTTCCGGGACAGAAGATTCGTCTCCGGAAAATTATTCATGAGAAGCAATACCGCCTCACCGGCTTTTTCGGCGACACCGTCGCCTTTGAGATCGGCGGTGTTCTCAGGTCACTGGCATAGACTTTCCCTGTTTCTCCTTGT
>Ga0310690_10010658_pt1 | contig 11414 bp, 8 predicted proteins | sample AusTroGonzalo_MG_2_FD_207661 | JGI IMG/M metagenome (GOLD analysis project Ga0310690, IMG submission 207661) | Bovine rumen microbial communities from tropical cattle in Woodstock, Queensland, Australia - Gonzalo_04 (v2) (version 2) | ecosystem: Host-associated > Mammals > Digestive system >...
CAGCTAGACAGGCTGCTAACGAGGCTTATAACCGCAATATGGCGCGTATTGCAGATGCTTACAATTCCGCTGCTGGTAACCTTAAGAGCAACTATAACAGCACCGTAGACAGACTCAACGCAGCACGTACAAGCTCAATGAATGATGTAAACAGCGACGCAGAGAAATCACTCAGAGAGGCATATATCAACAATATGCTTACCCGTAAAAACCTCAATCAGAGGCTTTCCGCTATGGGTTATAACGGTGGCGCAACAGAGTCTACAATGGCAAGCCTTGACAATCAGTACGGTAGTTCAAGAGCTGGTATCAATGAAGTCCTGAACAAGAACATTTCTGAGTTGAACCAAGTATACGGTGATAATCTCGCTGGTGCATTGCAGACCTACAATTCAGCTAAATCCAACCTTGATTTACAGAGGATGCAGCTTGAAAATGCGGCTGAGAACGCTAGAAACAATATGGAAACTAGCTACATGAACAGCCCTAACATTACAATGGACAGCAACTACGTAAACGCACTCAAGAACGTAGTAGCAAGACAGCAAGCATTTAACGGTGCACCTACTCAGGCAACAAATAACTTTGTAGCCGGAAACGTACAGCAAGCACAGGCAGCAGCACAAGGCCCTAACTTCTCGAAGTATCTCGCACAGGCACAGCTTGAAGCACAGCAGGGCAATCCTATGAGCAAGATTGTAGACGAGATATACAACGCAATGCAGAGAAGTGAACTTGGTGTAGAAGACGGTTTTGATATCCTTCGCGCAATAGGAGCACGATAAACAATGGGCGGCTTTATAACCGCCCTTCTTTTTTGGAGGCTATTAGATGGCTAAACAGAAACAGATTCCAGCAAAACAAGCGTATTATGAGCAAATATTAACTTCACAGCTTCAACCAAGTAGAGAAGAGGAATTAAAGTCATTCCAGGCAGACTATGACAATTGGAATAAAAGGCAGCAGGACATAGCCGCTTTTCAGGCAGACTATGACAATTGGGTAAAGGCCCAGACTCCCGTTGAACAGCCTAAAGTGGGAACTCCTAAAGTAGAGGCTCCCGTGGCTGAACAGCCCGTTGTAAAACAGCCCGTGGCACAGCCTAGTATTGCTCCTAGAAAGACTCAGGTTAAGACAGAAGAACAGCCCATTGAGAAGAAGACATATCTTACACACGCTGATATCATCCCTTCTCTTACTAAAGTCAATGTTGATAAACAGAAGATGGGCGCAAGAAAAATAACTGCTGATAATATATCTGATGATCTCATTAAACAGGCCGCTCAAAAATACGGCTTGACTGAGGATGAAATGAGAGCGCGTTTACAGCCTAAAGAAGAGAAGTTTGAAGCTCCTGGGAAGGTTGACGAAGAAACCACAAAGGCAGTTCAAGAGGCTATCGCAGAAGATGATAGAAAGAGGGTTCAGAAGAAATACAAGGCGAATGAAGCTTTTTTTGAAAACATGGCAAAGGCATCTACGGACATTGTAAACGCTCCCGTTGCTATCGCTGGAAGAATATCGGGTAAAGATTGGAGCTTGTATTCAGACGCGAAGAAACAAGCCTTTAAAGATATGCAAGAGCAGCACCCCGTAGCAAGTGGCGCGGGCAAAGCTGCTGGAATGGCTTTTGCGGCTCTTTATACGGGCGGTGGCGTAGGTGGCGCACAGAACGCAGTAAACGCCGGACAAGTATATAACGCATTACGTGATGAAGCAATCTTGAATGGAGCGACAAAAGGAACCGCTGCTTTATACGGTTTAAAGGCGGCCATTCCCGTTCTTGCGGCTAATGCGGCTAATGCAATGCCCGTTGACCTTGCCACAGATATTGTACCTACTTTGGCTAACGACTTGGCAGAGGGCGAAAAGACCGACGAAGAGATTTTAAGAGATACACTTATAAATACGGGTACCAACTACGGCTTTGATGCGGCTGGCGACCTTGTATCAATCGTTAACGCTGCCAGGAAGTCAGGACGTGCGGTTAATGCCGATGATGCTTTTAAAGCAAATATCCGTGAGGGATATGAGAAGCTTAAGACACTCAATGATATAGACGCAGATATAGCAGCTAAAAACGCTGATATTATGGCAAAGAATACCGTAGATAACACAGTTGACGACCTTGACAACATACTTAAAGAGGGAATTACCGTATCAGAAGATTTAGAGGCTGATAAAGCCCTTAGAGAGTTATACGGTCAGGAAGGATTGGAAGAGGCTTCAAAGTTTACTCTTCCCGATGAAACTTTCCATCGTATAGATGATTACGTAACGGCACTCGCAGAACCTTTGAATAAAGTACAGCGATCAGGAATTATGGACACCGTAACAGACCCTAAAGCAATTAAGGAATGGGATAGTGTAAATAAAGCCTATGAAGACTTCGTAACAAAGGCAATGGAGAGTGAAAACATAGATGATGTTGTGGCAGCACAGAAGACCCTTGACGCAAGGGCCATGAAGGACATTGACCCTTCTATATCCGCAGAATTTAATAGCGGCTCTTATGGCAGAAATATCACAAGACCCGCTTATGAGAGAAAACTCGCAATAGATAACGAGCAGAACGCGCAAGAGACTTTCGACCTTATAAAAGAGCTGGAAGAGTCAAATAAGCCACAAAGTATAGACAATGTTCCACGATCCGTAGAGCAGAATATAGATAATGTGATTCCTGAAAACAAGGTTATGGCGGCAGAAATGGAAGGCGCGAAGGCCCCCGATGATTTCACTATCGAAGAAGCACTTCCTCCCGGACAGGGATTTGTTGAAAACGGTAAGTCTCGCGTGCTTACAAACAGTGCGGTCAATGCAAATATTATTGACGTAGACACGTTGAAAAATGACCCTATTTTGCAGGATATTGCAAAGTACGAAAAACACTCTAATTCCGATATATTCAACAGTGCCATGAAGCGCATTGAAGAAGAGGGTGATTCTTGGAAGAACGATATTATTTCAGGCAAAAAGACAATCAGTGATGATGTTGACGTCGATTCGTCAATGATCCTGTTACAAGACCTTGCATATAAGATTGACACGGCTGATGATGCAACGAAGGCAGCATTAACCGCAGAGAGAAATTCGCTGTTGTCAAAACTCCGTGAATACGGTACAAAGTCAGCACAAGGAATACAAGCTTTTGCTAAATGGAATAATACCGCAGACGGAGCGCTTTTGGCAGCTGGAAAACTCCAAGAAGATGAAGTAATTAAACCCTGGGTAAGCCAAAACAAAAAGGCGGCAGAGGGCAATAGCAGATTAGCAAGGGCCTTGGCTGATATGGGTAATAAGTGGAAGCAACCTAAAGAGGCTATCCCGCTTACTCACGATCAAGTAAAAGCAGGTATAAGAGCAGAGCTTAACAAAGAGTTTGGAAATATAGAAGGATTGTTTAATGACAATGATATTGAGTACCTTGCTAGACTTGCAGAAGATAAATCTATTCCAACTTGGAAGATAGCAGACGAAATAGAGCACAAGAAGAACTTTGGTAAGTGGTATTCATTAGATGAGTCAACGCCACAAGTCATCGAAAAAAGCAACAGGCTTACAAAAATCCTTGATTCCGTCGTAGGAGGTAAACAGCTCGTCAAAAATCCCGTTGAGAAAACACCCGAAACAATCTACGAGACTATGCGTAAAATCAAAAATACGTTAGATGATGAAAGCGCTGGATTTGCTGGACAATTTACCGACGACGACTACTACTATCTTGCTAATCTTATACAAGAAAAAGTCCCAAATTGGAAGATCGAGGACGAGATTAGGCACAGGTTACAACATGGAAAATGGTACACGTTGGACGAATCTCTACCCGAAAAAGCCATAAAGAACAATAAACTTTCCAAGATGCTTGATAATGTTTTAAATGGAAAACAAGAAACAAAGAAGGCTAAGGAAATGACAATCGGTGAACTTCTCACCGGAATAAAGAATACTTTGAGTGATGAAAACCTCGGAGTTGCAGCCAAATTTAATGATAATGATTATTACTTTATTGCTAAAATGATGGAAGAAAATGTTCCAAGATGGCAGATAGAGGACGAACTTAAACATAAGCTTGATTTTGGCGAATGGTACACGCTTGACGAGTCCATACCTGAGAAGATTGCCAGAGATAATGCGCTTTCAAAAATGCTTGACAATATTGTAAATGGCAAACAGGCAAGTCAAACAGCAAAACAAGCCAAAGAAATGACGACCGGCGAACTTCTTACTAGGATAAAAAACACCTTGAACGATGAAAGCATAGGAGTTGCCGATAAGTTTACCGATGCCGACTATTATTTTATTGCAAAAATGAAGGAGGAAAACGTCCCTAAATGGCAGATAGAGGATGAAATCAAGCATAAACTTGACTATGGCGAATGGTATACACTTGACGAGAGTTTACCTATTAAAGAGCCTACAAATAGAAAACTTCAAAATGCGCTTAATTCACTTATTGAGAGTGGAAATGTAAGGCCTGAAAAGGTGGAGCCGAACATTAACGATATCGCCAATGAAGTTAGAAATACTTTAAATAGGGAATCAGCAAAGATAAGCTCAGACTTTACAGACGATGATGTAAATTATCTCGCTGGACTTATAAAAGGCGGTGCCACAAAAGAAGAACTTTCAGGCGCTTTAAACGCTAAGATGGCAACAGGGAACTTTGGTGTATCACTTGAAACTCAGCAAAAAGTTAGCGATCTTTTTAAGTACATTGAAAACAAAGACCCGAACAGCAGAGCTTTTGTTGAAGCGCAAGCAGAAGCGTTTAGACTTCTCGCGGAAGAGATCGCTCCCAAGGCTTCATTCCTTGAAAAGTTTGATACTTGGCGTTATATGGCTATGCTTGGAAATCCTAAAACAATGCTCAGAAACTTTGTCGGCAATAAGATGTTTGGCTTTGTAACAGGTTTTTCTAACACCCTTGCTGCACTTGGCGAGGCTGGTGTTAATAAAGCAGTAAAAGCATTTGGCGGCGAAGGAATACAGCGCACAAAGGCCGTACTCAATCCGGCGAAAGACGGTAACTTGATTAAGGCTTCCGCAGCCGATGTTGAAGATAGCGTGTTTAGGCAGCTCCAAGGAGCAAAGTATGAGAAGATTGATAAAGATTTCTTAAGGCAGTCTCGCAGCGTATGGAGCAGTAAGCTTATGCGTAAATGGGAAGAGCTGATTGACAAGGGAATTAGCGACTATGGAGCAATGAAAAAGAAGTATACTACTTCACTTGCTGGATATCTCAAAGCTAACGGTTACGACGATTCAGCGTTTGAAGCTGCTGAGAAGTATACAAAGCTCCAAAAGGAGAGCAAAATAAGGGTACTTTCGGGCGCAGAACAAGCAGAAATGGACAGCCTGAGTAAAGTTGCTAGTGATCTTGACAAGGCCCGTGAATATGCTATTAAACAGGCTAAATATGCAACCTTCCATGAGGATAACATAGCGGCAGATTTGATTTCAAGAGCCTCTAAAAAGGCAAGGGAGAGCAATAGCGCAGTAGGAAACGCTATGGGGTATGCTATTGAAGGAACGAGTCCCTTCAAGAAAGCCCCCGCTAATATCCTAAGAAGTGGCGTAGAGTATAGCCCTTTAGGAGCAATTGACATCATAAGGAAGACGGGAAAGCTCATTTACGAGAATACCGGGAAGAGAGCTGGAAACCTTGCTGAAACATACACAAGAAGAACCCTTAAGGGAGGCTTGAAAGAAGTTAATAAGACTCTCGCAGCTGATGTAATTGATAGTTGGGCTAAGACTCTTACGGGAACGGGCCTTACTGCACTTGGTATGTACTTATACAATAAGGGAATACTCCATATTGCAGACCCAGATTTAAAATATCAAGATCAGCTTGAGGGTATTCAGAACTACGCAATAGACATTAACGGGCATACCTACACAATGGATTGGGCCGTTCCGGCATTTATGCCTATATACGTAGGAGCTGAAATCAGCAAGCTTAACCAAGCCAACGGAAGAACCGACGAAGAAGGTTATAAACAGTTAAGTGATTATCTTGCGGTTGCTAATAGGCTTGCAGAGCCTTTAGTTGAAACATCAATGCTCCAAGGAATTAAAGACACTCTTGAAACAGCCGCAACAACAGCGCAGTATGATGATGTTGCTTCGGTTCCTTTGACGCTTGCATATAACTCATTAACAGGATATCTGACACAGGCAATTCCGACAATATCAGGACAGATTGCGAGAACAGTTGATAATACAAGAAGGTCAACATATTCGGACAAGAGCGACGCAATCGAAAGAACGCTTGATAGACAAGGAAAGAAGATACTTAATAAAATCCCTGGTCTTTCAATGCTCAATCAGCCTTATATTGACACATACGGAAGACAGCAGACTAATAGCCCATTTAATGATATTGATTTGAATTTTGCATATCAGACACTTAGCCCCGGCTATTATTCAAAGGTCAATACAACAGATGCAGATAGATTGAGCCGTGAAATCTACGACTACAACAAAACTAAATCTGTATTGCCCGAATATCAGACAAGCTTTAAAGATTCTGATGGTAACAGAGTATCGCCGGAAGATTATACAACCGCTTCTTTAGCTTACGGACAAGCTAATAAAGAAATCAGAGATGCACTTGCTAATGACGAGTGGTTTAATGGCCTTGATGCAGCAGAAAAAGAGGAAATAGTGAAGGGAATTAACACTATTTCTGAGCATGTCGGAAAGGCGGCCATTGATCCTGAATACTCAAATAATAGCAAGGGATTTAACGCATATAAGGATGGTGGTATTCCTTCATTGTTAGATTATTACAAGAAAGAAAACGCCAAAGACATTGCTAATGAAAGCGGCCTTGATTCAAAAACAAAGGCATCTCAAGATATTCAGAACGATATACTAAACGGCAATACCGAGAAAGCGCAGGAAAAGATATCTGAGGCGTCGCATATTCTTGATTCAGGTATAAATTCTCATGGTTACGACGTATACACAGCGCGCAAAGCAAATATAGACAATATGGATAATTGGATATCTGAGTATAAGAAAATTGATAGCCTTGGCAATGCCGACGGTTTTGTTAATCAGAAAGAGTTTATTTCCGCGATCAAGAAAAACGGCTGGTCAGAACAAGACGCAGTCAAATATTCAAAGCTTTATGGAAATTGGGAAACAATACCATATCTTAAAAAGGATGGCACATGGGGATTCCATAAAGCTAAGTAAAAATAAAGCCTCTACCTCAAAAGGGTAGGGGCTTATTTTTTGTGTCATACTTCGTGTCATACTTTAGTTGCGCAGTGCTTACAAACCGCGTAAAATAGGCATTGCAAAACGCAGTTTATTTTACATTCGATAGCGGTTAAATACAGTTATAGTCTGTACTTTCGGCGTTTTAAAGGTGGATTCGACTCCCGCCTAATCCACTCTTGGAATGCCGATGTTTGCTAGGGTTTAGATTTTTCGTGTCATATTTTGTGTCATACTTTCAAAATAATCGTTCAATTTATTGGCATATCCTTCGTCGATAGAAGCGATTGGTTTTTGATAATGTTCATGTAAAACTCTTGAACCTTCTTTCCATCCTCCGTGATGTGAAGTGTAAATTTCAGGTATTCCCATAGCGGCAGAAATAGAAGCGAAGTAAACACGTAGATCATGGAAACGTATGTGTCCTAAACCTAATCGGTGTTTTAGGTTGTGATAGTTTGTTCCTATACTGCTAGGAACAAGCCCGATGATATAATCTTCGGGGTGTCCTGTTCCAATTAACTCTAATTCGGTGTCGGATAGATACACCATTCTATTACTTGTGAGTGTCTTAGGTATCTCTTTGTATATCCAATTTCCGTTGCGATCTTTCACCATGTCAGAATGAACATACAATGTATTCCCTTTTATATCTCCAAATTTAAGGGCGCTTATTTCGCCTCTTCTAAGAGAATGCCTTGCAGCTAATGAGATAGCAATTTTCATTTTGCGAGAAGCGGTATTGTAAAGGGCTTCGATTTGTTCATTTTCGGGGGCATTTTTGCGCGTTTTCTTTTCTTTGGGTAATCTTATCGAGAACTGTTCTGTAACGCCTGAAAAGGTCAGAGAAGAGCGTAAAAGACTATATGTATTTTTTACTGTCTTTGCGGATAAGCCCCGGTAAGTTAATTCAGATATAAAATCCTGAATATGTTTAGAGGTTATCTTCCGTACCTTTAAATAGCCTAAAGGTGCTAATCTCTTTGCGTCAGAGACATACCCGGTAATAGTAGAAGGAGATAAAACACCTTCGTTAGATTCTATGTAATTATTTATAGCCTCCGATACCGTGATATCAGAGGCTCTTTTTTTGTCTGCTGAATTTGAAAATTGCGAAGCTAATTGCTCTGCTTGTGCCTTAGTTGGGGCAGTAAATGATTCATAATGTTTTTTACCGTTGCTATCCGTGTAAGCATAAACTCGGCAGCGGTAATTTCCTGATGGTAATTTCCTTGCTATTGCCATAATTTATTGAACAGCTTTAGCCGTTCTTCCCTCGTTCTTTCCAAAATTATTATAGTGGTTCCAAAGTGCGTTCTTGTCATACCCGAAAGCTGCTTTTAAATCCGGGTATGTGTCAGCGTATGCCTTGTAATCAAAATTCGATTTTGTAAGAGCCTTTGGAGCCGGTGAATACTTGGCAACCTGAGCGGCAACAAAATTATAAACATCAGGGCAAGCATTTTTAAGCCCGTTAGGGTTAGTGCAATATAGCCTGAATGATTCTGCAAAAGCCTCAGAAGCGCCCTTTTGAACAATATAGTTTATCCTTCCGTCGATAGACGCTAATGAAGCATAATTTCCATTGTAGAGCGTATTCCACTCCTTAGAAGAGCTTATTCCATACTCGCCTATATATATTCCTGAAATATAGCCAACAATAGAGTCAAATACATGGCCGCATTCATGTAAAACTGTATTTGGGTAGTCTGAATTAGAATAAATGTAGATTTCAGCTCTGCTATCAATAGATGCTACTTTATGTGAATTATTATAGTAGGTTACTACAGCGGTTTTTGTATATCCGATAGGATTTGTTGGAGTGCCACTATAATATATCTTTACCCCTTCACGTTCTAACAGACTTTTAATTCCAGGCGGAAGAGTATTCAAGGCGTTGTTTATCGCGCCTGTGTTAATGCTCTGCGTATCGGTATAAATCATACCGCCGACAGGATCATAAGCATATGCATTAGAAGATAACAGTATAAAAGCAGATATGAAAGCAACTACAAAACGAGATATTCTTTTCATATAAACCTCCTTAATCGCCTTTTAAGCGTTTTAACAGGTCAATAGCTATTCTAATGTGTTCCTTCGTGCTGTCCTTTGCTACAGTTATCAATTCAACTATATCCTTATTCTTAAATACAGACATAAGGATATCAGTAGTTTCTTCGGGCCTTTTCCGCGACGGCTTACCCTCCACTTTGACGACAAAATCATAATCTAGCCTATTGAATACTTCTTCAAAGGATGTGTGTATTCCGTCTGCTACCTTTTTAATTGTTTCAATACTGGGTACGATCGGTTCACCCTTATTATTTTTATTGCTTATCAACATATAAACATAAGCCTTACTTAACCCGCTATCGTTAATAAAGCTAGTAATAGAGTGCTCGTCCGCGTACTCCTTTATTATTTCACCTAGTGTCATAATGAATACCCTTTATACTTTTTCTAAGTCTATCCTAACAGACTTTTTAAAAAAAATCAATAATTTTGGTCTGTTTTACTTGACAAATCAATTCTAGTCGAGTAGACTGATTATAGTACACTTAAACAGACACGTTTTATCATAATTAGGGGGAGCGAAAAATGGTAAAGTACAGAATCAAAGAGAGACGTCAGCAGCTTAAAATGACACAGGCAGAATTAGTGAAGAAAAGCGGAATCAGCCGTGCTACAATCTCGCTTCTTGAGAATGGGTACGACGTAGACATAAAAGTGTCTACACTTCATTCACTCGCTGGTGCTCTTAGATGCTCAGTAAACAAGCTGTTTGAGTAATTTTTTACTCAATAAGTCCACTCAAACAGACTATCAATAATTTCCACAAACAATTCAATATTTTGTTTAACACTTTTATTTTTCTATTTGACGAGGGGATAGAGGAAATGCAAAAGAACGAGACAAAAAGACTCTTTAAGCGCTATATGCTTGAAAACTATATTGATTCGCTCAGGGAATTATCCGCAATGGCGGGGATTGAATATAGAACATTCCTTATGAGAATGGAAAACCCGGATAATTTCAGGAGCTATGAACTAAAGGAACTCGATAAAATATTACATTTCGCAACTGACGATTTGATTTTCTTAATAAGGGGGAGCGGATGAAAAAAGTTTTAGGGGGATTCCTATTAGGGATATTTCTATTTTCTATTATCCCTATCGAAGTAAAAGCTAATTCCCTTGGTCTTATTTACACAGATTCAGAAATACCCGGAGAAATTTATACTTCCGCTAATTTATGCGGAGAAGAATTTAATATCTGCCCTGAACTACTAATGAGTATTGCATACCATGAGTCACGATACCAGGCAGACGCGAAGAATGGATCATGTATCGGACTTATGCAAGTAAATGTAAAGGCGCACAAAGAACGGATAGAGGCTTACGGATTTACTGAGAAGGATATGTACGACGAGTACAAGAACATGATTATAGCCTCGGATATCCTGGAAGAGCTATTCAATGAGTATGAAGACGTTGGAACCGTTTTGTGCATTTACAATGGGGATTCTAAAGGCTTAAGAGCCTATAAAGAATACGGTTTATTACCAAAATATGCAACTAATGTGCTTAAGAAAAGTGAAGAACTAGAGCGGGCGCATGGAAAGTGAGGGAGAAATGCCATTTTCAGAGTACAAGTACGATTATTCAAAGTTAGAAGCTGCTATTGAACTACTTAAGTTTAGAGTAGAGAGGGCGCACAGAAAAGGCCAGCATGTTCTACTAAATGAAGAAGAGCTTGAGGACATTCTATTGGTAGCCGGAATTGAAGTTGATCGAGAAGTGGAGGTTATCTGATGCTAAAGCCTTATGACGAGTTAAGAAAAGTTGATGTTTCTAAGTTTACTGAGAAAAGAGACAGTTTTGACTATCTGAATTGGGCTAAATGTATTGAATTACTCCATGAGAACGGAGCTGAAACAGTTTACTTTGAACCTATACCTGATGAAAAAACAGGATCGTCTTTAAGAATGACAGAAGTTGCTTTTGCTGATAAGAACGGCGGAACAAACCGCTGTTATGAAACAAGAATTAGGGTTGTTATTGATGATAAAGAATACTTTATGCAAACCCCGGTTATGAATGGAACAAACCCAGTAAAAGACAACTCCATGAACCAAAACAGAGTATGGACTTCAATGTGTAGGGCTTTCGTAAAATGTGTAGCTATCA
>Ga0310690_10010659_pt1 | contig 11414 bp, 7 predicted proteins | sample AusTroGonzalo_MG_2_FD_207661 | JGI IMG/M metagenome (GOLD analysis project Ga0310690, IMG submission 207661) | Bovine rumen microbial communities from tropical cattle in Woodstock, Queensland, Australia - Gonzalo_04 (v2) (version 2) | ecosystem: Host-associated > Mammals > Digestive system >...
TCTTATCAACGTGTTGCTGGACTTCAGCCTGGTGTTTACCGTCTTCGCGTTCAGGGTTACAGCCGTGCTGCTGCCCTCACCAATGAAGATATTTATGGTGACCCTGAAAACTTCAATGACCTGGAGCGCAACTCTTATGTTTACGCCGAGAATGCAGATTTGCGAGTTGCTGTACGCCTAAAGGATATCACCGCAGAGGCATTGGAATACAAGTTGAACGATGGCCAGGGTGAGACAATGCTTGCTAACGAGACCTATGTTCCCTCTGCCGTTGCCGGTACCGCTAAATACTTCAACAAGGGCAAATATTGGAACGAACTATACTTCGCAGTAACAGAAGATACCGTTACCATCGGCTTCAGCAACCAAATTCAGAGCACCAACTGCTATACAGCCATCGACCGTTTGCGCCTTGAATATGTGGGCAACGATACCGAGGCTTATTCTTTTATTGCTAAGCAGATTGCCGATGACATACAGGAACTTGCCAGCTTGGAGAGTATAGAAAGCTTTATTGAAGAATATGAGAACGCTGTCAACGGAGCAGAGGATCTCACCGACAAGGACGAGATTCTAACTGCTGCCGACAAGGCTGCCCGCTATCCCGATATGGTTAAACTCTGTGTTCCTGCTTATCAGGCATACTATGCTGCTGTGGCAGAAATCAATGAATATTGGGAAAATAACAATGACAAACTGGAGGGCGAAAAAGCCGATCGCCTAGAGACTTACCTCACGGAAGAAGAAGGTCCTTCAGAGCAGTATCCCAACGGTACTTATCTCTACATCAAGGAAAGCCGCTTGTTAGGTATCGAAGAGCTGCAGGACGAGACACAATTTGCACGAACACTGTTGGCCGAGGCTGTAACAGCTAACCCCACCGATGGTATGGATGTTACCTCTGTCATTATCAATCCCAAGTTCAACGAAGGCAACTGGAAGGGATGGACTGTTCAGTTGGATGACACAAAGAATGGTAATATTGTTGACAACTCTGGTTTTACTGATGTATTCCCCGTAGCTGCTGGCTATAACTCTCCTTACGAGGTTTCACAGTTGGTTACCGGTATTCCCAATGGCATCTACGAACTTCGTGCCAATGCTTACCATCGTCCCGGTGCTGCTAGAGAAGGTCTGTACGACGCTACAGACGCTATCCCCGCTAAGCTCTTCCTCAATGACTACGACACGCCTATCATGAGTGTTTATGCCGATCCTATGGAAGAGGTTAATGCTATGAATGGTGTCAACTGCCGTTACGACAGCACAACCGATCCCGAGGCACCTCACAATGGTGAGGAGACAGGCAGTAAGGATATCTTCATCGAAGGTATCGGCTATATTCCCGACAACACCTATACCGCTAGCTTTGCCTTTAATGGTGACCGATACAGACAAAGCGCCTATGCCGTAGTTACCGATGGTACTCTGCGCTTGGGCGTTCGCAACGATGCAACTCCATGGCGCGCTAAGAACCACACCGTTTGGGGGGGATTCCAGCTTATTTATCAGGGAAAGAGTGCTCAGGTTATCAGCGACATGATGGAGCAGTACGAGACACGCCTCGACCTTTTGGAGATTCAGCGAAACGACCAAGAGCGCTACATGAGTCAGGCACATATCGACAATATCCGAAAGTATATCGGGCAGATTCGTACCATCAACGATACCAACAAAATATTTGAACTCATCAGCCTTATCAATGACGAATTCCGCGCTGTAGAGCCCAGTATTGCACTCTACAAGGAATTGGCCGACCTGAGCCAGTATGCCAGCGATATGGCCGACGGTCTGGACGAGAGCGACCTTCGCACTTACATGTCTAATCTATACGATGAGCTTTCTGCAAACATCGTAGAGGGTGATCTCACAGACGAGCAGGTTAAGGAGAAGATGGCAGAACTGATGAAGGATCCTCAGTTCGGCGCTGTTATCTATGTACAAGGCGACCTCTACGATGAGAACAGCGAGAATGGCGAATGGGACTACAACCGCATGTGTGCCCTCTATCCTCTCTATCAGAATGCCGATGGCAAATGGGAGGGAACTGTAACATTGCAGGATCGCAGCCGCCGAATTCAGGGTTATCAGCGTGCAGGCTTCTATTTCCGTCGCATTAATACTATCTATAAGTGTAACGATGCCGACCGCCGCTTCGTAACTCCTGCCAACCATTTCTTTGGCGTGCAGGAAGGCGGTTCTGATCTGCAAGCACTCAATGGCACCTATAATATTGTTCTCGACCTTGAAGCAGGCACTGTTGACTGCCAGTTGCAAGATAAGTACAATTGGGACAACCAAGTATACGTAACCGGTACGCTCACCAACCGCAGCGGCGCCACCGATCGATGGAAGAACAACGAGCATTGGCCCCTCCAGCATGTTGGTAACGGTAAGTATGTAGGCACCGTAGATATGGTTCTGGATAATGCCAATTCGTTCTGCTCGTTTGGTATCATGGCTTGCCGCAGTACCGACGAAATGGTCAACTACAGTACCACGACACGCAGCAGTTGGACAGAAGCACGCTACGGAAGCAGTGAGCAGTACCTGATGCTGGAGAGCGGACAGAAGGTTGATAGCTTGGTTCGCGGACTGGACCGCACATGGCGTATCGCACCTGCTGGCAAGTACCTCATTGAGTTCGATATGGATAAGGCGACCATGAAAGCAACACTCCTTGAAACTAAGGGACGCGGTACGGAGAGCGATCCTTACCAAATTGCCACTACTGCCGATCTGCAGAGCATGCCCGACCTTTTGGTTAGCGGACAAACTACTTACTTCAAGCTGACAAACGATATCGAGATGTACGGAAAGGGTTGGTGGCCGATGAACGCCAACTTCTTCGGCAATAGCTTCTCTGAGGGGTATAGCAAACGCGTTAGCCTGGATGGAAACAACCACATCATCAAGAACATTACCGTTGCAGCCAACGAAGACAACACAGACGAGACAGGTTTCTTCGGTACTTTGGTAGGCAATGTACAAAACTTGGGACTCTGGAACATCAAGGTTGATGGCGGTAGCACCACTTCTGTAGGCGGTCTGGCTGGTCGTACGGGTGATGCAGAGGCTGAGGATGAGCCCTCTACTAGCATCAGCGGTGTATACGTAGCCGGTAAAGTTGAAGCAACTGAAGGCACAGCTGGTGCCCTCATCGGTTCGATAATGAGCAACACCACCATCACCAACTGCTACACCAATGCTGCTGTTATTGGCGATGGTGCAATTGGTGATATGATTGGTACAGCCGAAGGACATTATGACTTTCAGAAGAGCTATTCTGCAGGAAAGGCCAACGGCAGTGATGCAACCAGTCTTATTGGTGGCGGTGCTATTTTGAAGATTAACTACCCATTCTACAACGGCACCAACCAGCAGGACATCTGCAACACCGTTAGCAAGTGGGAAGGCTGGAACAGCAATGGCACTATCGGTAACGGATGGCCTATTCTTAACTGGCAGGTTGAGCGTGGCGACTACACCTTCTTCTGCGGCTACGTCAGTGATGAAGAAGACGGCATTCATAATGTTCAAGGTTCAATGCTCAATGATCAATCTGACGCTACATATGACCTAAGCGGCCGCAAGGTTAACAAAGCTCAGAAGGGTCTATACATTGTAAATGGCAAGAAAATGGTGGTTAAGTAACCCACCTTTAGAACAAAACAGATTGGGAGTCGGCCATCCGGCTCCCAATTCTTTTTTACTAAAAATAAGTTGTGAATCAGAAAAATTCTTTATCTTTGCAGCGTTATGAAGAAAGAACACCTACTCCACTACGGCACGTTAGCATCTGCTTTTTTGTCCGTTATCCCTTCTGCTGCCAAGATACAGAAGGGGAATCCCCAAGTTAACAACCGCCAGCAACCCAATGTCATTGTCATCTTTGCCGATGATCTGGGCTACGGCGACCTTGAGTGCTTTGGCGCCACCCGCGTACAAACCCCCAATGTTAATGCTTTGGCACAAAGCGGCATCCGCTTTACCAATGTACATGCAATAGCAGCCACCAGCACCCCGTCACGTTACGGACTGCTTACCGGCGAATATGCTTTCCGCCATCCTAACACCGATATTGCACGAGGTAATGCCAGCATGATTATCCGCCCTGAGCAGTTTACCATAGCCGATGCCTTCAAAAATGTTGGCTACACTACTGCAGCTATAGGTAAATGGCACTTGGGCCTTGGTGATAAGGACGGGCAGCAAGACTGGAACGCCCAACTGCCCATGCATCCAGGCGATATAGGCTTTGATTACCATTATATCATGGCAGCAACGGCCGACCGCACTCCCTGTGTCTTTATCGAGCAGGGGCATGTTGCCAACTACGATGCATCTGCTCCCATCCTGGTAAGTTACGAGGAAAACTTTCCTGGCGAGCCCACAGGTAAAGAAAACCCCGAATTGCTCTATAACCTAAAGACTAGTCATGGTCATAATCAAAGCATTGTTAACGGCATTGGGCGTATCGGCTATATGAAAGGAGGCGGTAAAGCACTTTGGAAGGATGAGAATATTGCTGACAGCATTGCTTCACACGCCATCAGTTTCATCCAAAAGCATCAGCAGGAACCCTTCTTCATGTACCTTGCCACCAACGATGTACATGTTCCACGTTTCCCCCACGATCGTTTCCGCGGCAAGAATCCCATGGGATTCCGTGGTGATGCCATTGCCCAGTTCGACTGGACAGTGGGACAAGTTATCAGTGAATTGGAGCAATTAGGCCTGCGTGAGAACACCCTTATCATCCTCAGTAGCGACAATGGCCCTGTGGTGGATGACGGTTATCAAGACCGAGCCGTTGAGCTACTTGGCGACCATCGTCCTGCCGGTCCTTATCGTGCAGGTAAATATAGCACCTTCGAAGGCGGCACCATCGTTCCTGCCATCATCTCATGGCCTAAAAAGGTACAGGCTGGGCAGGAATCAGATGCCCTTATCTCGCAGATCGACTGGCTCGCATCACTCAGCACCCTTGTTGGTGCACGCATCCCAAAAGGAGGAGCTATCGATAGTCAGAACTGCCTTACGACCCTTTTAGGACAAGACCGACAAGACCGTTCATACGTGCTGGAGCAGGCTGCCAACCATGCCCTTTCCATTCGCACCAAAGAGTGGAAGTATATCTCCCCCAGCCAAGGGCCGGCTATCATCACCGGTCCCAATATGGAGAGCGGATATGCCCGAGAACCGCAGCTATATAACATGCAGCAGCATTATGAGCAAGAGAACGTAGCTCTGCAGTATCCTCAAGTCGTCTTTAAGCTACAATCCTATATCGATAAAGAACGTTCAAAAGGTGCAACCTATACCTCTCCCATCTCAAAGTAAAGGAATTACAATAAAATAAGAAAAGCCGACCTGTCATTTGATTAGATGAAAGGCGGCTTTTCTTGTATAACAATCTTTCCACTATTACCATAAGGCTATTCGTGATGATACACTATGATTTCGCGATGGCGAAAGAATGTGATGTCTGATTGGGGATAATTGAATATATTTGCAGATATTTGTTGTAGAATTATATAATTATTATAGGATTATGAAAGATTTTATCGGCGAGATGATGGGGACGTTCATCCTCACTCTTATGGGTTGCTGTAGCGTGGCAGTGGCCGTTTTGTTTGGAGAGTATAACAGCATCTTCCAGATAGGGCTGGTATGGGGCTTAGGTGTGACGCTGGCCATATTTCTGACGCGTAACATCTGCTGTGCGCACCTGAATCCAGCGGTTTCGGTGGCAATGGTGCTGGCAGGACGCATGTGTCCCAAGAGACTGCCGCTTTATATTGTAGCGCAGATGGTGGGTGCTGTGTTGGCTGGAGTGGTTCTCTATGGACTTTTCTCGGCTTCCATCTGCCAATACGAGGCAATCCACGATATTGTTCGCGGAACAACAGCATCGGTAGATACGGCCCGCATGTTCGGTGAATTCTATCCAAACCCCGGCGACGCAAGTGTCTCAGCGGTATCGTTCCCCTTAGCTATGTGTGCCGAGGGCTTCGGAACGTTCCTGCTGGCATTGTTCATCTTTGCCCTGACGGAGGACTGCAATGTGGGACGTCCTTCTTCCGACCTACAACCGCTATTTATTGGACTTACTGTGAGCAGCATCATCTTCTTCATCGCTCCGCTGACACAAGCCGGGCTGAATCCTGCACGTGACTTAGGACCTCGTATCGTGGCTTATTTGGCCGGATGGGGTGATGCTGCACTGCCAGACAGGGTGGGTGGATGGTTCTGGGTATATGTCCTTGCACCCATCATCGGCTCCAGCATTGCTGCTCTGTTCTTTAAATTTGTATTGGAACCGATTAACGAGAAGAAAAACCATTCTTGCGGATGTGGGAAATGATTCTCTTTCGTGATAACGATATAACGTAATGACGACATAATGCAAAAACAATAATAATGATGAATCAGACAAGACTTATTCTTTGCGGTGGTTTCCTCGGAGCGGGAAAGACCACCTTAATTTGGGACGTGGCCCAGCGACTAATGGCCCAAGGAAAGCGTGTTGGACTTATCACTAACGACCAGGCTCCGGAACTGGTTGACAGTCGTCTGCTAAGGCAGGCGAACCTGAAGGTGGCGGAAGTAGCAGGCAGTTGCTTCTGCTGTAACTTCAATGGCTTCATAGATGCTATTCAATCTCTGCGCAGCAAAGTGGAGGCCGATGTAATTTTGGCCGAGCCTGTAGGCAGTTGTGCAGACCTCACGGCCACCATTGTTCGTCCTCTGAAGAAGTACCACAATACAGAGGTCATCGTCTCACCCTTGACCGTTCTAAGCGACCCTATGCGGCTGAAGTCCATCTTGTATGGAGGTAATGGCGGTTTGCACGAAGATGCGGCTTACATTTACCGTAAGCAACTAGAGGAGAGTGAAGTTATTCTGATTACTAAAACAGATTTGTTAAGTGATGAAGAAGTGGAAAAGTTGATCAAGGACACGCAAACCTGCTTCCATCATACCAAGGTGATGACTGCCAGCACCATGAACGGCAGCGGAGTTAAAGAGTGGTTCAAGGAAGTAGCAAACCGTCAGGGGGAGGGTACAAAGATTCTTGACATTGACTACGACAAATATGCACACGGCGAGGCTGTTTTGGGATGGCTCAATGGCACCGTGGCGCTCATGGGCCAGAATGTTTTCTGGGATGCTGTACTGAAGGACATCATGACTGGCATCAGTAAAGCTATCAAGAAGGAAAAACTGCGTGTGGGACATATCAAGGTAATTGCCGAGAATGGGAAGCAATATGCTGTGGGTAACATCACAGGTGAAGCCTCGACCCTTCAACTGCGAGGCTCGGCAGGCACCAGTGACAATGTAAAACTCATCATCAACGCACGAGTAGAAACGTCGCCAGAACATTTGGACGAATTGATTCGCGAGGCGCTGGTGAAAGCTATAGATGACCAGTACACCGACGAGGTTCTGTCGTGGCGTTATCTGCAGCCTGGGCGCCCCAATCCTACTTTCAGAATAACTGAAAGTTGATAGTTTAGAGTTTAGAAACATATAATTAATCGGCTCCCGAAATCGGCATAAGGGGCCGATTTTGCGTTATTATGCGCAGCTATTAGATGAATTGCGGATTTTATACTATCTTTGTGACGTCAATCGATATGTTTTCATGAAATACGACAAATCAATCAATAAGATATTTCTAGCCAGTCTGGTGTGTACGGTATTTGTCAGCTATCCCAACTTACTTTTTCTGAGTTGGGAATGGGATTGTGTTCCCACCAGTGAACGTGGTTGTTACATCGACAATACGCTGACACGTTTTCTGCTTTTCTGGATTCTTTCGGCTGGCATGCTTTTCTGTAACCAACGCTGGCTGAAGAGTACACAGTTAAAAGGACGTATCCTACCGAATGTGGTGCTGACGGTTGTTGCCTATGCTATTTACAAGAGCATCACAGCGCTAATCTGCTCGGGATTCGACGGGCGCCCCATCATCTTGACGTTTCAGTTTTTCGTGTTGGGAATGATGGGGTTACTACTCGGCTTTACAGACTATTTGAGCATCATTCATCAGAAAAAGGAAGAGGAACTGCAACAACTGAAGATAGAAAGCCTGGAGAGCCGCTGCACGGCGCTGACCAATCAAATCAATCCGCATTTCTTCTTTAATTCGTTGGGCGGCATCAGCAGCCTAGTTAGGAAGAAAGACGACAAACTGACCATCTGCTACATCGACCATTTGAGCGACATTTTCCGCTACATCCTTCAGAGCGAGCGTAAAGGGCTTGTACCTCTTGAAGAAGAATTGGAGTTTGCCCGTTCTTTTTGCGAAGTCATGGAAGTTCGATATGCAGGTAAGCTAGATGTCTGCATCGACGTACCAGATGACTGTATGAACTTGAAGATTCCCGTCCTGGCACTTCTGCCGCTGATAGAAAACGTGACGGTTCACAACATGATAGACAGCGAACACAGGATGAGGGTGGACATCATAATGAACAACGAGAAAGAACTGATGGTCATCAACCCTTTATTCCCCAAGCAATACAAGCCCGATACGCATGGGACGGGACTGAACAATCTGGAGAAAAGATTCTCGTTGCTGATGAACCGCCAAATCAGGGTGGAGCGTACTGACCAGGAATTCAAAGTAATTTTGCCATTATAATAAAGCATGAAAGTACTGATTATAGAAGATGAAACTGCGGCTAGCGAGAATCTCATCGCCATGCTACAAGAGATAGACAGCGAGATAGAGATCCTGAAGGTGTTGGAAAGCGTTCAGCAAACAGTCAGGTGGCTGAGTAGCAATCCCGCTCCCGACCTTATCTTTATGGACATACATCTGAGCGACGGGTCGGCCTTCACACTCTTTCAGGAGATAGAAGTTTCCGTCCCCATCGTTTTCACCACAGCCTATGACCAATATGCGCTAGATGCCTTCACCGTGAACAGCATTGATTACCTCCTGAAGCCCATCAAGACATCTGAGCTGGCTCGTGCTTTGGACAAATTCAAGCGATGGACACACAACGATATGATGGATTATTTGCAACGCATGATGAATATGCGGCCTGGGGGTTCGGCAGGCTTCACAACATCGTTGCTCATTCCCGTGAAAGACAAGTTGATTCCTGTCAATATGAGCGATGTGGCCTGCATCTACAGTTCTGACCGCAAGACACAAATTTACCTGAAGTCGGGAGAAATGTTGCTCTACAACCGCTCACTCGATTCTATCATCGGCAGCCTGAACCCAACACATTTCTTCCGCGCCAATAAGCAATATATCGTGGCACGGGACTGCGTGAAAGAAATGGTAGTTTGGTTCGACAGCCGCCTGTTGGTGAAGATGCCCATTGAACTGCCCGAACCGCTTTTTGTCAGCAAGAACAAAGCGGCTGAGTTCAAAATTTGGATGACAACTAATTAAAGTTATGGCTTAGAGTTAGAAATTAAGATGAAGATAACAATATGCGCTTGTTCCTCGCGAACATTCATCAACCACTCAGAGGCGGCAAAAGTAGCTGCTGCAGCACAGAAGGCCGGAGTGGAGGTAACACTGGTGAGCGACCTCTGCGAACTATGTGAAAACAAATCCGAAATGGTGCACGAGATAGCTCAGACCACCCTCGTAGCGTGCTACCCCAGAGCTGTGAAGAGCCTGATGGCATATGCCGGTGAAGACGATATCCATTCCTTTGATCTTCGCAGCCAAACGGCCGATGAAGTCTTAGCAACATTGGGCTTGAATAACTCTAAATGCTCAACTATCAACTCTCAACTGACGAAGAAGTGGATTGATCAGATAGAAGCAATGCCTCAGCGCTTAGGAGAGGATGCTTGGTATCCCACGCTCGACAAAGATGTGTGTGCTGAATGTGGCAAATGTCTGGAGTTCTGTCCCTTTGGCGTGTACGAGATGGTGGACGAACGCATCCGTGTAGTTCATCCCCATAATTGTAAGAACAACTGCCCGGCCTGTGCCCGTACTTGTCCCGCCAATGCCATCATCTTCCCCAAATATGACCGTAGTCCTATCAATGGAGGAGAAGCCAGACAGGAAAACGCCATTCAATTAGATACTAAGGAATTCTATGCCCAGACCCTCCGCGAACGGCTGGCTGCAAGAAAGTTGAAACCAATCATTAAAAGCGAAGAGTGAAGAATGAGAAGTGAATATACCTCATTGATGAAAATCGGCTGGAGGGTGTTCCGCCAAACCCCTGTCAGGCTATTGTGGAAGTTCTGCTGGAACTTCTGTTGGCCTAATCTATGGAATATGCGACGATTTGAGCAGCGGCAGCAGCGGGGTGCCCCTTTCTTTCCTGCCTTCAACATGATTTCCATTACCGAGACCTGCAATTTGGCTTGCGGCGGTTGTTGGGTGAGCAAGGGCGGACGGAAGAGTCTGACGATGAAGCAGATAGATGGCATTATCCGCGAGAGCAAGCGCCATGGTTCCAAGTTCTTCGGCATACTGGGTGGAGAGCCCCTGATGTACAAAGGATTTATCACTATTTTCCAGAAGCATCATGACTGCTACTTCCAGCTTTTTACTAATGGAACGCTCCTCACAGAAGAACTTGCTTTTCAGATCCGCAAGGCAGGGAATGTAACACCGCTTATCAGCATCGAAGGACTGGAAGAAGAGAGCGATCGTCGCCGTCACGCTAATGAAGTCTACCAGCGCACACTCCGTGGTGTCCGTGCTTGCCGGAAGGCAGGACTCATTTTCGGTATAGCAGCCAGCATCTGTAAAAGCAACTATGACGAATTAGTGAGCCGTAAACATGTAGAGCGAGTGGCTCGCGAGGGTGCAGCCTATCTGTGGTACTACATCTACCGCCCCGTGGGAGCCGATGCTCATCCCGAGCAGGCTTTAACTAAAGAGCAGATACGAAAGCTTCGTCAGTTCCTCGTCCAAGAACGGCTCAATGCTCCTGTTGTCCTTGTCGATGTCTATTGGGACGAAGAGGGTAGAGCGATGTGTCCTGGTGCTACAGGCATGAGCCATCATATTTCTCCATCTGGAGCAATTGAATTCTGTCCTGTCATCCAAATGGCAACTGATTTCCTTAACGCCGATGCCAGTAATTTGACCGAATGCTACGCACAGTCTCAATTCTTAGCCGGCATGCGTCGCCAGATAGCTCAGAACACTCGAGGATGCATCCTCATGGATAATCCCCAGTTGATGACTAAGATGCTGCAAGGATATCAACCTCAGGAGACTACCACCCGAGGTACTGCAATGGAAGAATACGCAAAAATGACAAATATACCCAGCCACGACATGGCTCCAGACCTCATCCCTGAGCAGAGCCGCCCTTACAAATGGCTGAAAAGAAATTACTTCTTCGGATTTGGTGCCTATGGATAAACATAACATCATACCACCAACGCTGCAAGAGCGGATGCAACTGCGC
>Ga0310690_10010660_pt1 | contig 11413 bp, 2 predicted proteins | sample AusTroGonzalo_MG_2_FD_207661 | JGI IMG/M metagenome (GOLD analysis project Ga0310690, IMG submission 207661) | Bovine rumen microbial communities from tropical cattle in Woodstock, Queensland, Australia - Gonzalo_04 (v2) (version 2) | ecosystem: Host-associated > Mammals > Digestive system >...
GCCGTTCTTTCAGGAACGCTTCTTTGACAAGTGGGGATGACTTGGTTTCGACAGGGAGGCTGGATTTTCCGGCTGCATGCCGAGGCGCCGCTGGCCTCGTAAAAAGCGGCAAAACAAGAAACGCAAATAACGATTTTGCATTGGCAGCATAAGCCTGCCCGTCCTTCTGCGGTATTTCCGCGGCTGTAGCAAGGGCGCCAAACAGCGGAATAGCGATCCGAGCCTTTTCGCAGGGCGAGGGGAGCGAAATCAATTGCGAAAAAGTGCGAGAGATCCTGCTGCTGGGAGCTTGAACACTAATTAAAACAGACAGCTACGCACGTAGACGCCCGACTTTCCCCCTTTTTGGACGCGGGTTCGATTCCCGCCATCTCCACCAGATTTTAAGTGAAATCAATGTGTTATTTGTTTCGATTTTAGGTTGGTTCTGCTTCGTTGCAGAAACTAAAACGGTCGCTTGAATTCTTGCTTTTTCAGTTAAATTTAATAGTATATTACGCTCTAGGTTAGAAATTTTGTTTTTTGCATAAACGGAGAGTCGGATGAAAAAGTTTTTTTATTTCTGTGCAGTTTTAACCCTGCTTGTTTTTGTGCTTGGCTGCGGTGAAAGCAAGAAAGACAATGTTTATGACTACCCTGACGAAGATTCGGCCGATGACGATTCAGACAGAAAGCCGGGCGAGCTTTACGGCGAGTGTTATCCGAACAAAACCTGCAACGAAGGTCTTGTCTGCGATAAAGATAACAACATCTGCATCAAAGATCCGGGAAACATTGAAGAACCTGCCGATGATACCGACACGGAAGAACCTGAACCTGATCAAGATACTGACACTTCGGATTCCGGAATAACGGATAACGATGCCGATACCGATCCGACTGACCAGACTCCGGATGAAGACACAGATACTGAGCCGACCGACCAGACTCCGGATGAAGACACTGACACTGATCCGACCGATCCGACTCCGGATGAAGACACTGACACTCATGAAACTCCGGAAGTAACCGAAAATCACAATATTTCAGGTTCATACCAGATCGGCAGCGATGTTTCGGGAATAGAAGTGTTTCTTCATGAGTGCGGCAAAACCGAAAAAATAGCTTACGCAAATACTGACGCGGACGGAAAATATTCTTTCAACGCCGATATTTCGGCTGATAAGGTTTACTGCGTGAATGCAAACAGCTTTTACAGCTGCTTTGCAGGGATGAGCGATCATACAGCCAACATTTCCGAAATCACTCATGTTGTTGCTCTCATTTCAACATGTCCCGATTTTAGAAAAAACGAGACGAAAGTCAGAAAATATGTAAAACTTGGAACTGGCGAATGGCTGGGAGAGCTCGATTACACGAAGCTTTCGGGCATCAAAGAAGGACTCAGACTTCTTTCAAGTTATCTCGACACGACCGATTCAAAAACTCTTTCCGAAGAGATTGCGGATGATATTCTGAGGACAGACCGTAAGTTCCGGAAATTTTTCAACGGTTTCAAAATTTCGGCAAATAGAAATGAAGTTCTTATAAATGTCGCAAATCCTGACAGTAACGAAGTAACGCTCAATATCGAAGGCGGCAGCGGTGTGGTTGCGGAAGGTTTTAAAATTACATGGACTGCACTGAACAACACTGCAGAAGCGGCGTCACACAAGTTCAAAAGCATCGAACCGGGCGAATATCTTGTCCGCGCAAAACTTGTTGCCGGCGGTGACCCGATCATGGGCGGAGATCCGATTATGGGAGGTGATCCGATCATGGAGGATGAAGGCGGTGATCCGATCATGGCAGGCGATCCGATCATGATAACTGAAGATTCCGCAACGATCCTTTTCCTTCTTGAGAAATCCACCGATGTAATTGATGTCCGGGATATGTCGAAAGATATCGTGCACTATATCGATAACGGAATTTATGCCGTCATTCCTAAGAATACGACGATAAAAAGAGGAAATTCACCTGTAAATTACCTGACTTACAGGCTCGCGAAATCAAACGGCGGCTCTCAGGTTTCAAAGATAACTTTTGAACCGGCGGGAACGACTTTCACCGGCGATTCACTCTATTTCGTCTATGAGCTCGGCACAGTTTTCGGCGGAGATCCGATCATGCTTTCGGCAAGAAGAAACAATGCCGACGGCACAAGCGATGTTCTCCAGTCATCCGGTGGAGATCCGATCATGATGGAAGACGGAGGTGATCCCATAATGTTCACTGCCGGCGGAGATCCGATCATGCATGTTCTCCGTTCATCAGGAGGTGACCCGATCATGGCGGGTGATCCGATCATGTACTCTGCGGCAGGCGACCCGATCATGACGAACGCTGCCGGAGATCCGATCATGTCGGCGGCGGCAGGTGATCCGATCATGACGAACGCGGCCGGAGACCCGATCATGTCAACTGCGGCCGGAGACCCGATCATGATGGGAACAAGCTCCAGCGTAATGATTGCAAAAACAGGACACTTCTCGGAATTCCTGATCAATTCAAATTCTCTTCCTGTTTCTGTTGAAGCTCTGGTCAACAGATGGTGCGACGGCTCATTCTACCGCGGTTACTCGCCGGTTGAGTTCATAAAGAAAGGTGTAACCGACAACAAGCCGGAAAGCACGCTTCTTCCATATCTCACATGTGAAGAAAATGAAAAGTTCAGCGAACTTGGAAGCGACCTTTACGAACTTATGAACAAGCCGGTAGGATTCCAGAGAAACCTCAATCTTTTTGAGAATATTTTCTATGTTTCGGCATTCTACAACCGCATGAAGGCAAGACGTGAAAACGGAGAAGTAGCGGCTGTCACCAACGGCATCGAGCTCAGAAGCGCGATCGCAGCCCTCTACACTTCAACAACTTCATACAACAGAAGCGCAACTCTTGCAGACATGTTTGATTCATCAATGATTCCTTTAACTTACAGAGGATTCGAAATTGAAGATTATTCAGCTGAAGCAAAGAGTGCAATCACCGGAAACACTGAGAGCGGCAATAAATTTACGGCAAGCAAAAACGATATGATGATTTTTGCGAACTATGTCACGACTTCCGCGAAAGGTCCTAATTTCAGCGGCGTTGCATCACCTCTGACTGCTGACAAGTTTATATGTGCGTGGTTCAACCACGAAACTCCGGCACAGAACTGCAGCAAAGTCTACACGCTCAATGATGCAGGTCACGTCACCGCTGACGGCACCGAAGTTTCTCCCGAAGAGGCTGACGCAATATTCAGACACTTCTTCATGCCGATGAACAGCAGACTTTCGGATGAAGACAAATTCAGTCTCTTCAGAACATTCTTCCTTGTTCTGAAATACGCAGGAACCGTTTTTGAGGGCGGAACTGCACTTGAGGCGCTCAACGAAAAACTTCTTAAAGCGGCTTACCTTGTTTTTGACGGAATCGACGGCAATTTAAACGCAGTCAGTATTGTTGATACTTTTGACGCATCTGCCCACACGGTTCAGGTCCTCAAAGAAAACGTCATGGAGACAAAGCCCTACATCACGAAAGTCAGCGCCCTCACAGACAAGATTTCGCTCAACGTTGCAGCAGAAAACGCGGATGTCGAAAAAGTCCTTGTCAGGATCGAAGGCTACGAATTTGACAAGATCACGGACAATACGCGCACTTACTACAAGCCGAAAGCAAACGGTGGTTTGAAGGAAAAATCGGTAATTCTTACTCCAGGAACTCTGGGCGGCGGTCTGAAACCGCTCAAAGAGCTTCTCGGAACGAACAACATCGACTCACTCGGCAATATCACAGGCAAAGTGACGGTTGTCGCGACCTCGAAGATTTCAGACAAAACCTACACGACGCAGAAAACTTACGAGTTCCTTGCAAACAGTGAATCTGACGGTGTTGAATCCAGGCCGGTTCCGGCAAATCTTCAGGTCATGCTTAAGGGTTCAGACGGTAACGCTATCCCGCAGGAAGCAAATCCCGGCATAATCCTGAATCCGGGCAACAGGACTCTTTATCCCGACAGTACAGGACTCATCAACATCACAGAGCTTGCTCCTGCATCCTACACGATCAACGCTTTTGCGGACGGCTACTACATGAAGAATGTCGGCGTAAACGTCACGGCCGGTGCGACATTCGGCGTTGAAATCATGCTTGACGAAGAGCTTACGGGCACGGCAGGTGCAAACCTTGAACTTTCTGTCAATATTGCAACAGCCAAACACCCGGCAAAAGTCTATGTTCAGATTTACGACGAAAATATGGAGCTTGTCGCAAACGAATCGGCTAAGTTCAACAGTGAAACCAATGCTTATGATAAAGTAAATATTGAAATAACCTCAGGCAGATACACGCTTCTTGCAGTCGGCGAAGAGATGTACAACTATCTCGAATCGATTACGGTTTACGAAGGAAACAACACGAAGGAAATCACAGTTGTCGCAAAGAACGCATGCGGCAACGGAATCATCGATTCGTCCGAAGACTGCGAACCTTCCGTTTCGGGGAATCTCACTTGCAGCGACATCTATCCTGCGGCTCCTAACCCCGGAAATCAGGTCGTCTGCAACCCGGCCACATGCGTTTACGACAAGTCGGAATGCGGCATTACAATTACATTTGCTAACTGCGGCAACGGAATAATCGATGCGGGCGAAGGCTGCGACGGCGGTGCTAAAGAGTGCTCCGAAATCATCGGTTTTGAAGGCTCGAAAGGAACTGCTCCGTGCGCTTCCGAAGCTACAGCGGGAATTGCACCCGACAAAGCACCGTGTTCCGACTGGATTACGGCCGGCAACTGCTCGAAAGTTGCGGCAGATTGCGGAACAAAGCCCGCAAATACGCAGTGGAACGACGGAACAGGCAAATTCGAGCAGGTTTACAACGGCTCACAGTGGCTTCCGGCAGAAAAAGATGCTGTTTACGGCGTTGAAAGAAAAGAGTGCGTCTTCTCCTGTGCAAAAGGCTACAAATGGTATAACGGCGCATGCATCGACGATCCGCTTTCACTCGGAAACATCTGCACAGGCGAAACAAGCTGTTTCGACAACGCTGCCGAAATGACGGAATGTCCGGTTTACGGTTCAACTCTCTTCGGTCAGGATGCGCAGTATGCAGAAGCTTCCTACTGCACGAAACACAGCTTCAGCACGACTGGAAGCGGCAGTCAGCAGATCGTTGTTGACGGCTTCACCCACTACGAGTGGCACAAAGTTTCTTCAAACAGCGCGATGACCTGGGATGCAGCCGAGGAATACTGCCGCACTTCGACTTACGGCGGCAAACAGCTTTACTGGAGACTTCCGAGCCCGTCAGAGCTTCTTACGATCGTCGATTCAGGCACCGAAAATCAGGTGCTTACAGAGATTTTCACGACTTCAGGTCATACTTTCTGGGCAAATGAAGATAACAGAAACTCAGGAAACGCATGGATGCTCGGCGAAAACGGCGGACTTGAAAGCGTCGAGAAATCGGCTTTGAACCATGTTATCTGCGTCCATGTCAACGAGTATGACCCGCTTCAGGACCGCTTCACAACTGATACCGAGACAGTCAAAGACGCCGAAAGCGGACTTATGTGGCAGAGATACTACACTTCCGCAAAAACGTGGTCTGAAGCTCTTTCTTACTGCGAAAACAGCAGCGCAGGAGAAAAATACGACTGGAGACTTCCGAACAGAAACGAACTCGCATCATTAGTCGGTTACAACAAGGCAGAGAGCACGATGAGCGGCTTCCCGGGCATTGCGGCTAAAGAGTTCTGGACTTCGACGACTTCGGTCAGCGAACCTGCAAAGGCATGGGCAGTCGATTTTGAAAGCGGAACGATCGCGGCTGCGGGCAAAGACGACACAAAATATCTCATCTGCGTAAGAAAGGACGAGCAGTGCCTCGGCTCAGACTGCGTAAATCCGTGCACATTCGATCCGTGCAGGAACACCGTCAACTCGACAGGCGTCTGCAAACCGTCGGAAAGCGGCGACAGCTATTCGTGCCTGTGCTATTCAGGTTATGAATGGCAGGAATCCCTTTCAAAATGCGTCATTCCCGAGTTCAGAACACAGGGCTGTGACATTGACAAGCTGCCTGAAAATGCCCTCTGGAACACAGTCGGAACAATCACACAGTACCCCGACGGCAGCGGAAACTGGTATCCGGCAACACTTCCGGAATACAACGAAGTTTCGAGCACATCGGAATGCCGCTTCAAATGTAAAGACCACTATACATGGGATTACGATCTTACGGAATGTCTCCTTGACAAACAGCTGGCACAGTGCACCGGAACTCTTCCGGGACATGCAGTCTGGACTGTTTCGCAGATCGTTCAGGAATGGAGCCTGAGCGACGGTGACTGGATGCCGCGGGCAAATGAAATGTTCTTCAACGATGATGCTTTGATCAACAAATGCAGCTTCAAATGCGATGACAACTACACTTGGATCAACAATCTGTGCACTGCCAATACAAAAGAAAATGTTGACTGCAAGGGACTTCCGCAGCACGCAAGCTGGAATACGGCTTCGAAAATAAACCAGGTATGGAACGGAAAAGAGTGGTATCCTTCCGAGAATGCTGTATATAACGAAACTCCGAACGAAAGCGAGTGCAGATACAAATGCGACGACAACTATTTTTACCATGATTCTGACTGTCTGCCGAGCCCGTGCGAAAGCCAGACCTGCGCTATTCCGAATTCAAGCGGAGTCTGCACGGCTTATGCATGGAACGAATATGAGTGCGAATGCACAAACGGAACTTTCTGGAACGGTTCGGAGTGTCAGGTTCCTCTTTCCGTCGGAAACATCTGTACCGGCCAGAATAAGTGCTACGACGATTCAAATGAAGAGATCGAATGTCCGGTATTCAGTGAAGATTTATTCGGGCAGGATGCTTTCTATGCAGCTGCAAGATTCTGTATTCCGCAGAATTTCACTGTTGACAGCAGAGCCGGAAACGAAGTGACTGTATTTGACAACAACACAGGGCTTGAATGGCAGCAGACAGCAGTTGAGACAGAATCCTGGAACAAAGCAGACGAATATTGTGCAGGACTTACTTATGCCGGAAAAGGCGGATGGCGTCTTCCGACCGTGAAAGAGCTTCTGACGATAGTTGACAACAGCAGATCAAATCCGGCTGTAAATACTGATTATTTCGACTCATCGGAAGATGTATGGGCATCGGAAACTTATAATGAGAAGGCATGGTATGTCCGTTTCGGTACTACAGGAAATTCATATTCGGGTGCAAAATCCAAAACGGGAAAATATACCCGCTGTGTAAGAGGTCACGTTATTCGGGCGCCTGAATTTGTCACATCAACAGTCGGTGAAGATGAAATTGTTACAGATACGACAACAGGTCTTATCTGGCAGAAAACCTATTATGAAAATACGACAACATGGCAGGATGCCCTTGATTACTGTAAAAATCTGACTTACGCCGGTTTCAGCGACTGGAGAGTGCCCAACAAAAACGAACTGGTTTCCATCTTAAATGTTGACAATTATCTTCCTGCCACAGACTTCCCTGATGTGCCGTCAGAAAATTCACTCTATTTCTGGTCTTCATCCACACGTCTTTACAGTTCCTATGCGTGGGGAATCGGTTTTGCTTCCGGAGACGCAGGCGGATCCGGCAAAGTGTCGGCAAATGATTATGTCCGCTGTGTCCGTTCGGAAACCTGCAACGGCGGAGCCGGAATATGGAACGGAAAAGAGTGCGTAAATCCGTGCGGAAACAACTATTTCTGGAACGGAAAAGAATGTGTGAGCCCGTGCGGAACAGACTCATGTGCCGATGTTGAACATTCGTCAGGATGTATTGCAATATCTATGACAGATTATTCGTGCGGCTGTGCAGAAGGATACATCTGGCATAATTCCGAATGTATTCCTGTAAGTTCTGCCACAATATGCACCGGTCAGGAGAAGTGCTACAACAATTCGGAAGAAATAAGCTGTCCGGCGAAAGGAGCAGAGTTCTTCGGCCAGGATTCGCAGTATGCGTCTTTCGGTTTCTGCGCTCCGAAAAAATTTGAGATCGACAGCACGGTTGAAGATGAAAAAACCATTGTTGACAGCAACACAGGGCTTGAGTGGCAGTATACAGTGAAAAATACAAGCTACTATTGGGAAGATGCCGACAATTACTGCAGAGGATTGACTTACGCAGGAAAAACCGGCTGGCGTCTCCCGACCAGAAAGGAATTTTACTCTATCGTTGACAACGGCAGGACAAATCCGCCGACAGACCCCGAATATTTCAACGACACCAGAAAATTCTGGACATCAAAAGTCTATGCTCAGGAAAATTCTACAAGTAAATGGTATTTGGATTTTTCAAACGGTTCGTCCGGAGTCGATAAATCGACAAAGAAATATGCACGCTGTGTCAGAGGAACAGATTTGCCCGATGCTGTTCTCGTTCCGTCAACAGTAGACGGCGAAGATATAATTACCGATACCACAAGCGGGCTTATTTGGCAGAAAACCTACCTCTCAAACAAAACATGGAAGGAAGCCTTGGATTACTGCGAAAACCTCTCTTATGCCGGTTTCAGCGACTGGAGACTGCCAAACCTGAACGAACTCTTCTCGCTCATCAACGATGACAAATTTTCTCCGGCATCGGATCTTACAAATGTTGCGAAACAGCCGTACTGGACTTCTACAAGTTCAATGACCAATATAAACGAAGCTCTGTATATAAATTTTTATGGCGGTAGTATAGGAGCTTCCGCTAAAACCACCTCAGGTTCACGTTACGTCCGCTGCGTGAGGTAGACGAATCCTCTGGTTTTTTTGGAGACGCCATAATATGACGTCTCTACAACGTTATGATTTTATTGATGAATTCCCGAGACAATTCTTTGTCGAAAATAGTGAGATTTTCTTTCAGAACGCCTTTCTTCTCGAGGAAAAAGAGCATTTCGAAGATTTCATCAGCCGTGGCTGACGGGATTTTTCCGCTCACTTTCGGAAGAAGTTTTTTGACTATTTCAGAATGTCTTGATTTTTCTTCCTTTAAAATGTTTCCCTCTCCCAAAAGTTCGAGAACCGTGCCGAAAATAGCGAATTTGTCAGCGAAGAAGCGGCGCAGCATCGTCTTGAACCAGTCGGGAAGGGCGGAAACATCGATTTGATTTTCAGAATTGATCGACTCGTAGTAGCCCATGATCGTGTTTTCGAGAAACTCGCTCACGAAAGAGTAAAGTTCCGTTTCTCTGAATAGTTCGCAGAAGAACGGTGCAAATGCAAATGCGGCCGAATTTTTGTAGAACGCAAATTCCGGAATAGAATCTTTTGATATCGTAAGTTCCTGGTTTTCTTCGTGATGCCTGCCTTTTTGGATCAAATCGCCTTTTTTTAGCAGAATTCCGACAAGTTTCGAGCAGTTTACATCGAGATTGTTGAGTGCATACGCCGTTTCTATACCTGGCAGCGTGTGAAGGATCTCGACGGTCTGTTCCATTCTTTCGACCAGGTCTTTGATTGAAAGACTCTCAAAACCCATGAAGACGGCTGAAAATACTGCCGAAAAACTGATGACAGACGATTTTTCCTGAACTTCGGCGATTCTTGCCGCAGTCTCGTCCGTAAATTTTGTGTTAAGAAGAATCGGCTGCGAGAATCTGACATAAACAGGGCCGTAGTTCGCTCTGAAAAGGGTGAAGACTTTTTTGAGAAAGTGTTCGGACTCCGGCTGTTTCACGCCCTGCTTTTCCCTGCTGTAATCCTCTATTTCCTTGAGTTTTTCGTAAGTTATGGAAACCGGTACGATGTAGAGCTTTCTGTCGGTAGCCTTAGTGATTTCGGCAAGCATTCTGAGCATTCCCGTTCTCGGAGAACGTACCATTCCGCTTCTCGAGCGGCCTCCTTCGATGAAAAATTCGATGTTGTATCCTGCCGTCACGATCTGCTCGAGGTAAGTCGTGAGGATTTTTTTATAAAATTCGTCGTTCTTGATTTTTCGTCTTATGAAGAAGGCTCCCATTCTTCTCAAAACCGGCGAGAGGGGGAAAAAATCGAGGTTGTCGCCTGCCGCAACCAGCGGAACAGTGACTTTTTCCTTGTAAAGAATGTAATTCAGGATCAGGTAGTCAAAGTAGCTTTTGTGTGTCGGGACGAAAACAGTGTTTGTTTCGGAAAGGGCGCATAATTTACATAAGTCATTTATTTCATTGGTCGAATAAACAAATCTTGAAAAGCGGGCATTTAGAATTTTTCCAAGGAAATAGGATAGTATTTCGGCATACAGCGGGCTGTATTCCGATGACATCGAATTCATTATTTTTATCGCCGAACGCTTCTCTTCCTGTGAGGACAGCTCCATTTTGAACAGAGTTTCGTTTTTGAGGTCGAGCCAGTTTTTGAGTGCTGCACCGACGACATTGCGTTTTGAAGTGTTCATCAGGTCGCACAGCCTGCGGACGAAAACCTCTTCGGAATCTTCAAGTTTTGCCGTAGACGAAATGCCTATCCTGAGAGTCAGTTTTCTTCGTTTCAGCATGAACATGAGAAGTTCCCATGAGGTAGACCAGAAGTTGTAGCGGCCGATAAGCTGGTTTATCCACTCCCAGCGGTTCTTTTTGTCGAGATTTTTGTCCCAGAGCGTGATGACGGGGATCAGAGTCGCTTCCTGATGTTTCAGTTTTCTGTAAACTTCCGCGAAAACCGGATCAATACTGAGTTCTTCGGGCGAATCGACCGGAATGTAGAGCGATTCGATGAACCTCTCTTTGATTATCGACGGAGTAAAAAGGGAAATGAACATCATCCAGAGTTCACCGAGCGGACGGAAAAAACGGGTTTTGGGTCCGAAAGAGTGAGTGGGCGGCGTTATTCCGTTTTCGATCATGAAACCGTTTAAAAGAAACTGTTCGATTTTGCTGTTGCGCCCTGAAATGTAGATTATAAGGTGTTTTTTGTCGCTTTCGTCTTTGGTTTTCAGCGATTCAAAGCCTGCTGGATCGGGAATTTCCACATCGAATTTCCTGAAAAAATAATGGTATATCCGTCTGTGTAGTCCGTGTGCGAACGAGCCGACGAAATTGCGAGAGTAGAAAAATCTGCCGTTTCCCATAAAATCTTAAAATCTGTGGATATATTCAGGCATTCCTACGACTATTTCGCCGTTTTTGTTGTTGAACACAGAGTTCCCGAAGCCTCCTTCAGGTGCTGCCGGCTGGAATCTGCACGCTTCGGGTTCAGATATCGTTTTATTGCTGATCGTCGCGCAGTAAGTCATTCCTCCGTTACCGAAATATTTGCCGCCGATAACGATGAGATCGGTATCAGCCGAGAGCTTTATCGTGTCGAAATCGGAAATGTTTCCTTCTTCCTCGAATGCTGACGGGAAGGAAAAACGGCCTCTTTCGGCAAAGTTTTCTTTCGGATCGTAGAAGTTGACTGTTCCGTAGTTTTTGTCTTTTGTTGCTAAAACT
>Ga0310690_10010661_pt1 | contig 11413 bp, 8 predicted proteins | sample AusTroGonzalo_MG_2_FD_207661 | JGI IMG/M metagenome (GOLD analysis project Ga0310690, IMG submission 207661) | Bovine rumen microbial communities from tropical cattle in Woodstock, Queensland, Australia - Gonzalo_04 (v2) (version 2) | ecosystem: Host-associated > Mammals > Digestive system >...
TCCCAGCGGATGAAGGGCGACCATTCAAACCAGTCGCAGACCTGATGGCGGAAGCCGGCGCGAATGATGTTCGAGTATTGGTAGTTCCAGCGGTCGTACTCCGAAGGGAGATAGTCCCAGATGCGGTGGTCGCGACCGATGTAGCCAAGGTTCCACGCGAAGTCCTGCGTGATCCGATGCTCCATGTTGATGTCGGCGTAGGCGACCTTTTCAGTGTCGATGTCGTACTCGGTGCGCGAGGAGAACGTGAAGCGGTTGGACGGCTTGAAGCGCAGCAGAAGCCCGGGCACGACGCAATCGTGACGATTGTAGTAACCGTTCTCGGGATTCTTGGGATAGCCCGCATAGGTGCCGTTCTTGATGTAGCTCTCATCCTCGAACGGCACGGCCGCATAAACGTCCGCCTCCAGGACGGAACGAGTCGTTCCATTCTCTTCGCGTCTCCGCAGATAGTTGCGGATGCCGGGACGGATGCCATGCCAGTTGTAGGGCAGGCCGCGCCCCTCAAAGCCGAACTGGTCGAGCCAGTCCACGGAGCCGTCGTAGTTGTCGAAGATGTAGTTGCGGTTGCGCTTGCCGGTGCCGAAGTTGACGTCCTGGAACGAGTAGTCCAGATAGGGTTCGAAGACATGCTGCCATTCGTTGTTCAGCCACGTGGAGGCGCGCGTGGAGGCGGTGATGCCCACCTCGACAATGCCGCGGTACATGGGGTCCCCCGAGGCGTTGAGGTAGTCCTTCGCCGGGTCGCCCGAATCGCTCCACCAGGTGGCGCGGTAGCCGGCGCGTGGCACGAAGGAGAAGAGGTCGCCGAGCATGAAGGGGAGCGAGAGCCGGTGATTGGAGTCCGCCCGGAACGCCTGGTAGTCGGCGCCGCGTCCGTTCAATCCAATGTAGGGCATATAGCGGTACATGGGGTTGGCGGACCCCATCTTGCCGTACTGGCGGTTCAGATAGCCGGCGCGGGTCTGGGATTCGTAGTTGACGGGGAGGCTGAAGACGGGTTGCGGTTCGATGGAGAGCCAGGCTTCCGGGAGCCGCGCCGTTCCTGCGTAGAAGTCGTTGATGGGACCCGATACGGAGGCGCCGGCCGCCCAGACGTTTTCACGGTGCTCATACCACGCCTCGTTCACGGGGATTGACTCGTGGCGGTTGTCTCTGCGGAAGAAGTCGCGCAGATAGTGGGAGTCGGAGAGGTATTGCGCTTTGATGTTCAGGGCGTCGCGTTCCGTGAAATCGGAGCGGTGTTCAAGGATGAGCCGGTAGCGCTCGCGGTCAACCGTGCTGCCCCAGTTGTTGTAGTTGTAGTGCTTTGTGTCGTTCCAATGGCGTTTGTAGCGGTCATAATCCTCGTCCCAGGCGTAGAACCCCTTGATCTTGCCGTGACCGTATTCGCCCAGTCGCCACCGGACGGTCTGCCCTACCTCGACGCCGTTCTTCTGCCGCCAGTTGAGGTAGGTGCTGCCGCCGAGACCCAGCGGGCTGCTGCCGAATTCGTTGTAGATGTCGTACACGTAGCCGGAGAGGAAGAAGCATCCCCAGCGGTTCATGTAGCCGGGAAGGAACCGGAATCCGTAGTTGGTGTTCAGCGGATAGTACATCCACGGGATCCACAGGATCGGCACATCCATGAAGTAGAGCCACATGTCGGAGCCCTTGACGGACTTCTCCGTCTCGTAGGTGAAGTGCCCCGTGATCTTCCAGTGGAGATGGTCAAGGTCGTTGGAGCAGGTGGTGAGCATCGCGTTCTCGCCGAAATCGTACACGCCGTTCGCGTTCCGTGTCAACCGGTCGGTGAAGAACCGGTAGTCGCCGGATTCGGCCTTGATGTCGCCCGTCGCCGTGAGTTCGCCCGTTTTGCGGCTTGCCGTCAGGTTGCCGCCGGAGAAGGTGAGCGCGCCGAACCGCTGCTTCGGCTTCTTCTCCGCGAGATCTTCGAGGAACTGGGCGGAAAGGGATCCCGCCAGCAGTAGGGCCACGGTTGTTGTCAGTATTTTCTTAGGCATTTTTGTTTCCTCCTGATGAATAGAGCACCTGCCCGGACTCTGCGTCGAGAATGGCGTAGGATTCGGGGTGCCGGTGCAGTTCGGCGACGAATGTGAGCTTGGTGTTGAAAGCGGCCTGGAGCTCGGCGAGGATCTGCGCATCCTCCGTGCGCAGACGTTGCATGACGGCCGGGGCGATCACGATCTTCGGCACGAACGGCTTCTTCTCCTCGTCGGCCCTCTTGAGCAGCATGGTGAGGTGGCGCTGCAGTTCGATCGAGATGGCGAGGGGCGACTTCACGAGACCGTGTCCGGCGCAGACGGGGCAGGTGGAGGTGAGCTGCGAGAGCAAGGACTCCTCCTGCCGCTGGCGCGACATCTCCAGAAGGCCGAGTTCGGAGATGGCCAGTACGTTTGTGCGCGCACGGTCTCGCTTGAGCGCGGCCTTCAGCGCCTTCTCGACCTGCTTCTGGTGCTTGCGGCTCTTCATGTCGATGAGGTCGAGCACCACAAGTCCGCCGATGTTCCGGAGACGGAGCTGGCGGGCGACCTCCTCGACGGCCTCCAGGTTGACTTCGAGGATCGCGTCCTCCTGGGATCCCTTGCCTTCCTTGCTCTTGTGGTGGCCGGTGTTGACGTCAACGGCGATGAGCGCTTCGGTCTCGTCTATCACAAGATAGCCGCCGCTCTTGAGCGGCACCTGGCGCCGGAAGGCCTCATCGAGCTGGCGTTCGATGCCATAGTGGTCGAACACGTTCCTGGTGCCCTCGTAGCGCTTGAGCTTCTTCTGGGCGCGGCGGGAGATCTTGGCCGTGAGCGCCTTCATCTCCTCGTAGGACTTCTCGTCGTCGATGATCACGGCATCGACATCTTCAGTGAGCCAGTCGCGCACCACGCGTTCCACGAGTCCGGGTTCCTGATACACGCAGCAGGGCGTACGGAGGTTCTTGACGTTGCCCTTCAGTTCGCTCCACGATTCGAGGAGGTTGCGCAGGTCGCGTGCGAAGGCCTTGGGGCTTGCGCCCGCGCCGGCGGTGCGTACGATCACGCCCACATCGTCCGGCAGCAGCAGGCGGTCGAGGATCTTCTTGAGACGTTCGCGCTCCTTGGCGTCGCCAATCTTCCGCGAGACGCCACGCACTTTCTCCCCCGGCATCATCACCAGATAGCGTCCGGGGATGGACAGGTTCGCCGTCACGCGAGGGCCTTTTGTCGAGATGGGACCCTTTGTGACCTGGACGATGATCTCGGCGCCCTTCGGGAAGCGCTTTTCGACCTCCTCGTTTGTGAGCCGCGGCGCACGGCCCTTGCCGCCGCGCTTGCCCTTGCCCTTCCCGTTCGGGCGCGAGGATCCTTTCTGGGCCTCCTCGTCGTCGTCGAGATAGGCATCCACGTCGGACGACATGTCCCAGTAGTGGAGGAAGGCGTTCTTCGGCAGGCCGATGTCGACGAACGCGGCCTGGAGGTCGTGCTCGAGGTTCTGCACGCGCCCTTTGAAGACGGAGCCGACGAGCCGCTCCTCTTCAGGGTGCTCGACCAGATACTCCTCCAGTCGGCCGTTCTCCACGACGGCGACGCGCGTTTCGAGCTTTTCGACGTTGACGATGATCTCCCGCTTGAATTTTGGTTTGCGGAACCAGTTGATGATTTTTTCGAGCATGGTTTTCCTTAGGTTTCTTCCTCCCGATGGAGGGATACGGATTGAATGATGCCAAAGGCGGCCAACAGAACCACGAGGAACGTCTTGCCGGCGCTGATGAACGGCAGGGGAAGCCCCGTGATCGGCATAAGGCCGATTGACATCGCGATGTTTACGTAGACATGTGCGAAAACGAGCGTCAGGATCCCGATCACGGTCAACCGGCCGCGGTCGTCGTTGCAGCGGAGCGCGGTCCAGATCCCGGAGAGCAGCAGGATGCCGAAGAGCCCCAGCACGGCCGACGCGCCGGCGAACCCGGTCTCCTCGGCCAGGACGCAGAAGATGAAATCGTTCATCGACACGCTGGGGGGCAGATAGCCGAGAAACTTCTGTTCGCCCTTGCCGATCCCTTTCCCGGTGAGCGATCCAGAGCCGATGGATATCTTGGCCTGACGCAGATTCCAGCCGCCGCCGTAGGGATCCGCATCGGGATTGAGGAAGGTCCGCAAGCGGGCGCGCTGGTGCTCCTTGAGCGGCAGGCACCGGTAGATGTTCGCCTTCGTTTGGGGGTTGCTCGTGGTCTCCGCGACTTGAACGGCGCCCAGGATGGCGACGACGGCGAGCAGGCTGACGGCGAGAACGGGAATGAGCACGCGCAGGCAGACCCGCGCACAGAGCAGCATCACAAGGATCGCGGGCACCAGCACGAGGGCCGTCCCGAGATCCGGTTCCGCGAGAATGAGGAACGCCGGCAGGGCGAGCAGCCCCAAGCCGTACAGCAGATCGAGGAAGGTGTCGGCGGGTCGTTTCCGTCCGAAGACCTTGGCGACCATGAGAATGACGGCCAGTTTGGCGACCTCGCTCGGCTGGAAGAACAAAAGCCAGCGTTTGCCGCCATAGACCCTTTCGCCGAAAGCGAGCACGGCGACGAGCAGGATCACGGCGATGAGGAAGTACGGCGTGGAGCCGAGGTCGAGGATCTTGCGGTAGTCGAGGAAGGAAAGCGTGAAGTAGAGGATGAGTCCGAAAAGGGCGGTGGCGGCGTGAAGACGCCACGCATCCTGAAGCGAAGCCGCCGTGCGCGCCTCGCCGGCGGACTTGATGAAGATCACGCCGATGACCGCGAGCGCCACCATCGACAGGAAGGTGAGCCAGTTGAACTGCAGGAGCTTTTTCAGCATGTGGATCCCTTTCCCCCTGTCATTCTTCCTTCTCCCCGAAAATGCTGGCCAGGATGGCGTGGATGCGCGGCGCGACCGTCTTGCCGCCCGAGTCGCCGCGTTCGACGACCATGGCCACGGCGATGGTCGGATTCTCGTATGGGGCGAACGCGATGATCCAGGTATCCTTCTCGCCGCCGCCAATTTGGGCGGTGCCCGTTTTGCCGGCACACGAGACCTTGAGGCCACCGATGGCTTTCCCTGTTCCCTTGGGGCCTTCCACCACGGCGCGCATGCCGCTCCGTACGTGTTCGATCTCCTCGGGCTTGAAGGAGAGCGTTCGCACCGGTTCGGGTGGCGGCGATCCGTCGGCCCGCTTCTTGAGAAAGGGGGTGAACACCTTGCCGCCGTTCGCGAACGTGGCACATTCAACGGCCATCTGAAGCGGGGTGACCTGAAGGCGACCTTGTCCGATCGCCGACTGGCAGGCCAACCCCGGATAGAATGGCGGCGCGACAAGCGAACCGCTCCGTTCGGGCGCGTAGTCGATGCCGGTCTTCGCCTCGAACCCAAACTCCCGCGCCGTGCGGAAGAGCGTGTTCGTCCCCATCAGGTAGCCAAGCCGTGCGAAGTAGGGGTTGCAGGACTGCTCGATGGCGTGATAAAGGTCCATCGGCCCCTGTCCCCAGCGGTTCCAGCAGTGGAGCCGCATGTCACCGAGCTTGTACACGCCTGTGCATTCGTATGCCGCCTGCAGGTTGATGCCCGAATGGAATGCGGCGAGCGCGGTCACGGGCTTGAAGGTGGAACCCGGCGCGTAGAGCCCCGCCGTTGCCCTGTTCAGCAGCGGATGGCCGGGATCTTCGGAAAGTTCATGGTAGCGCTTGGCGGAGACGAACGGGACGAAATCGTTGGGATTGAAGGTGGGGGAGGAGGCGAGCGCGAGCACGGCGCCGTCATGCGGATTGAGCGCGACACAGGCGCCGTGCACGCCGTCAAGCTGCTTCTCGACGACGGCCTGCAGGTCCGGGTCTATGGTGAGCTCGAGATCAAGTCCGTCCTGGGCGGCGCGTTCCTCCGTCTCGCCCAGCGCGATGTTGTCCCGCGCCGCGCCGCGTGGCTTGAATCCGCGCGCATCCACCGGAATGCGGACCGCACCGGCCACGCCGGCAAGATAATCGTCGTAGAACGCCTCAAGCCCGGCACGCCCCTTCATCTCCAGTTCGTAGGCGAGCATGCGGACATCATCCGTATCTTCCGTGCCGCGGTCGCGCCCCGTGTAGCCGATGAGATGCGCGGCGAAGGTGCCGCGCGGGTAGATGCGCTCCGCGTGCGATTCGACCGAGAAGCCCGGGAAGCCGGCGGCGCGCTCCTCGAAGCGCGCGAGCGACGTCTCGTCGAGATCGCGCCACACGCAGAGCGGCACGGCGCTCTGCGTGCGGATATGGCGGGTGATGCGCGCGGTCGTGAGGGAGGCGGGGCGGTCGAAGCCGAGGGCGTCCGCGAGACGCGTGATCGCATCATCGACGGCGGTGACCGTGTTGGCGAGGCCGCCGTTTTCCAGAAACGCCGAAAGGTCGCAGACGATGTCGCGCCGGGCGCGCGATTCCGCCAGCACACCGCCTTTCGCATCGAGGATGCGTCCTCGGATGCCGGGCTTGCGCATGCGCCGCGTGGCCTGATGCGCGAGATCCGCCTTGAAGGCGGCGACATCAACGACCTGTACGCGATGCAGCTCCACGGCAAGCTCGGCGAGACCGAGCGAGAAGAGGGCCGCGAGGGCGAGAAGGGACCAGACGGAAACCTTCATTGCGGCGCACCTCCCCGTGCATCGATCCCGATGCGCCGACGCGCAAGCTGAAGCAGCGCGCGCAGGAGCGGGGCGAGAAGGACGGCCATCGCAAATGCGCTCATCGGAGCGCGGACGGAGATCGCCGTGTCGCCCCACAGGGCGATCCAGAGCTGATAGAGTCCCGCCGCGAGCATTACGCCCGCCAACGCCGCCGGTCGCACCAGCCGGGCGAATAGGGCGACAACGAGAAAGAACAGCGCCGAGCAGCCGAACGGCATGGCGCCGAGCGCATCCGCGAAGAGTCCCGCGCCGATGGCGGCCGGGATCCCGGCCAGGCACCCGAAGACGAGCAGCAGCGGCGGTTTCGCACCAAGCACGGTGGGTGCGAGGTCTTGCGCGGCGGCGAAGACCACAAGCCCGAGGAGGGCGGCGCAGAGGCGAGCCAGTTCAGTTCTCACGGCGGATGAAAACCTCCTCTAGCGCAGGGAAATCGACGGCAGGTGCGACGTCTGCCTCCCGTTCAAGCTTGGACTCGTCGTCGCGGATGTCGGAGATCAGATACCCCACCACGAGACCTTGGGGGAACACGCCGCCCATGCCGGACGTCACCACGCGTGCGCGCGGCGGCGGCGTGAAGCCGTTCTTGAGATGGCTGATCCGAAGGGGGTTGACGAAGTAGAGCACAGTCACGTCCGTCTGCGCGACGGTTGTCGCCTCGCGCCCGGACACGATGCCGTACACGGCGCCGAGCGTGGCATCGCCCATCTCGATCTCGCAGGAGACCTTGACCGACGGGTCGGAGATGAGCCGTACGATGCAGGTGTGAGGCGAAACCTCCGAGACGATGCCGACAAGCCCATCCGGCACTGCGACGGCAACGCCTTCCCGCACGCCATGGGACGATCCCTTCCCGATGCGGAGGAAGTTCTTCGCGCCGGTCGTGCCGCCGCGCGAAAGGACGGGGGCGTCGATCCAGATCTGTTTCGGCATCGGCTTTTCCTCGTCGGCACCACCTTGCGACGCGCGGGCGCGCTCCGATTCCTGAAGCGCCATCTGGAGGATGTCGTTCGCGCGCCGGAGCTGGGCATTCTCCGCACCGTAGTTCTGCCGCCGCCAGATTGTCCGAAGCCGGCACGTCACGTGACGCTGGAACCAGGTGGCGGTACGTTCAACAGGATAGACGACTTCTGCGGCGACGGCGAAGCCGCCGGCAATCCACAAAGCTACAGCCGCGCACGCGAGCGCGCACGCACCAACCACTATGCCTGTCTTTTTTTCCAAATCCTTCCCTGCCGGAAGGATTGCCCAATGATCAATGCTTCTTGTTCTTCGCGAGGAAATCCAGCTCGCCCATCACAACGCCCGTGCCTTCGGCCACGGCTGAAAGCGGATCGTCGGCGAGCGTGACGGGCAGTCCCGTCTGCTGCGAAAGAAGCCGGTCAAGTCCACGCAGCTGTGAACTGCCGCCGGAGAGCACGATGCCGCGATCGACAAGATCAGCGGCGAGCTCCGGCTCGCAGTTGCCAAGGGTGACGCGCACGGCGTCCACGATAGAGGCTACCGGTTCCTGAAGGGCATCACGAATTTCCTCGGAGGTGATTGTCATCGTCTTAGGCAATCCCGCCACGATATCCCGGCCGCGCACCTCCATGGTCTTCTCTTCTCCCGTGGGGAATGCGCTACCGAGCTCCATTTTAATCTCTTCAGCAGTGCGCTCACCGATCAAAAGGTTGTAAACGCGCTGCATGTGCCGCCTGATGCACTCGTCCATGGCATCGCCCGCCACGCGCACGGACCGTGCATGCACGATTCCCGCCAGCGAGATGATGGCCACTTCGCAAGTGCCGCCGCCGATGTCGACGATCATGGAGCCAGCCGGTTCGGAAACCGGAAGCCCCGCGCCGATGGCGGCCGCCATGGGTTCTTCCACCAGAAAGGTCTCGCCTGCGCCCGCCGCGCGGCCCGCATCCTCGATGGCGCGTTTCTCCACCTCTGTGATCCCGCTCGGGACGGCGATCACCACGCGCGGCCGGAAGTATTTGGCCTTGATCCTGTTGGGCGCGACCTTTTCGATGAAATACTTGAGCATCGCCTGCGTGATGTCAAAATCGGCGATCACGCCCGACTTCATCGGACGGATCGCGACGATGTTGGCCGGCGTGCGGCCCAGCATCCGCTTGGCCTCCGCGCCCACCGCCAGGACGTGCTTCGATCCTTCCTCAATGGCGACAACCGATGGTTCGCGCAGGACAATTCCTTTGTCCTTCACGTACACGAGCGAATTCGCCGTTCCGAGATCGATTCCGATATCGGCTGAGAAAAAACCTTTTAACTTTGAAAACATGGCGCGCATTATAGTACAACGCGCGCGCGCACGCAAGCGAAATTTTTGGAAAGCCCAAAATTTTTCCCCGGCCCTTCATGCGGGTATGCCGCGAATATCTCCTTGAGCGGGGAGGCCGGAAACGGTTTGACGTCGAGTCGCCCCGCTTTGTGGTATAATACGCGGCATGACTTTCTGGTTCTTTGCCCTCGGGCTGCCTTTCGCCGCGTACGGTGCGTTCGCCGTGGCGCGTTCTTCCCTTGCCGCCAAGGCGCTTGTCGCCTTTCCGCGCAACCGTACCGCCGGCACGGTGCTCTGTGCCGTCGCGTGGTTCTGGACGGCCTACGAGCTCGACACCATCGGTATCGAGATCTTCGACCGGTTCCTGAAGGCGTTCCCGTTCGAGCTGTGGATTCTGGCCGCCGTCCTGACGGTGCTTACCTGCTGGTGGATGGCGAACCTTCTGCCGATCCGCGGCGTGGCGGCGATCTTCATGCTGTTCCCCGCCGAGCTGTTCCCCGTCATCCGTCTGGAGCCGACGCCGTGGCGCCTCGCGCTCGTGGTGGTGGCGTACGTCTGCGCGATCATCGGCATGTTCGGCATGTTCTATCCCTGGCGCATCCGTCAGGCGCTCGCGTGGTTCGCCGCCGCACCGGGTCGCGTGGCCGCGTCGGGCGTGGTCTGCCTGGCGGTGGGGGCGTTGCTTCTCGCGCTCGGTTGTGTCCTTTGACATTGGAGGATTGGGTGATTGGAGGACTTGAGATTGGAGGATTGAAGTCACACAATTATAAATCCACCAATCACCAATGACTACCAACTATCAACTACCAACTACCAACTTTCAAATAAGACGATATCGAGTTAATCAAGGAGTTAAACAAAAGATGTCTTCCACGCTTGAAAAGATTCTGGCCAACCCCGAGGAATATTCGCAGGAGGTTCCGCGCCTCGGCGAGTGCAAGATCCCTTCGCCGGTCCGCCACCATGAGTTCGTGGACGAGGGTGAGCGTATTCTCATCACCGAGAACTGCTCGATGCTGAAGTACCTGACGGAGAAGCTGGGGCGCGAGCCGAGTTTCGAGCGGGCGGGTCCCCATGCGAAGATCTACCATGATCCGAGCTGGACGCGCGTGGGCATCCTGACGGCCGGCGGTCTCTGCCCGGGGCTCAACAACGTCATCAAGGGTTTGGTCGAGATCCTCACCTTCGACTACGGCATCAAGACGATCTTCGGCATCCGCTTCGGTTTCGCGGGACTGAGCCCGAGGTTCGGCTACGAACCGCTCATGCTGAACCCGGAGGAGGTCGATCTGATCCATGAGCTGGGCGGCACGGTTCTCGGCTCCTCGCGCGGGCAGCAGCCCACGGAGGAGATTGTCGATACGCTTGTGCGCATGAACATCAACGTCCTCTTTGTGATCGGCGGCGACGGGTCGCTCCGGTGCGCGCGCGATGTGGCGGAGGAGTGCCTGAAGCGCGGACTTAAGATCTCCGTGGTCGGCGTGCCGAAGACGATTGACAACGACCTTCAGTTCGTGGGGCGTTCCTTCGGGTTCGAGACGGCCGTGGCCGAGGCGACCGCCGTCATCCGCAACGCGCACATGGAGGCGAAGGGCACCTTCAACGGCGTAGGGCTCGTGAAGCTGATGGGCCGCGATTCTGGTTTCATCACGGCTTACGCGACCATCGCCAATCCGGTGGTGAACTTCTGTCTTATCCCGGAGATCGACTTCACGCTGGAAGGACTCCTGGCGGCGCTGGAGCATCGCTTCGCGAGCGGCAAGACGCACACCGTGGTGGTCGTTGCCGAGGGCGCGGGGCAGCGTCTCATCGAGGGCGAGTCCGCCGGCGTGGACGCCTCCGGCAACGTGCTCAAGAAGGATATCGGCGAATTCCTCAAGCGGCACATCACGAACCATTTCAAGGCGAAGGGCATCATCTCCTCCGTCAAGTACTTCGATCCGAGTTACATGATCCGCTCCGTGCCGGCGAAGGGCACGGACGCCATCCGCTGCTACATGCTTGCGCGGAGCGCAGTCCACGCCGCGATGGCCGGGCGCACGAACTGTGTGGTCGGGCAGACCGCCGAATGGAACACGCTCGTGCCGATCCGTCTCGCGACGATCGAGCGGCAGAAGGTCCATCCGAAGAGCGACCTTTGGCGCAGCGTGATGGATGCGACGGGACAGGAGTTCTATTTCAAAGGTGGCGTTTCCAAGGTGAACGACGCCACGCTTGCGCCGTAGGCGTTGAGGGTTGAGAGTTGAGCGCGCCGGTTCCCATCTTGCAGGAGAAGGGCGGAAAGTTTTTCGCCCGCTGGTCGCGCGATGACGTCCTGATGCGTTCCCGCAATCGAAGCATCCTGGAGCGTCCCGATCGCATCGAGACGGTTGATGATGCCTTTCTGGATGCACTCCGCTCGGACGATGGTGTGGTCCGTTGGCCGTCGGTGGCGGATCTGCGCGATCTGCGGCGGCGTCTCGCGGCGTGGCGATTCTCTGTCGCGGCGGAACCCGA
>Ga0310690_10010662_pt1 | contig 11413 bp, 5 predicted proteins | sample AusTroGonzalo_MG_2_FD_207661 | JGI IMG/M metagenome (GOLD analysis project Ga0310690, IMG submission 207661) | Bovine rumen microbial communities from tropical cattle in Woodstock, Queensland, Australia - Gonzalo_04 (v2) (version 2) | ecosystem: Host-associated > Mammals > Digestive system >...
GCCCCTTCATCAAGGAGTCCATTCCCTTCTGGATGAGCCGCTCCGTACGCGTGTCAATGGAAGAGGTGGCCTCGTCCAGGATGAGCACCGGCGGGTCTGCCACCGCCGCCCTGGCGATGGCCAGCAGTTGCCGTTCTCCCTGGGAAAGGTTGCCCCCGTCGGCCGACAGCACCGTGTTGTACCCCTTCGGCATGCGGCGGATGAAGTTATCGGCACAGGCTAACCGGGCCGCCGCCATGCATTCCTCGTCCGTGGCGTCCAGGCGCCCGTAACGGATGTTCTCCAGCACGGTTCCGCCGAACAGATGCGTTTCCTGCAGCACCATGCCCAGGCTGTGGCGGAGGGAATCCTTCCGGATTTCCTTCACGTTGATTCCGTCGAAGGTGATGGTGCCGTCCTGGATTTCGTAGAAGCGGTTGATGAGGTTGGTTATGGTGGTTTTGCCGGCGCCCGTCCCGCCCACGAAGGCTATCTTCTGCCCGGGGTACGCGGTAAGGGTGATATCGTACAGCACCTGCTTTTCCGGCACATACCCAAAGTCTACGTCCTTGAGGGAAATCTCTCCCCGGATGTTCTCCAGCACCTCCCGGCCGTTATCCGGCTCCGGTTCCTGGTCCAGCAGGGCATACAGGCGGTCCGTTCCCGCGGCGGCCATCACAATGGAATTGATTTCATTGGAGATGGACGAAACCGGCCGGGTGAAGTTCTTCTGCAGGGTGAGGAAAGAAACCAGCGTACCCAGTGTAAGGGCCGATCCTCCCAGGCCGCACAGGAACCAGGGCGCGGTTGCCCCGGCGAAGTCCGCCAGCGGGGAGATTCCGGCCGAAGGGGCATACCCCAGCGCAATCACGGCGCCCACCAGGGCCAGCAGCACATAGGTGAAGTTGCCGATATTGGTGTTGACCGGCATGATGATGTTGCCAATCTTGTTGGCGTTGAACACGCTGGAGCGGAGCTGCTCGTTCAGGGCCTCGAACTGCTGCATGGCCTGCTCTTCGTGGCAGTATACCTTCACCACCTTCTGGCCGCTCACCATCTCTTCTATGAAGCCGTTCACCTTGCCCAGGTTCTGCTGGCGTTCCACAAAGTACTTCTTGGACAGCTTGCCCAGGCTGGTGGTAACCTTGTACATGAGCCAGGCCATGAGCACGGAAACCAGCGTGAGCGGCAGGCTCAGGACCAGCATGCTCACAAAGGTGGCCGCAATGGTGACCACCGACTTGAACAGGTTAGGGACGCTGTTTCCCACCACCTGCCGGAGGGTATCCACATCGTTGGTATACACGGACATGATGTCTCCGTGGGAATGGCTGTCGAAGTACCGCAGCGGCAGCCTTTCCATGTGGGAGAACAAATCCTTCCGCAGGCTGAGCATGGTTCCCTGCCCCACGAAAATCATGATGAGGTTCTGCGCATAACCCGCCACAATTCCGGCCAGCAGCACCCCGGCCAGTTTCAGCAGCGCTACGGCCAGCGGTCCGTAATCGGGCGACACCTCCAGCGAGAGCGGGGCAATGTAGTCGTCTATGAGCGTGCGGGTGAACAGGGAAGAGGCCAGCGACGCCAGCGAAGAAACCACAATGCACACCAGCACAATGCCGATATTCACCTTATAGTGCCGGAAGATATACTTGAACAGACGCCACACGGTGGAGTCTTTCTTCAGGTCTTTCAGGCTGGCCCCCGCCCGGGGACCGCGATCGGCACCGGGGCCGCGCATATTGAATCCGGGTGGCATGGCTAACTGTTGGTTTTAAGGGTTTCGTCGAAATCCGCCTCTGCGCCGGAAGCCTGCATTTCGTTGATTTCCCGGTAGATGGCGTTGGTCTTGAGCAGGTTCTCGTGCGTGTCGAACCCGTCTACCCGGCCGTTCTGCATCACCAGAATACGGTCTGCCTCCTTGATGGACAGGATACGCTGCGAGATAATGATTTTTGTTGTACCCGGAATGCGGGTACGGAAGGTTTCCCGGATGGCGGCGTCCGTGGCCGTGTCCACGGCCGATGTGGAATCGTCCAGAATGAGCACCTTGGGGCGCTTCAGCAGGGCACGGGCGATGCAGAGGCGCTGGCGCTGGCCGCCGGACAAGTTGGTTCCGCCCTGCTCGATACGGGTGTTGTACCCTTCCGGAAAGCCCTGGATGAATTCGTCTGCCGCGGCCAGGGCGCAGGCCTCCTGACATTCCTCCAAGGTGGCCTCCGGGTTACCCCAGCGCAGGTTTTCCAGCACGGTTCCGCTGAACAGGGTGCTCTTCTGCAGCACCATGGCCACCTGGCTCCGAAGCACCTTCATATCGTAGAGCCGGACATCGGCCCCGCCCACTTCCACGCTGCCCTTGGAAACGTCGTACAGGCGGGGAATCAGATTCACCAGGGAGGACTTGCCGCTGCCGGTGCCGCCGATGAGGCCGATGGTTTCCCCGGGGCGGATGTCCAGATGGATATCTTCCAGCGCATAGTCTCCGCCTTCCTTATAGGTGAAGTACACATGGTTGAAGCGGATGCCGCCGTCCGGGACGCTCAGAAGCGGCTGTGCCGGATTCTCCATATCCGGGACCTCGTCAATCACCTCGGCCACGCGGGCGGCGCTGGCGGCGCTCTGGGTGAGCTGCACGAAAATCATGGAGAGCATCATCAGGGAGCCCAGCACCGTCATGATGTAGCTGAACAGGGACGTGAGCTGGCCGGTGGTGAGGGAGCCTTCCACAATGAACCGCGCCCCCCACCAGCTGAGGGCGATGATGCAGGCGTTCACGATGAGGCTCATGACCGGGCCGTTGAGCGCCATAAGGGTTTCGGCCTTGATATTGAGGGTGTACAGGCCGACGGCGGCTTTGTCGAACTTGGACATTTCGTGGTTCTCCCGGACGAAGGCCTTCACCACGCGGATGGCGGACACATTCTCCTGCACCACCCCGTTGAGGGCGTCTACCTTGGTGAGGATTTCCCTGTACAGCCGGGCGGCGCGCATGATGAGCCAGGTGAGAAACACGCTGAGCACCACCATGGCCACCAGGAAGATGAGGCTGAGGCTGGGATGAATCACAAAGCACATGGCCAGGGCCGATACCAGGTTCAGCGGCGCCCGGAAGGTGGTGCGAAGCAGCATCTGGAAGGCGTTCTGGATGCTGGAAACGTCTGTGGTCATGCGGGTTACCAACCCCGCTGTGGAAAACTTGTCTATATCCGAGAACGAGAACCGCTGGATGTTTTGGTACATGGCCAGGCGCAGGTTGGCGGCCAGGCCGGTGCTGCTGTACGCGGCAAACCGCCCTGCCAGAATACCGAACAGCAGGCTGAGCATGGCCAGGCCTATCATGATGCCGCCGTACTTGTACACATCCGGCAGAGACCCGGCCCCTATTCCCTTGTCTATGATGGAGGCGGTGGCATAAGGGATGAGCACGCCCATCACCACCTCCAAAGTGGTCCAAAGCGGCGTCAGGAGAGCCGCCGCTTTGTACTGTTTCACTTGTTTGAGAATGGTCTTGAACATGCTTCACGCAAGATAGTGTTTTTTCTGCTTTTATGCAAAAGGGTTTTGAAAAGTTCAGCCGTTGCCGTATCTTTGCAGACGTTAATTTTCTCTCTATGTTAGTCGTACTGGAACTCCTCGGGGCCATCGCCCTTCTGATATACGGCATGAAAGTGATGAGTGAAGCCCTGCAGAAGATGGCGGGGCCGCAGCTGCGTCACCTTCTGGGGGCCATGACCTCCAACAAATTCTCCGGCGTGGCCACCGGCGCGCTGGTCACGGTGGCCGTCCAGTCTTCGGCCGCAACCACGGTCATGACGGTGTCCTTCGTCAATGCCGCCCTCCTCACGCTCACCCAGGCCATTTCCGTCATCATGGGCGCCAATATCGGCACCACCATGTCGGCCTGGATCATGTCGGCCGGCTTCTCGTTCAACATCACCAACGTGGTGTGGCCGGCGTTCCTCATCGGCATCATCCTCATCCAGACGGGCAAACACCGGTACATCGGAGACTTCCTCTTCGGCATTTCGTTCCTGCTGTTCGCCCTGGGCATGCTCAAGCAGGCGGGCGTTCAGATGGATCTGGCCAACAACGCCGCCGTGGTCAACTTCTTCGCTTCGTTCGACTCGGGCAGTTACCTCACCATCCTGCTGTTCCTCCTCATCGGCTCGCTGCTTACGGCCCTGGCCCAGTCATCGGCCGCCCTCATGGCCATCACCATGGTCCTGTGCTCCACCGGGGCCATCACCATTTTCCAGGGTATCGCCCTGGTTATGGGTGAAAATATCGGCACCACCGTCACCGCCAACCTGGCAGCCCTTTCGGCCAACACCCAGGCCCGCCGGACGGCTTTCGCCCACATGCTGTTCAACCTGTTCGGCGTGTGCTGGGTGCTCATCGTGTTCTTCCCCTTCGTCCGGCTGGTCTGCAAGGTGGTGGGACTGGACCCTTCGGCGGATTCGCTGAACCCCACGCAGCTTTCCTTCGCCCTGGCCGCCTTCCATACCGGCTTCAACGTAATCAACACGGCCATCCTCATCTGGTTCATTCCTCAGATTGAAAAGATTGTGTGCGCCGTCATCAAGCCCAAGCTTACGGAAGAAGAGGAGGAGTCCCGCCTGCAGTTCATCCGCGGCGGTATCATGAAGACTCCGGAACTTTCCGTATTCCAGGCACAGAAGGAGATCAATGTGTTCGGAGAGCGCATGCAGAAAATGTTCGAGCTGGTGACGGAACTGGACGGAGTCAAGGAAGACGACGCCTTCCAGAAGGAATACGAGCACATCGCCAAGCTGGAGGGTATCAGCGACAACATGGAGAACGAGATAGGCCGATACCTGGGAGAAGTGGGAGACGCCCACCTGTCCGACGAAACCAAGGGCAAGATCCGCGGCATGCTCCGCCAGATCGGAGAACTGGAGAGTATCGGGGACAGTTGCTTCAACCTGGCCCGCATCATGCGTCGCAAGCGGGACAACAAGGTGCAGTTCACCAAGACCCAGCAGGCCGACATCCTGCAGATGTTCGGCCTGGTGAACAGCGCCCTTTCCCAAATGAACACGGCCCTCTCCGGCCGAAGGGAGGATTTTGACTTCTCCACCTCGAAGCAACTGGAGCTGGATATCAATGAACTGCGAAACAATCTCAAACAACGGAATATCCAGAACCTGGACAACCGCGAATACAGTTATGACAACGGCACCGTATTCATCGACATGGTAAATGAGTGTGAAAAGACGGCCGACTATGTCATCAATGTGGTAGAAGCCCGCCTGGGCATTCCTTCCCACAGCAACCAGAAATAACTTTTTAAGATAATCTCTTGCAGATTCCGAAAAAAGTCGTACATTTGCAGTCCCGTTTCGGGAGTCATTGAGATATGGTGTAATGGTAGCACTACAGATTCTGGCTCTGTCAGTGAGGGTTCGAGTCCTTCTATCTCAACTCTAATTGATTCCGGCAAAGCCGGGCGCCATCAGGCGCCGCATCGTAGCGTCAGCGAAATTTTCGAAGAAAATTGAAGCAGCGAAGATGCCGACCGCAGCGAAAGCGAAGGTCGCGTCCCCCTGAAAGGGGGTGGCCCGCAAGGGCCGGGGGTTGAAGCAAAAGCTACCCCGCCGTGAATCTTCACGGCGGGGTAGCTCAGCTGGTTAGAGCGTCGGATTCATAATCCGGAGGTCGTGGGATCGTGACCCACTCCCGCTACTTTTTTTGGGGGCTCCGCCCCCATAAGTACCCCCTGCGGCTCCCGGGCTTGTATGTTCCTTCGGAACACGCCCTCCGCCGGCGCTCTGCAGAGCGCTTTTTGGGCCGCTCGCATGCAGGCGAGGTCACTACGCTCCGAAGTCAAAAGGACGTCACAACATATCGTTTTGGTTCCAGCATACGCCACAAGCGGCTGGCCCGGCGAAACCTCACTATATGCTTCCGACACTTTTCACAGTGGCGGTTTTTTTGTGCTTGCCGATGGGGCACAAGGATCACCAACGATGTAATTACCTGGGATCGGCCGGGAAAAACCAACCATAACTAAAAACGGTGAATCATGTGCGATAATGCAGGTCTTTCCGTATCTTTGTGAAAACATCGACAAGCAGTATGCGCAAAGTACCTCATACCTATGTAATCATTGCCACCATCTTGGTTCTGTGTGCGGTCATTACCTGGTTCGTTCCGGGTGGGCAGTATGTGACAGGAGCAGACGGCACGCTCTCTTATGAGCAGGTGGATTCCGTACCCCAGACCTGGCAGGTGTTTTCCGCCATCTATCACGGATTCGTGAAACAGGCTGGCATCATTGTATTCATCCTGGTGGTGGGCGGTGCTTTCTGGCTGTTGAATGCGACCGGAGCCGTATCGGCCGGAATCAGCCGCTTCATCGTCAAGGTGGGGAAGCGGGACAAACTGGTGCTGGCGGCCATCACGGTGCTTTTTTCGCTGGCCGGGGCCGTGTTCGGCATGAGCGAGGAAACCATCCCCTTCGTGGGAATTGTGGTACCGCTGGTGGTGTCTATGGGGTACGACGCCTTCATGGGCATGCTTATCGTCTATGTGGCCTCCAACAGCGGCTTTTCCAGCGCCTTCCTAAACCCCTTTACAGTAGGCATCGCACAGGGCATGGCCGACCTGCCCCTTTTCTCCGGCATGGGGTACCGCCTGTTCTGCTGGGCTTTCCTCACGGTGCTTCTCACCGTTTTCGTACTGGTATATGCCCGAAGAAGCCGGAAGCAACCGGCCACCGAAGCCGCTGCAGTGACTCCGGCCGAATCCCTGACACGCCGGCAGTCCTGGATTCTGGTGGTGCTGCTGGTCACCGTTGTGGCTCTTGTCGCGGGCGTCACCTGCGGAGACTGGTATCTGCCGGAAATCACCGGCCTGTTCCTGGTGATGGGTATCGTCTGCGGCCTTATTGCAGGGTTCTCCGCCAGCAAGATTGCCGATGAACTCCTTGCCGGTGCCAAAGACATCCTTTCCGCCGCGCTCATCGTCGGCTTTGCCTCCGGTATCATCGTCATCCTGCAAGACGGGAAAGTGGTGGACAGCATCCTCCACTCCCTGCAGGAAGGCCTGGACGGAACCGGGCCGATGGCATCCTTGTCGGCCATGTACGGCATCCAGGCGCTCATCAATTTCATCATTCCCAGCGCCACGGCCAAAGCGGCCATCACCATCCCCATCATGGCGCCCTTTTCGGACATGGTGGGTGTCTCACGCCAGGCCATGGTGCTGGCATACCAGTTCGGTGACGGCTTCACCAACATGCTCACACCCACCTCCGGCGTTCTCATGGCCGCCCTCGCCATGGCCCGCATCCCCTACGCCCAATGGGTAAAATGGATTTGGAAACTGGTCCTGGCGCTGCTGGTAATCGGCCTTCTGCTACTGCTCCCCACGGCCCTATATCCCGGGTTATGGGGATAAATCTACGGGCAAGTTCCTGCAAGGTTTGGGGGAAATTCTTGCATGAACCTGCCCCAAAGGCAACTTCCTGCAAGAAAAACCCTTCACCTTTGCACAAACTTGTCCATCATCCGACGACCTGCGAAGGGCATCGGCCTTCAAGTGCCGATGGGGAAGACGTATTTTGCGGAACTGTGTGTTTATTAGGGTAGAAGTGATTAACTTTGCAGAGTATGATGAAAAGAATAGCCTTACTGACGATTGCCCTGACGGTCCTGGCAGGATGCACCATGCTGGAAAAAACCAGGAACAAAGAGTTTACGCATAGCGGGTGCGCCTCGAATGTAGAGTATGCTCCGGGGGTGCCCACAAAAGCGGATTCCGATGTGTCCCTGCTTACCCTCAAGTATGAAGACGGAGACCTGAGGGTTACCCGCACCAACGCCTCTATGAATTGTTCCATTAACAAGCACGGAATGGAATGCAACGTGTCTGTGAAGGGAGATGTCATCTATTATGAGGTAATTGAGTCGGACGGGCCTACCGCCAATTGCAACTGCCTGGTAAAAGAGATGTCTTCGGTGGTGACCGGCCTTCAAACAGGCAAGAAGTACAAGTTCCATTATTTCTGTTCCCACGGCTACAATCCCTTCGAATTTGAGTTCGAAAAAGGTTTGCGTCTGGTCGTAGACCTGACTCCGCATTACACCACCTACGATTAAGGGTCTTGGCCCTTTTCCAACCGTCATCATCTGGTTAGGGCGTACCGCAAAGTGCGCCCTAATCAGATTATTGCTATCTTTGTGGCAGAACAACGGATTGTACAGAATGAAACTACGGTTATTACTCATAGCTTTTGGATGGATGATGGCCTGCGTTCCGCTGGGCGCGCAGACCACCACTCGCGATTCCGTGCTGAACCAGGCCCGGTACCTGAAAAGCATCTACCGGACGGACGATGCCATTGAGATGCTCTCGGCCCTGGTGCAGCCCGGAGAGATGGACGAGGGCGTACTGGCCGAACTGGCCGACTGCCATTTCCAGAGCGGAGCTTACGAAGATGCCGCAGGTACCTATTTCCTGCTCTCTTCCCGCCAGCCGCAAAGCATCCTCTACAAGATCCGGCTGATGCAGGCCTACTATCGGCTTAAAGCTTTTCCCCAGAGCGTCCAGGCCGGGCGGGAGGTGCTGCAGCTGGATTCCATCCCTGCTGTCGTAAGCTATGTGGGAGATGCCTTCAATCAGATGGAACAGGCCGATTCGGCCCTGTTGTACTACCGGAAGCACTTGAGAATGAGGCCGATGAACGAATCGGTGCTATCCAAAGCCATGGGTATCCTCATTGCGAAGGAGGACTACGCCGGCGCGCTGGAGCTCAGCGAACCGTTCCTCTCCGAAGACCCGGACAACACCACCATCGCCCCGCTCAAAGGTCTGGCCCTGTACCGGAAAGGGGATTACGCAGCCGCCGTGAAAGTGTTCCAGCGGCAGGAGGATATCGGCAACGACACATACCCTATCCACTACTATCTGGGGCAGAGCTATTGGCAGACCCTGGTCATCTACCGGGCCGAAAGGGAACTGGAGGCCGCCTGGCAGATAGATTCCAGCGACGTGAACCTGGCCTATTCGTTAGCCGCTGTTAAAATTGAGGCCTACCGTTCTTTTGAGGATGAGGTTATTCCCTGGCTGGAAAAGGCCCTGGATATGCTGGAACCGGACCATGCCGTATTGTCCCGTATCCACCAGCAATACGGGCTGGGATATTATCGGCAACAGGATTCCTGGGACAAGGCCATTGAGCACTATAAGGAAGCCTATAAGTACAATCCCAAGTTTATATCGGCCCTTTCCACCATCGGCTATTGTTATCAGCAGAAGAAAGAGTACAAGCAAGCCATTGAATGGTACGAGAAATACATGAAACGGGCCAGCCCCGAAGCCAAGGGGTATGAATTTGTCAAATCCAACATGGAATACCTGAAGGCCGAATTATTCATGGAACCAGATTAACGGTTTGATTTTTGTTGCGACCTTGGTAGTGTATGAGAAGAGTATTATCCATCATCATTCTGCTGCTCGGCCTTTGCATAAGCGCCCGGGCACAGGTGTTTATCCTCAATGACAATATCTTTCAGGGGCGGATGAGCGATATCAGGGCCACCGTGCTGGATTCGCTTACCAACGAGCCGGTGGGGTTTGCCTCGGTGTACGTGATTCCGTCCAGGGACACCACCATCACCAATTTCACCCTGACGGATGCCAAGGGTGAAGCAAAACTGGAGGAAGTGCCTTTCGGCAGCTACGTTTTCCATGTGGAAATGATGGGATACAAGCCCTTCACCAAAGAGCGGTTCTTCCGCGAAGAAGAAGTGGATTTGGGCACCATCCGGCTGCAGCAGGACGAACTGTTCCTGCAGGCCGCCACCGTCACCGATGTGGGCAATCCCATCGTTATCAAGCAGGATACGGTGGAGTTCAATGCTTCCTCTTTCCGTGTGGGGGCCAATGCCATGCTGAAGGACTTGCTCCTGCGCATGCCGGGCATGGAAATAACGGAGGACGGGAAAGTCAAATTCAACGGAGAAGAAATAGATAAACTCACCGTGGGCGGCCGCACGTTCTTCTTCAACGACCAGTCTACGGCCCTGAACAACCTGCCGGCGTCGGTGGTGGACAAGATCCGCGTGATTGACCGGGAAAGCGAACAGACACGCGCCACCGGCATCCAGGACGGCAACCGGGAGAAGGTGCTGGATGTGGCGCTGAAGAAAGAATACGAAAAAGGATGGTTTGGCAATGTGGGCATTAAAGGCGGCACAACGCTGGGAGGGAAAGACGAAGACGATGTCCTCCGCGACAACCGGGGCCTCCTCTGGAACGGAAACGCGCTGGTATCGGCCTATACCGAGAAAGACCAGGTGACGGTGATTGCGAACGGGCAGAACATCAGTGATTCCAACGGAATTGTTTTCGTGGTCGTTGACGAGGAGGGGGAACGGACCCGGTCTTCCGACCAGGGCCTTTCCACGGCCGCCCAGTTTGCCGTAAACGCCAACACTTCCCGTATCAAGGATGTGGAAACCACCGCGAGTGTCAACTACAAGTATACGGACACGAATACCGGTTCCCGGGCCGAAAGGACAACGTTCCAGGACGACGGGAACCTTTCCTCCACAACGGAGAACAGCGGGAAATCCTATGCCCACGGAGTATCTGCCAATCTGGAATTCCAGAAGGAGAACGGCAACGTATGGTTCCACATCCGGCCGGAATTCCGTTTCAACAAGGTCGATTCCTATGGGAACAATTCCACCGAAACGCTCCGGGAAGGGAGTTTTGTGAACCGTTCGGAGAATGCTTCGCACAGCCTTTCGGACACCAAGAATGCTTATTTCAATGCCGATGTCACCTTCCGGGAACTGGGAGGCAAGAAACAACGGTCCCTGGTCTTTGACTTCGCATCCAGCTACAGCGGCAGTATCGGAGAGAGCACGGAATCTTCCCTCCTCACCACTTCCCTGAGCCGGGATTCCCGGACGATGACGTACAACTCCAACAATCTTACCTATGGATTAAACGGCAGCATCCGGTATTCGGAACCTTTCGGCGAAAAATGGACCCTGACCGCGCAAGCAGTATACAACTGGTCCCGCCGGAACAACGTCCGGGATGCCTTTGACGCGGCTGGAAGGAACAACTATTATTCCTCGGAAAGCCGTTCCAACTATCTGCAGCAGTACTATGCCTTAACAGCCCAGTACCGTTTCGCAGAAAACAGCTATTTTATTATTGGCGGACGTGTTTACGGAACACTCAATGAAACCTTCTCCAAGAGCTTCGGCATTGAGGCTGTCACGGGCAAAGGGGAATGGAGCTGGTATGTCGTACCCAACATCCAACTCCAGCACAGAAAAGGGGATGACCGTTTTAACGTTACCGCATCCGGTTCCAGCCAGCGCCCTGCCAATTCCAGGATGCTGCCGGTACTGGATATCAGCAACCCTTCCCGCCTGAGCCTGGGCAATGTGTATCT
>Ga0310690_10010663_pt1 | contig 11412 bp, 21 predicted proteins | sample AusTroGonzalo_MG_2_FD_207661 | JGI IMG/M metagenome (GOLD analysis project Ga0310690, IMG submission 207661) | Bovine rumen microbial communities from tropical cattle in Woodstock, Queensland, Australia - Gonzalo_04 (v2) (version 2) | ecosystem: Host-associated > Mammals > Digestive system >...
ACTGAACGACCGCCACGGCCGCGCGCCACTACGCACAACGTAAGCAAGCGGCAACCACGGCGCGCCAAGGCCAAGCGCGGAACGGTTAGCGGGTGAACGGTTGGCCGCACGTGGACGGCATAGGGCAACGGCGCGGTGCGTTTGCTATTGCCGGCTCCGCACGACTTACGTATAAATTTTTTTTTGGAATCATGCGCCCCGGCGTTCAATGGTTAGTTTATACGTAAGCGGGTAAATTTTCCATTGAACCGCCGGGGCCGGTCTGGCCGCAACGGGGCCAAGGTTGAAATATAACGGCGCTGTTTGAACGCCAACCGGCACGGCCAGACCGTCGAAGCAACCCGGCGCGCTACACGCGAGCGCGCCGCAACATAGACGCGGAACGGCGAGCGTTTACACGCTCTGGAGTTGGTAGCGGATACAAGCCCCCCAACCCCCCAGAACCAAAAATTATTGATCCTGAAAAATTGGTTGGCAAAATTTCGCTCTATCGTCGTATAGCTGGAATTTAGCCCCCCCGCCATAAATCACGCCGCCGTTTTTACGGCCATTTCGTCGGAGTTAGTCCGATCGCGCAATTATAGCGCGTCTAGCGGGGTTGGCGCGTCGCCCGCATGATTAAACGGGCCTTTCTATCGTTCCCGCTTTTTTGCGGGCCTAGTGCCGCTACCCTCATTAGGAGCCACGACGCCTAAACCACTAAACTAACCATTACGGGGCCGTTACCTCCCGCAAGTCGTTAATAATATACAAAAAAAAGGCTTTTTCAGCCTTTTAAATACGTTTTTGGTATTGTTTTTTGGTTATTTATTATCTATTTTTGAAAAAAGAAAAGAAACCGGGCCAAAGCTCGTTTTTTTTACAAAAGATAATAGGCTAACGGACACCAAATTATCTATATTTCATTTCGCCGCGACCACTAAACGGCAATCGTTAACCGCCCCGCTACCTTTTCAGGTTTGCGGGGTGTGTTTTTTTTAGGCGTCTTTGCAAAGTCTAATAGAACTAAATCTATATGGAATCTGGCTCAAACTTGTCGAGGTTGGCTTTGTTGTAAATTGATAATAATAGTCGTCATAATCGCCTTCTGTCGAACAAAGTAAACACGTAGAAGAGCCAACAACAAAGTAAGAGTTAGGCGGTTGAAAGTTTCCGTTTGCTACCAAACTAAATCCCGTGTCATTTGTCCCGCCCCCATAATTACATAATCTTTTCCCAACGCCGTTCAACGCTTCATCATAAGTTTCTTCTACATAACTTATTAAATTCAAAAAGTCGTCTTTTGTAGGAACGCGCCAACCATTAGACAAACTATTATTTATTACAACCGGGCTTTTATTGTTATAAAGTAAGTTATATTTGTTAAGTTCCGCCGTTGCTTGATCGTCATTAGGGTAAACCGCGTTTGGGTTGTCGTTATTTTTGTTATTCCCTACATTACCATTATAAAAATAATTCAGGTTTTCTTTAGTCCAATATAAGTTGCCTATTTTAACAACCTCAATCAATCCGCCGCCGTAATCCATGTAAATAGAATTTTCAGGCGTAACAACGTCAATAATAAAAGAATTGCCAATTATTTTTAATGTGTAATTACTTCCAGAATTTACGGTATTCCCGCCAACGTTTCCCAACGGAATATAAAGACCGTTCCTTAAGATATACACGTTAATAGTTGCGTTATATTCGTTTGTTAGTTCTATAACGGCGTTTAATTCTTCGCCTTCCTGAACTTCGAAATAATAGTTTAAATATGTCCTTGACGTGTTCGTGTACGTGCTAATACTGTTATTTTCTACTTTGATAACGTCGCCGTCAACAAGCGCGCCGCCGTCCTTGTAACCGCCGCCGCCGCCACCGCCTTGCTTGTAAATGCTGGGTTTGTTATAAATCATACGACATCACCCCCGTTGTCAAGCACTCCGGCCGTATCAATTTCCATTTCAAGGAACAAATTAAACGTCTGTCCTACGTAATCTTCTTGCAAGTTGTAATCGTCGAAAAATATTTTACTGTAAGTGTGATCGACGGACAAATAATAGTTGTCGTTTACTTTCGTGGGTTGAAAAATAACGCCCACGTCTTGCCACTCTCCGAAATGATCCAGACCGAACGAAAAGCCGCCGACGGAATCGCCCGCAACGTCGTTTGTAGCGCGTCCAATCAACAGAATAGAGCCCGCAATAGAACTATTTAAAGCGGGTTGTAAACCGGGCGCGCCAGACGTAAGCAAGCGCGCGCGCAATACGTTTAAACGGTTGTTACTAATCAACGAAACGACCTTGTTAATAGGTCGGTCTATATCGTCGCATGACAAAGTAATCATAAAGTCATCGGCGGCGGCGAGTTCGGCCGAACGGTCGTTATTTGTGAACGTGTAACCGTTTACAATCTGGCTTAAACCCGCGCGTAAAGTATATTTACCTTTTATTTTAGCCATTATTTACAACCTCGCTGTTTTGATTATTTGCCCCCGGTACAAAATCCATTTTCAAACCAAACCCCAAAGCCAACGCGCGGGCGTTTTCGTCGCCGTAACTTTCGCGGGCACGTTCAAAGAACTTTTGCGCCAAATCTGGGTTATTTAAAATCAACCCCTGAACCATCGGGTTTTGTCGCGCCTCTTGCCCAACGGCGCGGTAATCGTTGTTTTTCTTTTGGAGTAAAAGCGGCAAATAATCAAATGCCTTTTCAAGTAAAAAATTCATTTCGCCCCCCTCGGCGTTATCGGTTGAATTGTCTTTAAAGATTTCTTTAAGCGCGTTAAAGTCCGCGATCTGTTGCGCTATGCTTTGCGCGGGCTGTTGCGGCTTTTGTAGCGTAGATAAACACGCCGTAACTATCGCGTCGCTCGGCGTGGTTTTCTGTTGCGTTGCCGCGATAACCTCGAAAATGCCCTTTAAATCCACGGGCGGCGGCGGCGGCGGCGGTGCGAAAATATCTTTAATAATCTTTATCGCGCCGCCAATAGCGGCCACCTTATCAACTGTTAATGAACCAAGCAAGCCGCCAAGATCAAGGCCCGAAACGTGTGCAACCGCCGGAGCTTTGTCCGGGGCGGCCGTGCTTTCGTCAGGTTCTAAATATTTGTTGTATTCCGGGCCGACGTTGTAGTTTAATTGTTTTTCGCCCTTTAAACCGTCGCGAACGACTTTATATTTGATATGGTATTGACCGCCGCCAAAATTGCGGCCTAGCCAGTCCTCATCGACTACCTTGTTAATTTTGGCGATCGCTTCGAACGTCGGGCGGCCTAGCGAATCTTTTGGAGAGTTCACGCGGTAAACGCGCCCCGTAATCTGGGCCCCGGTATCGCCGCCGCAATCCTCGAAAATTTCATCGAGGTTCAAGGAATCCACGCGCGGCGTTTCGTCGCCGTCGGTAAATTCAGTTTCAATAATTTTTGGTTTTCGACCCATATTATACCTACCTTATTTTTTCAGGAAAAAGAACGCGCCAACGGCCCCCAATAAGCCAAGCGAAATAAAAATTTTTGTGTTGTCGTTCCTGACAACTAAACCGACGGGTTCGCCCTCGCTCCCCGCCGTGTTCACAACGTCGAACAAAAACGCGCTCTGGTCGCCCTTTACCGTGTCCCCGTCGCGTTCGGCCGCAACCAATACGCAACCCGTTGTGTCTTTGATCGTGTTGCCGCCGTGAAACATGATGTTAGAACGGCCGGGCACCTCGATATAGACTTTGTTTGCGTTGAATTTCGGGCTTTTCTTGCCGTAAAGGTTATAGTTACCGTTCGGGAACATATACGCCGCGTTTTCGAGGGAATAGCCAAAGAAAACGCCATCGACAAAGACGCGGCCGCGAACGGCCCCGTTTTCGTTTGGCTTTTCCCTGACTAGATCAACGCGCATAATTAGCCCTTCAAGTTCGTAGAGCCTACACGGTAGAAATTGAACGAAACACGAATCAAAAGTTCATTTGAAGTCATGCCCGTCAATTGGTCAACCTCGCCCGTTATTGCAAGTTTAAAATTTTCCTCTTGCTTTACAGACGCGCCCACAATACGCCATTGCGCGCTAAAATTATCGCCATGAGCGAACGCGGTAAACGGGAACGGTGCCATGTTAATAGGCGTATTGTTTGAACCGTGCAATACTTGCAATTTTAACGGCTTGCCGGGTTCCAACGCGGCGGTAAATTGATCGTCGGTGCAATTTGCCGTAATCATTACGCCCGCAATAATTCCCGTCTGGCCTTGTAACAGTTTACCAAATTCCACGGCCGGCGTTGTCTGTTCGTTGAAAATGTAAACGCCGCCAACGGAAACGGGGGCCGCAAACTCCGTGTAACAAGGAAACACGGTAAAATCTTCGCCCCGGTTGTTTGTAAACGGAAAAAGATTTTGTATTGTGTTCGCCATTTATTCCCCCGTTTCGTTATAGAGGTTAATTTCGAGCCCGGTCAACATAACATGACCGCGCAACGGTTCGGAGTTGTTGGGCAAAGTTTCTATGTTAATAGTAACGCGTTGAGCCAGAGAAAAATAAAGGTTCTTAAATTCTTCCCAACGTCCAAGCGGCAAACCCTCACGACCGAACGCCAAAGCCGCGTTTACTGCGCCCAAATCTTCGGGCACCGTACCGAACGGGCTTGACGGCGTAAAGTCCTGAAATTTAATGCCAACTTTGGGCAAATTGGCCGCGGGCGTGTCTTCGAAAAAGACGGCGGCACCCGTCAAAATAAAATACCAATTTGCCGTGGTCGTAACGCCGCGCGTGTGTAATTGTCCGTCTGTAATATCAAAATTAAAGACGTAATCGACAGAACGCACGCGTTTAGCGTCAAAAAGAATTTGGTCGCGTTGTTCTTCGGAATAGATCACGCGCCCGGGTTTAACGTCCACAATTTGCTTATAAAATTTTTCAGCAAAACTTCTAAGCATATAGCCCCCCGCGTTTACTTATTCATGGGGTACAACTTGCCATTAAAGCAAATTTCGATTAGCTCGTCTTCCATGGTGTAAACGTCGCCGTCGGTAGGATATGCGCCAGACGGTTTAATCAACGCTTCGGGCGCGCGGTTATCGTATTCGATAATCAATACGTCGCCTTTCGGATACAAGTGCATGAACGGCCTAGCCCCATAGCGCGGCATACCGTCGCCGAACGGTGTCGAGATCAACTGTGCGGGCACGTAATCGTTAGACTGTGCGGCGTTGTCCGCTTGCGACTTGAATTTGAGTTTAACCGCACAAATATTTTCCGTCGTGGTTACGCCGTGATAAGTACGGGTACGTTTCGAATTGGACGTACAACGGATATTATAGCTTTCTTGCAAAAATGGGCCTTCGTTTGTAATGGGAATTGCAAAGGCGTTTGCTTCGTCCGCTTTGGCGACAAAAGAACGCGTAAAGTCGAACGTCTTTTCAAAAGACTGCGTTTGTTTCAAGTCGGTCAGTTTCTTTGTAACTTCGGCCAAATTCATTCTAATGTATCCTTTTAAAATTCTTTGTTTAAAAAAAACGCGGGGGCATGAGGGGGCACGCCCCCGCGCGGTAGATATAACCCCTCTTGTGGGTTAAGACTTGACAACCTTCAAACCACTCATAATCACGACAAAGCCAAAGCTATTTGCCACGGTGTAGAGCGATGCCGGGACGGCGCGGGTAAACTTGACGGTGCCACCAATATTCAGGTTTGCCTGAATTGCGACGGGTTCGCGCAAGTTGATCCACGACTGAGAATTAATCGCGCCGTTCTGGGCGGCGCAAGTGTTCGTAGCGTCGGCGGCGACGTAATCAACGGGGGCCATGAGGTGCAAACCGCTAAATTCGCCAATCTTCGTTTCGTTAGACCCATAAGTAAGGGTAACAACGGCACTAGCCAAAAGGCTCTTCATATCTTCTGCAACGGCCGGATCAAGCACGGCACCGCTAGTAAGCGGAACAACGCGCAAACCCAGCTGCACGGCCTTGAATTCCATGGTCGATCCAATCTTCTGGGCTTCGGTGAGGTTGGTAAGCTGTTCGGCATTTGCCACGCTCGTATCGGTGCAACGGAACGTGAAAAGCGGGTTCACAAGTTTGTTTTCGATGTTAAAGCCGCCCCAAATGTCGGCGATATACATCTGGCCGCCCGAGCCAAAAGACGGGAGCGACGGGGCACCACTTGCAACGCCCACGGAATCGGTAATATTAGCCATTTTTAGACCTCTCTTTTTTTTGTTAATGTTTTAATTAAATCGTTTCTTCGCCGTCGAACGGTGCGGCCAACGGTTCGTAGCTTTCGCCCGCAAACGGTGCGGCAAACGGTGCGGCCATCTGTGCCGGGGCAATCTGGGGCACATAGCTATAACTTGCGTTATCATATCCGGCCATAGTCGGGGCAAAAGAACTAATAACGCCACGCACGCCAACGGCGGCCATGCCAAGGCCCGCGCCCATAAGCAACTTGTTACGCTTTTTCAGGGCGATATAAGTGAGAACACCACCAAGCGCGGCAACGCCGCCGTTGGTAGCCATAGGCGGCAAAGTCGCGGGGAGCTTCGAGAGAACGATAGCACCGCCAACAGAACCAACGCCGGCACCCGCCACGGCGAGTACAATATCCTTTTTGCTTACGGGCTGTGTTGCGGCGCGCTTGATACGGCGCGCGGCGCGCTTTGCCTTGATATAAACGCGCTTTGTTTTCGTCTTGACAATAGTGCGGGTTTTGGGGCCCTTACTCCTGATCTTTTTAGCCATTTTTAGACCTCTCTTTTAAAAGTTAAATTCTTTTAGTTCTGTTTTCCAAAAATTTCCAAACGTACAAACCGCCGCCAATAATAAGCCCCCATTTTAGCAAAGTCCAATTATCGGGCAAAATGCTTTTTAATGAAGGGTAACTTACCGCATACGTTACAGTTTCGGCGGCTTGCTTGACGGGTTGCACAACCGTGTCGTTTACCGTCTTTGCCATGGAATCAATCAAGGAAAAAGAACCGCCCTGAAAATATTTGGTCGCGTCCACGTCTTGTTTAGCAAAGTTATAGACCCAAACCAAAAATTTTTTAATTCCCGCAACGTCAACGGCCCCGCCAAAGGTTTCAAAAAGCGCGGCCGCAATCTTGTCAAGTGCGGCGGTTCTCTTGCTGTAATCGTCCGTAAACCAACCCGACGAATACAACTTTTTTAAAGTTTCAATACAGAACCACAATTTATCGCGTGTAAAATTGGCAAACCCGAAAAACACGCCCGTGTCATTTACCCGGTTGGGCAAATTAGACGGGCTATTATACCATTTACACATAGCGTTGTAAATGTTCTTTGCTTCGGAATCTGTCAAAGTCCACGGCAACATTAACGGCGGCCCTTTTTACGCAAAAGCAAGTAAAGCAAGATCGCGGCACCGCCGCCAATCAAAATAATTTTGCCGCGGTTGTCATACGCGACGGTTGCAACGTCGGCGGCACTCTTTGCCCCGGTAATTGCCCCGGTAATATCGCGGAATCTGGACACGGCCGCGTCAACGACGGGAACGTTTTCGCCCGCTTCGAGAACGGAGTGTGTAACCTTTTTAGTCTGTCGCCAAAGATCACTCAACGAATAGCCCAAAAGCGCGGCCCCGTAATCTTCATTAATTCCCCAGAGAGCGCGGCAAAGTGCGTCATCATTTTCGCCGTTAAGTCGGACGTTTACGCGCTTTGCGCTTTTGGCCTTGTCAATGGCTTTTTTAATTGCGCTTACGTTAAATTGTCTTGGTTGACTTGCGGCGGCCCTACGGATCGCGTTTGCGCTCATGGTGGTTACTGCCTTTTTTAAACCGTTCCACGCACCCGCGCCCATCAATTCAACGCCCAAACGGTCGTTTACGTCATAAAGATTATTTACGGCCCCCAAAAGTTGCGCTTCGTACATTTTATAACCTCTCTTATTTTTTCAAGATCGACAAAGCAAGCAAAACCCCGGCACCACCCAAAAGCCAAGGGGCGTATTTGCTTGTTAAAGTTTCTTGCGTCTGTTCCAACGCCGTTTGTGTAGCGGCTTGCGCTTGCGCGGCCGCGATCGCTTCGGCTTGCGCTTGTGCGGTCTGTTCGGCTTGCGCCTTTAATTTCTTTTCGGCCGTAACTCTTTTAGACTCCTGAACGCTTGCCCGGCTTGCGGCTTTTGCGGCGGCTTCGGCGGCGGCTCTCTTTTGTCTAATAATTTCTTCTTCGCTTTCGTAAACGTCAGCGGTTCCGGGCGACGTTACCCCGGTAGCTTCGCGGGCTTTTTCTGTAAGGGCCATGAGTTGCCCCGCGCCCGTGTATTTAAGCGGCGTTTCTGTGGCGGCCGTGTATAGTAATTGGCTTGTTTTGTCCGTTACCATCTGGGCCGCGTCTGTAATCGGGGCCGTTGCCTTTTCGTGTAATTCGCTTGTTTTTTCTACAAAGTAACCGCCCGGAGTATATTTTAGCGGCGTTTCCGTCCAAATCTTTTCGCCAATAGTCAACGGCGCGGTTGCAACAGTTTTAGCAACGTTGGCGGCACTCTTGACGGCCCCGCCAACCTTTTTTACTGCACCCGTTATAGAAAAACCCAAAAGTTCGGCGTCGATTTTAGACTTGACGGCGTTCCATGCCGGGGCACCCATGCAAAGCGCGCCCAAACGGTCATTAAAACCAAAAAGGCATTTTGAAATTTCGGACGGTTGCGGGTAGTCGTTTTTCAAGTTGTCAAGCCAGAACACAACCGGGCTATTGCTTGCGTTGCTTGTAATGATACAAGCGCATTTTTTAATTCGGTTCCAATTTTCAGGGCCAAAATAACGCACGCCCAAAAAGTCGTTTACGTCGAAAAGATCATCTAGTGTGATCGTTCCGTTTTCGCCCTCTAACGTCGCCAATAATGCCATAAAAAAAACCTACGTAAAAAAGTTTTACGTAAGTAATATAAATCAAATTTTCAATAAAAGCAACTTAAAAAAACGGCGTAAGCGGTATTAAACGCGTTATTTTCTCAAAATACGGGTAAAAACCAAAGAAATTTTTATTCTTGCTGTAAGTCGCGTCTATAAAAATGCCGCTTTCAAGTTGCATAAAAACATGATGTAACTTTTTATCGGGCTTTGTACTACTCGCCACAAATCGCTTACCGTCTCCGTGTCCATGCCACCAACACGCCAATAAAACGGCCTTGTCGTCGCAATCGCGCGCGACTTTAAAAAATGGGTTCAACGTCAGGCGCGCACGGCTCACAAATTCAACGTTTTGCGGGTCGGCAATATACGGCAAATCGCAAACATAGCGATAGAAACACAAAAAAGGAACGTCCAACCACGGGCCCAAGTCCGTCCAATAATTTTCGACTAGGCGGCGCATTTCGCCCGCCGTCTGGTAAACGTCGTTTAGATGCCCGGTCGTGAGGATCATTATTTTAAACTACCAAAAAACTTTTTAAGTTTTTCAATATATCCCTTTTCTTCCAAAAGATCCTTTATTAAATCTTCTTTTTCAGTTTTTTTCAATTTTTTATTTTTTTGTATATTTTCAATTGTTTTATTGTAGTCTTTTCTTGCAATATCCAAAGCAACGTTTAACCACCCAATTTCTTTTTTTTCGAGTTCAATTTTAACGCCCATTTTCTAACCTCTCTTTTAAATATCGTTCTTTTTCTTGCCGGTCGTATTCCAGAAACTGCGGGCACTTGTCGCGCTCAACGCATTCCATGTAAAAACACGTTCGCCAATCTGGACTAATGCACCCTTGATAATATACTTTTTTATTTGCCATTTGTACCCCCTATTTTAAAAGGTGTTCCGTTTTTCTTGTTGTCGTTCAATGCCTTTATGCAATCCGGGCAAAAAAGCCCACTATAAGAAACGGGCATTACGCGTCTGCAACATTCACAAAGCTTAATATTTTGGATCATTTTTTATCCTCTTTTTTTAGTTCGTATTCTATAATTTCACGGATAAAACGGGAATCACTACAAAGCCAGAAAATACCGCCGCGCCAAATCCTTTTAAGATCGTTAAAATCTTTTTCGTTAATAAGTAACTGTTTTCTTTTCATATTATGGCCCCACGTCTTCGGTTTTTTCAGGTACATACCCCCAACAATCCGGGAAACAAATTACACCGCGACAATAAAAACGGCCGTCAAAAAAAGAACCCGTTTTTAGTTCGCCACATTCCCAAAACAAAACTTTAGAGTTTTCAGTAGGACGTACAGAACACGGAAAAAATAAAATACGGACTTCGTTTAAACATTTACTCATTTTTAAAACCTCTACTTTCACAAAGTTTACAATATTTAGGCGGCTTGAAAAGTGAAACACCTTTTTCGTTAAAGTGCATTAATGCCGTGAAAAAATGGCCGCAATTTTCACAACATAAAATAAATTTTTCCTTTTTAAAATTCATTTTTTCAACCTCTCCAGAAATGCGTAAAAGTTCGATCGCGCTTTCGGGTTCCAATCGCGTACGGCCAATTTAACGATATCCAACGCGCCATTATATACGGCCTTCAAAACTTCCTTTTTTGTCTGTTCGTTCATCTTAAAACCCCATGACGATATAAACCAACAGACGCCCAAGCGCGCAACCAAGGCAACACGCTATAAACGCAATAAATAAAAAGTCGTATTTATTCATCATTTATTTCCTCATTACTAACCATTCTTGTACAACTTAATAAAACTAATTTTTCGTTCTTACATTCTGGACAAGCAACATCCAATTTACAAGGAACGTCCAAATAAATAGAACGCATTGTTTCGACGCCGACGCCGCAATTTTCACACCTATATTCACAAAAAAGAATTTCCATATTACCCCCACTATTTATGGTTGGTTAATAATCTGTTCGCTCAAATCGTAAAAAGCTTCTATTGTATCGTAAATAATTTTATTGTTCTGTTCTGGAGTAAAGCCGGCTTCGCTCATATTTCTCTCGTACTGTTCGAAGATCGAACGTCGAATAAAAGTACAAATCAAACGCGCGTCATTTTTGTTCAGCATGATTTTAAATTCTTTTTTCATATTAAACCTCTTTTATTCTGCGGCCATTGCGAAAAGATAAACTATTGATAGCTACGCCGACGGTATAAATAGCCATTGGATTTTTTTTGCTATATTCACGCGCCGCACGTTCTGCCGCCGAACAACTGTTAAAGTCGTTAATCTGTCCTAAATATTCATCTGGAATTTGACTTCCAAATTCGTCAGCCACAAAAAACATTGCGTGTGTCATTGTTAGACCTACCTTTTTTTTGGCGCGGGAACATTCCCGCCGCCACATACACAAATATACACAATTATACACACCGCGTCAAGACTTTTTCAGTATTTTCTTATTCCAAGTTGTAATATTCGGCCGCTACTCACTATTGAACGGCAAAGACAAACGCCGGCACCTGAACGGCCGCAACTGAACGACCGCCACGGCCGCGCGCCACTACGCACAACGTAAGCAAGCGGCAACCACGGCGCGCCAAGG
>Ga0310690_10010664_pt1 | contig 11412 bp, 11 predicted proteins | sample AusTroGonzalo_MG_2_FD_207661 | JGI IMG/M metagenome (GOLD analysis project Ga0310690, IMG submission 207661) | Bovine rumen microbial communities from tropical cattle in Woodstock, Queensland, Australia - Gonzalo_04 (v2) (version 2) | ecosystem: Host-associated > Mammals > Digestive system >...
GAACCGGACGGATCGGATGATCCTTTCGCAGAATCAGTGCCCCGGTTCCCTTCAGTCCATGGATCTTGTGTCCGGACAGCGCATATGACTGGATTCCGAGCCGGTTGAATTCCAGCTTCATTCTCAGATATCCCTGTACCCCGTCCACATGAATCGCGGCCCCGGGAGATTTCCGGTCCCGAAGCCGTACCACCTCCTGCAGCGGTTCGCACGCCCCGGTCTCGTTATTCACCTGCATCACCGAAATCAGGACCGTCTTCTCGTCCAGCTGCTTTTCCAGCGCCGCCAGATCGACCGTTCCGTCTTTTCCTGCCGGAATAGGTTCAACCTCAAACCCCATATGCCGGATTTCCTCCGCGCAGGCTGATACGGCCGGGTGCTCCACAGAGGAGATCAACACCTTTCCCGGCGTCCGTCTTGTCTTCAGATGCCCCAGCAGTGCGAGGTTGTCCGCCTCTGTTCCCCCGGAGGTAAAAATGATCCGCTGGCCGGCGGCGCCTGCAGCCTGCAGGCAGCTCTCCCTGGTCCCCTCGATTTTCTTCTGGATTTCCAGGGCCGGCTTATACAAAGCGGATGGATTGTACCATCCGCTTTCCATCAGTTGTGAGACAGCTGCCGCAACTGCCGCGGACGGCTTAGTCGTGGCGCTGTTGTCCAGATATACGTTCATTCCTTTACTCCCTGTAGGCGCCGTTGGGCAGGTACTGCCGGATATAAGCAACCATTTCCTCGCTGGGTTCCATGATGATCATCTTCTTCTCGGCTTCCTTCGTGAAGTAGAAATAGTACAGTTCCGCGTCCCGGTTCAGGAACCAGTTCATCTTCTTGATCCCGGGCATGTTGACATAGCGACGGAAAGACTCCGAATCCACTTTCCCGAACGCTTCCACATTCCTTACGTTCAGGCTGCCCAGGCTTTTCCGCTTTTTGTTGTTGTATACTTCCGCGAAATCCAGCGATCCGTTTGTGAATGTATACTCATATTCCGTCAGCAGCTTATCATGGAAAAACCAGATGTATACGGCAATGCCGGCGGATACCACGATCGTAATTACGCTCATCCAGTTAAAGTTCATCGTCAGCGTACCCAGCGTCAGGCTGGCAAAAACAGCCGCAATGATCATGATAACCCAGCTGAGGTAATAGATGATCCGGTTAACGGTATTGTTCCTTTTGGTGACAACCTCTTCCAGAAAGTGATCCATGAAAGGCATATGTTTGTCCTCCGTCCGTTATTGTTTCCGTGATACGGTTCCCCGGGCCAGTTCCGTGAAAAACGCGTGTTCCCATGGCATCCGGTCAATCGCCTTAACCGCCAGTTCCGCCTGTTCAGCCGCGTCCTTCTCCGTTCCTTCGATCCCTCGCAGGGTAACCCACGTCATCTTGTTCTGTTCGGCATCCGCTCCCGTTTTTTTGCCCAGCAGTGCCTCGTCGCCCGTCACATCAAGTAGATCATCCGTCATCTGAAAGGCGAGCCCCAGATGATATCCGTAATCCCTTCCGAGGCGGCAGGTTTGTTCATCTGCTCCGGCCAGGGCCAGCCCGGCTTCCATCGGTGCTTCCAGCAGATCCGCCGTCTTGTGGCTGTGGATATAAGTCAGCAGATCCTCCCGGGGTTTTTCACCCTCGTTGATCAGGTCTGCTGCCTGTCCGGCAATCATGCCCGTCGCTCCGGCATGCCGCAGAATGATCTCCGTCGCCCGGATCCCGCGGCTGTCGGCCATCTGCAGTGCGGCCCGTGCCATCAGCTCAGCTGCCGAGTTCAGCAGTCCGTCGCCGGCCAGCACAGCCATTCCTTCGCCAAAAACCTTGTGGTTTGTCGGTTTTCCGCGGCGCAGGTCATCATTGTCCATCGCCGGCAGATCGTCATGAATCAGGCTGTAGGTATGGATCATTTCTATCGCGCAGGCAAACGGCACCGCCGTTTTTGTATCACCGCCGGCCATATCGCAGGCTGCCAGCAGCATCACCGGACGCAGTCTTTTCCCGCCGGCTTCCAGGCTGTAGCGCATGGCATCCAAAAGTCTTTCAGGCATATTCCCCAGCGATTCAAGCATCGGCTGCAGCGCCTGTTCGGTCATTTGCCGGTATTCCTCATAGGTTTTCATTGTTTCCTCCGTCCGGCATTTCCTGTTCCCTTCCGTCCTTCAGCACGGTCAGTCTGCGATTCATGCTTTTCAGTTCCTCATCCAGCTGCGACAGCGTTTTCATGCCGCTCTCAAATTGCTTCACGGAATCTTCCAGCGAAAGCTTTCCTTCTTCAATCTGCGTAATGATTTCCTGCACGGACTGCAGTCTTTCCTCAAAACTCCCTTTTTCTTCCGTCATGTCTTTTCCTTTCCGGTCACCCCGACCCTGCCGTCCGCAAACTGCAGGGTCATCTCCGGGTGCCTCTTAGCTTCCGCGGCACTGGTCACCAATCTTTCTTCACCGGAATACACCAGCGCATATCCCCTGTTCAGCACAGCCATCGGGTTTACCGCCTTCAGCCTCTCCCTCAGGCGCTCCGTCTTATGTTCTGCATCCGTCAGGCGTTTTCGGGTGCTTTGTTCCAGGGCTATTGTCGTTGTTTTCAGTTCATTCTGTCTCATCTCTGTCATGCTGCGCATCACTGAGATCAGCCTTTCCCGCGTCAGCCCGGCACTGCCGTTCAGGCGGAGAACCCGTTTCTCCGGCGACAGCACCGTCAGCTGCCGGATCATGTCACGTACGCGCATTTCCGCTTTCCCGACCCATTCAGACTCTGCACGGATCAGTCCGCTTCTGATCAGCCGGACCCGTGTTTCCATCTCCCGCCGGTCCGGGAATACAATCTCCGCCGCGTTGCTTGGGGTAGAGGCGCGGACATCCGCCGCCAGGTCACACAGCGTGAAATCCACCTCATGCCCTACGCCCGATACAATCGGTTTCCCGCTGGCCGCGATCGCCCGAACCACTGCCTCGTCGTTGAAGCACCACAGGTCTTCCGCGGATCCGCCTCCCCGGGCTACGATGATCACATCGGCGTCCGTTTCGTTTGCCTTCCGGATCCCGGCAGCAATCTCGCTCCCCGCTGACGCGCCCTGTACTGTCACCGGAATCAGGACAATCGGGATGGAAGGGCTGCGCGCTCCGGATATGTTCAGGATGTCGTGCAGTGCCGCTCCGCTTTGAGAGGTGACAACGGCTACCTTCCTCGGTCTCAGCGGCAGCGCCTTTTTCCTTCCCGGATCGAACAGGCCTTCGGCAGCCAGTTTCCGTTTCAGTTCCTCCAGCCGGACAAACAGATCGCCTATCCCGGCCGGGCGGATTCCCGTCACATACAGCTGATATTTGCCCTGTGCCGCATATACTTCCACATATCCGTCCGCCAGCACGGAGTCCCCGTCCTTCGGTCGGATTTTCGCTTTCAGCGTGTTCTGCCGGAACATCACGCAGCTCACTGCCGCATCCGGATCCTTCAGGGAGAAATACCAGTGTCCGGAAGCAATGTGATGCTTGAATCCGCTGACCTCTCCCCGTACCGTGATGCTTCGCGTCCGCGGATCCCTTCGAATGGCTTCCGAGATCATCAGATTCAGTTCGGATACGCTGATGCCGGCGTCACCTGTCACGTTTCAGGGTCCTTTCCGCCGCTTCCACAGTATTGTTCAGCAGCATCGTAATCGTCATTTTCCCGACGCCGCCCGGCACCGGCGTAATCCAGGCAGCCTTTTCTTTCACATTTTCAAAGTCCACGTCACCGCAAACCTTGCCGTCCACCCGGTTGATGCCGACGTCGATCACGATCGCGCCGGGCTTAACCATATCTGCCGTCACAAATCCGGCCTTTCCCACGGCAGCCACCAGGATATCCGCGCGGCGGGTGTGTTCCGCCAGGTTCTTCGTCCGGCTGTGACAGATCGTCACCGTGCAGTTCTCCCGAAGCAGCAGCATCGCCATAGGTTTCCCCACAATATTGCTCCGGCCGATCACCACTGCTTCCTTTCCGTTAAGGTCAATACCGGTGCTCTTGATCATGTGCAGGGCGCCCCGCGGCGTACAGGCGATAACCCCTTCCGTTCCGCTCAACATGTGGCCCGCGTTGATCAGATGAAAACCGTCCACATCTTTTTCCGGCAGGATTTTCGCCAGTGCAGCCTGTTCGTCCAGCTGTTTCGGCAGCGGCAGTTGCACCAGAATTCCGTGAATTGCCGGATCCGTATTCAGCTTTTCAATCTCGTGTTCCAGCTCCTCCTGCGTGGTTTCTTCCGGCAGATGGATCGTTCTGGAATAGATGCCGGTTTCTTCGCAGCCTTTTCCCTTGTTCCGTACGTAAATCTCGCTGGCGGGATCATTCCCGACCAGGATTACCGCAAGGCCGGGTGTCACCCCCTGCTTCTTCAGTAAAGTCACCCGTTCAGCAATGATAGCCCGCATTTTTTCGGACATGACCTTCCCATCCAGGATTTGTGCTCCCATTTTGCTGTTCCCTGTCCCTTCCGTAACTGATTCTGAATAATACGATAACGAATCTCCGATTCTTACTTTCCCGTTCATAATTCTGAATTCTGAATTTTGAATTCTGAATTATAAATTTTCCCTGCTCCGATCAATGCGACTCCCACCGCGTTGTCTCCGCTCCGTTCCGGCTTTCCGAACACCATCTCCGGACACCCGGACATCTTCTTTCGCCGCTCCTCCAGCATCTGCCGCAACAGTGGAGACGATGCCACCCCGCCGGTCACCAGTGCTTTTGAGAATCCGGTTTCTCTCGCTCCGGCCTTCAGCATCCGGACAATCGTGCGTGCCAGCAGGTCGTAGATTTCTCTCGCGATGTCCTCCGCAGGCATTTCCGCTTTCCGGATCCATTGCTGGACCTTCGTTTCCGCTCCGCTCAGATGACAGACCAGGTCGCCGTTTTCCAGGCTGCATCCCAGCTGTCCCTCACTTTTTCCGCGAATGGCCAGCGCTTCCAGCGCTTCTCCTGCCGGAAACGGCAGTCCCAACGCCACACCGGCTCGGTCCACCAGCTGTCCCGCGTGCAGGTCCGCGCTTCCGCCCAGCCGATCAATGCTTTCTCCGGCAACCCCGAGCATGTCTGTCGTTCCGCCTGACAGATGCATTGCCAGCATTTCCTCCGCGTTTTCCAGGACAGTACCGTGGCGGGCCGCGGCCAGGTGTCCCCGCTGGTGTGTCGTTTCGAAGAATGGCACATTAAGCGCTGCCGCAAGCATGCAGCCGACTGTGTGTCCCACCTGGAAAACCGGCATATAGGAATCCTCTCCGTCCCGCGGTTTCGTGCTTGCCGCGACCCCGGCAATCCGGATTCCGTCAGCCTGCATCCGGATCAGCTCCTCGCTTTTTCTCAGCTGCCGGATATGCGCAAAAACGGCCTCACTCTGACGCAGACCCCGTTCCCCTTCGGAAACGGGCAGGAGCTCCCGCCAGTCCGCCAGGATCTCCCCGTCCAGGGTGACAGCCGCTGCAGAGGTTCTGTAGTTGCTTGTGTCAAAGCCGATCACTGCCGGCTTTCGTTTCAGGTCATTCACGTCCCGCCTCGTGCTCCCGGAGCACCGTGCCCAGGATTCCGTTCACAAAGCTCTTGTCTTCCGGATCGGAAAACCGTTCCGTCAGTTCCATCGCCTCCGCAATGGAAACGCTTCCCGGCACGTCTTCCGCGTACAGGATCTCCCAAACCGCAAGCCTCAGGATTGTCAGGTCGACCAGCGACATCCGGTCCAGTGACCAGCCTTTCGCTGTTTTTTCAATCATTTCGTCGATCTGATCCCGGTGCGCCAGAACTCCCTCCAGCGCTGCCGTGATATATTCCCGGTCTTCGGCGTCCGGTTCTTTCCGGCCGATCACAGTCACGCCGGGAAGTCCGTCCGCCCGCAGTTCGTCATAGACCATTTTCAGCGTGTCTTCTCCGCCCTGGCCGCCGGAGATTTTCTCAAAGATCATCTGCATTGCGGCAGCCCGCGCAGTCGTTCGAGACATATGTGTTACTCCTTGTTTACTTCTGCCTTATTGGCTTCTTCCGCAGCAGCATCCTGAATCTGCTCCTGTTCCCGGGCAAGTTCGGTCTTAAAATCGATGACCTTCGCTTCCTTATCGGGAATCAGCTTGTTGGCGGCGTTTTTCATGAATTCACTCTTGTTTTCAACCGTTCCCAGAAAATAGCCCAGGATAAACAGCACAGCCAGGATCAGTGTCTTCCAGATGCCGATCAGCATCACAAGTGCGCCCAGTGCGACCAGCGCCAGTCCGAGCATAATACCGTATCCGGGTGTTCCGCGTTTCAGATTCATCAGTCTTCAATGCCTCCTTCTTCGGTGTTCTTCAGTATTTCGATTGTTGCTTTCTTCTGTTTTGCTTTGCGGGAGGAAAAGAATCCTTTGCCTTTGGCTGTTTTCCCTTCCTCCGTCTTGTTCTCTTCGGCTTTTATCTCTTCATCCTTCGGCGCGTCTGTCCTGGGTTCTTCAACCTTGATTTCTTCGGTTTTTTCCGTTTTCTCTTTCGCGTCTTCAGCTTTTATGCTTTCGGTCTTCGGTTCTTCAGCTTTGATTTCTTCGGCTTTTTCCGTTTTTGCTTTCGCGTCTTCAGCTTTTATGCTTTCGGTCTTCGGTTCTTCAGCCTTGATTTCTTCGGTTTTTTCCGTTTTCGCTTTCGCGTCTTCGGCTTTCACAGCTTCTGCCTTTGTCTCCTCAGCCTTCGTAACCTCGGCCTGTGCTGCTTCGGGTTTTGCTTCTTCTGAAGGCTTCGTCTCTCCCAGGTCCTTCGGCGGCATCGGCATGATGCACGGTTCTTCCACCGTGGAGAAAAGCCGCTGATGCATCGGCCGGTCATCTTCCTCTTCCGGTGCCTTGTTCATCAGCATCGCAGCCGCTGCAGCTGCGGCGGAAAGCTCGTCTTCGGTCTGTACGCTCTCCGTAACCGGTGTCTCCGGTTTTGCGGCCTCTGTCTGTTCAGGCGCAGCACTGTCTCCCTGTAGGGCGGGGATCCCTTCCGCCTGTCCGGGTACTGCCTCACCGGTGCCCTTCATCAGTCCGATGGCGGCAGGAGCCTCAATCGCGAAAGGCGCGTCCGTTGCGTCCGGTCCGGAGGATTCGACCTCCACCCGGATCTCCTTGACCTCTATCCCGCTGCAGGCTGTCACATACTGTTTGATCTGCTGCTGAAGTGTGTCTACCGTCAGAGGAATACTGATTCCACCTGCGATGGTTCCCCGGATTCTGACCACCAGGCAGCCTTTTTCGTTCTCCAGCTCTACTTCCTGCGCACTCAGTTCCTTATGCTGTTCCAGGCACTTCGTTACCATGCTTTCCAAAGCATTCAAAGAGATGGCCAGCTCACCGGTCTCTGTCCGCTGCATGATGAATCTGTCGTTTTTGCCCTTGTGGCGGAACAGCAGCAGCATGCAGTATACACCGAGCGCGAATATCAGGATGCCCGCGATAATAATATAAGGCCTCACCCCGTCATCCGACAGCCACTGACCAACCCTGCCGACCACATCCTTCCCAAACAGAAGCTGTGCGGCAAGCGCTGCTCCTCCGGCCAGCATCAGCAAACCGGCTATTGCAACAAGTATCCTGTCCAGAATTCGGATCTTCATCCTCTTTCCTCCCATCTGTTATCGCCGAAGGTCCGGGGGAATCTATGCGCCCGGAAAAGGCCGGGCAGCATCCCCGGCTCCCGGAAAACCGCTTTGTTCCAAAGCCCCCTTATCTAGGGAAAAAGACAGGGGGCTTTTTCCCCTGTCATTTTTCCGGCTTGTCTTCAGGCTTATCTTCAGGCTTCTTCACGGCCTTCTTCGTCTTCGGGGCAGTCTCTGCCTTGGGTTTTTCAGTCTTCGGTTTCGCTTCCGGCTTCTCCTCGGCCGCCTTTACCGGCTCGGCTTTTGCGGCAGGTTCGGCTTTCTTCGCCGGTTCAGCATTCTTCACGGGTTCCGCCTTTTTTTCAGGCTCTTCTTTCTTTGCCGTTTCGGTCTTTTTCTTTGTTTCCGGCTTCTTCTCCGGCTCCGCTTCAACCTCTCCGGCTGCCAGCGCAGCATTCTGCACGCCTGCCTGCAGTGCTTTCTTATCCTGCTCGAAGCTGACGCTCTGCACATGCACATCAACCCTGACGACATGCAGGCCCGTCATGGATTCAATTGCCTTCCGGACGTTTTCCTGCGCATCTGCCGCAGCCCGTTGGATCGGAATACCGTACTCCACAATCACATACAGATCAACCGCAACCTCTTCCGTGCCGACCTCAACCTTGACCCCCTTGGTCACGTTGCGGTTCTTGCTCATCAGGCTGCCGCTCACAGAGCACATGCCCGCGATGCCTTCCACTTCATTGGCGGCCAGCCCTGCAATGATCGCCACCACATCGTTGTTGTAGTTGATTTTGGAGGACGGTGTCAGATCGTCCGTATTCACGGGAAGCGGATTGACCGGCTTCTTTTCTGTCTTAGCTGCCATTCGTCACAGCCTCCTTATCGCCAAAGTATCATTAGCTTGATAATTATACCAAAATATTCCGTATTTTACAACTGTTCTTCCTCGTCTTTCACCAACGCAATATGCAGCTCGTCCAGCTGTTTCTGTTCCACCGGTCCCGGCGCACCCATCATGACGTCCTGGGCGTTTTTGTTCATCGGGAAGGGAATCACCTCGCGGATAGAGTCCTCACCGGCCAGCAGCATGACCATCCGGTCCACTCCGGGTGCGATACCGGCATGCGGCGGTGCTCCGTAGCAGAATGCGTTGTACATTGCCGGGAACTTGGCTTTTACGTCCTCTTCGCCCAGCCGCACCATCTCAAACGCCTTGATCATGATCTCCGGGTCATGGTTTCTCACTGCCCCGGAAGACAGTTCCACGCCGTTGCAGACCAGGTCGTACTGATAGGCGGTAATCTCCAGCGGATCAACCTCTCCCGCCGCTGCCTTCTGCAGAACTTCCAGGCCGCCGTTCGGCATAGAGAATGGATTGTGGCAGAATTCCAGTTCGCCGCTTTCCTCGCCGATTTCATACATCGGGAAATCTACGATCCAGCAGAATTCATACTTCTCTGCGTCAAAATGATTGGGGCACAGTTCCGCCAGTTTCCGGATCAGCACGCCGGCCGTCTTCTGGGCCGCGTTCTTCTTTCCGGCGCTCAGGCCGACAAATGTGTTCGGTTTCAGGTCCAGCGCGGCGATTACCTTCTCCTTGCTTTCCTGCAGGAATTTCGAAATGCCGCCCACCAGCTCGCCGTTCTCGTCCAGCCGGAACCAGTAAGCCTTATTTCCGCTCACAACCTCCGTATCCGCGCAAAGTTTGTCAATCTGTTTGCGGGTCGCGTTGAATTCCGTTACCGGAACGGCTTTGATCACATTTCCTTCAAACGGTCCGAATCCGCATCCGCCCACCAGCTCCGTCACATCCTTCACCGTCAGGTCAATCCGCAGGTCCGGTTTGTCGCTGCCGTAGGTTTCCATCGCTTCCAGGTAAGGGATCCGCCGGAAAGGCGCCGCGGACGCCGTGTGATACCGGCCGTATTTCGCGAAAATCGGCGGCAGCACTTCCTCCAGCACCGCAAAAACGTCTTCCTGTGTCGCAAAAGCCATTTCCATATCCAGCTGGTAGAATTCCCCGGGGCTTCTGTCCCCCCGGGCATCTTCATCCCGGAAGCATGGAGCGATCTGGAAATAGCGGTCGAATCCGCTTGTCATCAGCAGTTGCTTAAACTGCTGCGGCGCCTGGGGCAGTGCATAAAACATCCCGGGATGTTTCCGGGCCGGTACCAGGTAATCCCGCGCCCCTTCGGGAGAAGAAGCGGTCAGGATCGGTGTCGTAATCTCCAGGAAACCCTGCTTCGTCATCGCCTGCCGAAGCGCAGCAACTACGTTGCACCGCAGAATGATGTTTTTCTGTACCTCCGGATTGCGCAGGTCCAGATACCGGTACTTCAAGCGAATGCTTTCGTCCGCCTCCCTGCTCCGGCTGATCTGGAACGGCAGCGCGTTGTACCGGCATTTGCCGAGTACTTCAACGCTTTCCGGCACCACTTCGATGTCGCCTGTCGCCATCTTCGGGTTTTTGTTGTCCCGCTCCCGCACCATGCCGCTCACGGATACAACGCTCTCCTTGTTCAGGTTCAGGAAAATCTGCAGGATCTTTTCGTCTTCAGCCACCAACTGTGTGGATCCGTAAAAGTCGCGCAGCACGATGAATGCCAGGTTGCCGCTGACCTCGCGCACATTTTCCATCCAGCCGCTCAGCCGGACCTTTTTCCCGGCATCCTCAATTCTCAGTTCGTTGCATGTATGGGTTCTGTATTGCATAAGTTTGTCCTCCCAATGATATTCCGGGCCATGTGAATGAATTTCCCGATTCCCGAATCCCGAATTATTGATTCATTTCTCTCACCGCGTCGCAGACTTCCGCCACGGCAATCGTTTTTTCTTCCCCGTCCGCCATCCGCTTCAGCTTCACTGTTCCGTTCGCCGCTTCCTCGTCGCCGATCACGGCGGTGATCGGTGCCCCGGTTTTGTTGGCGAATTTGAACTGTGCCTTCAGGCTCCGTCCGCAGTGATCCAGATCCGCCCGGATCCCGGCCTGGCGCAGCTGCTGCACCAGTGCGAAAGCCGCCGGTCTGTTCGCTCCCATATAAGTCACGAACACTTCGTACCACACGGGCTTCGGAATCTCGATCCCCTCGCTGTTCAGCAGCATCAGCACGCGCTCCAGGCCCATGCCGAACCCGACCGCGGGGATGCTCTGATCGCCGATCTGTTCCACCAGGTTGTCGTACCGTCCTCCGCCGCATACGGTCAGATTGCCGTCTTCGGTCTTTGTAACCAGTTCAAATACGGTCTTCGTATAATAATCCAGCCCCCGGACGATCCGCGGATTGACCCGGTAAGGAATCCCCGCCTGATCCAGGCAGGCTTTCAGCTGATCAAAGTGCTCCCGGCATTCATCGCACAGAAGGTCGAGCATGCTCGGCGCGTCTTTTGTCAGCTCCTGGCAGGTCTTTTCCTTGCAGTCCAGCACCCGCAGCGGATTCCGGTCAAACCGTTCCCTGCATGTGGCGCAAAGCTTGTCCATCCGGCCGGAAAGGAATTCCTTCAGCCGTTCGTGATAAACCGGCCTGCACTTCGGACAGCCGATGCTGTTAATCTCTACGCTCAGGTTCCCGACGCCCAGATCCTGCAGCAGATGATAGGCCAGCAGGATCAGTTCCGCGTCCACGGTTGCTTCTTTGGCGCCAAAGCATTCCAGACCGAACTGATGATGTTCCCGCAGCCGTCCGCTCTGGGGATTTTCATACCGGAAAATCGGCGCGTTCAGGTAGTACATCTTACAGGGCAGCGGCTCCGCGTACAGGTTATGCTCCAGGAAGCACCGTACTGCGCCTGCCGTTCCTTCCGGTTTCAGGGTAACGGAACGCTTTCCCTTATCTTCGAAAGTGTACATC
>Ga0310690_10010665_pt1 | contig 11412 bp, 8 predicted proteins | sample AusTroGonzalo_MG_2_FD_207661 | JGI IMG/M metagenome (GOLD analysis project Ga0310690, IMG submission 207661) | Bovine rumen microbial communities from tropical cattle in Woodstock, Queensland, Australia - Gonzalo_04 (v2) (version 2) | ecosystem: Host-associated > Mammals > Digestive system >...
CGAACTGGCGACCTCATCCTTACCAAGGATGCGCTCTACCGACTGAGCTATATCAGCACGTTGTCTTTCGACAACGAACGTATATTATCATATCGGTTATGAAAAAGCAAGCACTTTTTTACAGCGCGTCACTGTCCCGGAACTGCAGGTCGTAAAGCTTGCGGTACACGCCGTCCTGACGGATCAGCTCGTCGTGGCTCCCCTGTTCGATGATCCGTCCGTCATCCACGACAGCGATCTCATCCGCGTTCTTGATCGTGCTCAGCCGGTGTGCCACCACCAGGGTGGTTCTTCCGACACACAGCTCATCCAGGGCGTTCTGGATCAGGATCTCCGTGGTATTGTCCAGCGCGCTGGTGGCCTCGTCCAGGATCAGGATCGGCGGGTTCTTCAGGAAGACCCGGGCGATGCTCAGGCGCTGCTTCTGTCCCCCGCTGAGCCGGACGCCGCGCTCACCGATATTCGTATCGTATCCGGAGGGCAGCGTCATGATATAGTCATGGATATTGGCACGCTTCGCGGCCTCAATGATTTCCTCCTCCGTGGCGTCCGGTTTGCCGTAGCGGATGTTCTCCCGCATCGTATCGTTGAACAGGTAGATATCCTGCTGCACAATGCCGATATTCTGCCGCAGGCTCTCCAGCGTCAGGGTATGGATCTCCCGGCCGTCCAGCAGGATCTCCCCGCTGACCACATCGTAAAAATGCGGAATCAGGTGGCAGATGGTTGTCTTGCCGCCGCCGGAAGGCCCGACCAGCGCGAATTTCTTTCCCTGACCGATATCCAGGTTCACATGGCGCAGCACCCGCTTGTCATCGTCATAGGCATAGCTGACATCCCGAAATTCGATATGCCCTTCCAACTGCCCGGCAGGTTCGGCACATTCCGCGTCCCGTTCCGGTTCCGCATCCATGATTTCGCAGAAGCGTTCGAAACCGGTCACGCCGTTCTCAAAGCTTTCCATGAAATTGATCAGGGTCATCACCGGGCCGATGAACATGTTGATGGAAACAATGAAGGCAGAATAATCGCCGAACTGGATCTGGCCGTTATAGAGGAAAAGGCCGCCGGCGATCAGGACAACCACGTTGAACACATCCGTCACGAAGGTGTTGCCGCTGTGGAAACGTCCCATGGCGCTGTAGGAATCCTTGCGGGCCATTTTGAACTTCCGGTTCCCCTCCTCGAACTTCTCCTTCTCCTTGTTCGCGTTGGTGAAAGCCTTGGTAACCCGGATCCCGCTGATGCTGTTCTCCAGGCTGGCATTGATCTCGGCCATGGCGGTGCGGGTATCCCGGAAAGCCTTACGCATTTTCTGGCGCAGGGACCAGGAAATGATGACCAGGAACGGTACGCACGCGAAGATGATCAGCGTCAGCCAGACGTTGATGGACATCAGGTAGGTAAAGGAGATCACGATGCTCAGGACGGAGATGATAATATTCTCTGGGCCGTGGTGCGCAAGTTCGCTGACGTCGAAAAGGTCGTTCGTCATACGGCTCATGATTTTTCCGGTTTCGTGATGGTCATAGAAGCTGTAGGGCAGTTTTTCCAGGTGGTCAAACATATCGCTGCGCATCTGCGCCTGCATATGGACGCCCATCATATGGCCCTTGTACTGGATGAAATAATTCAGCAGCATCTTGGCAAAATAGAGGGCCAGCAGCGTCACGCCGAGAATCACGATCATCCGGTAGTTCCGCTCCGGGATCAGGGTGTTCAGCATGGTCCTCGTGATGATCGGATACACAACGCCGATCAGCGCGACCAGTACGGACGCGCCCATATCCATGAAGAAGAGCTTCTTATGCGGTTTGTAATAATGGATAAAGCGGCGGACCAGGCCGGCTGTTTCCTTACCGCTGCGTTTCTTTCCCTCTTCGCGGGAATTGCTGCCACTCCTCTGCGACATCTTCCTGCCCTCTCTTTTTTTCTTTCCGCTTCAGCATATCACGCTTTCCGGCGGAAGACAACCACTGTAAATCTTTTCAAAAAGCTGCCCGCGGTATATAATGGATTGTATGCTTTATCCATGGAATTTGATCGGAGGATCCGAATGGAAAACGAGCTGAAGCTGCCGGATCAGTGGCCGGAGGATTTTACCTATACGGATGAAGGCGGGCTGACTCCGGAACAGGCGGAAGAGCGCATGCGTGCCGGCCGCGGCAACACCATCGATGACGACCAGGGGAAATCCCTGAAAAAGATTCTGTTTGACAATGTTTTCACTTTCTTCAACTTCCTGAACTTCGGCCTGGCGTTCTGCCTGCTGCTGGTGGGAAGCTACCGGAATATGCTGTTCATTACGATCATCGTCGTGAATATCCTGATTGGTACGATCCAGGAATACCGCGCGCAGAAAACGATCCGGGAGCTGCAGCTGCTCAACGCGCCGGATGTGCATGTGCTGCGCGGCGGGAAGGAAGTTGTGCTCAAGCCGGAGGAAACGGTACAGGGCGACCTGGCGGTCTTCCGCGCCGGGAACCAGATCGTAGCCGACGCCGTCATTGTCTCCGGGGAGGGTGCCGCCATGGAAGCCCTGCTGACCGGTGAAAGCGATCCCGTGCCGAAGCAGGTCAACAGCTGGCTGTACTCCGGTTCCTATGTGGTAGAAGGAAAAATGACGGCGCAGCTGGTCTATGTCGCCAATGAAAGCTATATCGGCCGCCTGAACAGGGAGGCGAAGAAAACCGCGCGCCCCGGCTCCCGGCTGATGGAGGAACTGAACCGGCTGATCAAATTCGATACGATGCTCCTGGTACCCCTCGGCCTCATGCTGTTCCTGAAAGAGCTTATCCTCAACCAATGGTTCTCGGCGAATCCCCTTCCCTTCACGGAGCTGGCGAAGACCGCCGTGCCGAATTCCGTCGCCGCGATGATCGGCATGATTCCGGAAGGGCTGATCCTGCTGACCAGTATCGCAATGGCCGTCGGCGTCATCAAGCTTGGCAGCCGGCATACGCTTGTGCAGGAGCTGGCCGGAATCGAGACCCTTGCCCGGGCCGATATCCTTTGTCTGGACAAGACCGGCACCATCACCAGTGGCGAAATGGAACTGTCCCTGATCGAAGGGGTGGACCGTACGGAGGACGGCATGCGCCAGGCGCTCAGCCGCTTTCTCGGCGTGTTTGACGACCGCACCCCGACCCTCGACGCCCTCCGTGCCGCGGTAACCCCCGGAACAGAAAAACCCAAGGCGGTCCTTCCCTTCTCCTCGGAGCGCAAGAAATCCGCCGCCACCTTTGCCGACGGCACCGCCCTGATCTTCGGCGCCCCGGAGTATGTGCTCGGCGACGCCTGCCCGGCGGCCCTCCGCGCCCGGATTGAGGCCCTTGCCGCGGAAGGCAGGCGCATCCTCGTGCTGGCCGGCGCCCGCGGCATCGTCTCCGCGGACAACCTGCCTCCCGTAACGGAGATCATCGGCCTTGTCGCCCTGACGGACCGGATCCGTCCCGGCGCGCAGCAGACCCTGCAGTACTTCCGCGAAGAAGGCGTTGAATGCAAGGTCATCTCCGGTGACAATCCGCATACGGTCTCCGTGATCGCGCGGGAGGCCGGGCTGGAAGGCTGGGACAAGGCTGTGGACGCCCGTACGCTGGATACGCCGGAAGCCATTGCAGACGCCTGTGAGCGCTATACCGTCTTCGGCCGCGTATCACCGGTGCAGAAGAAGGAGCTGGTTGCCGCCCTGAAGGCGAAGGGCCACAACGTGGCCATGACCGGCGACGGCGTGAACGATATTCCCGCCCTGAAGACGGCGGACTGCTCCATCGCCATGGCCGGCGGTGCGGACGCGGCCCGCCATGCCGCGCAGCTGACGCTGCTGGATTCTGATTTCAGCGTCATGCCGGAGATCGTGCTGGAGGGCCGGCGGGTCATCAACAACATCACCCGGGCCGCCAGCCTGTTCCTGACGAAGACGCTGTTCAGCTTCTTCCTCAGCATCCTGACGCTGCTGCTGCCCGCCTCCTATCCCTTCCATCCGATCCACCTGACCCTTATTTCCAGCCTCACGGTGGGCATTCCCGGCTTCTTCCTGGCGCTGGAGCCCTGCCATGAGCGGATCCGCGGCAGCTTCCTGCGGACGGTGCTGATGCGGGCCCTGCCCGGCGGCATCGCGGTGACGCTGTGCGCCGCCCTCGCCATGATCATGGTGCAGTTCGGCTGGACGAAGGAGATGTGTAGCACCGTCGCGACCATGGCCGCCTGGTTTGTCGGCTTCCTGGTGCTGCTGCGCACCTGCATGCCGCTGAACCGGAACCGGACAATCCTGCTGGCTGCCATGGCTGTCGCCTTTGTGCTTGCGGTGCTGGTGGTCGGAAAGCTCTTCGAGCTTGTGCCGCTGGACGGCAAGGCTTTCGTAGCCGTACTGATTCTCTGCGCCCTCGGCGCGGCGATCGTGCTGGGCACTGCGGCCCTGATTAAAAAGAAGCACTGGGACGAGGTTCCCCTCCCGGTCAGGAAGAAAACCGGCGCCTGATTCGTTTGACAGTCAGAAGGGATTTTTTCTATAATGAATCCATCCCTTCCCGCATGAATACAGCCCCGCGGGGCTGAATAAGGAGTAGTTCCCGATATGAAGCATTTCAAAGGAAACCGCCTGCCTGTACGCCTGCTCGCCGCGCTGCTCGCGCTCCTGCTGTTTCCCGCCGCGGTGCTGGCGGACAGTGTGGAAGTCGAGGAGGTTCCGGACCTGCCGGACTATGCCCTGCCCATGGACTTTACCCCCGGTCCCGCGCCGAAAAAAGCCGGTTTTTCCCAGTCAAAGGACGCGAACGGCAATATCGTCTACACTTATGAGGACAGCACGATCCGCGCCACCGTCTACACGGATATTTACAAAGGTCCGGACGGCAACTGGGGCTACACCGACATCTGGGTGGCGGATATTCAGATCTCCGATCCCTCCCAGCTGCGCACCGCTTCCTTTGACGACAGCTTTGACTTTGTCAGCACCAAGCGCGCCGGTAAAATCGTCAATCTGGCGAAACGCCTGAACGCAGTAGTCGCCGTAAACGGGGATTCCTGGGGTGCAAACGGTCGGAGTGAAAAGAACGGTTTCGGCGTCGTCTTCCGCCAGGGAAATCTGATCAAAAGCAACCTGGACGAAAAGGAAAAGTACAAAATGGATCTCCTGATTGTGGACGCCTGGGGGGATTTCCACGGGATCCATGCCGCGAAGCCCGGGGACCTGGATGATCCCTACACCTTTGAAGGCAAAAAGGTGATGGATATCTTCTCCTTCGGCCCGATCCTCGTGGAAAACGGCGAAGCGATCTATGACTACCAGGGAACAGACCGGGAGCCTTCCCTCGGCGGAAGCTGGATGGATATGCGCGCGCTGAAGGATGCGCAGCGCATCGCCATTTGCCAGGTCGGCCCGCTGCATTACCTGATCGCGGCCAGCGCAGGCGCCATCGGCGGCAACCGGGGCCTGAACCTGCCGGAGTTCGCGGATTACCTGGTTTCCAGGAACGTGCAGTTTGCCTACAACCTGGACGGCGGTGTCTCCTCCGTCCTCTACTTCCCCGGCGCCGGCAGCAACGGCAAGGTGAACCTGAAGAGCCGCGCCCAGGGCCGGGACCTGTGGGACCTGATCTATTTCGCTACAGCTGAAAAATAAAAACTGCTGAAGATACAGGAACGGCCTGTCCTCATCGGGACAGGCCGTTCATTTATGGTTCATCAGAATTTTGCGCCGCATTCCTCCGTCAGCTTCACAGGATCCAGGAAGCTGAAATTCCGGTGCAGCAGCGCCTCGCGGCGGTAGGTTACATCCAGGACGTCGTTTCCGTCCTGCACGGCCTTCACGCCCACCTCGCTCACCGGCAGGCAGGCCAGCAGGTCCCGGGCGATCCGGACGCCCATGGCACTCAGGTATTTCTTCCCGTCCGCTTCCAGATATTCCTTATTGCAGCTGAACTGGGCCTCCACCCGGTCTCCGCCGGGGGCCCGCATGCTGATGCTGTCCGCAAAGGCGGTCAGTTCACCCAGCGGATTCGCCTTCTTCAGCACTTCCGCGTAGGCCCGGGTATCGCCGGCAAGCACCGCCTCCGCCTGGCTGTGGTAGAACGCCCAGAGGCGCAGGTTCGTCAGTCCGTCGGTGGGATACTCATGGGCCAGCGCGTCGGTCCAGTCGATCGTCTCATCCGCCGTCATCCACAGGTTGTCGATGCCGATCTCCGGGTTTTTCACGACAACGCGGGCCGGCTTTTCCGCCTTCGGCTTCGGCTGCGCCGCCACGTCCTGCGGTGATTCACGCCACAGGTCCGAGGCGATCGCCCGCATCTTTTTCAGCAGCTCTTCGGTTTCGGAAGGACGGCCGGTATTGTTGCTGCTATTGTTGTTATTGTTCTCGCTCATGCCTCCTTCCCTCCTTCCTCGATGCGGCAGCGGATGCTCGGCGGATTGGCCGCCGTTTCAAATCCTTCGATGACGATCTTCGCGTTTTCCGTGATCTCGTGGTCAAACAGCCACCGACTCAGCGGGTTGATGACCAGGCTCTCCACCTGGTTGCCGATGCCCCGGCCGCCGTTGGACAGGTCGAAGGTCGCCGCTTCCTCCAGGCTCTTGTAGGCAAAGTCCTCGATGGAAATTTCAATATTCTTTTGCTCACGCAGCTTGGCGATAATCTTGTTGACCTGGCTCTTCAGGATCAGGTCCGCCGCTTCCTTGCGGATATAGTCGAAGACGACAATATTCTCGCCGATCCGGTTCAGGATCTCCGGCCGGCCCAGTTCCAGTTTGAAGTAGTCCTCGATCGCCGAGCGGACCCGGGTCTGCACTTCGCCGTACTCCATATCCATGGTCACATTCGGCTGGCGGTTTCCGAAGGCGTCCTTCACATAGATACCCAGGTTGCTGGTGAAAATGATGATCGTCTCGGAGAAATACACCGTATTCCCCTGCCCGTCCGTCATCCGGCCGTCCTCCAGGATCTGCAGGAACTTGTCCAGGATCGTGGAATGGGCTTTCTCGATTTCGTCAAACAGCAGGATACAGAAGGGATTCTTCTTCACCGCGTTCGTCAGCTGGCCGCCTGCCTCGTATCCCACATATCCGGGAGGCGCGCCCATCAGCTTCTGGTCCGAGTGGCTCTGGCCGTATTCGCTCATGTCGAACCGGATGCAGGTACTTTCGTCGCCGAAGAGCTTCTCGGCCAGCGCTTTGGCCGTCTCGGTCTTGCCGGTGCCTGTCGGGCCCGCAAAGAACAGTACGCCCTTCGGTTTGCCGGTGGAGGAGGAGTTCAGGCCGTTCATGCCGGTGACCGCGCGCTTGACCACGTCCAGCGTGCGCTCCAGCGCCGTATCCTGGCCCTTGATCCGCTTCTCGAAGTCCGCCTTCGCGGTCTTCAGGCTCTTGACGCTCAGCGTGCTCCAGGGGTTTTCCTTGATGCCGTATTTGTACAGGTCCACAACCTTGCACAGGTCGCGGATCGGTATTTCCTCCCGCTTGCAGAGCATGCGCATTTCGTCCAGTTCGGTAAAGGTCATGCCTTCCGTCAGGCCGACGAATTTCTCCTTGATCCGCTCCAGTTCATCCTCATGCTCCGTGTAGTAGGGCATATCGCGGCGGTATACGTTGCCGGAGAAGAAGGAGGCGAAGTTCGTCCCGGTCATCATGCGCTTGCGCTCTTCCCGGTCCGGGGCTTCCAGCTGCAGGATCTTGCACACCGGATTGTTCAGGTAGAACCATGCCGGCAGGTCGTTCAGCTTGTTCACCAGCAGGATCAGCAGGTTCTGCTTTTTTCCGTGGGCCGTCCGTACCCAGGAGGCGCTCAGGGCGCTCTGCATCAGGATATTGAAGCTGTTCACATCCTGCTGGTCCATGCGTTCGGGCGTGGTGATATAGTGGCTCGCCATCTCCATCACGGTGACGGTGGCCGCCTTCTGCTGGCTCATGGCGCGGCGGATCACGTTTGGTGCTGTCTCCGCGCCATTCCCCTTGAATTCCGCCGGAATCGCGCCGTTCTTGATCTCCGATCCGGTCAGCGCCGCATAGCGCTCCAGCATGGACGGATCAAACGGGCTCACAAAGCCCAGCAGGTTGCTGTAGAAAATCACTTGGTCGTATCCCTCGTCCTGGAAATACGCCTGCAGGTACCGGCTCAGCGAGATAATCTCATCCTGCCGCACGGAACCGTCCACCGGAAAACGGTACTGGTCCGTGATGTTCCCTTCCAGGATCAGCAGCGGCTTGATCGCGCTGAACAGTTCCAGTTCCCGGTGCCATTTCGGAATCAATGCTTCCATGTCTCCGTTCCTCCATTTCCCCCGCGGGGTTATCTGCTTTCCCGGCCTGGCTGCGGCGCCGGCGGTTCCGGTCCGCCCTCCGATGGATTGCCCGCGGTTGTCCCGTCGCCCAGGTAATCCAGCTGCACAAAGGCGTAGCCGTATTCATCCGTCCGGATTTCCGGCAGCCGGAAGTCCGTATCCGCCTGCACCGCCGCAAGGACGGCCTCAGCCTCTTTCGCCGTCATGCGGCGCGGCTGGTAATTGTTCTTTGGATCCGTTCCGCTGGACCAGGCCGGATACAGGATCAACTGCCGGCCTGTGCAGACCCCGCTCTCCGTGAAGTATAGCCGGGCCTGCACCGCCATGGTCAGGCGGGTATCCGAATTCTTTCCCTTCTGCACGGTGGAATCGCCGCCGTAGACGAAATTCCCCAGGGAATAGAAAATGCCCCGGTTCTCCAGGATCCGGATTCCCTGCAGCACGTGGGCCTGGTGCATGATCACCAGCTCCGCCCCGGCCTTCTGTACGGCATATTCTCCGAATTCCTCCTGCCGCTGCTGATGGGTGGGCAGGAATTCCCTTCCCTCATGGATCAGGAATACGGCAGCGTTGATTTCGCCGCTGTCCCGCAGGTCCTGCAGCGCGGAGCGGATCTTCTCCCTGCTCCGGTGATAGGCGCCGTAGTCGATGGAAACCAGGGCGATGCGGATTCCGTCCTTTTCAAAAATCCAGAGATCCTGCTCCATGGCCCAGCCGATTCCGGCTTCCTCCAGCACACGCTTCGTATTCTCCAGCCCGTGCCTGGAATAGTCCATGGTGTGGTTGTTGCACAGGGAAACGGCTTCCACCGATCCCGCCTGCAGGATCTTTACGTATTCTTCCGCCCCGCGGTACCGGATCGACCGGGATTTTGCCGCGCCGCTGTTTGTGTCCGCCAGCACGCCCTGCAGGTTGACCACCGTGCAGTCGTCCGCGGCAAACAGATCCCGGAATCCGGCAAAAAAATAATCGTATCCGTTTTTCTTCACCGCGCTGTCAAAAGAGTCCGGCCGCCCGTGGGCATTCTCCTCGCATCCGATCACACAGTCCCCGGCAAAGGTCAGCGTAATCACCTTTTCCGCCGCTGCCTGCGCACAGCAGGCCAGCGCCAGCAGCAGGGCCAGCGCCGCGGCTGCGGCTTTTCCGGGGATTCTCAGCTTTGCGGTCATGGCTTATTCCTCTCCCATTCCCTCAAAACGCCTGCACCAGGTGTATTTGCTGATGGCGCTCGGCTGCGCCCCCTGGCAGTATTCGCTCAGGATGTCCCGGATATAAGTCGGCAGCGCGTGATTGTATTTCACTTCCAGGATAATCACATTGTCGTCGAAAGGCGGAATCGTCGGTACATAGGGATCAAACAGTTCCTTGCTGTACAGTCCGCTGCGCAGCTGCTTGTCAAAGGTGATACGGACTTCCTCCGCGGGATGCAGATAGGCTTCCCGCACATAGTCCACCAGCACAACCGGCCGCAGCAGGTTCACGGTCATCTCCCGGTACATATCGTTCAGCAGGCCGCTGCGTGTGGTCTCCAGTCCGGCCGGGTCGCCGGCCATCAGCTGTTCGCACAGCAGTTTCGGAATCGTCAGGCTCCGCTTGGAAATCAGGGTCCCCACCTTTGTCTTGCACTCCAGCTTAATGACCTTGTCGCTGAAGTTGTAAATCCGGATCCGGAACTTGTCACGGTTCTGCACGCCGTTCAGCTTGTCGTACAGCGCGTTGTTGAAAACCGTGTCGAAATACAGGGACCGGATATGGTATTCGTTGTATTCGTCCCCGTTGGGATCCCGGGAGAGCACAGCGTCCAGGATCCCGGAAAGAACAAAATACTGCCGCTCATTGATGAAATACTTCAGTTCATGCCGCAGCGGCAATGTATTCATGTTCACCGGCTCTCCCTCCTTTCATCCCGTTCATCCGTCCGTTTTCCCGGAGTTTCCTTCCCTTTTACTGTCCCGCTTCCGTCTGGCATGCAACCAGTGTCGCGTCATGTACGCCTTCAATGTTCAGCACGGCGCTGACCAGGTCCTGCTTGCTGTCCAGCCGCACTTCCACAGTCATCTCCGCGCCGGAGCGGGTCACCGTCTTGCTGCGCAGTTTCCGCTGCTTCACGGTGCGGCGCAGCAGCTGGGTAATCTCCTGCTCGGCATAGTCGTCATAGTGCACCACCAGCAGATACGCGTTCGGATTCCGGAACCGCACAAACGTCATCACGAACAGGATAATGCTGATGCCCAGCACCACGGCCAGCGCATGTACAAACAGCTCCGCGCCGAGCAGTATGCCCATCGTCAGCGCCCAGAACATGTAGGCCGTGTCCATCGGGTCCTTCACGGCTGTACGGAAACGCACAATACTCAGCGCACCCACCATGCCCATGCTCAGCGCGATATCGCTCTTGATACACATGACCACCGGCGTGGTGATCAGCGTCAGCATCATCAGCGTCATGGCGAAGGTCGGGCTGTACAGCACGCCGCGGTAGCAGCGCTTGTACACAAAGGCGATGATCAGTCCGACCAGCGCGCCTGCGGCCAGGCCGATCACGATCTTCCACGGCGTCAGGTTTTCAAATTGGCTGAGGAAGTAGGAGCTCAGGCTGGAATCGTTCTTCACCAGGGAGCTGGCTCCGGATGCGAGTGCGGTTGAGATAAACATGTCGGTTCCCTCCTATGTATGTGCGTCTGGATAACCGTTCTTTGTTACGGGATCGCGTCCGGCGGCATTTCCGGCTTCGGTCCGAAGTACTTGTTCATTTGCTCATTCGTCAGGTTGAAAGCGTCCTGGGTGAACTCCCACAGGCGGGTCGGCCGCAGGCGGCATACGTTCCGCAGGCGTTCCACGCGCTTCTCCCAGTAGCGGTAGGCGCCGTCGATCGTGGTCGGCACTTCTGCGATAACCATCTTGTCGTTTTCCTGTCCCCAGCGGGTCCAGTGAACCATCATTTCCGGTTCAATGATCTTGACCATATCGTTCAGGGTCTGGATCATGAAGTCGGTCGTCAGCTTTTTGAAAATCGTTCCGTAGATTGTCAGGTAGCGGTCCTTGTATTCCGGCACGCTCAGCAGCTTCAGGAAAATCGTGTTGTTGATATTCTTCTGGCCCATACCGGTGGATTTTGTGTAGCTCCAGGGACTGTTGA
>Ga0310690_10010666_pt1 | contig 11412 bp, 14 predicted proteins | sample AusTroGonzalo_MG_2_FD_207661 | JGI IMG/M metagenome (GOLD analysis project Ga0310690, IMG submission 207661) | Bovine rumen microbial communities from tropical cattle in Woodstock, Queensland, Australia - Gonzalo_04 (v2) (version 2) | ecosystem: Host-associated > Mammals > Digestive system >...
GCGGGGGCGTGCACACAGTCGTTTCTCAGAGAGTGCCTTCTTTGGCCTTTTTCTGAGCCCTCTTCATACGGGCTTTCGCATCGAAACCGGTGGCCTTCTCAGCGAATATATTGAGCTTCCTCTTGCTGTCGAGGATCTCGTCGTCGGTCATGGGACCATCCCTGTTCTTGGTCGTGATGTCGAGCTTGTCCTTTGCAAGGACTGTGACCTCTATGACATCGAGGACGCCGTAGGATGAGATGCATTTGTCACCTTCCACCTTGACGTTACCGAAAACCTCTTTCATCAACTGTGCCAGAGCATCTCCTTCGACGTTCTTGTACCAACCTTTTTTGATGTCGTAATCCATCCTATCAAATCCTCAAAACTAATTCGTTTTCGAAATCCCTGTCTAGGTCAGCTGGCGATCCTAAAAGGACCTCCGAACGCTTGTAGGATTCCCATTTTGACTTGCAATCGCAGCTTATGTCCAGATCCTTGACGTCCTGCGAATAACTGAACTTCTCTACGGCATCCAACGCCTTCTGGTCACACGAACCGCAATTGTGGACTCCTCTCATGGCACCGCCTCCCGACGGTGAGGACATAAGACGTGAATGAACCGTGCCTGAAAGCTGTTTAAAGACCTCGATGAGCGACCATATCCAAGGGGATCTGAATTCCCCTCTCTTCCACAGGCGTTCCACATAAGTGCCCCTCTGGACATTCAACGGGTTTATCGATATCTCGTCGGAGAACGGATCGGCGAACTTTGCCGATCTGACCGCGTCTTCGATTGCCATCTGCTCCGTCATAAACGGAGGTTTGAGCAAGAGATATGTCCTCACCCTCAGACCGTTGGCCTTCAGCAACTCTCCCGCTGTCTTAATATCATCTGGTGTGAACCCTTTGTGCACCGATTTTTCTAGTACTTCTGGCGATGAGCTCTCAAGACCCAATGCCACGGTAACATTCTTGGGCAGAGTGCTGACCACGTCTGCGGTTATAAACTCGGGACGGCTCTCGAAGAGTAGACGGTCGCAATCCTTGAACGCTTCGAAGAACTTGGATCTGACCGCCGGAGGCACCTCGTTATCGTCCAGGAAGCTTCCGGAAGTGTATATCTTCACGAAGGGTTCGTTCTTGTACCTGGAAAGAGCCTGATCTAGCTGTTTTAGCAGATCTTCTTCGGTCACATTCATCAAAGAAGCTTCCCTGTATCCGCACATGGTGCATCCGCCATGCTTCACCCAACAGCAACCGTTGGTACGCATGATCACTACCATGGCCTTGACTCTGGAACCGTTGACCATATCGTCCTCTTTCCAAAGGGCCTCCAACTCTGACGGTGATCTCTTCTCTCTCATCTGGGTACCGTAAGGCACGTATAGACTCAGCCAATTAAATAAACTATGTGAGTTTTAGCAATCTTTGGCTCTGTTCAGAAAAAGCGATCTAGATGGAAAAACATACTCTGAATATCATGTGCCAGACATATGAAAATGTAACATGGAAGTAACACATTTGATCATTACATACACCTGCACACTGAGGCCGCCCTGTGACCGCCTGACAATAATAAAATTAATAATAAACTGCCAGGATAAAGGAACAGGGAGAGCCTAATGGCTAAGAAAGTTATAGTAATCGGTTCAGGGGCCGCCGGGATGACCGCGGCCTCCACCGCAAGGGCAAAGGACCCTGCGTGCGAGATCACAGTCTTCACAGAAGACGAGGATGTTGCATACTCACCCTGTGCGATTCCATGGGGAATCGAAGGCAAGAGTGAATGGACAGACATCGTCATGCACGATCCTGCCTTCTACGAGAAAGAGCGTGGAATCAAGATCTATACCAAAACGACCGTTGATTCCGTGGATGATGCTGCCAAAACCGTCACTGCGAACGGAAAAGCATACGAGTACGATTCGTTGATCATCGCGACCGGAGGAAAGGTGTTCGTACCACCGATCGAGGGAACCAGTCTCAAAAATGTGTTCATCGTCAGATCGGTTAAGGACGGAAAAAACATCCAGAAAGCTTTGAAAGATGCCAAGAACGTCGTCATCGGCGGAGCAGGAGTCATAGGACTTGAACTTGCGGTATCGTTCAAGAACATGGGGAAGGACGTCACAGTCGTGGAGATGATGAATCAGGTCATACCCCGTATCGCTGACAAGGATATGGCGGACATCATACAGGCACATCTCGAGGAGATGGGAATCAAATTCGTCATGAAAGCACCCATCCAGGCCGTCAACGGTGCCGATAAGGTGACAAGCGTAACTGCCGATGGCAAAGAGTATCCCTGCGATGTCATGATATTCGCAACAGGAGTCCGTGCCAATCTCGATATCCCCAAAGCATTGGGATTCGATATCGGTCAGCTCAACGCTGTGATAGTTTCGCCCACGCTTCAGCCATACAAGAGAGGAAGACTCGTTCCGGACATCTATGTCGCAGGAGACCTTGTCCAGTGTGAATCTGCAATCGTGAATGGAGTGACCATGAGTCAGCTCGGTTCCACAGCGGTGAAACAAGGTTCCGTTGCAGGCAGCAACGCCGTCTGCAAGGACAAAAACCTGTTTGGACCTGTGGCCAGCCCGTGGGTCAGCTTCATAGGAGACAAACAAATCGCTGGAACTGGACTATCGTTGGGTCTGGCATCCTGGTACGGCATCGATGTCGTAGAGGGAAAGGCCACAGGACTGACACGTGCCAGATACTATCCCGGAGGAAAGGAGCTCATAGTCAAGATCCTAGCCGAGAAGAAGTCTCACAGGATCATCGGAGCACAGATCATCGCCGGCGAAGGTGCGACAGGACGTATCAACTGGTTGACATCTGCCGCCATAAACAGAGAGACTGCCGAGGACTTCCTGGCAAGGGCTGAAAACGCATACTGCCCTCCGACATCCATGGTCAAGGATGTAGTCATCAGTGCGGTCGAGGACCTCTGCACCAAACTGTAAGTGATAACGTGGATTACGCAGAATACAAAGAGCTCTACAACAGCCTGAGAAGGCCTTCAGACCTGGAGGCTTACAGGGATCGCTACGACGATAGGCTGTTGGACACCCTGTTCACTCAGAAGACAAGCAGGGATGTCAAGAAAAGGTTCTACGTGGTCAAACAGAACGCCCCTCGGATGCTGAAGGAATGGCAAAAGGGTAAGACCATCATGGACCTTTCCAACAAGTACAAGTTCCCACCGATACTCACAGCCATGTTCATCTTCTTGGAAGATGGAACGAGCAAGAAGGACTTCTGGGCCTCCATAAACGATCCGGACTCCTTAGAGAGCCCCGAAGTCGCGGATGAGATCCGTGAGGCCATAAAGAACGACATAGTGTATTCTCCGGCTGCCAATGACAGACAGAGGGAGAGAGGCTTGTGGGGAGAGGATCTGGCACATCAGTGGTTGGACGGTCAAGGAATAACGTACAGGACCGAGAACGATCTTCGTGACACGGAATTCACCAAGACTCCCGACTGTCTTCTGGACGAGCCTGTTCTGTACAACGGCCACAAGATCTTTTGGGTGGAGAGCAAGGCCTCCTTCGGAGATAACACCGAATTCAAATACAATTCTCGCAAACAGCTTATTCCTTACACCAAACTCTTCGGCCCTGGACTTGTCGTCTACTGGGTCGGATGTCTCAACGACCTCGAATGTCCCGAGGATGTGTATGTATCCGATATCTCGGTGCTGGATGTAAAACTTGAAAAGATTGATGAGGAGCAGGAGTGATCCTGCACCCTCATCGGTTTCTATCACTGGTTCTCTGTACGGAGCTCTCCAAGAAGGGCTTCTCTCTCGGCAAATGCATCGTGTTTATGGATCGATTCCTCGGAATCGCTCATGACATCTATGTAAACATCATCTGGAAGGTCCGGATACCTCTTGACGAAATTATCCAGAACCGACCTGACCACATCCTCCACGAATTTGGTGTTGGAATGTGCGTTGATGATGACCTGGCCCTCATCGGGACGTTTCAGAAGCTCATAGGTAGGTGACGAGAAGGATGCCTCCACGAGATCAATAAGATCGTCCGCCTCTATGGAGACGTCCTCTGGCATGTAGACCGTAAGGGAACATACATTCCTCTGGTTATGGGTCATGACAGGATGCTCGCTGTTGATCTCCAGCATCTCTGTAACTGTCTGCTGACCACAAGGGCAAGCGGTCATTCCCGTGACCTCGACTCCGATCATCTTCGTGAGTTCCCCATCACGCTCGATATGGGCCCCTGAAAGGAGCGTATACGATTCGAACGTGTCCTTTCCCAACGGGGTCTTAGAGGTGCGGAAATACTCGGCCTCAATGTTGACCTGTGCCTCCTGAGCATACTCATGGTGGATCAGAAGCCTTCTGCACAATTCCGCTGCGGCATCTTCGACCGCCGTGATGGGTTTCTTTATGGATTCTTCCACGATCTCATTGAGGACCTCCACGTTCCTGGACATGTGGGACCCTTTCTGTGAACCGGGAAGGTCCACGTAGATATCGATACTGCAGTTCAGGGTGTTATTGAGGGTTCCATTCCTCCCTTCTCTTTGCACGATTATGGGCTTACGGACACCTTTGACACCGACACGGGTCAGCCTGTATTCCGAATCTCCCCTTCCGTATTGGAGGTCGCATTTCAACGTCATTGGTTCTCCCAACACGCAACTACTTTAAAAGAATGTATGCTTACCACCGCTTTGGTAGAAGCATCATGATGTGCGGAGTCGATGAGGCCGGAAGAGGTCCCGCGATGGGCCCTTTGGTGGTCGGTGCCGTTGCGGCAGAAGATGATGATGCGTTCCGCCAGATGGGCGTGAAGGACTCCAAACAGCTCACTCCCAGGGCCCGTGACAGGCTGTACGATCAAATCGTTGATGCAGCAGATCACTGGAGCACCGAAATAATCTCGGCAGAGGATATTGACGAACAGAGGAAAACCCTCTCCCTTAACGATATAGAGATGCGGATGTTCTGCAAGGCCGCCGATATGGGTGGCGTTACTGTAATCTATGCAGACTGCCCGGACGTCAACGAGGCTTCGTTCTCGCAACGTATGAAAACACTCTTCGGAAAAGATGTGGAAATCATAGCAAAGCATAAAGCCGATGACACATACCCGATAGTATCAGCAGCGTCCATCATCGCAAAGGTCACTCGCGACCGCATGATGGAAGATATTCGCAAGGAATTCGGTACGAATGTAGGAAGCGGATATCCAAGTGACCATTACACGATGGATTTCATCCGTGAATGGATCGAGAAAAACGGTTCCGCACCTCCGCACGTACGTACATCGTGGGAACCTGTGAAAGAGATGCTATCGGTTCGGAAAAACACAAGGATTGACGATTGGTGAAAACATGAGCATGCAACCCCAAATTCAGGTATTAATCGATAAGTTCCACAGAAAGATGGAGAAGGATCCCAACATGAAGAAGGAGATCGAACCTCTGACGAAGACCATCAACATCGATCTTGGAACCGAGACCTATTCGATGAAACTGAAGAATGCCCAAATCTATGATTTCGTCCCTATGCTGCTTCAAGAGGCCGATATCACGCTCATCACCACTCCTGAAAATCTCCAAGCATTGATCGATGGTACTCTAAGGCCCATGAGAGCTTTCGTGCTGAAGAAGATCCAGATTAAGGGAAAGATCGACGATCTGATGTTCCTCAAGAAATTCTTCTGAGGATTTTTAGAAAGTTCTAAACCTTTTTATAATAGACCTTCATTGGACAAAATATAGCGAGGTGGGGTAGCCAGGATATCCCGTCGGGCTCATAACCCGGAGATCGGTCGTTCAAATCGACTCCTCGCTACCATCTTCATTTTCAAGAATTTCGATGCGATTCTCCATCTTGATATCCATAGTAACACGATTTCATAATTAGTGTTACCCATCATTTAAATATTTTAATTGCATGCAATTTAATTGTAACAAATTAAAGGTGATAGAATGGGAATATACGATTACACCATGAAGGATGCCAAAGGACAGGATGTCAGTCTGTTCGAATACAAAGGTAAAGTCCTCTTGATAGTCAATACCGCAACCGGATGCGGTTTCACACCCCAGTACGAAGGCCTTCAGAAACTGTACGATACCTACCAATCCCAAGGTTTCGAGATCCTCGATTTCCCTTGCAACCAATTCGGAAATCAAGCCCCTGGCACTGATGATGAGATAGTCGAATTCTGCCAGATGAAATACAACACAACCTTCAGGCAATTCTCGAAGATAGAAGTGAACGGGGACAACGAATCTCCTCTCTATACCTACCTCAAATCACAGAAGGGAAGCGTGCTAGGAAAGAAGATCAAATGGAACTTCACCAAATTCCTTATCGACCGCGAAGGGAACGTCGTGGACCGTTTCGGACCCACCGAAACCCCTGAGAAGATAGAATCATCAATCAAAGAATTGTTATGAAATGGGTCGGGGAACCCCGACCTTATCTTTATGGTTTCACAGAAGGCTCTTAGCCTCTTCCGCATCCAGATCCAATGCCTTGAGCATGTACTGGAGAGCTTTCTTGGCATAGGGCGCACGGGCCTTGGGATCCTCCATGATCTCCCCGTACGATGCCATGACATTGTTGAAGTACTCGATGGCGAACTCGGAATACAACGAAGATGAAAGTGACTCGTCGATCTCCGCTGCCTCGCAGTATGCCTTCTCGGCCTCATCGTATTTCTGAACAGAGATGCAGAACAGACCGTATGCCTGGAAATAGTCGGCACGCTCCGGATCGAGTTCCATGGCCTTCTTGTACGCATCCATGATCTCCTCAACATCCGCTTTGGCTCCGAACATACCTGATGCGTAGTTTCCGCACTCGGCCTTGTAGAACCAGCATTCTGCGTTGTCGGGATACTCGACTACGAGCTTCTTGAATGAGGAATAGGCCTTCTTGAAATCGCCTTCCTCCATCGCCTTCATTCCTGCGGCGAGTTGTTTCTCAGGTGTAGCAGCTGCTGCCATGAGAGGTTTTATCGTGCTTGATAATAAAGGTCTTTCGGAATTCCTAGTCCAGAATAGCATGTATAATGACCGAAGAACTAAACATCCATGGCTCTCTTTTATAACCACACTCTGCGATTCATAACTATGGACGCCTGGGAGAATGTCATATCGCTGAGAGGTTTCGAGGATTATTCCTTCAAGAAGGTACCGGTTCCTGAATATGATGATGAGAGCTACCAGCTTGCCTTCCAGCGTTGTAAGGAGAACAAATGCGGAACTTTCGATACGAACTGGGGTTGCAACCCTGGTGCAAAGAGAGATGTGCCAGCATTCCTTTCCGAACAGGATTACGTGCTGATGATGTCCCGTACTTTCGAGGTAGATTACAAGGATCAGGAGCTGATGAAAAGCATCACCTTCGACATGCAAAGAACATTCCGCAAACTCGTCCTGGAACTCAGGGACAACAATATCGATTGCATCGGATTCCTTGACGGGCCCTGCTTATACTGTGGTGAATGTGCATATCCTGATCCATGCAGGTTCCCAGATATGAAAATCGAATCGGTATCCACCCTGGGTCTTAATCTTAAGGGCTGGTTCGACAGCTTCGGCGAATCGTTCGAGTTCGTACCAGGCAAAGTTACCCTATACGGCTTCGTCTTCGTGCGTGCGCACACATAAGATTATTATTATATCCGCCCGATAGCCCGCCGAAGGTCTAATTATGGATGTGAAGACCGTACAGGACGTGGCTAAGTTCGCACACTTGGCGCTTACAGACGAGGAACTGGAGAGATACTGCAAAGATCTGGGTGACATCCTAGGTTACTTCGAGCTTCTCAACGAGGCTCCGGGATGCGACGAACGCGGTGTCAACCCGATCAAGGTTGAGGATGTCGTCAGAGAAGATATCCCCAAGCAGGAATACGACGCCGATGAGCTCATCAAGGACATGGACACCTACGACAGGTATGTAAGGGGGCCCAGACTCTCATGAGCTCAGAGGACACGCTGAAGAACCTGAAGAGGATCAATGAGAAGTACCAGATGTTCCACGCCATGACAGACGATGTCAGCGAAGACGGTTCCAAGTTCCTGTTCTCAGCCAAGGACAATCTCACATCCAAGGACATGGAAACCTGCGCCGGATCAAGGATCCTGGAAGGATACCATCCCGTTTTCGATGCCACATCCATCGAGAAGCTCAGGAACGATGGCGGTAAGCTCATCGGGAAGACCAACATGGACGAGTTCGGTTTTGGAACATTCTCAACGAACTCGGGATTCGAGATCCCCAGGAATCCTTACGATCTCGAAAGGGCATGCGGAGGTTCGTCCGGAGGTTCGGCTTGCGCAGCATCCGTCATCGATGATCACATCTCGCTAGGAGTCTCCACCGGAGGTTCGATCTGCTGTCCGGCATCGTTCTGCGGAGTATACGGTATCGCCCCCACATACGGCCGTGTATCCAGATACGGTCTCATAGACTACGGCAACTCCCTGGACAAGATCGGAGTCCTGTCCCAAAAGGCCACCGACCTAAAGAAATACATGGAGATCATCGCTGGAAAGGATGACAAGGATCCGACATCGATGGTGCAACCAGAGTTCAGAACCGCCTACAGGAAGACGAAATCCGTGGCCATCCCCAAAGAGGGAATAGAAGGACTTTCCAAAGAAGTAGAATCCACATTCAAAGATGCTGTCGAACAGTTGAAATCCATGGGAATCGACGTAGATTACGTGGATATGCCGTCACTGAAGTACGCCATGCCCGCATATTACATCCTGGCGACATCCGAGGCCTCCACCAACCTGGCGAGATACGTCGGTATGAGGTACGGTCATCAGGAAGGCGACCACTCGCTGAAGTTCGACGATTATTTCACAGCCGTCCGTTCCAAGTACTTTGGTGACGAAGCAAAGAGGAGAATACTGTTGGGAACATACGCGCGTATGGCAGGATTCGGAGGAAGGCACTATGCTAAGGCCAGAGAGGTCAGGCAGGTCGTCATCAACGATTACAAGAGGGTGCTGGAGACCCACGATGCTGTACTGGCGCCTACGATGCCGTTCACCGCACCCAAGTTCTCCGACATCTCCAAGATGTCCGCTCTGGAATCGTACAAGGCGGATTATCTCACCGTTCCTGCAAACATAGCCGGAACACCTCACCTCTCGGTACCATGCGGATACGATTCCGAAGGGATGCCCGTCGGTATGCAGTTCGTTGCAGACCACTGGAACGAGGATGTCCTGTTCTCGATAGCCGAGGATTGGGAGAAACAGTTCGAACTCAGGAGACCGGAGGTGTCGATATGAAGATCGGATTGGAATGCCATGTTCAGCTTCCTACAAAATCCAAGATGTTCTGCTCCTGTCCCACGAAGGACTGCGAGTATCCGAACACCTATGTCTGCCCCACATGCCTAGGGATGCCGGGATCCAGACCTGTCCTCAACAAGCAGGTGCTGGTCTACGGGATCATGATCGCAAAGATGCTGAACTGCGAGATCAACGACACCACATGGTTCGCAAGGAAGACGTATTTCTACCCCGATATGTCGAAGAGCGTCCAGATCACCCAATACGACAATCCGATCGGCGAGAGGGGAGTGTACTATCTCGATGGGAAGAAGCCCATAAGGATCACACGCATACATGTTGAGGAGGATCCGGGAAGCACCAAGAGGACCGCGGACCTAACATCTCTCGTGGACTACAACAGGTCGGGCGTGCCCCTTGCCGAGATTGTCACAGAGCCAGACATAGCAACTCCAGCAGAAGCAAGACAGTTCCTAACCCAGATGATCGGGGACATCAAGCACCTTCTGCAAATTCCTGAGGACATGGAGTGGGAGGTCAAATGCGACTGTAACATATCTGTGGGGACCGAAAGGGTTGAGATCAAGAACGTCAGCGGACTGAAGAACGCAGAGAAGGCACTCCACTCAGAGATGGTCAGGCAGATCGCCATGATCAAGGCCAAGAAGAAGATCCTCAGAGAGACCAGGAGATACGATCCTGACAGGGATGTCACCATCAGTATGAGGGTCAAAGAGTTCGAGGACCAATACGGTTACATAGATGAGCCAGACCTCGGAATCTATCACATTAGGGACCTTGCCGATTCTATAAAGATATCCGAGAGCCCTCAGAACAAGGTCCTCAGGCTTTCTTCACAATACAAGATCGATAGCAAGATGGCCAAGCAGCTTGTGAACACGTCAATGGATCTCGCCGATCTGTTCGAGGAGGTTGCCAAGGACTTCGATACAGCCAATGCCATCAAATGGGTCGGAGGACCGATCAGCGCCAACTGGCGTGTGATGGAAGAACGCGACTGCGAGATCGATCTGTCCAAACTGAAAGGTTTCATCAAGGACTTCGTGTACGGAAAGATCACTGATACCCAATGCGCCATCGAGATCAAATCCTACATGACCGGAGTGGATGCATCTTCGGTACAGGATGAATCGGCCGGATTGGAAACACTGATCAACGAGTTCTTGGACAAGAATCCCAAGATAGTCACCGACTATCAGAAGAATGATAAGGCTGCCAACCAGGTCATCGGGTACGTCATGAAACAGACCGGTGGAAAGTATTCTTCCGCTGAGGTCGTAGAGACTGCCAAGAAGCTCATCGAAGCAAGATTCTGAAACTCATTTCCGGTGCGAAAGCACCGGATTGTTCTAACATTCTGAGCCTCAAAGATTTATCTCGGCTAACCTATTCCAGCACATGCAATTCGAAGACGTGATCGGTTCAAGATATTCTGTCAGAAAATACAGTCAGAAACCCGTTGAGGAAGAAAAACTTCAGAAGATACTTGAAGCTGGAAGACTCGCTCCAACTGCCAAGAACATGCAGGGACAGCATATCTATGTGGTGAAATCCCCTGAGGCCAGGGCCAAGTTCAAGGACGAATGGGCGATGACATTCAACGCACCGATAGTCCTGATAATATCGATGAAGCATGAGTTAGAATGGATAAGCCACTTCTCGAAACTGAATCGCGGAGAGACCGATGCCGCGATCATCACCGACGAGATGATGCTTCAGGCACATGCCCTCGGCCTTGGTACCTGCTGGGTCGGTTGGTTCGATCCTGAGAAAGTGAAGGAAGCGTTCGACCTGCCGGATGACGAGACGGTATACAACCTCCTCCCGTTGGGATACATTGCCGATGACTGCAAACCCGGTCCGATGCATTCCTCAAGGAAACCATTGTCCGATACGGTAACATACCTCTGAATAAGTGATGAATGTGGCTGCGGCCACATTATCACACCTTCATTTCTCGATTATCGAAATATAAATCAGATTGGTAATGTGATACTTTTTAGTTGATATTTTATATTTATACTGCCATGACCATCTAGTGGTTGAGATGGGACTCAGAGGACCTAAACAGAAATTTCTGGACATATCGTGTCCGAACGAGGA
>Ga0310690_10010667_pt1 | contig 11411 bp, 10 predicted proteins | sample AusTroGonzalo_MG_2_FD_207661 | JGI IMG/M metagenome (GOLD analysis project Ga0310690, IMG submission 207661) | Bovine rumen microbial communities from tropical cattle in Woodstock, Queensland, Australia - Gonzalo_04 (v2) (version 2) | ecosystem: Host-associated > Mammals > Digestive system >...
GCAATTCAGGTCGCTATACCTGTATCTGCTACAGAAACATCCGCAGCACGTAAATTGGCGGCGCGGCGTTTGGCTATTGTAGAACAGGTCTTGCGCGATACAGGTGTTTCCGAACAACGCATAGTGCCGGTTTTGTCAGAACGTAATGAAGAAGGTTTTGTCTTGCGCATAATTTCTAACGAGCAGTTCGAAACATTAACGCGTCAAAAACGTAATATGTTTGGTGATACAACTTCTTCAAAAACATATAGAAGTATGAGCTGGTAATTGCAAAAGTGTCCAAGTTTTCAACATTTTTGCGCGGTTGCTTTAACAATATTACAGAATTTTTATTTCCGTCTGTGTGCCCAATTTGTGGTGCACCCGTTGAAACGCATGGTGAATTATGCGGCGATTGTTGGGGCTGTTTTGATTGGATAGATGGACCGCATTGTGCAAGGTGCGGTTATCCATTCCCGTCTGATTACGAGCCAAATAAAAACGCACTTTGCCCAATTTGCGCATCGGGAAAATCAGATTTAGATTATGTTCGCGCAGCGTGCATATATGATGATATGTCGCGTTCTGTTATGTTGCCCTTTAAGCATGGCGGACGTATAAAGTTTGCGCGTTTTATGTCGCGTGCAATGATTTGGGCAATGCGTGATATAGATATTGCGCCAGATATTGTTATGCCTGTACCACTTGCATCGCATAGATTATTTCAACGGGGGTATAATCAGGCGACATTGTTGTCGCGGGAAATTTCGCGCGTGCACGGTGCACCAATAGACTTTGCGTCTGTGCGCAGGAAATATAGGCCAAATATGGGGCACAAAACCCACGCGCAAAGATTTGAACATATCAAAGGTGTGTTTAAAGTAGTTAAGCCCGACAAAATTCGTGGCAAAAAGATTTTGTTGGTCGATGATGTTATGACCTCAGGTGCAACATTTGCAGAACTGGCGCGCGTTTTGCGGCGCGCAGGTGCCGATGAAATCTATGGTGTAGTATTTTGTCGTGTCGTGCGTGCAGAATAAATATGCGTACTTGAAATTCATTTTATATTTGGTATTATTTCATGAAAACAATCAAGGACAAAGACAATGAAAGTAGAATTGGGTAAAAACATAGCATCACGCGAAATAGAAACGCGTATTCAGCAGTTTTGGGATGAAAACGACTTTTGGTCGAATGATGTTCATTCTGAAAAAACACCGTTTTGTATTATGATGCCGCCACCAAATGTTACGGGTAATCTGCATATGGGGCATGCGCTGGATAATGTTATGACGGATATTATTTGCCGGTACAAGCGTATGGCGGGCTTTGATGTTTTGTGGCAACCAGGTACCGATCACGCGTCTATTGCAACCCAACTGCTGGTTGAACGTGATCTGTCAAAACGTGGTATAAATCCGCATAGTTTGTCTTTGGATGAAAAGTTAGATGCTGCATGGAAATGGAAAGCGGAAAAGGGTGGTCAAATTATCAACCAGTTGCATGTGTTGGGTGTAACACCTGTTTGGAAACGTGAAAGATTTACAATGGACGAAGGCTTGTCGCGTGCGGTTACAGGCTTGTTTGTAAAAATGTATCGTGAAGGTTTGATATACCGCGAAAAAAGATTGGTAAATTGGTGCCCACGTCAACAGACATCTGTGTCTGACCTGGAGGTTGAAACCCGCGAAGAACATGGCAAGTTTTATTATTTCAATTATCCGTTGGTTGATGGTGGATTTATTGAAATTGCGACGACACGTCCAGAAACTTTGTTTGGCGACGCGGCAATTGCAATTCATCCAGAAAACGAAAAATTAAAACACTTGATTGGTAAAAAGGCTATAATTCCACTGACAGATATCGAAATTCCGATTGTGGGCGATGTTCACGCTGATCCTGAAAAGGGTACTGGGGCGGTGAAAATTACGCCTGCACATGACTTTGATGACTGGGAAGTTGGTGTTCGCCATAACCTTGCGCCTGTGTGCATTTTAACGCCAGATGCCAAGTTGATAAGTGCGGGCCCAGTTCCAGAAAAATATTGGGGCATGGACAGATATGTTGCGCGTGATGCGGTTGTGGCGGATATTGAATCTGCGGGCTTGATGACCAAGATAGAAGACAAGATTATTCCAACGCCTTATTCACAACGTGGTAATGTTCCGGTTGAACCAATGCTGACCACGCAATGGTTTGTTGATGCAGAAAAGTTGGCAAAACCTGTTATCGAGGCGGTTGAGGCCGGCAAAGTTCAATTCTTGCCAGAACACAGATACAATTTATTTATGTCGTGGATGAAAAATATTCGTCCTTGGACAATTTCGCGTCAGTTGTGGTGGGGGCATCATATACCGGCATGGTATGATGCCGAAGGCAATGTATATGTTGCAGAAACAGAAGCAGAAGCAATCAAGCAGTCTGGTGGTAAAGAACTCACCCGCGATCCTGATGTTTTGGACACTTGGTTCTCATCGGGTCTGTGGCCATTTTCAACACTTGGTTGGCCGGATGCAACACCAGAACTTGCGCGGTATTATCCAACAGATTTGCTGTATACCGCCGCAGACATTATCTTTTTCTGGGTTGCGCGTATGATGATGATGGGAATTTATGTAATGGGTGATATTCCAATCAAAACACTGAATTTCCATGGGTTGGTGCGTGATGCCAAGGGGCAAAAGATGTCCAAGACCAAGGGTAATGGCGTTGATCCATTGGATACTGTTGAAAAATTTGGTGCCGACGCGTTGCGCTATTTCGTTTCAACTGCACCAATTGGAACAGATATTCGTTACAGTGATGATGAAGTTAAACGCGGTTCAAAATTGCTTACCAAGATTTGGAACGCGGCAAAGTATGTTTTGATGAACTTGCAAGACTTTGAACCAACAGGTTCCGCGCCGTCTGTTGCATCACGTCCAATAGAAGATAGATGGATTCTGAATGAATTGAATAAAACTGTTGCCGAGGTTCGTAAAAACTTGGACAAATACGACACATTTAACGCACGCAGTGCCATAGACGGATTTTTCTATGATATGTTCTGTGATCAGTATTTGGAATTTATCAAAGACCGTTTCTGGTCGCCTGAAAAATATGGCCCTGAATCTAAGTTGTCGGCACAGTGGACACTTTATACAGTGCTGCGCGCAATAATTGGGCTGTACGCGCCATTTATTCCATTCCTGACCGAAGAATTGTGGCAAAAGATATACCAGCCCTATGAAGACGGTAAAACGTTGCACCTGACTGATTATCCAACCGTAAATGCGGAATACGCCACAGATGTTGCTGATATGCAATACGCAATAGATACAATTCGTGCTGTTCGCGGTCTGCGCACGGAACGCAAGGTTGGTAATGGTGCAAAATTGGAAACACTTACGGTTTTACGCGATGTGCCAGAATCTTTGTATGAACTGATTAAATCTGCTGCGCGTGCAAACAATATTGTCGCCGGTGATTCGGTTGACTTTGTGGTGGCAGAAAACCAAGAGACAAAATAAACAATGCCCGATTCGAAATTGACTGTTCAACGCGAACTGCTTGCCTATCAGTGCGACAGGTATGGCAATATGCGCCCTGGCATTTTGATGAATGAATTGCAAGGTATGGGCGACACGCATGCAGAGATGTTAGGGTGTGGTCGCACATTTATCCATGAAAACAATATTGCGTGGGTTGTGACACATTATTTGGTTGATATTGTCGAAATGCCGCGTAATGGCGAAATTTTGACTTATTCTTCATGGCCGGCGGTGCAAGACAATCTGCGTGCGACGCGCGATTTTGAAATTCATGGTACCGATGGGCGGTTATTGGTTCGTGCGACTTCGCAATGGATTTTAATCGATTTAGAACGTCGTCGCCCCTTGCGTCTTAATGAGTGGTTAAAAATGGATTGGCCCACAGATATGCCGCGTGCATATGACCGTAAATTTGAAAAGTTCCCCGATTTTACGGCAGACAAGACGCATATTTTAAAATGCCGATTCGATGACATAGATGAAAATCAGCATATAAATAATGCAGTCTATGCAATTTGGGCAACAGAAAGTGTTGGATATGAATATCGCAACACGCACGAGTTATGCGGCATAGAATTAAACTATAAGCATGAAATCAGCCCAACTACACCGCAAGTTTATATAGATGTTAAAATTGATGGCTTGACCACGCATCATCGTATTCGTACAGATGAAACAAGTGAAAATGCCCAAGTAGTGTGTCATTGGCGCGAAATAAAAAAATAAAAAACCAACTTGCGTTGGCCGCCCAGCATATTTGTTTATGTGTCTTATTGTATCCAAACAGAAGAGAACGCTGTTGGTGCGGTTGCGCCGCTTGCATTCGGGTCGCTGGCCGCAACTGGTACCTTTACATACTGCGCCACAGGCTGACTGTCTGCGGTTGCGCTTGCGCCATAGCTTAAAACCTTACCTTCGGATGCAGATGCTGGTTTTTGAATTGCATAACTCTTAACACCGCCAGATGTGACGGGTTTAGCAGAGCTTGCGGTTGGGGTTGTATCCATGGTGACGGGCGCCAAATCACCACTGCCGTTCACTTGTAAAACTTGATTTGCACTGCCTTGATGAATTGCAACCTTGGTAGAATCTACATAAAGTTTACTGGTAACGACGGTGCCGTCATCGGAAAGCGCAACACGCGGCGCCGCAACAAACAGCACCGCTAACATTAAAACGCTACCTCTATAAAAAAGACTCATAACTCCCGTCCTTTCGACACCAACCATAGCACTTTGCTACATATATTTTAACAAATTTTGCATACCTTTGTAAAGAACAAAAGCATGTCACGTTAAAATTTATGACCCATTTCGCATACACGGCATATATTTCAAGTATGCGAAAGATGCTGCCGTGGTTATTATATCTCTTTATGCAAGTAAGATAATATCATAAATACAAGTTTTTTGCAAGCCAAGTTAACTGTAAAGTCATAAAAAATGTATTGACTTTTACAAAAACAACTTTTTTCTGTTTTTTTATTGCATTTGTTGCAAATTTTGTGAAAAATAACCCCGCAAAAAACAACAAAAGGAGACACCATGAGCAATAAATGGGTTTATACTTTCGGTAACGGAAATGCCGAAGGTCGTGCAGATATGCGTAACTTGCTTGGCGGCAAAGGCGCAAATTTGGCCGAAATGAATTTGGTCGGTTTGCCTGTGCCGGCGGGATTTACTGTCACAACCGAGGTTTGCACATACTACTATGATAACAATCAAACATATCCAGCGGACTTGATGGACCAAGTACATGCGGGTATTTCGCACATTGAAAACATTATGGGCAAAAAATTTGCAGATACAGAAAACCCGTTGTTGGTGTCTGTCCGCAGCGGTGCGCGCGTTTCTATGCCTGGGATGATGGATACAGTGTTGAATCTGGGTCTAAATGATGAAACAGTGAAAGCACTTGCAAAAAGTTCTGGAAATGAAAGATTTGCATACGATTCGTATCGCCGCTTTATCATGATGTTCAGTGATGTTGTGCTTGGCGCAGACATTGACTTGTTTGAACACACATTGGAACGCATGAAAGAAGACAAAGGATACAAGGTTGATACCGAACTGACCGCCGAAGATTTGAAAGAATTGGTCGAACAATTCAAAGAAATTGGTGTCAAGATTGGTAAGGTCTTCCCGCAAGACCCATGGGAACAGCTGAAACTGGGAATCGGCGCAGTGTTTGGTTCTTGGATGAGCAAAAAGGCAATCACATATCGTAAATTGAATAATATCCCTGGTGATTGGGGTACCGCAGTGAATGTTCAGGCAATGGTATTTGGAAATTCTGGCGATGACAGCGCGACCGGTGTATGCTTTAGTCGCGATCCAGCAACCGGTGAAAATAAGTACTATGGTGAATATCTGATAAATGCCCAAGGCGAAGATGTTGTTGCGGGTATCCGCACGCCCCAGCCTATGAGCAAAGATGATTCTGGTCGTTTATCTTTGCAAGAAGCAATGCCAGATGTATATAAAGAACTGTGCGATGTTCGCGAAAAACTGGAAAAGCATTACAAAGATATGCAAGATATGGAATTCACAATCGAGCATGGAAAACTGTGGATGTTGCAGTGTCGTAATGGCAAACGTACTGCGGCGGCGGCGGTTCGTATGGCTGTTGAAATGGTGAACGAAGGCTTGCTGACCAAAGAAGAAGCAATCTTGCGCGTTGGCGCAGACCAGTTGAATCACTTGTTGCACCCAATGTTGGATCCAAAGGCCGAAAAGAAAGTTATCGCCACAGGTTTGCCGGCGTCCCCAGGTGCGGCGGTTGGTCAGGCGGTCTTTAACGCTGAAGATGCAGAAAAGTGGGCGTCCGAAGGTAAAAAAGTTATGCTTATCCGTATTGAAACATCACCCGAAGATATTGCGGGTATGAATGCGGCCCAAGGCGTTATTACGGCGCGTGGTGGTATGACATCGCATGCGGCGGTGGTTGCGCGCGGTATGGGAACCCCATGTGTATCGGGCAGTCCGGATATCAAAATCGACTATGAAACCAAGACAATGAAGACAACATCTGGCGTCACTATTGCCGAAGGCGATTGGGTTTCTATCGACGGCGCCAAGGGGCAAATTATTGCAGGTGCAGTCCCAACAGTTTCTGTGGAATTGACCGGTAATTTTGGAACATTGATGTCTTGGGTTGATGAAATCAAAACATTGACAGTCAAGGCGAATGCCGAAACACCAAAAGATGCAAAACAAGCACGCGACTTTGGTGCCCAAGGTATCGGTTTGGCGCGTACAGAACATATGTTCTTTGACCCGGCGCGCATCCAAGATATGCGTGAAATGATTTTGGCTGAAGACGAAGAAGGTCGCCGCGCGGCACTTGCAAAGTTGTTGCCATATCAAAAGGCTGACTTTGTAGAATTATTCAAGATTATGGATGGACTGCCGGTAACTATTCGTTTGATTGACCCGCCATTACATGAATTCTTGCCACATACTGATGCAGATATGGCGGAACTTGCCGCGCATATTGGCAAGCCTGTGGAATTTGTGAAACAACGTGCAGATGCTTTGCATGAACAAAACCCAATGCTTGGGCATCGTGGTTGCCGTCTTGCGATTACATATCCAGAAATCTGCGAAATGCAGACGCGTGCAATTTTGTCTGCGGCACTGGAATGCAAAAAGGCGGGCGTTTCGGTTCATCCAGAAATCGAAGTGCCACTTGTTGGTTCCAAAAAGGAAGTTGATATCGTTAAGTCTGTGATTGACGCAACGGCGGCTGCGCTGTTTGCCGAAACAGGCGAATCGATTGAATACACCGTTGGTTCCATGATTGAATTGCCGCGTGCGGCGGTTTTGGCGAACGAAATCGCGGAAAGTTGCGAATTCTTTGAATTTGGAACAAACGATTTAACCCAAACAACATTGGGTATGTCGCGCGATGACACCGGCAAGATTTTGGATGAATATCGTGCGCGTGGTGTCTATGTTGCCGACCCATTTGCATCGGTTGACCAGTTGGGCGTAGGCTTGCTGATTAAAGATGCGGTTCAAAAGGCGCGTGCAACCAAGGGTGACAAGATTCATCTTGGCGTTTGCGGCGAACACGGTGGCGACCCAGAATCTATCGAATTCTTCCACAAATGCGGATTTAATTCCGTTTCGTGCAGCCCATTCCGCGTGCCAATCGCACGCCTTGCGGCGGCACAGGCGGCGGTTAAATTCCCGCGTAAATAAAAAATGCCCTTCGGGGCATTTTTTAGTGGCTAGTGTAAGTGGTTAGCAAAACATCGGCGGGTGCCGATGTTTTTTTTCTAAAGCTTGAATTCTTGTTTTATATACGGTATAATGTGCGTGCATTGGGTGACGCCCAGTGTAGGGTCTAGAAAACCCTCCATATAAAACCTCCACTTGGTTGGAGGGTTGCGAATATATAAAATAAGCAACACTGTTTATATGGCAGTTTTCTAGCCTCCAACCGTCAATTCGTCATTGACGGTGTTTTTAATAAAAAAGGAGAAAATATGAAAAAGACCTGCGCAAAAATCGATACAAATAAAGAAGAACTGATTACGGCAATTTTAGATTTTTACCATAAACATCCTGGGTACAGGATGACCCAAGGCGGGTTTGTTGGCGTAATTTGTGCGATAAGCCAACAGATGCTAAGTGATATTTAACCACCCACTACCTAACCACTTACACTAGCCAATACCCACTAAATCACTTGTTTTTTTGTTTTTTGAACCTATAATGCAAGTATGTTAAAAATATTAAGATCTTGGTTAATGGGGCGCGCCGCACAAACTACGGCGGGTGCGCTGGCCGAAAAATTTGGACTGGAATTGCGCGGTAATCCTGAAACGGTGGTTTCTGGGGTTGCGCCAATCGCAGATGCGCGTCCAGGGCAAATTGCTTTTTATTCAACCGAACGCAACAGCAATGCTTTTAAAATTTTGCCTGTATCGGTTTTGGAAAACACACGTGCATCGGTTATTTTGTTGCAGCCAGAAATGGTGCCGCATGCACCGACGGATGCTGCATTGTTGGTGTGCAACAGTCCACGCAGTGAAATTATCAAAATCTTGGGCGAAGTATATCGCGAACCCCCACGTCGTGGTATTTCTGGCCGTGCATATATTGAGAGTGGTGTTTTCTTTCGCAATCGGCGCAGTGTTTATGTTGGCCAGTTTGCAACGATTGAACGTGGCGCGGTCATCGAAGAAGATGTGAAAATATACCCAAATACATACATCGGAAAAAATGTTACAATAGGTCGCGGTACAGTAATCTATTCGGGTGCGCATATTGAAAACGCAACGATTGGTGCGGACTGTGTGATTTATGCTGGGGCATCTATTGGCAAGGATGGTTTTGGCTATACGCGTCAAGATGGTCATAATGTGTTTATTACACATGTTGGACGTGTTGTTATTGGTAATCGCGTATCTGTGGGTGCAAATTCTTGCATCGACAGGGGCGCACTGACCGATACAATGATTGGTGATGGCACCAAGATAGATAACCTGTGCCAGATTGCGCATGGTGTTGTCGTTGGTTCGGAATGCTTTTTGGCCAGTGGTGTCGGCCTTGCAGGCGGTGTCAAAGTTGGCGACCGCGTTTTGCTTGGCGGGCATGTGGGTATTGCAAATGGTGTCAAGATTGGCAATGATGCCAGTGTTGGTGCAAACAGTGGTGTTTTCCGCGATATTCCCGAAGGTGAAACACATATGGGATATCCGGCGGGCCCAGGGCGTGAATTTCTACGTCACTATGCGTGGATAAAGAAGCATGTGAACAAGGATTAGTGAGGGTGTATTATGATAGATGCAACAGGAATTGAACGGGTTATACCACACAGAGGCTATATGCGTCTGGTGGATGAAATTCGTGAATTCAACGACAAGATTGCAGTCGGCGTAAAATATGTTCGTGATGACGAATTTTGGTGTGCAGGTCATTTCCCAGGCAAACCTGTTATGCCAGGGGTCTTGATTGTCGAGGCATTGGCCCAAACGGCATGTTTCACTGTTTTAAGTTCTTGTGGCAATAATGGTGGCAAGACATTGGGTTATTTTGTATCTATTGAAAATGCGCGTTTTTCGCATATGGTTGTTCCGGGAGATATGCTGGAATTGCATATAGAAGAAATTGGTGCAAAAATGAAAATGCACAAGTTTGTTGGAAATGCGTTTGTAAACGGCAAACGTGTTGCTACGGCGACTTTTAGTGCGATAATGGATAACAATCCAAAAATGTAAATTAAAACGCATATATGTGCGTTTTTTTATATCTCTATACCAAAACAAATTTTTGCGCATTCGCCGATGATAAAGGCAGATATCGTAACAATTGCGCATATGGTCAGCATTTCCAGAAACTTTGGCCAAAATCTTTCACCGCACAGGCGCGATTTAACAAAATTAAAGAACCATATTATTGAAACAGCAATCAGATAACACATCAAGACTGCATAAAGTGTGTTTTTGATGAATACAAAGGGAACAATTAAAAATGCGGCGGTGAAAATATAACTTATGCCGGTTGCCGTTCCACGCAATTTTGCAACACCGGATTTATTATCTGCGCGGTCGGCCAGATATGATGATGCCGCCATAGAAAGACCTGCCGCCACAGATGCAATTATCGCGGTAAGTATAATTACGTATTGGTGTGCGTCTGCGAATACCAAACCGGTAACTAAACCGATAGTAGAAACAATCGCATCGTGCATTCCCAAAACCATTGGTCCCCAAAAAGAAGTTGCTTCTTTACATTGCATATAAAAATTATACCCCCAAATGGGGGTATATTGAATCAGGTATCAAATCACAGACTACCAATTTGGAGTATAAGAGCCTTCTTTGACGATTGGTTGTTCGTCTTCCCATACCGACAGACCTGTTTTTACATCGGTCAGTGTCAATTGCAGATAGTATTCTACACGTGTATCTGTGGACGAAAACCAACCAGAATCAATTTTCAAATTGCGTTGCAACATTTTCCCAGTAAGCGACATGTTTGGCGCAACCAGTGTTCCTTTGCCTGCGATTGTTGATGCGTCATATTCTGTATTCCCGCGCAGTTCACGTACAGCCGCGGTTGTGCCATCTTCTTTGGTAAAACCAGTTGCAATCTGGGCGCGACCGGAATTTATAAGTGTTGTGCGAATCTTTTTGATTAAAATATCAGAATCAAACCTTTGCATTGTATCATTTTTAATTTCACCAATCGCAATCACTGGATTTTTAACCCGCGCAAATGCGCCACTGTTTACCATAGATTTGGTCATATTTTCCGCGGTGCGTGTCCAATCGCGGTATTCCAGTTCCATAACATTTTTCATCCCCGCAACTTCTGATTTATTATCTAAATCAACAACAGTTGTTCCGCCGCATCCGCACAGGACTGCACAAATTGTGAGTGGTATTAGTTTTTTCATCTGTTTTCTCCTTTATTTAAGTTTTATTGTTTTTATATCTGTTTTATTGTTTGCGCGCCGCAGGTAAATCAAATAATTACCTTTATCTGGCAATGAAATTTCTGTAATCAGTTTATCATCGGACTTTAATTCAATCAAGCCGTTATTATCCATGCGCAATACAGAAATCTGTTTGGGTAATGCCGCCCAGGTTCGTGTTTCTGCGGTGTTGGTTAATTCAGAGTAAACTGTTGATAGCAAGCCGGTCAGTCCTGCAGAATCAGATTTTGAATTATATGCCGCACTTTGCAATGCAACGCGCGAAACCGCCGAAGTGTATGCGCGCAGAGCTTCATTTATTCTGTACTGGTTATATTCCGTCATAAACATCGCATCAACATCCGCCAGAGTTTGTGCATTTGTTAGGTTGGGTTCTGATAAATCGATAGATTTCGCCTCGGATATGGCAAGTGTTGCGATGGTTGTTCCATTTTTTCCGATGATTGGAACATGTGC
>Ga0310690_10010668_pt1 | contig 11410 bp, 9 predicted proteins | sample AusTroGonzalo_MG_2_FD_207661 | JGI IMG/M metagenome (GOLD analysis project Ga0310690, IMG submission 207661) | Bovine rumen microbial communities from tropical cattle in Woodstock, Queensland, Australia - Gonzalo_04 (v2) (version 2) | ecosystem: Host-associated > Mammals > Digestive system >...
CCTTTGCAGCCGCTTTTACGAGATAAGAGCATGAAATTCAAATTTTTAACAACAAAACATTTAAAGAAATGGCAACAAAAATCAGATTGCAGCGCGGCGGCCGTAAGGGCTATGCTTTCTACAGCATCGTAATCGCTGACGCTCGTGCACCACGTGATGGTAGATTTACTGAGAAGATTGGTACTTACAATCCTAACACCAATCCTGCCACAGTAGACTTGAATTTCGACCGTGCACTCTATTGGGTTGAGACCGGTGCCCAGCCCACAGACACAGTACGTAACATCCTGAGCCGTGAGGGCGTCTACATGATGAAGCACCTCCGTGGCGGTGTGAAGAAGGGCGCTTTCGACGAGGCTACTGCCCAGAAGAAGTTCGACGCCTGGAAGGCTGACAAGCAGAACGGTCTGGCTAAGATCGCTGAGGCAGAGGCTAAGGCCAAGAAGGATGCTGCTGCTAATGCACTGAAGGCTGAGAAGGCCGTGAATGAGGCAATTGCTAAGAAGGTAGCCGAGAAGAAGGCTGCTGAGGCTGCTGCCAAGGCTGAGGAAGAGGCTGCAAAGGCTGCTGAGGCCGCTGCTGCTGAGGCTCCCGCCGAGGAGGCTGCTCCCGCTGCTGAGACCGAGGCTCCTGCTGAGGCTTAATTCAGTTGTAAAATTCAAAAATTGAAAAATTGAAGATTTGAGGCCGTGATATCATGAAGATATCCGGCCTTATTTCTTACCTCTCACCTCTTACCTCTTACCTCTCACCTCTAAATTATGCATATTCTCGAGATACCTTCCTTCTTTACCCCTTATGGCGGCGAGTTCTGTTTGGAACAGGCCAAGGCCCTGAAGGCCGTGGGGCATGAGGTGCGTATATTGAGCAATGTGCAGTTGTCGGTAACCATCAGTCCGAAAGGCTTCTTCACGCTGCCCTGTCGATGCTATGAGCAGGAACGGGAGGGCATTACCGTTTGTCAGTCGTTTCAGCGGGGCGTGCCTAAGGCCGTGCGTTGGAATGCCCGACGGTGGGTGACGATTGTCTGCGAGATGTTCGACCACTATGTGGCCCGCTATGGCAAACCCGACATCCTGCATGCCCATTGTGCCAAGTGGGCAGGCTATGCAGCGATGATCATCAGCAAGAAGTATGGCATCCCATACGTCATCACGGAACATCTTTCAAGACTGTTGTTTGAAAGGGAGTTCGGACCGGTACCCGCCGACACCTGGCAGATTCCCTTATTGAAGGCATGCTATCGCGAGGCCAAGATGGTGGTGCCTGTTTCCGAGGAACTGGTTGAGGACATAGCCTGCTATTTCGGCAAGGATTATCGTTGGCAGGCGATTTCCAACACCATCGATACCGATTTCTTCCATTACCAGCCGCGCGCCCCTCGCGAAGGGCGGCTGTTCCGCTTCTGTTGTCTGGCTAATTTCTGGCCGCTGAAGGGCTATGATGTGCTGATACCTGCCTTCCGGAAATTGAGGGAAGCGGGATGCCCCGTAGAACTGCATATCGCTGGTCGGGGAACCGATTCGAGAGCCTGCAGGTCGATGCTGGCGGATGGCATCGTGACGCATGGCCTGCTCGACAAGGCGGGGGTGAGGGCGTTGCTCTATCAGAGTGATGCGCTGGTGCTTGCCAGTCGTAGTGAGACACAGGGATTGGTCTTGCTGGAGGCTATGAGCACGGGTATTCCTGTGGTTGCGACAGAGGCCATCCCGAAGAGCATCCGCGTGCCAGAGGGTGGGCGCTATGTTCCAATAGATGATGTGGCATCGTTCGCGGAAGCCATGAAGGAAACTATGGAAGTGTCTGGTTTTGAGGGTGATAAGGTGTGTGATATTGTTCGCCAAATGGCCTCGCCGTCGGTCATTGCACAGCGGTTGACGGCACTTTTCAACGACGTGCTTTCTTCGTAAGGACAAACAATTTTCTGACCATCAATCCTATCTGCCACAGCAACGCATTCGACATCACCAGATGAGTGAGGCGGATGGGCAGGTTGTCGCTGACGTGCCAGGTTTGTTTCAGCGTTTTCACCTCGTCTCTCATTTCCTTATTATGACAACGGAAAGCGTGCATGGACAGGGCGAAGATGCGTTGCCGGAAGTAGTCGTCGATGCGTGGACTTTCCATCTGATATTTTGTGCGGAGATAATGACTCAGGTTGGTGACCTGCCTGACGAAGTGGTATTGTTTTTCCTCGCTTCTGGCGTTGGAGATGGTGGTGTCTGCAACGGAATAGTTCAGCGTGACATCAGGCAGATAGGCTATCTGTCCGTTCTGCGCCATGATGAAGGCTATCTGAACATCCTCGCAGCCGAAGTCCTTATTCCGGAACAGGTCGGTATCTTCCTGATAGGCCCGCAGGAAGACCTCGCGCCGATAGAGTGAGGTGCAGAGGTGGATGACGGGGCGCTGGGTCTGGGTGACGATGCGCTCAAGCAATTCTCGGCCGTTGGTGAAGGGCTGGGTCAGTTGGCTGTCGGCAGCCTTGGGGGGAAAGGTTGTGCCGCTTGCCTCGTCGTAGCAGCGCCAGTCGGTATGAACGAGCGTCACCTCGGGGTGTTCCTCCAGAATGGTGAGTTCTTTCTCCAGTTTCAGGGGGTCGGTCCAGAAATCATCGCCGGCACAGTCGGCAATGTAGGTGCCCCGTGCTGCCAACAAGCAGTCGAAGTAGTTGTCGACAACCCCTTTGTTGTGGATGTTTGCCAGGATGTGGATCTTGTCGGGATGGCGCTGGGCATAGTCCTGACAGATGGCGAGCGTGCGGTCGGTGGAACAGTCTTCGCCGACGACAATCTCGAAGGGCACGCGGCATTGCTGCATGAGGATGGAATCCAGCGTGCGCGCAATCGTTTTCTCCTGATTGTAGGTGCAGACTATGACCGATATCACGTTCTCCATGTTATCTTTCTCTCTTTAGTAACGGCAGGGTGTTCAGCAGGAGGAGGCGCCCCAGTCGGGTGTTGGTCATCTTGCGGAACCACGTGTATTTCTGCGAGTAGTTGTGGTCGGGCAGGGGGAAGAGACCTTCCGCGCGCAGCAGGTCGAGACGCAGGCCTAATGCCTGACGGGAACGGGTGAGCACGATGGTGTTGTAGATATAGTCCATCGTCAACTGTGCCACGCGGCGCCTCAGGGCCAGTCGGTCGTTGTAGGGCAGGGTATCGGCCATTCTGTTCAGGTTGCAGATGACCGACAGGGTGTGGTCGAGTCGGGTCTCGCCGGTCTGATGCACAGCCGATGTGCTCCGGTCGCGGTAGAAATAGGCCTTGGCACCTGATACCACCACCGTCTCGGCCCGCAACAGCATCTGGGGCGTGAACTCCTCATCCTCGCCATAGTGGATGCCTGGCGTGAAGCGCAGTTTGCTGAGTACCGTCCGCTTGAAGAGATAACAGCAGGCCGTGCCGCGGATATTGTGCTTCAGCATGTATTCCGAACCGCTCATCACGGGCAGGTCGTGGTAAATGGTCTCAATGGTGGTGCTATCTGTGAAGTCGAAGACCACCATCTCGATGTCACGTTGCTGTCGGATGATGTCCAGACAATGCTCATAGGGCGCAGGAATCAGGCGGTCGTCGCCGTCGACAATCTGGATGTATTCGCCGCGGGCCATGCTGATGGCGGTATTGCGGGCGCTGCTGACACCGGCATTCTTCTGTCGCACATAGATGATCTCGTCGCCATAGGGCATCAGACCGTTCATCGGACTCTCCTTGGAACCGTCATCCACCACGATGATCTCGCGCTCAGCGGGCGTGAGGTTCAGTTTGAGGATGCTGTCGATGCACTCGCAGAGCATGTCTACGGGCAGGTTATAGTAGGTCACGATGAAACTGACCAGCGGTTGCTGCGTGTTGTCGGTCGTTGTCATGTCGTTGAATGAATTCTTGTGTGCAAAGGTAGGTTAAAATAATGAAATCACCAAATTATTGGACAGATAAAATAAAAAGTTCCTTTTTACGTTATTGATAATAGATGAGTGAAAAGGAGAAAGATGCCTACGGCCATGTGTTGAAATACACTGGCATCTTCGGGGGCGTGCAGGGACTCAATATTCTGGTGGGTCTTGTGCGCAATAAGTTTGTGGCCCTGTTGCTGGGACCGTCGGGCATGGGTCTGGTCTCACTCTTCAATACCACCGTCACCTTTGTGTCGCAGTCGACGAGTTTCGGCATCTCGATGAGTGCCATCCGTCAGTTGTCGGAATTTCCTGAGAACGACCAGCATCCCGAGGTGCTGCATTTCGTGAAGGTGGTGCGTGCCTGGTGCCTGTTGACGGCCTTGTTGGGTATGCTGGTGTGTATGCTCCTTGGCCCTTTCCTGAGCAGCACGACATTCGCCTGGGGCGACCACAGCCTGCACTTCATCCTGTTGGCGCCTGCGGTGGGCATGCTGGCCATCACGGGTGGTGAGACGGCCATCCTGAAAGGGCGTCGCCGACTGAAGTCATTGGCCTTGGTGCAGGTGGGCTCCGTCGTGGCTGCGCTGCTGATATCGGTGCCGGTCTATTATTATTTCGGTGAGGCGGGCATCGTGCCGGTCATTGTGGTGATGGCCTTGCTCACCATGCTGCTCACGGTGCGTGAGTCCTACCGCTTGTATCCCCTGCAGTTGCGGGGGGCCAAGGGCATCCTCGGCGATGGTGCGGAGATGGTGCGCCTCGGCGTGGCATTCACCTTGGCCGGTATTGTGGGAAGCGGTGCCGACCTGCTGATCCGTTCGTGGCTGAATGTGGAGGGCGACCTGGATATGCTGGGATTCTATAATGCCGGTTATATGATTACCGTGACCTATGCCGGTATGGTGTTCTCGGCGATGGAAACGGACTATTTCCCCCGATTGTCATCGGTCCATACGGATATTGCGGCAACCAACGAAACGGTCAATAAGCAGATGGAGGTTTCCATCCTGATTGTTTCGCCGATGCTGGTGGCCCTGATCATCCTCCTGCCGATGCTGATACCCCTTCTTTTCAGCGCCCAGTTCCTGCCGGTGGTGGCCATGACACAGGTGGCCGCGCTGGCCATGTTCTTCAAGGCCGTCACGATGCCGGTGGCCTATATCACGCTGGCAAGGGGCTATTCCTTCCTGTACCTCTTCCTGGAATCGGCCTATTTCGTGGTGTATGTGCTGTTGGTGATGTTCGGTTACCAACGGTGGGGGTTGGTAGGAACGGGTATTGCAATCGCGGTGGCGAATGTCTTCGACTATCTATTGATCAACGGTGTGGCCCGTTGGTGCTATGGTTATAAAATGTCGTCGGCCGTGGTGAAGTATAGCGTCATTCACATCCTGATCGGACTCCTGGCATTCTATACTACCATCACGGTCGACGGCTTAGGTTATTGGGTCTTCGGACTGGGACTGTCGGCTATCAGCCTGTTGTTCTCGTTGGTCATCCTCCATCAGAAGACCCATCTGTGGGCGGCGCTGATGAGGCGCCTGCCCGGGTTCAGAAAGACTTCGGATTAGAAGCGGAAGTCGAGTTCCATATCCACGAAGTTGTAGTCGTGCTTGGCAAGGGTGCGGTCGTTTACGCGGCCATACTCGAAGTTCAACTGCAGATTCTTCGTGAAGAAATAGTTCATACCGACCTCGTACATCGTCTTGGCACGGTTCCACTCCTTGTTGTCGCGATAGCACTGGTAACGGGCCTTGGCATGCAACTTAGACTTCACCACAGGCACGATACCGAAGGCATACCAACCGTCGGCCTTGTCGCCTAAAGCGAGGTTGGCACCATAACCCTGGCTGTGCAGATACTCCGTGCGGAAGGTGTACTCGTCCTTGTCGTACTCGGCAGAGAGACAGTAACGGTTCTTATTACCTACCTCAGCGCGAGAACCGGTCCATCCGAAGGCACCGATACGCAGGCCCTGAATAGGCATGACCCACATACCGCCGATGATATCCTTCTTGTTGTCCTTGTCCTTGCTGTTGATACCTTCACCATTGTACACACCTACCTGATAGTGCAGCAACTTACGGCCGTTGGCGTTTGGCAGGATGTCACCCGACACCTGGATACCGATATCACGACCACCGGAAGACTTCTCACCAGTACGGTCGCCGAAACCAGAGAGGGCATTGATCACGTTGGCATAAGAATACCAGCCCTGTGTGATGGGGTGGGTGGGGTTCTCAAAGGTGAAGGCACGCTTGAACTGACCGACACGTACCTTGAACTCAGGATACTTGCGCCACTCAGCATAGAGGTCGACCAACTGTACCGTCGGCTCACCGGGACCCTTCACGTTGGTGCCCTGAATCTGGGCACGCCAGTCGAAGTCGCCAATCTTACCATCGAGGATGAAACGGGCCAGGCGCAGGTTGAAGGTGTTTGAGTGGTTACCCTCGGGGTCCTGTCCCTGATACTGCAGCATGCCGTAGCCGCTGAACTTGATGTTCTTCACCCATGCGGGAATCTCCACAGACTCTTTCTGCTGTGTTTCCTGCACTTCTTCTACTTCTGTAAGCGTCTCTGCGCTTGTGGGGAGGGTCAATGCAACGAGCATCAGAGACCCGAATAGTTTTTTAGTGTACATTTAAACCAATTTTTTAGTTGTATTGTTATTGTGGCAAAGATACGAAGATTATCTTGAACCACCAAATATTTTCCTAAGAATCTTTGCGTATCAGCAGTACCACATTCTCCACATGGGGCGTATGGGGGAACATATCCACGGGCTGCACGGCGGCAACACGGTAGTCAACATCCAGATCATGCAGGTCGCGCGCCTGTGTGGCGGGATTGCAAGACACGTAGACAATGCGCTGGGGCGCTGCACGGAGAATGGTCTTTACCACATCGGGGTGCATGCCGGCACGGGGCGGGTCGGTGATGATCACGTCGGGACGACCGTGTTCTGCGATAAACGCATCGGTCAGGATGTCCTTCATATCGCCGGCATAGAAGAGCGTGTTGTCAATGCCGTTGACCTCGGAATTGATCTTCGCATCCTCGATGGCTTCGGGTACATATTCGATACCAACGACCTTCCGGGCTTTCCTGGCCACGAAATTGGCGATGGTACCCGTTCCGGTATAGAGGTCGTAGACAATCTCATCTCCTGCCAGACTGGCAAATTCGCGGGCTACGCTATAGAGGTGGTAGGCCTGTTCGGTATTGGTCTGGTAGAAACTCTTTGGTCCTACCTTGAAACGCAGGTCTTCCATCAGTTCGAAGATATGGTCGTTGCCCTTGAAAACGAGAATATCCTGGTCGCCGATGGTATCGTTGCACTTCTGGTTGTCGAGGTACATCAATGAGGAGATCTGCGGGAACTGGTCGGCGATGTGCTGCATCAGCGCCTTGGCTTCCGGCTCGCCACCCGTTTTGTCGTAGTGGAACTGGAAGATAACCATCCATTCGCCGGTGGCACTATTGCGGATGATGACATCGCGGAGGAAGCCCACCTGCTGTCTGAGGTCGAAGAAACTCAACTGATGTTCCATCGCATAACGATAGACCTCGTTGCGGATCTGGTTGTGCAGGTCGTCCATCAGCCAGCATTTCTCAATCGGGAGAATCTTGTCGAAGGCACCCGTGATGTGGAAGCCGATGGCAGGCACGTCCTTCAGGCTCTGCGATTCGTCGTGGGGCAGGGATGCAATCTCCTCGCTGGTCAGATAACGCTTGTTGGCACAACCGAAATCGAGTTTGTTGCGGTATTCCTGTGTCTTGACACTTCCCAGGATAGGGCTGAATTCGGGCAGTTCGATCTTGCCGATACGCGTCAGTTGGTCGAACACCTGCTGTTGCTTGAACTTCAACTGCTTCTCGTAGGGCAGGTTCTGCCATTTGCAGCCGCCACAGACACCGAAGTGCTTGCAGAATGGATTCGCGCGTACATTACTATATTCTATGAATCGTGTCACTTCACCCTCGGCAAACGAGTGTTTCTTGCGACGGATCTGTACGTCGCACACGTCGCCTGGCACGCAAAAAGGTACGAACACGACGAGGTCGTCCCAATGGAACAGACACTTTCCTTCGGCTGCCACAGCCTCGATCGTCACACTCTCTAAGAGTGGTAATGGTTTCTTCTTTCTTGCCATCTCTGTCTGATTTTGGCTGCAAAGGTACGAATAAATATAAAAAATTCCCAATTTTTGCCCAATTTTCTTGCGTATGTGCGGAGAATATAGTAACTTTGCAAAATTCAAAATAAAACAATTAAAATCATAATAATAACGTATTAAGAAGTAACTTATGAGTCAGAAAAGAGTTTACCTCTTCGGTAATGGTAAGGCCGAAGGTAATGCAAAGATGCGTGAGGAACTTGGCGGTAAGGGTGCCAACCTTGCCGAGATGAACCACATCGGTGTGCCTGTTCCTCCTGGTTTCACAATCACAACCGATTGCTGTAACGAGTACTATCAGGTTGGTCAGCAGAAGATTATGGAACTGCTGAACGACGACGTGATGGCTGCCGTGAAGCATATTGAGGATCTGATGAACTGCAAGTTCGGCGATGCTCAGAACCCCCTGTTGGTATCAGTCCGCTCTGGTGCTCGTGCCTCTATGCCCGGTATGATGGATACCATCCTGAACCTCGGTCTGAACGACGAGGTGGCTGAGGGTATGGCTAAGAAGACCAACAACCCCCACTTCGTATACGACTCTTATCGCCGTTTCGTACAGATGTACGGTGATGTGGTGCTCGAGATGAAGCCCGTGAACAAGACCGATATCGATCCGTTCGAGGAGATTATCGAGAAGGTTAAGAAGGAGAGTGGTGTTGTGCTGGATAAGGACCTCAGCGTTGAGGATCTGAAGAAGTTGGTGAAGTTGTTCAAGGCTGCCATCAAGGAGCGCACCGGTAAGGACTTCCCCGATGATCCTATCGAGCAACTCTGGGGCGCTATCTGCGCTGTGTTCCGTTCTTGGATGAACGAGCGCGCCATCCTCTATCGTAAGATGGAAGGCATCCCCGACGAGTGGGGTACAGCCGTCAGCGTGATGGCCATGGTATTCGGTAACATGGGTGACACCTCTGCTACTGGTGTATGCTTCAGCCGTGATGCTGCCAATGGTGAGAACCTGTTCAATGGTGAGTATCTGGTGAACGCACAGGGTGAGGACGTTGTGGCTGGTATCCGTACCCCGCAGCAGATCACAAAGATCGGTTCTCAGCGCTGGGCCGAGCGTGCCGGTATCTCTGAGGAGGAGCGCGTGGCCAAGTATCCTTCAATGGAAGAGGCTATGCCTGAGATCTATGCTGAACTGAACGGCATCCAGGATAAACTGGAGCACCACTATCATGATATGCAGGATATGGAGTTCACCGTACAGGAAGGTAAACTCTGGTTCCTCCAGACCCGTAACGGTAAGCGTACTGGTGCTGCCATGGTGAAGATTGCCATCGACCTGCTCCACGAGGGTATGATCGACGAGAAGACCGCCATCATGCGCTGCGAGCCTCAGAAACTCGATGAGTTGCTGCACCCCGTATTCGATAAGAAGGCTCTGGCTACTGCCAAGGTGATTGCTCAGGGTCTGCCCGCTTCTCCTGGTGCTGCCTGCGGTCAGATTGTGTTCCACGCTGACGATGCAAAGGAGTGGCACGAGAATGGTCACAACGTAGTGCTCGTTCGTATCGAGACCTCTCCTGAGGACCTCGCCGGTATGGCCGCTGCCGAGGGTATCCTGACCGCTCGTGGTGGTATGACCTCTCACGCTGCCGTGGTGGCTCGTGGTATGGGTAAGTGCTGCGTATCGGGTGTAGGTGCTCTGAACGTAAGTTATAAGGATAAGACTGTCGAGATCGACGGTGTTGTATATAAGGAGGGTGACTACATCTCTCTGAACGGTACGACTGGTCAGGTTTATGCTGGCGAGGTGCCCACGAAGGCTGCTGAACTGAGTGGCGACTTCAAGGAGTTGATGGACCTCTGCGACAAGTACACCAAACTGCAGGTTCGTACCAACGCTGATACACCGCATGATGCACAGGTGGCTCGCGCCTTCGGTGCCAAGGGTATCGGTCTGACTCGTACCGAGCACATGTTCTTCGAGGATAAGAAGATCATCGCTATGCGTGAGATGATTCTGAGCGACAGTCTTGCAGGTCGTGAGAAGGCTCTGGCTAAGTTGCTGCCTTATCAGAAGGCCGACTTCAAGGGTATCCTCGAGGCTATGGACGGTCTGCCCGTGAACATCCGTCTGCTCGATCCTCCTCTCCACGAGTTCGTTCCCCACGATCTGGCTGGTCAGGAGACCATGGCTAAGGAGATGGGCGTCAGCCTGGAGGCTATCCAGCGCCGTGTCGCTTCTCTCGCCGAGAACAACCCGATGCTGGGTCACCGTGGTTGCCGTCTGGGTATCACCTTCCCCGAGATCACCGCTATGCAGACCAAGGCTATCCTCTCTGCTGCTTGTGAACTGAAGAAGGAGGGTAAGAACCCGATGCCTGAGATCATGGTTCCGCTGATTGGTACTGTATTCGAGTTGAAGCAGCAGAAGGAGGTTATCCAGTATGCCGCTAAGGAGGTATTCGCTGAGTATGGCATCGAGGTTGAGTTTGAGATTGGTACGATGATTGAGATTCCTCGTGCTGCCCTGACCGCCGACCTGATTGCTTCAGAGGCTCAGTACTTCTCATTCGGTACAAACGACCTGACTCAGATGACCTTCGGTTACAGCCGCGACGATATCGCTTCGTTCCTGCCTGTATACCTCGACAAGAAGATCCTGAAGGTTGACCCGTTCCAGGTACTCGACCAGACCGGTGTAGGCCGTCTCATCAAGTTCGCTGTGAAGGAAGGTCGTGAGGTACGTCCTGAACTGCGCTGCGGTATCTGTGGTGAGCATGGTGGTGAGCCAAGTTCTGTGAAGTTCTGCGCTAAGGTTGGCATGAACTACGCATCTTGCTCTCCGTTCCGTGTGCCCATCGCACGCCTCGCTGCCGCCCAGGCCGCTGTTGAAGAGTAATCAGAACACTCTGAATATCAACATTTTGGGTGTAACGTCCTTTGTAATAGGGTGTTACACCCAATTTCTTTAAAACGATAATCACGATAAATGTGACGAATTTGACGCGAAATTTACAAATATGTTACAGTAATCAGAGGTGCAAATAATCCTATTAGTTTTTGTGTTTAATTCTCATTATCTTCTGGCATGGTTTCCACCTTCAGATGATGACGGCAATATAGCTTTATCATCCTCTGGACGGTCTGTTTCTCGCGCTCAATCCTGTTCATTCCATTCTTTGCCATTTCATTTCTTCACCTTCCTTGTCATACTGTTTACGCTTGCCTGTAGGAGGCTCTGTCAGGGTGATCTTCACTACGGCTGTACGTTCAAGGCTACGCTTGATAGCATCGTCGAAAGCATCCATGTGGTCGGGTAAGAATCGCTCACAGATGGCTCTCAGAGCCTCTATCTTCTCGTCTTTATTTGTTACCA
>Ga0310690_10010670_pt1 | contig 11410 bp, 4 predicted proteins | sample AusTroGonzalo_MG_2_FD_207661 | JGI IMG/M metagenome (GOLD analysis project Ga0310690, IMG submission 207661) | Bovine rumen microbial communities from tropical cattle in Woodstock, Queensland, Australia - Gonzalo_04 (v2) (version 2) | ecosystem: Host-associated > Mammals > Digestive system >...
CGTCATATTCTTCTCGCACATCCTGGCGTCCGTGCTGCAGGGCGCGATGAGTTCCAGGGGCGAGAACCGCAGCCAGCGCCGTTCGGGGACGGGCGGCTACATGATGTACCACATGTTCGTGAAGTTGTTCCAGGTCTTGTTCGGGTTGTTTGCGGCGATGGTCGTGATGTGGTATTCGCGGAAGCGCGAATTCGCAGCCGACGCCGGGTCGGCGCGTCTTCTCGGCTCGCCCGGCCCGATGATCTCCGCGCTCAGGCGGCTCGGCAACCTCAAGCCCGGAGTCCTGCCGGATTCCATAAAGGCGTTTGGCATATCCGGAGGCATTGCGTCGCTCTTCGCCTCGCACCCTCCGCTTGAAGCCCGCGTCAACGCGCTGATGAACCTTCCGCCGTCCTATGCCGTTTAAACCAATGTACCGGTTCATTCCGGCAAAGCAAGGAGCAAAGCAAATGAAGAGATTCGTTTTGGTTGCATGCGTAGCTGCGTCGTGCGCGACTGGGTTCGCCGCAGACGTCGAGGAGTCGATCGAAAAGGGCGCGAAGTTCCTTCTCTCCAAGCAGTCCGAGGAGGGCTTCTGGAGCGACAAGCAGATGCCCGCGCTCACGGCGCTTCCGATCTGGGCGCTTTCCGGAATGAAGGACGCGCCGGGCGAGGCGATCGAGAAGGGTGTCAAGTTTGTCCTCGGCACACAGCGCGAGGACGGGGGCTTCTATGTTCCGAAGCCTGGGCGCGGAGGGTCCGGCCTCGGCAACTACAATACGTCGGTGTGCCTGTCCGCGCTGTTCGAGTCCCGCAAGTGCCCGGCCGGTCCGCTTCTCAAGGCGCGCGAGTACATCGCGTCGTCGCAGCTCACGGGCGACGACACGATGGCCGGAGGCTTCGGATACGACAAGGTCTCCCGTCGCCGATACGCAGACCTCTCCAACACCAGCTACGCGCTGGACGCGATGCGCCGCACGGCCGGGCTTGAGGAGTTCCGGACGGGCGGAGGCCGAGTGGATGTGGACTGGGACAAGGCGCTGGCGTTTGTCGACAACCTCATGAAGAAAGAGGGCCCGGACGCAGGCGGCGCGGTCTACAACGAGCGCACCCCGCAGGGCGGCGTCGCGACGAACGCACAGGGCCGGGTGAGTCTGAGGGCGTACGGGTCTATGACGTATGCGGCAGTGCTCTCGATGTGCCATGCGAAGCTCGACCGAGGCGACCCGCGCGTGAAGCAGTCTCTTGAATATTGCGAGAAGCACTGGTCGGTGGAGGAGAATCCGGGGATGGGGAACCAGGGCCTCTACTACTTCTACGACATCATGGCCAGGGCGCTTTCCGCCGCCGGCGTCGAGAAGGTCGGCGACCACGAATGGAAGAAGGAGCTGTCTGCGAAGGTCATTTCGCTCCAGAAGCCCGACGGAAGCTGGTTCAACGACAACAACCGCTTTTGGGAGGCAGACCCCGTCCTTTGCACCTCCTTCGCGATGCTGGTCCTTGAGCTTTGCAGGTAGCAGTCGCGCCGGATGTCGGCAGACCTGACCACAGTTCGCGCATCGTTCCACTTGCGGAACGGGCGATAATATGCTACCATACCATCCGACTGATGATTGGCAATCTGCGTTGAGACGACAGGCACAGGCAATCACGAATCAGGAATAGAAGAAAAGGAAGAGAAAATGCAAGTCGAAAAGGCCCTCGAAGACGGGCGTCTTACGCTTAAGGTGAAGGGCAGACTCGACACCAACACCTCCCCGGAACTGGAGGCGGAGCTGGACTTGTCCGAGGTGAACGAGGTAGTGTTCGATCTCGCGGGACTGGAGTACATCTCCTCCGCAGGGCTCAGGGTGCTCATGGCTGTCCAGAAGACAATGATCGCCTGCGGCGGACAGATGACGGTGGCCCATCCCAACGCGATTGTCAAAGGAGTGTTCGACATAACCGGAATGAGCGACATATTCACTATAGAGGAATGAACCGGCGCTGGAAGACTTTGGCATGGGCCGCCTTGATGCTGTACGCGGCAGTGCTCTTCATCGACTGGGGGGCCTTGACTTGGCGTGCCCGCAAGCAGACCGAGTCTATGCTCGACTATGCGATGCTCGACCTCGATTCGACGCTAAACGGGTCGATCGACACGATGCTCATGCACGTGGCCGACTCGGTCGTCGAAGAGCTTGGCGTGTCGTCCGCGATCCCGGTGGCGCGTTCCGTCCTGATTGCCCAGCAGCGCGGCATCGACGAACTCAACATCTGCGCCCGCGACGGTGAGATACTTTCCTCGGCCGACCCGAGCCTAGTGGGGCAGATGATGGGCGACCGCAAGAAGTCTGCCGAGTTCATGGTCCTCACGAACGGAGTGCGCCATGCGTTGTCGCATCCTTTCAGGGCCAGCACGCACAACGCCAGGGTGCGCCGCAAGTACGTCGGTGTGTCATTCCCGGGAGGCAACGGATTCGTCCAGGTCGGCATCGACGAAGACCGCGTGACGGGCATGTTCCCGTCGATAATGGGCTTCATATTCGACGAATGGCTTCTGGGCGAAAAGGGATTCTTCCTCTGCTCCGACCTTTCCGACGGACACCTCATCTCCAACCCCGCGCGCCACCGCGACGAGGCGCGCTTCCTCAACGAGACCGGCTACGACCCGGCGGACCCGAAGATTAAGGAAGACGGCAAGACGACCTTCAGATACCGGCTCTTCGGAGACCTGTGCGACTGCCGTGCCGTCATATTTTGCGGGCATCGCATCATCGCGGCTTTGCCGCAGACCGAGTACTACACCACACGCACTTTCTATGCTGCAGTCATGGCCGTCATACTGGCGGGCGTCCTCACCCTCTTCGTGCTGCTTGTGAGGCGCATCGACATCTCGGCCGGACGGCTGAAGGCGTTCTACGACGCGGAGGACGACCGCCGCGCAAAGGAGTTTGCGATAGCCGCTACGATACAGAACTCGGCGCTGCCGCGTCCGCTTCCCGAAAACGGGGCGTTTTCGCTCGCGGCCGTCATGCAGCCCGCGCGCGAGGTCGGCGGTGACTTCTACGACTACTTCATGCTGGACGACAGCCATGTCGCGTTTCTTGTCGCTGACGTTTCGGGCAAGGGCATCACGGCCGCGCTGTACATGATGACGGCCAAGACGCTCATAAAGGACACGCTTGCGTCGCTCCGCGATCCTGCTGCGGCCCTCACGAAAGTCAACTTGGAGCTCTGCCGCAACAATCCTGCGAACATGTTCATCACGGCGTGGGTTGGCGTCCTGGACACGGAGACCGGCGAAGTCGTGTTCGCCAACGCAGGCCACAACCCGCCCATCATGTTCAAAGAGGGCGGGCGTCCGTCGTTCGTGTCCGAGAAGTCGGGGCCGGTGCTGGCTTTCATCGACAGCATCAAGTACAAGCCGCAGTCCATGAAGCTTGTTCCGGGCGACGCGCTCTTCATCTACACCGACGGCGTGACGGAAGCTCTGGACGCAAAGGGCTCGCTCTTCGGCGAAGACAGGCTGGTCGATCTGGCGAAGGCGATAGTCGATCCGGCGCCGAAGACGCTCTGCTCCGCAGTGCGCGTCTCCGTCGCGGCGTTCTCTGAGGGCGTGCCGCAGGCCGACGACTTGACGGTGCTTGCGATAAGGTACGCCGCATCTCCACGCATTAAGGCGCGGACATTCCCGCCTACGCGGGAGGGGATCGCATCGGCCTCCGTGTTCCTGGACGAGGCTCTTGCCTCGCTTGACGGCGATGGCTCGGGGTGCGGCGCCGGGAAGGACGACGCGGCGCGTCCGTCGTCGCTGGCCGCCACGCTGCACATCATAATGGATGAAATCTGCTCGAACATAGTCAAGCATGCAGGCGCGACAAGTTTCGAGGTCTGCGTCGAGCATACGGAGAAACCGGCGGGCGTGAAGCTGATCTTCGTAGATGACGGCGTGGCCTATGACCCGCTTGCGCATGTCGATCCAGACACGACGCTTCCTGCAGAGGAGCGTCCCATCGGCGGACTAGGCATATTGCTCGTCAAGAAGATGTCTGATTCCGTCGCCTACGACCGTGTCCGCAACAGGAACGTCTTCACAGTGGGATTGAAGCTTCCGCATGTCTGACGCCTCGGATGGGTAGCGTCGTTGTCTGCTCTAGTTGATCTTGTTGCAGATTTTTTTTCGTACCCCCTTGCGCCGTGAGGCCATTTTTTGGTAAAATATACAACCTTGCCCTCAATGCGGACAGTTAACAAAGTGGTCGCTTACCACACTTCAGGCGCGTTGTCGGGGCGATAGCATACGTTTCAAAACGATTTCTCAACAAAAAAACTAAGGTAAGCCAACGATGAGCGCAGAACGCAAGGTATTCGGCAAGCTTCAGGGCATGGCCGAGACACCACCGGACCTCATAGCAATCCAGACCAAGTCGTACGACGACTTCCTCCAGGCCGACGTTGACCCCGCCCAGCGCGCCAACAAGGGCCTTCAGGCCATTTTCAAGGAGATATTCCCGGTTCCGTCCTTCGACGGACGCTATGTGCTGGAGTTCGTGAACTACGAGCTTGAGCCGGCGAAGAAGAGCTATCTCCAGGCGCTCATGGACGGCGAGACGTATTCGCGGCCGCTCTACGCGATGTTCCGCCTCAAGGACGGCGAGGACATCCGTGGCGAAAGGGTGTTCCTCGGCGAAATGCCGGTGATGACGCCTGACGGCGCGTTCGTCATCAACGGCGCGGAGCGCGTCATAGTCTCGCAGTTGCACCGCTCGCCCGGCATCTCCACCGAACGTCAGGTCCATGCGAACGGGCAGCCGCTCCTGTCGGTCCGTATCATCCCCGACCGCGGCAGCTGGATCGAGGTCATGTTCGACACGAACGACGTGATGTGGTGTTTCATGGACCAGCGCCGCCGTCGTAGGAAGTTCTACGCCACGACGCTTCTGAGGGCGTTCGGCTACGGCAGCGACGAGCAGCTCATGAATCTCTTCTACGACTTCAAGAAGCTGCCGACGGACCGCAAGTACGCGGATAAGGACCTGCGCATGCTCGTCATGAAGGATGACCTCGTTGACACAGCGTCCGAGGCCGTCATTGCACGCCGCTACGACCCCGTGACCCCAGCAATGATGGAGCAGATCGCCGCGGCGGGCATCCGCGAGGTCGAGGTCGTCGACGTGTCCGTCGACAACGGCACGCTGATCGTAACTCTGCGCGAGGACGCCAAGGCCGGCATCCACAATGAGGAGGATGCGCTCAAGGAGATATACAAGAGGATGCGTCCCGGCGACCCGCCGACGGCCACCAATTCGAAGCAGATGATTCAGAGGCTGTTCTTCGAGCTGTCGCACTACGACCTTGGATACGTCGGACGCCACAAGATCAACAAGAAGCTGGGACTCACTGGCAAGGTCGACGAGAACCTCAGAACGCTGCACGAGTCCGGCATCGACGTGATCGAGGCCATCCGTCTGCTGCTGAAGATATACGTCGGCAAGGAGAACGTTGACGACATCGACCACCTCGGCAACCGCCGCATCAGGACTACCGGCGAGCTGCTGGAGAACCAGTGCCGCATCGGGCTTGCCCGCACCGAGCGCCTCATCCGCGAGCGCATGACGATCCACGATCAGAACTCCGGCGCGCTCACCCCGTCCCGTCTCGTCAACTCCAAGACATTCAGCGCCGTCGTCCAGGACTTCTTCGCGAGAAGCCAGCTTTCGCAGTTTATGGACCAGACGAACCCGCTCTCGGCCCTCGCCCACAAGCGCCGCCTCTCGGCGCTCGGACCCGGCGGTCTCAGCCGCGAGCGCGCGGGCTTCGAGGTACGCGACGTGCATCCCTCGCACTACGGTCGCATTTGCCCGATCGAGACGCCTGAAGGCCCGAACATCGGCCTCATCTCGTCTCTTGGCATCTACGCGCAGATCAACCGCTTCGGATTCATCGAGACGCCGTACCGCAAGGTCGTGGGCGGCAAGGTGACGGACGAAGTGGAGTATCTGCCCGCCGACACAGAAGAGCAGTTCGTGATCGCCCAGGCGAACGCGCCGCTCAACGCCAACCGCACATTTGCGGACGACCGTGTCACGTGCCGCTTCCACACCGAGTTCTGCGAGAAGCCCGCTCGCGAGGTCCAGTACATGGACGTCGCGCCGATGCAGGTCATCTCCATAGCGGCGGGCCTCATTCCGTTCCTTGAGCACGACGATGCCAACCGCGCGCTCATGGGCGCGAACATGATGCGCCAGGGCGTGCCGCTCATGACGACAGAGCGTCCGTATGTCGGCACCGGCCTTGAGTCGGCCAGCGCCAAGGACTCTCGCGTTATCGTGACCGCGCTCGCCTCAGGAACGGTCGCGTACGTCTCGGCAGACTTCATCATGGTAACGAAGGACGGCAAGCTGCCTTCGGGCAAGGCCCAGTTCGTGCACGCCCCCGAGAACGGCGTCTGGAGGTACGACCTCCAGAAGTTCCGCCGCTGCAACGCGGGCACGTGTTTCAACCAGAAGCCGATCGTGAAGAAGGGCGACAAGGTCAAGTTCGGAGACTGCCTCGCCGACGGCCCGGCCACGGACCAGGGCGAGCTGGCGCTTGGCAAGAACCTGCTCGTCGCGTTCATGAGCTGGCGCGGATACAACTTCGAGGACGCCATCCTCATCAACGAGAGGATCGTCCGCGAGGACGTCCTCACCTCGCTCCACATCGTCACGTTCGACTGCGGCGCCAGGGACACCAAGCTTGGCCCGGAGGAGATCACCCGCGACATCCCGAATGTCAGCGAGGACGCCCTTAAGAACCTCGGGCCCGACGGCATTGTCAGAGTCGGCGCCGAGGTGAAGCCCGGCGACATCCTCGTCGGCAAGGTCACGCCGAAGGGCGAGACCGAGCTCAGCCCGGAGGAGAGGCTCCTCAGGGCGATCTTCGGCGAGAAGGCCGCAGACGTCCGCGACACTTCGCTTACTGTTCCGCCAGGGACCACGGGCGTCGTCATGGGCGTCCAGGTCTCGACCAGCCAAGACACTTCGGCCTCGGACGAGAAGTCTGCGAAGAAGGCCAAGAAGGACCAGGAGAAGAAGCGCAAGAACCAGGTCTCCAAGCTCGAGAAGGACCTCACGGCGAAGCTCGCCGCGGCGATCATGAACGAGAAGCTTCCCGTTGACATCACGGACAGCGAGACTGGCGACGTCATCGTGCCCGCCAACAAGAAAATCAAGAAGTCGCAGCTCGCGACGCTCGCCAGGGCGCACGCGCACTGGGACATGGAGTCGGGACCGGCCAAAGACAAGGTCAGCACGATCATGGATCCGTTCGAGGCCGAGTTCGCGGCGATCGAGGATGCCGCGGAAGGCGGCGACGGCGGGCTCTTCGGCGAGTTCGGCGGCGACGGAGAGGTCGTCAAGTCGGTGCGCGTATTCCTCGTCGACAAGAAGAACCTTTCCGTCGGCGACAAAATGGCCGGCCGCCACGGAAACAAGGGCGTCGTCTCGCGCATTCTGCCGAGCTGCGACATGCCGTTCCTTCCGGACGGCAGGCCGGTGGACATCGTTCTGAACCCGCTCGGCGTGCCGTCGCGCATGAACCTCGGGCAGCTCTTCGAGACGTATCTGGGGCTCGCCTGCCGCTACCTCAACTTCCATGCCGCGACGCCGGTGTTCGACGGCGTCCAGGAGAGCGAGATTGACGAGCTCCTGCGCGAGGCCCGCAAGGTCCAGGAGAAGTCCGAGGGCGCTCAGAGCTGGATATGCCCCGAAGGCAAGACCGTCCTCTACGACGGGCTCACCGGCGAACCGTTCGAGCAGAAGGTGGTCGTGGGCGTCATCTACATGCTTAAGCTCCACCACCTCGTCACGGACAAGATACACGCCCGCGCGGTCGGACCGTACTCGCTCGTCACCCAGCAGCCTCTCGGCGGCAAGGCGCAGCTTGGCGGCCAGCGTATGGGCGAAATGGAGGTGTGGGCCCTCGAAGCGTATGGCGTCGCCTACGCGCTGCAGGAACTCCTCACCGTCAAGTCCGACGACGTACAGGGCCGCACGAGGATATACGAGTCCATCGTCAAGGGAACCAACATCCTCGACTCTGGGATGCCGGAGTCCTTCTCGGTGCTCATCCACGAGCTCCGCGGCCTCTGCCTCGACACCCAGCTTCTGGGTGGCGACCAGGAGGAACGGCGCAAGTCCGACGGACAGCAAGCCGCCGCCGCGGCCCCCGTGCAGACGGCGGCGCCGAGCGACGACCTCCTCTCTGGCGCGCTCAACCTCGCATAAGGAACGGGAACTTTTCAGGAGACTTACCAAATGAACAACCCCTACAACACTTCCGACATCTTCGGCGGCTCGTTCAACGCGTCCGCCCACTACGACGCGGTCAAGGTGCAGCTCGCCTCCCCGGAGACGATCCGCGGCTGGTCGCACGGCGAGGTCAAGAATCCCGAGACGATCAACTACCGCACGTACCGCCCGGAGAAGGACGGCCTCTTCTGCGAGAAGATATTCGGACCGACCAAGGACTGGGAGTGCGCCTGCGGAAAGTACAAGCGCATCAAGAACAAGGGCATGGTCTGCGACCGCTGCGGCGTCGAGGTGACGCTTGCGTCGGTGCGCCGCCAACGCATGGGCCACATTGAGCTCGCGGTCCCCGTGAGCCACATATGGTTCTTCAAGTGCTCGCCGTCCCGGATGGGACTGCTGCTTGACAAGACCACCAGCGAGCTCGAGCGCGTCCTCTACTATCAGGACTGGATTGTCTTCGAGCCGGGCGGCACCCCGCTTAAGGAAGGTCAGATCCTCACCGACCAGGAGTACAACGACGCACTCGTCAAGTATCCCGAGGGCTTCAAGGCCGACATGGGCGCCGAGGCCATCAGGAAGCTCCTGAGGAAGATCGACCTCGACAAGCTCATGGACGAGCTCGAGGACCAGATGGAGAACACTCGCTCGAAGCAGAACCGCAAGAAGATCGCCAAGCGCATGAAGGTCGTTGAAGGGTTCCGCGTCTCCAACTCCAAGCCCGAGTGGATGGTGCTGGACGTGCTCCCGGTGATTCCGCCGGAGCTCCGCCCGCTCGTTCCGCTGGAGGGCGGCAGGTTCGCGACGAGCGATCTCAACGACCTCTACCGCCGCGTCATTAACCGCAACAACCGCCTCAGGAACCTTCTCGCGCTGAAGACGCCCGACGTCATCATCCGCAACGAGAAGCGCATGCTCCAGGAGGCCGTCGACGCGGTGTTCGACAACGGACGCCACGGCCGCGCTGTGACCGGTCCGGGCAACCGCCCGCTCAAGTCCCTTTCCGAGATACTCAAGGGCAAGACGGGACGCTTCCGCCAGAACCTCCTCGGCAAGCGCGTCGACTACTCCGGCCGTTCCGTGATCGTCGTCGGGCCCGAGCTCAAGTTCCCGCAGTGCGGCATCCCGAAGGAAATGGCTCTCAGGCTGTTCGAGCCGTTCATCATCCGCAGGCTCAAGGATCTGGGCGTCTGCCACACCGTGCGCACCGCCAGGAAGATGATCGAGCGCCACGACGAGCAGGTCTGGGACATCCTCGAAGAGGTCACCAAGGACAAGACGGTGTTCCTCAACCGCGCGCCGACGCTGCACCGCCTGTCGATCCAGGCGTTCGAGCCGGTGCTCGTCGAGGGCAAGGCGATTCGCCTGCACCCGATGGTCTGCACCCCGTTCAACGCCGACTTCGACGGCGACCAGATGGCCGTGCACGTGCCGCTCTCCGTCGAGGCGCAGATGGAGTCCAAGCTCATGATGCTTGCCTCCACGTCGATCTTCTCGCCTGCGTCCGGCAAGTCCGTCATGACGCCTACGCAGGACGTCTGCCTCGGACTCTACTTCCTCACGGTTCCGTCCCAGCAGGACAAGCTCGCCGGCAAGCTCGCCGGCAAGGTGGACTGCTCCGGCGAGCACCTGCCGCTCTTCAACGACATCGGCGAGGTTGAGTTCGGCATCGCAGAGGGCGCGATATCCTACCACACCCGCATACGCTTCCGCAACCCCGACTACGGCACTTCCGGCCGTCCGCACGGTGTCACCGACAAGCGGACGATCGAGACGACCGCTGGCCGCGTGATCTTCAACAACGTGTGGCCGAAGGAGATGGGCTTCTGGAACGACAAGTGCTCCAAGTCCACGATCGGCAACCTGATACTCGACTGCCACAAGGTCGCGGGGCACGACGTCACCGTCGAGGCCATCGACAAGCTCAAGAGCCTCGGATACCAGTTCGCCACCGTCTCCGGCGCGTCCATGGGCCTCAAGGACATGATCCGCCCGGCCGACAAGGACGCCGAGATCGAGAAGGCCCGCAAGGAGGCCGACAAGGTCCAGCAGCAGTTCCAGCAGGGCATCATCACCGACGGCGAACGCCACAACAAGATCGTCGACATCTGGTCTGCGACGACCGAGAAGGTCGGCGACGAGCTCTACAAGACGATCGACAAGAACATCTCGCCCGAGAACAAGAACCCGACGGAGCTCAACCCCGTCTACATGTTCGTGGACTCGAAGGCCCGTGGCTCGAAGCTGCAGATCCGCCAGCTCGCCGGCATGCGCGGCCTCATGGCCAACCCGTCCGGCGACATCATCGAGCGCCCGATCACTGCGTCCTTCCGCGAAGGCCTCTCCGTCCTCGAGTACTTCATTTCGTCCCACGGCGCCCGCAAGGGCCTCGCCGACACAGCCCTCAAGACGGCCGACGCCGGATACCTCACGCGCAAGCTCGTGGACGTCTCGCAGGACGTCATCATCACGCAGGAAGACTGCAACACCGTCAACGGCATCGAGGTCGAGGCCATCGTCGAAGGCGACGAAGTCAAGGTCACCCTCGGCGACCGCGTCCTCGGGCGCACCGCGCTCTACGAGATACGCGACCCCAAGACGGGCGATGTGATCGTCCGCGCCAACGACGAGATCAACGAGGCCGCCTGCGCCGAGATCAACAAGCGCGGCGTCGAGAAGATATGGATTCGCTCCGGACTCACCTGCGACGCCGAGCACGGCATGTGCGCCAAGTGCTACGGACGCGACCTTTCGACCGGCAGGCAGGTTGAGATCGGAACCGCCGTCGGCATCATCGCCGCGCAGTCCATCGGCGAGCCCGGCACGCAGCTCACGATGCGTACGTTCCACATCGGCGGCACCGCGTCTGCGACGGCCAAGGTCCCGGAGATCATCCTCAAGAACGACGGCCGCGCCAGTTTCGTAGACGTCAGAAAGGTGCGCAACGACGAAGGCCACGAAGTCGTCCTCAACAAGAACGGCACCCTTGAGATCTACTCGAAGAGCGGGGCCAAGCTCGACTCCTACCAGCTCCAGATGGGCACGGTGCTCCTCATCGAGGACGGAGCCGAGGTCAAGAAGGGGCAGAAGGTCGCCACGTGGGACCCGCACTCTGTGCCGGTTCTCTCGGAGGCCGCCGGTTCGATCGTGTTCGTGGACTT
>Ga0310690_10010671_pt1 | contig 11409 bp, 6 predicted proteins | sample AusTroGonzalo_MG_2_FD_207661 | JGI IMG/M metagenome (GOLD analysis project Ga0310690, IMG submission 207661) | Bovine rumen microbial communities from tropical cattle in Woodstock, Queensland, Australia - Gonzalo_04 (v2) (version 2) | ecosystem: Host-associated > Mammals > Digestive system >...
CAGCGCGGTTCATTGTTTTGTTGATGAGGGCTGTGTTGCCTTGACGGATGCTCTCGATGTCGATGCCGACAGGGGAGAGGTCTACCACTACGGCGATGCCGTTTTTGCAGTGGCTGAGGTTGAAGTGAACTCCGGGATGGTGAAGCAGGAAAGGCTTGCTGTGCTCGTTGTGGCCCATGCCTAAATCGCTGATGCCCATGGGTTTCAGCAGCTCCTGAAGCATAAGCCATGATTTGAGGCAGGCAAACTGTCCAAAGAGGTGCTTGTAGCGCAAAGCCTCTTCGCGACGCTGCTCGTCGACCAAAGGAAGCATACGATGCACTTCAGCTTCAGTGACCAGGGTCATATCATCGAAAACAGAGACCATAACGAGGTGCAAAAATAGGAAAATCATTTCAGAAAGGCGAAAAAGATTTCGTTGAAAAAATCAACCGTTTGGTTTGTAAAATGGCTGAAAGTTTAGATTAAAATCTAAACCGTTTGGAATTAGTTTTATTTTTGCCCCAATTATTTTGGATATGGAGAATACCAATCAAAAGGGGAAAACGGTCCAGCCGTTTCCCGATATACCGCCCCGCACTTTCGACCTGCTGCCGAGATTTGTGGAGAAATATGGCAAAAAGAAGACCATGTTCGCCTGTAAGGTGGATGGCGAGTGGAAGAAGTTCATCAGCCGCGATTTCATAAAGATGACGGATACCATCAGCCAAGGGCTGATTGGACTGGGTGTGGCCAAAGGCGACCGTGTGGCCGTGATTTCGAACAACTGTCCGCAATGGAATATGGTTGACTTTGCCGTGCAGCAGATTGGAGCCATTCTGGTGCCCATCTATCCCACTGTGCGTCAAAGCGATTTTGAATACATTCTCAATCATGCCGAACCCAAGATTGTCTTCGTGGAGGGCTCGCTTCTGCATAACAAGGTGAAGGACATCCTCAACGCGATGCCCGTGCGTCCCAAGGAGTTCGCCTTCAATCCGGTGGTGGGAATGATGACGCTCAGAGGCTTGATGGTCTCGGTGAAGGTCGACAAGAAGAGTCTGGCCTCACTCCAGGCTCACAAAGATGCTGTCGATCCTCAAGATGTGGCTACCATCATCTATACTTCAGGAACGCTGGGAACGCCTAAAGGTGTGATGCTGACGCATCATAACCTGATGAGCTGTGTGGCCTATTATGGCCCGCACTATCCTGTGCCCAGTTCCCATAAGGTGGTGAGCTTCTTACCTTTGTCGCATATCTACGAGCGTTCGGTTCTCTATACTCACGTCTATTTGGGCAACGCCACCTATTATGTGGAGAACTTCGGCACCATCATGCGCGATATCGCTGACATCAAGCCCGAGCACTTCACCACCGTGCCTCGCGTCGTCGAGAAGGTGTATAACGGCATCATGCGTAAGGGCGAGAAGCTGAAGGGTGCCAAGAAGCGCATTTTCTATTGGGCCTTCAAGCTGGCTGAGCGATATGATGAGACCGGCAAAAAGAACAATAGAGCCTACAGGTTCAAGCTGTATATAGCCAACCGCTTGGTGTTCAAGGATGTGCGTAAGGCTTTTGGCGGTCGTCTTGAGTTCATCATTTCGGGTGGTGCCAGCCTGCAGCCTCGTTTGGTACGCCTCTTTGCCGCTATGAATATCCCCATTATTGAGGGCTATGGACTGACAGAGACCTCACCCGTGATTGCCACCAACAGTAGGGCTTTGGGCATTATCAAGGCCGGAACGGTAGGTGTGGTTTGCGATAGTGTTGATATTAAGATTGACCCCGAGTCGGGCGAGATTCTCGTGAAGGGGTCTCCCGTGATGAAGGGCTACTATAAGAACGAGGAGCAGACCAAGATTGCCATCGATGAGGAGGGCTACTTCCACACTGGCGACATTGGCGAGTTTGACGAGGACGGCCTGCTGAAGATCACGGGTCGCATGAAGGAAATCTTCAAGGACTCGATGGGCAAGTATATCTCGCCTGCCTTGATTGAGAACCGCTTCACCGAATCACCTTTCATCAACAGCATCATGGTGGTGGGCGAGAACCAGAAGTTCGCCGCTGCACTTATCGTGCCCAACTTCGAGCATCTGAAGACCTGGTGCGAAGAGAACCACATCAACTACACCACCAACACCGAAATGGTGAAGAACAAGACGGTTATCGACAAGTACCGCAAAGAAGTTGACAGCTACAACAAGTTCTTCGGTGACTTTGAGAAAGTGAAACGTTTTGAGTTGGTCGACCGCGAGTGGACTATTGACGAAGGCGAGGTGACCCCCAGCCTGAAGATCCGCCGCAAGATCATCACGGAACATTTCCAAGACCTCATTGACGGAATGTTTGCAGAATAAATTATAAAGTGGCTTCCGAGGAAGTCACTTTTTTTTCTATCTTTGCGCCAAACATTGATTTTTTATGGAATCACTACCCGCGTTATTTTCCGATCTTGCCCTGATATTGGTTACTGCAGGTATCACCACAGTGATATTCAAGTGGTTGAAACAGCCTGTGGTGTTGGGCTATATCATCGCTGGCTTCCTCATTGGCCCCAATTTTGAATGGTTCCCCGTCATCAGCGATCACACCAGCGTGGAGACCTGGAGCGAAATCGGTATGGTGTTCATGCTGTTCGGCATCGGACTGGAATTCAGTTTCAAGAAACTGAAGAAGGTAGGAGGGACGGTTGGCATCACGGCGATTACCGAGTTGGTCACGATGTGCATTGTGGGCTTTATGCTGGGCAAGTTGCTGGGTTGGTCGCAGATGGATTGCATCTTCTTGGGAGCCATGTTGTCCATTTCGTCCACAACGATTATCGCCAAAGCCTTTGATGACATGAAGCTGCACCGCGAGAAGTTCAGCGGTAACGTTATCGGTGAGTTGGTGGTCGAAGACCTTGAAGCTGTTTTGCTGATGGTTATTCTGTCCACACTCGCTGTGAGCAAGACTTTCGATGGAATGCAGTTGGTGACCAGCATGCTGAAGCTGGCTTTCTTCCTATTAATATGGTTCCTCGGAGGCATTTTCATCGTGCCTACGGTACTGCGCTGGTCGCGCAAGTTTATGTCAGAAGAGACGCTGACAGTATTTTCTGTGGGTTTGTGCTTCATGATGGTTGTGCTGGCTAACTTGGTTGGCTTTTCCTCAGCCTTGGGCGCATTCATCATGGGCTCCATCCTGGCTGAAACCCTTGAGGCTGAAATGATCCACAAGGTCACCACACCCATCAAGAACCTGTTTGGTGCCGTGTTCTTCGTTTCGGTGGGTATGATGGTCGACCCTCAGATTCTGGTCAACTACTGGTGGCAGATCCTGGTCATTACGGTGGTGCTGCTTATCTTCAAGCCTCTGAGCAACGTCGTCGGCCGACTGCTGGCTGGTTTGGGACTGAAACAATCCATTCAGGGAGGCTTCTGCTTCTGCCAGATTGGTGAGTTCTCCTTCATCATTGCCACCTTGGGACAGAGTTATGGGGTTATTGACGATTTCCTGTATCCCATCATCGTCTCGGTTTCCATCATTACTACCTTCATCACGCCTTACGCCATTAAGGCCGCGACGCCCACCCATCGTTGGCTGAGCGAACATTTCCCTCAACGCTGGCTCAACCACTTGGAGAATAATGACAGAGGCATCAAGTCGAAGACTGGTAAGAAGGTCAGTATGGCCAGCTTCGTGGGCCGACAGGTGAAGCATATCATCATCAACTTTGCTATCGTCATCGCTGTGCTGTTTGTCTGTTTCTGGATTGGCTCTATGGTGATGAAATACGTCAACGGCATCTGGGGTATGGTCATCAGTGGTGCTATCACGCTGGTGCTGGTTTCGCCCTTCCTCTGGGCCATTGGATTCCGTCACACCCTGGTGAAGACCACGCATAAACTGATGGAGCATAGCCGCTTCAACAAGACCTTGATTCTGCTGATTTTCATTTTCCGCTTCGTTCTCGTATGGGGAGTGGCTGTCAGTATCTTCCATCATTTCTTCAATGGCGCCTTCTGGTCGCCTTTGGGCATAGGGTCGCCTTATTTCCACTTCATCAATGTCGCTGCGGCATTTGTTTACACTATCTTGCTGCGTGTTTTGAGTCCCGCCATGCGGTTCTACAAACGCATCGAGGACAACTTCCAGGGCAACCTCAATAAGCGTCAGTCGACCCAAGTGTTTACTGTTCCAGAGATTCTACAAGAGAACTGCCACTTGCAGAAGATGACGCTGAGTCCAGACAGCGAGTATGCTGGCAAACTCATCAAGGACACCGACTTCCGTGATAATTATAACGTGAGTGTGGTGAGTGTGGAACGTGGCAAACAGTTGTATGAGTTGCCCAAGTCTGATTTCCAGTTGTTCCCCTTTGACAAGATTACCTTTGTGGGCCACGAGGACCATCTCCGTTTGCTGGTGGGCAAGGTGGAGGTCTTTGATGACGCCCTCATTCAGGAACACGAAGAGAGCGAAGTCGACCTTTACAACGTACAGGTTCGTCCCAACAGTCCATACGTGGGAGTTGCCCTCAAGGACTCGGGCTTAGCTGAGAATTTTGAAGCGATGATTATTGCCATCGAACGAGACGGACACTTTATCCTGAACCCCTCTGCCCGCATCTCTTTCCAGCCTGCTGACCTTGTCTGGTTTGTGGCACAGAAGGAAAAAGCTGAAATCTTGATGAATTATAATCCGGAAGTAATTCAATGATTGTCTGTATAGCCGAGAAACCAAGTGTTGCCCGTGACATCGCCAAAGTGTTGGGAGCCAATGCCTCACATGAGGGCTATATGGAAGGCAACGGTTATCAGGTGACCTGGACCTTCGGTCATCTCTGCACACTGAAGGAACCTCACGACTATACGGAACAATGGAAGCCTTGGGCGCTGACCCGACTGCCGATGATTCCCCAACGCTTTGGCATCAAGTTGATTGACGACAAAGGCGTGGAGAAGCAGTTCAAGATTATCGAGTCACTGTTCCAAAAAGCCGATGAGATTGTGAACTGCGGCGATGCCGGACAGGAGGGTGAGCTCATCCAGCGTTGGGTGATGCAGAAGGCCGCTGTGCGTTGTCCCGTGAAGCGTCTCTGGATTTCCTCGCTGACCGAAGAATCCATTCGCGAGGGCTTCAAGACCCTCAAAGATCAGTCGGAATACCAGTCGCTCTACGAGGCTGGTCTCTCTCGTGCCATAGGTGACTGGCTGTTGGGTATGAACGCCACACGGCTCTATACCCTGAAATACGGGAAACCCCGTCAGGTGCTCTCGATAGGTCGCGTTCAGACTCCCACATTAGCCTTGATTGTCAACAGATATCATGAAATAGTGAACTTCAAGCCCGAGGCCTATTGGGTGCTGTCAACGGTTTATCGCGACACTACCTTTACCGCCACTAAAGGCAAATACGGTTCAGTGGAGGACGGACAGAAAGACCTTCAGAGTGTGGAAGGGAAGGAGTTCACTGTTGCCGATATCAGCACCAAGAAAGGCACGGAAGCTCCTCCGAGGCTCTATGACTTGACTTCGCTTCAGGTGGAGTGCAACAAGAAATACGGCTTCTCAGCCGACCAGACCCTGCAGACCATACAGAGCCTCTACGAGAAGAAATACACCACCTATCCCCGTGTCGACACCACTTATCTGAGTGACGACATCTATCCCAAGTGTCCCGATATCCTGGCCAAGCTCACCAACTACAGCGAATATACAGCGCCTCTGGCTGGCAAGAAGCTCCCCAAGAGCAAGAAGGTGTTCGACAACAGCAAGGTTACTGATCACCATGCGATTATCCCCACAGGAGTGGTGCCCACCAGTCTCTCGTTTGCCGAAGAAAAGGTTTACGACGAGGTTTGTCGCCACTTCATTGCCGTTTTCTATCCCGACTGCCAGTTTGCCACCACTACTGTTTTGGGTAAGGTGGAGGAGGTAGAGTTCAAAACTACGGGCAAGCAGATACTGGTCTCAGGCTGGCGTGATGTGATTAAGAAAAAGGAAGAGGGTAGAGGGAAGAAGGAAGAGGGGAAAGGTGGCGAGGAGGAGAAAGAGGATGAGGAGAAAACTCTCCCAATCTTCGAGAAGGGTGAGCACGGACCTCATAAACCCCAGTTGGCAGAGAAATGGACCACCCCCCCAAAGCCTTATACCGAAGCCACATTATTGAGGGCGATGGAGACGGCAGGCAAACTTGTTGACGATGAATCTCTCCGTGAGGTGATGAAAGAGAACGGCATAGGTCGTCCTTCTACAAGAGCCGCCATTATCGAAACGCTGTTCAAGCGCAACTATATAAAAAAGGTGCGCAAGAGCCTGGAACCCACGCCTACGGGCATCGAACTCATAGGCCTCATCCAAGAGGAGCTGCTGAAGAGTGCCGAACTGACGGGCATCTGGGAGAAGAAGCTACGCGAGATAGAGCAGCATAAATATGATGCCCGCCAATTCCTCGACGAGTTGAAACAGATGGTGACGGAAATCGTTACTACTGTGATGATTGTGGGGAATCCCTGCCCTAAGTGCGGCAAAGGACGTATCATCAAAGGCAAGACTGCTTACGGCTGCTCAGAGTGGCGAAATGGATGTAATTATCGATTGCCGTTTCCTAGTAATTAATTTTTACTATTTTTGCCGCCAGATTAAATGAAAACTATGAAGCACATCTCGGTTTTCCTTCTGGCTTTGGCGACAGCCTTTGTGCTCTCCGCCTGCGACAGCAAACGCAGCCATGATGTGGACTTCTATTACTGGAAGTCGAAGTGCTCGATTGGGGAGACTGAGTGTGAGTATTTCAATCAGCTTCAGAGCAAGCGCTTGTTCGTGCGTCTCTTTGACATCGACCTCAAAGGGACGCATGCTGTGCCCGTAGGTCCCATTCAGGGCTTCAACAAGGAACAGCTGCCCAACGACAGCACCGATGTCATCCCTGTGGTCTTCATCACCAATCCGACCTTCATCAACTATACGGACGATACCGAATTAGAAAAGCTGGCCACCAACATCAGCAAGACGGTTGAGGCGGTGATGCAGGAGGCTAAGGTGGAGTACCGTGAGATACAGATTGACTGCGACTGGACGCAGCGCACCAAGAAATCTTACTTCAGTTTCCTTGAGAAGCTTGCCGAGCAGTCGCAATGCAACATCAGCTGCACGCTTCGCCTGCACCAGATCCGTGATAAGGAAAAGACCGGTGTGCCTCCTGTTAGCAGAGGCAGCTTGATGTGCTATGCTACGCAGACGCCTATGGAAGGCGACACCCGCAACTCCATCCTCGACATGGAGCTTCTGAAAGCCTATACTGAGAACATCAACGACTATCCGCTTGACTTTGATGTCATTTTGCCTATCTATTCCTGGGGCGTTGTCACCAACCATTTAGGCAAAGTGAAACTCGTCAACGGATTGACCGATGCCGACCTTGAAGACCCCATGTTCGAGAAACAGGGCGACGGGCTTTATCTGGTGAAGGAAGACGGCTTCCTGCAAAGCCTCTTCGTCAACAGCGGTTTCACCGTAAAGATTGAGACCATCACGCCTGAGCTGCTCGCTGAGGCCAAACAATACCTCGACCAGAAGATTGACCGAGACTATAGCCTCGTCTATTTCCATCTGAGCGAGGGTTTCCTGAAACGTTACACTATGGAAAATCTTAATTAAAACCTCTATGAATATGAGAAAAAAACTGTTACTCGTTGCCGTCCTTCTGACGGCATTCTGGGGCAAATCCTTTGCCTGTGGCTGGGATGACGGAGATTACTACTACTTCAATCTCTTCTCCCAGGAAATCATGAACGACCCCGTATACAGGCCGTTCCTGTTAACCTATGATACCAAGTACTATCCTCACGAAACCCTTCGCAATGGCAACATCGAAGAGTGGCAGAAGTACTTGGGACTGAGCTACGACAACACCAAATACCTGGTGTTTGATTCTTCGCGCGAAGACCTGCAGAAACTCACCAAGGGTCAGAACGCTGCCGACCCCAAGCTGGCCTTCGCCAACGGCGAGTTCGCCAAGAAGCACAAGCAGGCGCTGCTTTATCTGGCCTACGTCAAATACCTGGAGCCTTATATGCGCATTATCCCCGATGAGAGCCTTGAAGTCTACAGCTGGTATTGGGACGAAGTATACGAACACAATGCCGGTGAGTTGGAATATGATAAGGTGAAGACCGTTCTCACCCGCAGCTGGAACGCTGAGAAAGACGACGAGCTGAAGCTTCGTTACGGCTACCAGCTGGTGCGTCTGGCCCACTATACACGTCGCTACCAAGAAGCCCTCGACCTCTTCGACCAGTTTGTGAAGCCCTTGAATATGCGCACTGAATTGTACTACTACGCCCTCAGCCAGAAGGCGGGAGCCCTTCGTGGTATGGGTCAGATCGAGCAAGCCAACCGCGAGTTCATCCATGTGTTCACCAACAGTGTCGACTTGAAGACGGTCGCCTACAGCTCGATGACCTTTGGCGATGTCGACTCGCGTATCAACTTCGCTGACTTCGTTGCTGGTGCTGAAGACGACAACGAGCGCATCCAAATCTACTTCATGATGGGCTACAGCGACTTCAACAACCCCGTCAACGCCATCGAGAAGATTGTCGCCCTCAACCCCAACGCCATCCAGGCTAAGGTGTTGATGGTGCGCACCGTCAGTATGGTGGAGCGCGCTTTGCTGCGTACCTACCTTGATCCCGATGACAACGAGGCTGTTTATCCCTCATGGACGGCAAACAACGTTGAGACCATGCGTTTCTACGAACAGGCTATGCGCCTCAGCGACAAGCAACGCGACAACTCGTCCGACAAGAACTTCTGGAACCTCACTTCGTCGTATCTCCACTTCCTCAACCAGGATTTCACCGAGGCCAGCAACTACCTCGCCAATGTCAAGTCGAACGACGAGCTTTACATGAGAACTGTCAACTGCCTGACCGCCTATATCGACCTCTGCCGCCAGCCTGTCATCGACGCCAAGGCCGAGGAATATCTCTACAGCAAATACCCCGACCTGATTACCAACTCGGCAATCTGCTGCAACAACCTGACGGAGCACAGCTTCTCCGACTTGGTGCTGCACAACCGCTATGCCCGTCAGGACGAACACGCCAAAGCCTTCCTGGTGCTCTATCCCGTCAACAAGATAGAGGAGGAGCCTGACGAGAAGCTATTCGATGAGATCAAAGCCTTCCTCGACAAGAAAAAGAAGACCTCGTTTGAAAACTTTATGGCCGAAACCAGCACCTCGGGCCTCGACAACAAGGACAGCTATATGGCCTACGTCAAGGGTGTGATGCGCCTCACCGCCGGCGACTTTGAAGGAGCCAAACAGTATTTCGCCAAAGGCACCCGCCTCAAAGTGTCGCACCGCATCTTTGGAAACAACATTTATGTGTATTACAGTGAAGAGGAAGACCTCATCATGCGCGACGACTACATCGACGAGTTCCCCTTCATCCAAGATGACATGAACGAATATCAGGTGGCCGATGCACTCCTGCAATTGCAGAGAATTGGTGAGAAAGGGGATGAGAGAGCCGCCAAGGCCAACTACCTCATCGCCAACTTCTTCTACAATGTCAGCCAGACCGGCTTCTTCCGCCACTATCTGCGTTTCGACAACAACAACGGATTCAGCTACTGGAAGTTCGGTTTTGATGCCAAATACACCAATACCATCGGCCATTCAGCCAACTATATCGCTAAGGCCAACATGGATACTAAAGACCGTGAGCTGAAGGCTCACCTCATCTTTGCCGCTGCCAAGGTCGCCCAGGAGGCTGTAGAAATAGAGCACCCGGATATGTGGGACTATTATATGGTGGTGCCTCACAAGGAGTTTGAGCTGCTTGACGGCTTTAAGGACACCGACTATTGCGACCAAGTGTATAAGCACTGCTCGTACTATAGGGACTTCCATTAAACAAAGAGATACTGAACAGAGAAGGCTGCCTTTCCGACAGCCTTCTTTTTTTTACTCAATCTCGAGCGTTTTCTTACAGATCTCGATTTCCTCAGGATCACCTGTGTATTTCCCTCGGTCGTCGGAGAGCTTGACCACTTTCTTCCAAGTGCGTTTCTCTGTAATCTTGGCCGCTGTGAGCTTCACCACGATGTTCATTGCTTTCACGTTGTCGACATCGCAGGTGAGGTGGGTTCCGATGCCGTAGGAGTCTTGCATGCGGCCCGCCACAGCTTCGTGGATGGCGATAGCCTCGTCCACGTTGAGTCCGTTGCTGAAGATGATGGACTTCTGGGTCGGGTCGATGCCCAGTTCCTTGTATTTCCCGATAATTTCTTCCAGCGCCTCGTAGTTGTCACCGCTGTCCACACGCAGACCGTCAAACAGTTTGGCGTGAAGGGTGGTGAAGTTCTGGAAGAAGGCTTTGCGGGTGTAAGTGTCATAGAGGAACACACCCAGACTGCCGGCATAAACCTCTTGCCAGTAGTCCATCGCCAGGTAGTTTGCCTCGTTGTAGCCGTAGAGCGAGCAAGTCTCGATGAACTGATGGCTCATTGTTCCGATGGGCGTAAGGTCATACTTCATGGCGAGCAGCACATTCGAAGTGCCTACAAAGCATGTCTTGGTGAACTGTTTTTGTGCCTCGATGAAACTGCGGATCACCAAGTCCTGGTGCTCGAACGAGAAGCGGCGGCGTGTACCGAAGTCGCTGAACTTTACTCCGTTGCCGATGAGGCGGATACCTTTGGCGTAGGACTTCTCGTATTCCTTCTGGGCATCGTAATGCTCAAACTCGCCCTTCAGCTCGTGCATCAGTTCGGAAACCGTTGCCAGTATGGGCATTTCCCAGAACACAGTGCGCCATAGCAGTCCTGTGACGCTGATGTGGAGGTGACCTTCTTCATCCTGGCTCACTTCGACCTCTGAGGGTCTCATGTGAAAGCCTTTCAGGAAGGTGAAGAACCATAGGGGGAAGTAGTAGCACTTGCGTTTCATGAAGCGTGCTTCCTCATCGGTGATGCGGATGTCGCCGTAGCTGTTGAACTGCTCGCGCAGCTTCTCTGCAAAGCCTTTGGGATAGACTGTGTTGTTGCGGTCGACGAAGGTGTATTGACCCATCGCGCGTGGGAACTTCTGAAGGTAGGCATAGCACACGCTGAAGGTGTAAAGGTCGTTGTCAAGTAGACTGGTGATGATTTGTCTCATGGTATGTTTGGTTTTATAACTTACTAATTATCCCCCTAATCTCATCCGAGATATACTTTGCTGAGTTCGTTGTGTTTTCAAGCACCTGCACCAAGTCTTTCCGCTTGATGATCTCGGTGAGACTGTAGTCCTGTTGGAAGAGCTTACTGATGTAGTTGCCGTAGAGCTCGTCATTGTCGTGTTCCAGCGATTTGATCTCCTGGCATAGGCGGGCAACCTCCTTGCGTTTGTCGTAGAGTTGAGGCATGTCTGCAATGATGGCGCAGAGGTTTT
>Ga0310690_10010673_pt1 | contig 11409 bp, 13 predicted proteins | sample AusTroGonzalo_MG_2_FD_207661 | JGI IMG/M metagenome (GOLD analysis project Ga0310690, IMG submission 207661) | Bovine rumen microbial communities from tropical cattle in Woodstock, Queensland, Australia - Gonzalo_04 (v2) (version 2) | ecosystem: Host-associated > Mammals > Digestive system >...
TCCGCCGGAAGCAAGTACTTTAAAGCCTTGTCCGAGATATTTGCCGATTGTCTTTGCTTTCGATGGTGATTCTACTATTACTAACTTCATAATTCTCCGCTTCGCTTATTATCGCGATATTATATTCCGTAATAATTTCCCGGCAATCTTTTGATCACACCGAGTATTTCGAGTTTTGTGAGAGTAGCCATAAGTTCTCCCATGGACAGTCCCGTAACGGCGATCAGCTCCTCGAAATGCTTATCGTCGTCCTTCAACGCATCGTAAACCAATACTTCTTCCGTCGTCAGTTGGATCGTTTCTTCCTGTTTTTCCACATCTTTTTTGTAGTAAGAGAGAATGTCTTCCGCACTGCAGGCGATCATACATTGCGGATTATGCAACATTTCATTCGTTCCCTTACTCGCCGCACTAAAGATATTCCCCGGGACCAAAAAGACGTCCTTCCCCTGATCCAGTGCATAATTTACCGTGATCATCGTACCGCTCTTTAGCCCTGCTTCCGTCACAAGAATTCCCTGTGACAGTGCACTGATCAAACGGTTTCTCTCTGGGAAATGATACGGTAGCGCAGACTCTCCGAAATAGTACTCCGTTAAAATCAACCCTTTCTCGGAGAGATCGTCGTATAATTGCTTATTCTCGGCAGGATACACAACATCCAAACCGCAACCGATGATCCCTATCGTGGGGCGATCTTCTTCCAACGCCGTTCTGTGAGCAATGGCATCCACACCTCGTGCTAAACCACTGACGACCGTAAAACCGGCGCGAGCGATCTCTCTGGCGAACTGCTCTGTGACGTCTCTGCCGTAACGAGTCGGTGCGCGTGTTCCGACGATGGCAAAGCACTCTTCATTCACGAGAGAAATGTCTCCTTTATAAAATATAACCTCCGGAGACTCTTCCAATGACAGAAACGCGGTTGGATAATTGCTTTCACCTTTAAAAGTAAGCCCCACGCCGAGCTTCTCCATGTACGCCGCCAATCGGTCGATATCAAAATGATCGTGTGCCGATTCGAGCTTTTCAAAGAGTGTTTCACCGATCTCAAATATCTCGTTCCGCAAGACATAGAGATGAGCGAATAAGTCTTCCGGTCGATCGCAGAGGGAGAGCAACGCGGCTTTTTGCCGATAGGTAAGTCCTTGCACTGAAGCAAGCTGCACGATAGCCTGTTGCGACGCCGTCAACTTTCTCATCAATTCCAATACTTCCTATCCAACGAGCGGTATTGTATTGCCTCCGCAACGTGTGCGGTCTCTATCTTATCCTTCCCTTCCAAATCGGCAATCGTACGTGCGACACGTAGGATCCTGAAACTTGCACGCGCGCTGAGTGAAAGCTTCTTGAAAGCCGTTTCCATCATCGCTTCCGCTTCCGGCGGGATCTCGCAATACTGTTTGATCAATCGATTATTCATCTCGGAATTCGTGAAGATAGGCACTTTTTCATAGCGAGCGGACTGCACTGCACGCGCTTTCATAACACGCTTCTTGATATCCGAGCTCTTCTCTTCTTCCGTTCTGCCACGCAGCTCGTTGAACTCCACCGCATCCAACTCGATCTGTATGTCGATACGATCAAGCAACGGACCTGACAGTTTGTTAATATATTTACGAATACTCTGCGGCGTACAAGTACAAATATGCTTTTTCGAGCCGAAGTTACCGCAAGGGCAAGGATTCATGCTTCCGATAAGCATAAAATGCGAAGGATAACGAACGGTTTGTTGCACTCGCGCCACAGTTACAAAGCCATCTTCAAGAGGCTGACGTAGCGTTTCTAATGCGTGTCTGGTATATTCCGGCACCTCATCTAAGAATAGCACACCGTGATTCGCAAGAGATACTTCACCGGGCTTCGCCTTCATACCTCCTCCCACAAGAGCCGGAACGGTGGTGCTATGATGCGGCGTACGGAAAGGTCTTGCCGTAACGATGCCTTTTGTCTCGTCGAGGATTCCTGCAACGCTATGTATCTTCGTCACTTCGATAGCCTCTTCGAAGCTGAGATCGGGCATGATACTCACCACGCATTTAGCAAGCATGCTCTTACCTGCACCGGGAGGCCCTATCATTAATACGTTATGCCCGCCTGCGACCGCGATCTCGAGCGCGCGCTTAGCGGCTGACTGCCCTTTAACGTCGCAAAAATCCACGTCGTAAGCATCCGTCAATGATTCGGAAGTGAATTCCCTATAAGGGACAGGCTCCGTTTTTCCCTCACCTTCCAAGAGTTCGCATGCTTCTTTTAAGGTGCCGACACAATACGCTTCAATTCCTTTAATGAAGCTCGCTTCCGCTGCATTGTCGCGCGGAATGATAAACTTCTTATAACCTTGTTGCATCCCTGAGATCAATATGGCGATTAAGCCGTTGATCGGGCGCAACTTACCATCAAGCGATAATTCGCCAAGGATCACGTAGTCTTTATAAGCCTTAGAAAAAAGCTGTTCCGAGGCGGCAAGGACGCCGACTGCGATAGGCAGGTCGAATAATGAGCCTTCTTTCTTCGTATCGGCAGGCGCCAAATTCACGATCACTCTCTTAATCGGGAAATGATATCCGCTGTTTTTTACAGCGGAAGTGACTCTTTCCGACGATTCCTTGATCGCAGCATCCGGAAGTCCGATGATCTCCACCTTCGGCAGTCCGGCATTGATGTCGATCTCGATGTCTACTCTATATCCATCAAGACCGTTCAGTGCAAAACTATTTACTTTCGCCAGCATCTTCCTGCACTTCCTCTTTAGCACGCTTAAAGACTTTCTCTTTCACAAAGTTCACCACAGCAGTGCAAGTTGTTTTTGCCGTCTTGGCAAAATACTTGAAGTAATTTCCTTCGATGATGACGATGCCCTTAGTCTGCTCTTTGACACAAATGGAATACGTCACATATGCAAAATATGCAAACAAGAGCAGATTCACGATGGAGAAACATATCAGCACGGGATCATTCGCCGACATAAACACCAAAGACGCGTTCTCACCCGAGCCGAAGTATCCGCCGATCATCATAGTGTAAGAAGTATTCAAGAGCGTTGTCACCGAGAAACCTCCGAAGAGCTTCAGTGCCCTTCTGTCTCCCGCAATAATTCCGTACATGAGCAAAAGGATCAGTGCCGGATAAATGAGGAGTGTGTCAACTGCGGAAGTTAACACGAAAGTCAGAACAAGGGTAAATGCAGATAACAGTATAAGATCGAGTCTGCTTCTGGATTTAAAGAAGAGATAGATCGTATATATGATGCCGAGTCCCACGAAAATACCGTTAAATACATAGGAAGCAACATTTGAAGCCGTCACACCGAGTCCGAACAAACCATACACGGTAAACGAATTCTCCACAAAGCCGGCATGCGCAAGGAATGCTTTGAAATAACTCGTCAACGCCGCAAACGGCTTCCCTACCGCGAAGTAGGAGAGCGTAAAGGGCAACGAGATCAAATATAACAAGATGACGGAAGACGTAAGCGTAATAGAGATAGCCATCTTCTGATCGTCCCCCTTCGTAAAGAAGATGAAGAAGATATAGGCAAGAAGCAAAGGTAATAAGAGCATTGCTTCCGTCATAAACAAAAGTGCCACGCTGAAATAAACAATACAACCGACATACTTCTTATCCAACAAGGACAATAGCGACAAAAGGATGAAGAGCGAACCGATCGAGCTGTAAGCACCCCACCCCGCCGACATAAAGAAGAACACGGGGACCACGGCGTATGCGCCGGCAAACAATGCGGAAATATATTGGTTGTACTTACGATTCGCATAATAGTAAATGATAAATACCGCAACGAGATCAGCAAGCACTGCCGGTATCTTTAAGAAGATAGCATACCCCATCGAACCGGACACCAAGTTTAACGGCTTTGCAAGCAATCCGAACACCCAAAGGAGATATAGCGTACCGATCGGAGTCGTGCTGGTAGTATCGAAATAAAATTGTTTCGCACCGACGTCCGCAAGCTGCGTCGCTTCATTGACATACGTCCCCATCGTAGGTCCACCGTAAATAAAGTTAATGGTTATCAAACGAAGCGCAAAGGCAACTAACTCACAAATGATAAGCATAAAAGCAGGACTCTTGAAAAAGCTAACGTTCCCGCCGTCATTCGAATCGGGAGAAAGCATAGCTCCTTTCTTCGACATCATTCTACGCAAAGCCACATAAAGCGCATAAAGCGCCAACCCACCAAGCACCGTCGTAAGCGTTACGAAGAGGATACCCGACTTGTTTGAAAAGTAACCGGCATTAAACGTTGTAGTTCCGGAAGCTTTCGAATCAAGCGTAAAGATCAAGTCATCCGTAACATCTTCAACTTTCTGCAAAGATACTCCGTCAAAGAGCGCCGTACCGGAGGCATTATACGTTGCAGTACCGACACCGATTCTGACAACGACCTCTTCATAATCACCGCTGTTGAAATACCTCTTCAGCTCAACCCAATTCCCGGCAGCGGTCTCACTTACCTTCGTGGACAAATAGTCCGAATCAATAGCGATAAATGCACCGGTATAATTCTCCGTCGTCGAGATAGCTGACGTAACCTTCACTTTCGCCGAGAGAAGATACGTGCTGTGCTTCTCCACAGCAACAGCCTGCGTAAGCGTGTTATACTTATTTGATTTTATGCTAATGTATTTATCACCGCTTACCATTTCGTAACCGTCAGCACCCGTCACCTTAGACAGAGTCTCCACGCCTGCCTCTTCTTCCTCTGCGAGAACAGACCAACCGACAAGAGACTCTTCAAAGTCGCCGTTCGTGATAAGCTCCTCACCGAAATCCACTTTTACGGTATCGCACGCCGTAAAAAGAACAGCAGTCAAGAGCAAAGATAGAATGATAACTAAAACTTTCTTCATAATGATACCTCACATCGAGTATTCACTATTATTTTAAATAATTTACGTACGTATTTCAACTGTTTTTAAATATTTAAATAATTAAAATAAATTATTTTGGGATAAAAAAGCACACTACGTTTTAGCAGTGTGCCTTCTTCATTATACTGTGCAAAACAAATAATAGATTATTTTTTACTTTGCCGCTTTGACCTTCGCCGCCTTGCCGGTACGACCTCTCATATAATAGAGCTTCGCACGTCTGACGTCACCGCGACGAACCACTTCGATGCTCTCGATCTGCGGGGAATGAATCATAAACGTCTTCTCCACGCCTACGCCGAAAGAAATTTTACGAACGGTGAATGTCTCACGAAGACCGCCGTTCTTACGAGCGATCACAAGACCTTCGAAAGTCTGGGACTTGATCTCTTCTTTCACAGTTTTATCCGTTCTGGCGTTCTTGGACTTATTAGCCTCTGCGCCACCACGCGTGATCTCTTTAAACTTAATGTGCACCTTCACAGTGTCGCCGATATTGAAGGAAGGGATATTCTCCTTCATCGCGGCCTTTTCAATGATATCGATAGCATTACTCATACTGACTTTTCCTCCTAAATATACTAAGTGTTCGTGCCCGATAATCAGCAGAGGACCACCCGAAGTCTTTGATATACTATCATATTTCACTTGATTACGCAAGCGTTTTTATCAATTATTTTAATAGCGGAAATACTTAAGAGCATCATTCATCGAAAAAGCATTTTCCGTATGCCGATAACTGTCGCCGAGGCACTCTATCACATCGAAACGAACGGCGTGATCGTAGTACATTCCTCGTGAAAGCAGATACTGTTTAGCGACAGTAACAATCTTTCTGACCTTTATTGGAGTGACCGCCTCGATCGGTTGACCGAAATCCGATCTCGTACGCGCTTTGACCTCTACGAAAACGATAACGCCGTTATCGCTTGCTATAATGTCAATCTCCCCTACTTTCGTCGCATAATTGGTGGCAAGGATCTTGTAGCCCTTGTTCTCGAGGTACAGCTTTGCGCCGACCTCTCCTTTTATCCAAGTTTCACGGTTATTCATTTTCCACAAAATGCGTAATAAATGTCTTACGATGAATGGGACATGGCCCCAATTTCTTCAACGCGGCGATGTGTTCCGCCGTACCATACCCTTTATGCTTCAAGAATCCATATCCGGGATATTTCTCTTCATACTCATACATCAGTCGATCTCGATACACCTTAGCAAGAATTGACGCAGCCGCAATGGAATAAGAGAGCGCATCTCCCTTGATAATGGATCTTGTAGGGACTTTTGCCTGTAATTTCACAGCATCCACCAGCACGATATCTGGCGGAATGGGAAGTGAATCGATACACGCATACATCGCCTTTTTTGTAGCTTCAAGAATGTTGATCTCGTCAATTACTTTCTCATCGATCGCTACGATCTTATACGCGATAGCTTTCTCTCGGATCAGATCATACAGCTTCTCTCTCTTTTTCTCCGACAGTTTCTTGCTGTCATCCACACCTTGGATAGGATCATCAATCGGCATAATGACCGCAGCAGCCACGACAGGTCCCGCCAAAGGTCCTCTGCCTGCTTCGTCCATGCCCGCAATATAAAAAGATCCTTTTTCCGCTTCTTCTCTCTCGAATCGAAGCGTATCTCTTACTTCAGTATTCATCGATCGTCTCCAAAATAATTTTACCGAGACGACCTTTACGGAAGTCATCGATCACAGCGATCGCTGCCTTATCAAGATCAGGCTCTCCACCGCGCAAGATCATGCCTCTTTTCCGAGCGATCCCTTCTAACACGAGAACGGGATCCTCTTGCAATCCCACTTGATATCTTTCTTGCAGTTTTTTCGGATACTTCCGAATAAAAAATCGTATCAACTCAAGCGAAAGCTCTGTGATATCCACAACGGCGTCACGCACGGAACCGATATAGGCTAGGTGCAGTCCCGCCTCCTCGCTCTTCATGCTGTGAGAAAGCGTACCCGGCGTATCAAGCAGGGATATCCCGCTGTCTAGTCTCACCCATTGCTCACCTTTCGTCACGCCGGGGCGGTTACCCGTTACAGTTCTCTTCCCTTTGCAGAGTGCATTTATCAAAGTGGATTTCCCGGTATTCGGCATGCCGATGACCATAGCTTTTACTGCATAGTTTACGCCTTTTAAACGATTCCGTTCTATCTTCTCTGCGTTAATCTCATGCAGAGCGGCGATCACCTTCCCCGCGTCCTTCCCTATCGTACTCGAAATGGCAAGTGCCCGCATACCTTTCGAGAGGAAATAATTCTCCCAGCGAAGCACATCAGCACGATCGACAAGGTCGCTTTTATTTAAGATATAAAGGACCGGTTTCACGGAGATCAAATTCTCAAATTCCGGATTGATAGAAGAAAAAGGAGCGCGTGCGTCCAATACATAAATAAGACTATCCACTCGCTTCAAGCTATCTTCCATTTGGCGTTTTGCTTTAGCCATATGTCCCGGAAACCATTGAATTATCATTCTTCTTTCTTTAATAGATCGGGGCGCAACTTTCGAGTGATCTCGAGCTGACGCTCTTTCCGCCATTTCGCCACTTCGGCATGATTCCCCGACACAAGTACATCCGGCACCTTCATGCCGTGAAATTCCTGCGGTCTCGTATACTGCGGATATTCCAAAAGCCCTTCGGAAAATGACTCCTCTTCCGTGCTCTGCTCACTGCCGAGCACACCGTCCACATACCGTGCTATAGCATTGATCGTCACCATACAGGGCAAATCCCCGCTGGTCAAAACGTAATCTCCTATCGAGAGCTCTTCATCGATACAGGTGTCGAGGATTCTTTGATCCACGCCTTCGTAACTCCCGCATAAGAACAAAAGATCCGATTCCTCTGTAAGCGAGATTACTTTTTTCTGGGAAAGAGTCTCCCCTTTGGGGGATAAGTAGATCCTCTTGCAAATATGATCGGGGTCTGCCGCCATAATACAATCATAGATCGGCTGCGGCGTCATAAGCATTCCCGCGCCCCCACCGAAAGGATAATCGTCGCACTTTTTGTGCTTATCTTCGGAATAGTCGCGGATGTTATACAATTCAAGGGAAAACTTCTCTGCTTCGAGCGCTTTTTGCAGTATACCGACCTTTACGCCTTGGTAAGCTTCCGGAAAAAGCGTGAGCACCTTAATCCTCATAAACCGCCACCTCGTAAAAAGCTTTCTCATCGAAAGAAACCTTCTTGACCCTCGTATCCACCTTCATCTCGAGTCTTTTCAGAAAAGGAAGCATCATCGACCTTTCTCCTTTAATCTCGAAGACATCCGCCGTACGTCCGCCTTTATAAATCTCGACGATCGTACCGATCACCTTATCTCCGACCGATACTTCCGATCCTACGAGATCGTCTATGAAATACTCGTTCTCCTTCAACCCCTCGGCATCCTCGCGATCAACGTATAAAGTCTTTCCACGAAGAAGTTCGGCATCGTCACGGTTCATCACGCCTTCGATAGCACAAATTACCGCATCGCCTCCCTTTCGAGACGATATCTTCCTACGCACGTCTTCCAAATAGACCGTCTTAATACGGCAAAAAAGTTCGGGAGTGTCCAAAAGGACAGACGCCCGAACCTCGCCTTTGATGCCATGCGGCTTAGTTATTTTCGCTACTGCTAACCTCATCGGTCTCTCTGATCTCCACATCGTAACGCTTGTTACGCTTGGACGCCGCGGCTTTTACGATAAGACGAATCGCTTTCGCAGTCTTACCACCGCGACCGATCACTCTGCCTATATCCGCCGGAGAAAGCGTAATGGTGATCAAACGCTCTTCTTCACTGACGGTAACGGTAAAATCGGAGTTTCCGGTCAGGGACTCAACGATATATTCTACGAGTTCCTGCATGATTATTCACCTTTCTCTTCAAACACGCCGGCTTTCTTCAGAAGGACTTTGACGGTATCGGTGGGCTGAGCGCCGTTCGAGATCCATTTCTTGGCAAGATCCTTGTCCACCTTGATGGTCTCGGGGGTGGTCATGGGATCAAAGTAACCGACTTGCTCGATGTACATTCCGTCTCTTGCTTTTCTGCTGTCAACCGCAACAATACGATAGCAGGGCTTGCCTTTTGCGCCGATTCTTGTAAGTCTTAATTTAACCATTTGTTTATACCTCCGTATGTATAAATGTTTTTTATTTATTAAAAGGGGAAGCCCCCTCTTCTGCCGTTTTTCATTCTTTTCATCATCTCTCGTGATGCCTCGAACTGTTTTAATAAGGAATTTACGTCTTGGAGCTCCGTACCGCTACCGGCGGCGATCCTCTTTTTCCGACTTGCTTTAATGATTTCGGGATTATTCCTTTCTTCCTCCGTCATAGACTGAATGATCGCTTTGGTACGAGCTAATTTTTCCTCATCTACGGTAAGGTCCTTTCCGCCAAGCTTTGCCGAAAGACCCGGGATCATACTGATCATCTGCGTAAGGTTCCCCATTTTCTTCATTTTATCCAACTGCATAAGATAATCGGATAAGGTGAACGATTGGTCGCGTAACTTTTTCTCAAGAGCTTTCGCTTCTTCTTCGGTATACGCCGCTTGTGCTTTCTCTATCAAAGTGAGCACGTCTCCCATTCCGAGAATTCTCGAAGCCATCCTTTCGGGGTGGAAAGGCTCAATATCGCCCATCTTCTCACCTGTTCCGCAGAAACGTACGCTCTTACCTGTCACTGCCTTGATGGATAATGCCGCACCGCCTCTCGTATCACCATCGAGCTTTGTGAGGATCACGCCCGTAATATCGAGTAATTCATTAAACTTTTCCGCAACGTTCACTGCATCTTGTCCCGTCATGGAATCCACCACGAGAAGGATCTCATGCGGATGCAAGAATGCTTTGAGCTCTTTAAGCTCATCCATCAGAGCTTCGTCGATATGCAGTCTGCCTGCCGTATCCACAATCAATGTGTCGTAGCCACTCTTATCTGCAACGTCAAGCGCATGCTTCACGATCTTCAAAGGAGCGATCTGCCCTTTCTCAATAACGGGAACCCCTGCCTTTTCACCAACTCTTTGCAGCTGCAAAATAGCCGCAGGACGGTAAATGTCACAAGCTACGAGTGCAGGCGATTTGCCGTTCTTCTTTAACATAGCGGCAAGCTTTCCGCACATCGTCGTTTTACCACTACCCTGTAAGCCGCACATAAGTATGATTGTAGGAGGACGATCCGCTACGGCAAGCTTGGTATGCGCTCCGCCGAGAAGCTGTATCAACTCTTCATTCACGATCTTAATGACTTGTTGGGTCGGAGTGAGGCTCTTCAGCACTTCTTCGCCGACTGCCTTCTCTGTGACGGATGCAATGAAATTCTTAGCGACGGTAAAATTTACGTCCGCCTCAAGCAAAGCGACACGCACTTCACGCATTGCCTGCTTGATCTCAAGCTCAGTCAATGCTCCTTTGTTCCTCAGTTTGGAAAAAATGTGATTCAGTCTCGTGCCGAGTCCTTCAAATGCTCCCATTTATCCCTCCAAAATATCATACAAGCCTTTCAGCCGTTCCTTATCCGCGTCGGAAAGCGCATCCAACGCGGCGGTAAGATCCCTTTTCAGCGCGATCTTCTTTACTTTTTCTTCGTAATTCTGCAGAGTGCTCACCGCGTGACGAACTGCGTCCCGAACGGCTTGACGCGTCACACCGTACTCCTCAGCAACCTCGAACAGCGACATATCCAGCTCCGTATACATACGAAGCATTTCTCTCTGCTTCTCGGTAAGTAACGCACCGTACTCCGTCAAAAGCGACGCTATTTCGACGCGATCTCTTAGATCCATACGATCACCTATAAAGTAAAATTGCTTTACACAGTATAGTCTATAAAAAAAGATACTGTCAAGTGTTTTTACTTGACAATACCTCTTTTATACTAGAAAAAAGAAAAATTTTGACCGAAATGGTTCTCACCACATCGACGTCTTACGGAACGATGGCGGAGATAAACTCTTCTGCATCGAAAGGAAGAAGGTCTTCCTTCCCTTCTCCTACGCCGACATACAAGACCGGGACTTCCATTTCATTACAAATGGCGATCACTACACCGCCTTTTGCCGTACCGTCAAGCTTAGTAAGAATAATGCCGTCGATATCGATGGCTTCATTGAATACTTCCACCTGAGAAAGCGCGTTCTGCCCTGTGGTGGCATCAAGGACGATGTAACTTCTGTAATCCGCTTCCGGATAATCGCGAAGCACCACACGGTCAATCTTTTTAAGCTCATCCATCAGATTCTTCTTATTATGCAGTCTTCCTGCCGTATCGATCAAAAGCACATCCGTCTTCTTCGCTTTGCAGGAAGCTATGGCATCGTACACAACAGCAGCAGGATCCGCCCCTTCTTCATGTTTAATGATACGTACGTTGCTTCTGTCAGCCCATACGCCAAGCTGTTCTGCCGCAGCCGCGCGAAACGTATCCGCAGCCGCAAGGACAACGCTCTTTCCCTGCTGCGTAAAATAGTGTGCCAACTTACCGATCGCCGTAG
>Ga0310690_10010674_pt1 | contig 11408 bp, 17 predicted proteins | sample AusTroGonzalo_MG_2_FD_207661 | JGI IMG/M metagenome (GOLD analysis project Ga0310690, IMG submission 207661) | Bovine rumen microbial communities from tropical cattle in Woodstock, Queensland, Australia - Gonzalo_04 (v2) (version 2) | ecosystem: Host-associated > Mammals > Digestive system >...
CCTCAGTACTACAACACTCGGTTCTACGGCTTCGCGGTTCGGGCGGTTCAGTAACTTCTTTCTCCCAACAAAGAAAGTACAAACCAAACCTTCATTATTTCGGACGTGCCTACAGCCGCCTCCAATGGCGGCACAGGGCACGGACGGGATGATGAAGAAACAAGAAAAAAGATACAGAAATGACAATAGCAGAAATCGTCGAGATAGAAAGCAACAGAAAATCACCTGAGCAGTTCGGTGTGATCCATCTTCTGAAAGAGAGTAACTTCTATCGTGCTCACGACTGGAGTGCTTGGCTGATGTCTACATTCCCGATGGGTGAGGCCGTCAACAGTCCGCTCCGCATCTCGGCAAAGAAATTGAAGGATGGATATATCGAGACGTGGGTTGGCTTTCCTGTCACCTCGCTTGGCAAGTACGTGCCTGACGATGGCAGTGTAGAGTTTTCGCCTGTCTCTGATACTCAGATCGACATCAAGATATCTTTGCCAGAGGACTTGGCGAGTGCCGACTACGAGGCTATCCGTGCCCATGTAGACGATTGGAAGGGTCAGCTGCCACTTAACGACGGAGGCAGGAACAAGCGCGAAGAGCGGAAGGTTGCCGAAGCTGCTCCGCGCATCATGCGTATTTCGGACGTGTTAGGCCGAATACTCGCATTTCCACTTGAAAGCAAATCCCCACTTGATGCCTGGGAGTTTCTGAGGAATCTCAGGCAGCAGGTGGCTGAAATGTATTAATAGAGAGAGATATAAAGGATGGTTCAGAAAGAAGTTCATAGGTCGCACGTCCTTCACTGCCTCGGTGGTGTTGGAAAAATCAAAGACACAGGCTGGTCTTGCAATGAGCAACCCCTTCTTGTGATCGTACAAGGGCGCGACCGAAAAGCCTTCCCTTGCTCAGGCAACGGCAATGGGACTACATGGAACAACCGTGGTTCGAACGGCAACTACTGGTCAGGTTCGCTTAACTCCGCTACGAATGGTCGCAATCTGAACTTCAACAGTGGGGGTGTCAACCCTCAGAACAACAACAATCGGTTCAACGGCTTCGCGGTTCGGGCGGTTCAGCACTCAATTCTGACTATCCTTTCTTTAACGTCTAAAAACTGTAGGAATGAGGCATGACACTGACACGAGGGCAACTGTTACGCGACTTGTATGTGGCCTATTACGATGCACGTCGCCACAAGGCTATGCGTGCTTATGTCCGTCACTGGGATGCAGATCTCAAAGACAACATGGAGCAGCTGTGCGACGATTTGCTGTCTGGCTCTTACAAGCCTTTGCCGTCGAAATGCTTCATCGTGGAATATCCCAAGAAAAGGGAGATATTTGCCGCGATGTTCAGGGACAGGATCGTGCATCATCTCTACTTCAACTATACGCATGGTCTCTTCGAGAGGACTTTCATTCAGGACTCGTACAGCTGCATAAAGGGGAGGGGAACACACTACGGTATCAACAGGGTAGTGGACTTCTGCAGAAAGGAGAGCCTGAATTGGCAGCGACCCTGTTACGGGATGCACTTGGATATCAGGGGCTACTTCATGCACATAGTGAGAAAGAGGCTGCTGGAGATTGCCATAACGTCTATCAGGAAGATGGCCAGCCACAGGATCAGCAAAGGTTCACCGAAAACATGGAACGACGTGCTCGACGTGGATTTCATCTGCTGGCTGACGGAGGTAATCATACTTCTGGATCCGCGAGTGAACTGCATCATGGTTGGCGACCCGTCGGACTGGATAGGTCTCGACCCAGCGAAGAGTATGCTCCATCTTGCGGACGGTCTCGGTCTGCCTATCGGAAACCTCACATCACAGCTATTCTCGAATGTCTATCTGAACTTGCTCGATCAGTATATCAAACGTGTGTTGAAATGCAAGTATTACGGCAGATATGTAGACGATGGCATCATAGTGAGCAGCAACAAGGAATGGCTGTTGTCACTTGTGCCTCAGATACAGATGTTCCTAAAAGCCGAGCTTGGTTTGGATCTGCACATGGGAAAGCTACAGGTCAGCGATGTACACAAGGGTATCGAGTTCTTAGGCGCATTCATCAAGCCATATCGTACATACGTCTCTCGAAGGACGCTGGAGCGCATCGAAAAGAAACTGCTGGAGTTCGATTTCAGAAAGCCGAAGAAGATCATCAGAAGCGTCAACTCCTATCTCGGTATCTTCCAGCATACTGCCTCGTACAATATACGTCGCAGCCTGTTCCTAAAGCCAGAATATCTGAAAATCGGTGTTTTCGACACTGAAATGACAAAGATAAAAGACAAACATTTATTTTTTAACTCTTTTAATTTACAGAATTATGAACAAAGTATCAGGAAAGAATCAGGACTTCAACCTCATTTCAGAGGATGCAAGCCGCACCGTCATTGGTTACGGAAAGAAGAAGGTTACAGGCAAGAACCTGTACGAGTGGTATGAGATCTACATCTACAAGACCAAGAAGGGTAGTATTTCACTGAAAGATGTGAAGGAAGCCATCAAGGATGACATCAACGCACGTACAGACGAGAAGATCTTGTCTGGCTACGAGTGGACTGTACTGCATGGCGACGATGCAGGAAAGACTGTGAAGGTATGGCTGTCGGCTGAGAATAAGGAAAACTACAAGGCCAAGTACGATATGGCCAAGGACGATCCAGAACTCATTACATGGCCTTGTAAGTTCAAGGTTTCAGAGAACGACGACCTGACTCCCGTCTATGAGTATTTTGCCAACATTGACGAGTTGAAGGCATTCTACTATGGTGGCCTGAACTACATCGAGCAGACTGTAAATGCAGGTTGGGTAGAGAAGGACAGCATCGACTGGACTCCTTACGAGGCTCTTTTCCCTCAGCCTGAGCAGCAAGCTAACGAATCAGAGTAATGCCTTATGACAACTCTTCTGATTATTTCCATCCTCTTGGTAGTGTCCTTCGTGGGCACTGCCATTTGGAGGAAGCGGGAGTTGCCAGAGTCGATTTCCGCTTTGGTATATACCCTGCCTAACGGTGGCTGGAGGTATTTGTGGACGGTATGGATATGGGCTTCGACATTCACCCTTACTCCATCTCTTTTCGAGATCACGCCTGAGAACTGGCAAATCTTGGCACACGCATTTTCGACAAGTATGCTGTTCGTGGGAGCCATGCCCCTTGTGAAGCATGAGGACAACCGCGCTCATAATGTTCTGTCGATAGCTGCTGGCATATTCTCTCAGTTGTGCGTCTGCTTCATCTCTCCTGTATGGCTTCTGTTATGGTCGGTTATGGCCGTGCTCGCCATCTATGCGAAGAAAAGCGAAGATTTCCCCTCGTGGCTTTACTGCAAAGGGTTGTTTATTTCTGAAATGGTATGCTGGGTAATCCTTGTGTGTGCCATCATTACTAAATTTATAAGGACTGTTTGAAATTATGGATACTAATATTGGGCCAAAGGGTGTACTCTGGGGAACGATTGGCGCAGAGCTTATGATTGTAGTTTTTGATCTCAGATATATGATCATCTGCTCCTTCGCCCTGATATTCGCTGATTTCTGGTGGGGCTATTCTGAAAGCCGTATGCGTTATGAGCAGGCCAAAGAAAAAGGTGATACCGCACTTATGGAAAAGCTGAAATGGCACAAGTCTCGTGCAGTACGAAGGTCTGCTAACAAGGTTGTGGATTACCTTACCTATCTTGTGGTAGGATCTTTGATAGGTCTGGCCATAACTGAGCCGATGGATATTTGCTCCCATGTGTGGACTGCTGCAATCGGATTAGGTGTCGGCTGTGGTTGTGAGATCGCCTCTATTATCGGACATATCGCTTTCGTGAAACTTGGTGTCGAGGTAAGTCTTATTGACGGATGGAAGGCTTTCGTCCGTTTCCTTGGCAAACTGATAAGGGTCAAGAGCAGCGAGATAGGCGAGGCCGTAGAGGATCTTGGCCGCAAAAGGCATCATCATGGTTACAAGCATCCAGAAGTTTATGATGAAGAACAAAATATGGAGGATTGATTATGGCATTCAGAATTACGGTACAGCAGATAATGAGGGCATACCCTCAGACGAACCGCCAACGCTGTGAGGAATTTGTGAGCGTTTTCAATGAGTGGTGCGAAAGGTTTGGCATCAACACGCCTGCAAGGGTGACACATTTCTGTGCGCAATGCTGGCATGAGAGTGGCGCACTTCGGTACGTGGAAGAAATTGCCGACGGATCAAAATACGAGGGTCGTAAGGACTTGGGTAATACTCAGGCTGGTGATGGAAAGCGGTTCAAAGGTCGTGGATTTATTCAGATCACAGGCCGTGCCAACTATCAGGCTTACAAGGATTCAGGATTCTGTGTAGGAGATCTTATGTCGCATCCCGAATGGCTTTGCAATAAGCCAGGGCATACAAAGGCATCTATGTGGTTCTGGTGGAAGAATAACCTCAACGCTCTTGCCGATCAAGATCATGGCGACGGAAGAATAGGGGAGGATATCTGCAAGCAGATTACAAAGCGCGTGAACGGTGGCTATAACGGCCTGAGTCAGCGTCTGTATTTTTATCGTAGGTTTAGAAAAGAATTTGGATTATGACAGAGAACGGAAGAATCAGTTACAACGATTTGAATGGTGGCCTTGGTAAAGGCTGTGGCCCCACGTTGTTGATGTGGGGAATAGTGTTGGCGTTCGTCCTGCTGCTCTTCTCAGGCTGCAGAAGCGTGAAGGAGGCAGAGACGACCAACGAGAACCATCGCGTGTCAGAGCTTGTCGAAAAGATGGATTCACTCTTTCGGAATACAAGCATCTGGCAGCAGGATCTTTATTCTAAGCAGTCGTCGCTCATTGACAGCTTCCGACAGAACGAGAAGCGCGACTCTTCCCACACCGTCGTTATCAATGAGAAGGGCGATACTGTCAAAGAGCGGATCGTTATCTACCATGAGGTAGAGAAAGACCACTCTTCCGAGAAGGAGGAAAGCGAATACTGGATGCATCGCTTCGAGAAGGTGGACTCCATGCTGCAGATATCCCTCGATAAACAGGAAAAGACGGATTCGCTTCTTCGTGAATACGAGAAGATCATCCAGAAGCAGCCTACCAAGTGGGAGCAGTTCAGGCTTGACTACGGGGGCTATGCGATTGCACTGATAATCATACTTTTAATATACGCTGTTTATAGATTAGTTAGGAAATTCAAGCCGTGAGGCATTACCGAAAATTTTTCTTTTTATTAATGTTGTACGATTGAATAGTTTATTAGTTAAAAAGGAGGAGGTGGCCGTCCGCGATGGATAGCCACCCTTATTTATTTCTTCTTCGAGAGAACGTATTTCGCCACCTTCCTGTTAGCCTTGTTGATGTTCGAGAAATCCCGCTTTATGTACCTGTCAGTGATGGCCATGTCGTCGTCGATGTGGTTCAGGGCATCCGATATCGTTCCCTTGTCTATTCCGATGTCGTTTCGTGCGATGGTCGCCCATGAGTGCCTGGCAGAATAGAAATCTATCTTCCTTATTCCGAGATCTTCACACACCTTTTTCAGGCCGTTGTTTATGGCCTTGTTGAAGTTGTGGGCTGACACATATCTATTATAGAAGCAGAAAACACGCGATTTGCCCCTATATTTCTTCACCAGCGGCTTTATTTCTTCCAAGACGGTAATCTCTATGTAAGCTTCATCGTCGCGCCTTGTGCGGGTTTTCTGACGGTTGTAGCAGATCTTACCTTCTTTCAATTCCCTTGCTTCGTACATATCCGCACTGTTCATCCCGATAAGGAAGAATGAAAGGACGTAGCAGTCGCGTGCGAAGCCCCTCAGTCCTGTGCCCTGATATCCGATGATCTTGCGAAGGGTGGCCACGTCTATGTCACGCTCCTTATTGGCTGGTCTGTCCTTGGGAACCTTGAAACGCTCGAAAGGGTTGTTGGGTATCAGCGTCTCTGTCTCGGTGTTGTAGGTTAGCCTTGCCTCCTTGAAGAGCTGGCGTATATTGCCGAGGTGCTTTGACGGTGCTCGCTGCATCCCGTCGAGGGAGTGGCAGTAGTCTGTCAGGAAGCTGTAGGTTATATCAGAGAAGGGTAGGGTACGTCTGCCGAGAAAGTTTTCCAGTGAGTTGAGGGTGGCGCGGTGGCCATCCTTGTATTTCAGGCTTGATTTCTCGATCCATTCCTCAGAGAAGCGGAAGAAGTCGATATCGCCTTTCTTCTGTCCTACGATCATGCTCACCAGCTTGTCTACGTCCATCTTGATACCCGTCATTTCCGTCTCTGCCTCATAGATTCGGTCTCTGTAGGTGTCGATCAGGTCGTCGATAAGGTGTTTCTTCTTTTTGTTACAGATGTTCCCCGTCCGTGTCAGATCCTCTGGGGCGAGATAGATGTTGGTAGGGATGCGCTTGCGGCCACCAGCATGACACACGATGATGTTTACCTTCCGTTGGCCGTCTTTCTTCGGTTTTCCGATTTCACTCTTTAATGTTGCCATTTTCTTTTTGATTTTGTGCGGCAGATTTGCGGCAATCCTGACGGAAAAGAGGCAAATTTGCGGCAAATTCTACATTTACTTTTGTTCTGTAGCGACAAAAGTAGAAATAATCCATGATCTCGAAACCTCAGTGTTCATCGCGTTTTCCTTTGTTTTAGGCGGGAGAGCGGAATACGGGAATCGAACCCGCCTCCCAGGCTTGGGAAGCCTATGCCTCAAATCTTTCGAATCCTTGATGTCTGCTGGTGGTGTGATATCCTGACCATTCCACTTTTGCGGCAGATTTTCGTCATTATCTACATTTTACTTGTTCAGTCTGCTGTTCTCGTGATAAAACAGGATGCCGACCTCGTACCCTTTGCCCTTGATCTTCTTGATGGTGGTGTGGCCATCATAATAGACCCTCCTTGAAGGGTACATCTCCTGAATGTCGAACTCCACCTTATAGATGGTGGTGTCCTGTCGCTGCTCCTTGCTCTTGATTTCGAGGTTCAGGATATTGAAGGGTACAGAAGTGTCAGCACCGATCTGTTTGTCCTTATACTCCTTATGCACCTCTTTCGTCAGAGCCTTTTCTTCTTGGCTCTGGCCGCAGGACAACAGGGTAAAAGCGGCTAAAATTGGCAATATAATCTTCTTCATCTTTCGAAATGTTTATATCATTTATTAATTGTTAATTCAATTTCTATTTAAGTTAAATTTTCAGCCCATTTTAACATAAAATCTCTACTTTTGTTCCACAGATACAAAAGTAAGTTGTTAATATGTAATTAACATTTGCACCGTGTTCATTTTCTTTATACCTTTGCACCCGAAAGTCAGTCTCACACGTTGACTATGGAAAGCAGATTTATGTTTCGGCATATCTCCCTCCCCTGCTCGTAGTGTGAGTGCGACGCGGGGGATTTTTTTTATTATTTCCATCCCCTTTCCTTTGTCCGAGTTGACGGCTGGAAACACCTTGGCGGACATCGTAGCCAAAAGGGAGCGCAAGGGCAACCGCAGTGCTGATGAGGGATGCGGGCGCGGGGAACCGTCAGCGGTTAAACACCCTCTATCTGTCCGATCTGCTGACAAGACGGATGGGCAGGCTCGTCGAACCCGATGGCTTCGGCTGATGAAACGACCTGTGCGCACCCTCCATCTGATGATCTTCGTCAGGTGGGTTGGGGGGAAAGTGCTCTCAGGTCTGTCACCCCTCCGACATTGGCTGAATATTTCAAAGAACTATAGGTTAAAGATAGGAATAGGGCAAAAATTTGGCCGATTTTTCACCTTACGCCAATCTTCCGTAGAACGTCACCTTGTATATCTGTCTTATTTCCGATTTCGGAATAGAGAACCTTTTGTAGTTCGGTGAGACGCACCATAAAATTTCGTCGTTCGCGTCGTCGGCCTCCAGATGCTTGATCATTCGATCCTCGTAGGTGAAAATCAGGTAGATCTTGTCAGGGTCTAAACGCTCCCAACGGTTAACCTCGTCTACCACGACGATATCCCCCGCATGTATGACAGGCTCCATCGAGCATCCTACTACTGGAAAGGCGAATTGGCCGTACACGCCTGTTATGTTTATGAAGCCGTCTGCATTTTCCTCCCCGCGAATTGACATGAGATCAGCTTTGCCAGCACTTACGGGTACATTCTTATAAAATGGTATTCCCGATTTTTGAGGTGCAGGATCTTCTGTGGTGTCACCACCGATCACCATTGCACCATTCCCCGTAAGAAGCCAGTCGATGTTAAGATCAGGGTACATCTTAGATATTTTGTCTAAGTTAGCTTTTCGCGTATTGTCCCCCATCTTGTCTACAAAGCCATTACTGAAACCAGCAGACTTTTCAAATTGAGCTTTCTTTATACCTTTATAATTAAGGTACGCGAGCAGTCTATCTTTTAAATTCATAGCCCTAAGTGTTAAATAGATTTAATATCTAAAAATAATTAGAGAAAAACTTGCAAATATTAGATTTTATATCTATCTTTGCATCGTAATTAATGATTTACGGCACAAAGATACGAAAAATATCTGAAATGCCAAATATTTAACTCAAAATTTTACAGATTATGGCACAGTTAGAATTTAGATCAGTCAGCAGAGAGGTTATGAACCTTGCTTGGCAGTTCGTGAGAAGAAACGGTATGAACCTTTCAGCAGCTTTGAAAGCAGCCTGGGCGAATATCAAGTTAAGAACAGCGATGAAGTCGCGCATTGTGAAATTCTACTTTCAGAAAGTCGATGGCTCTATCAGAGAGGCTTACGGCACATTGAAAGATAGCATTGTACCAGCGATCTCTGGCAACGATAACAGACGTAAGAACGACACAGTGCAGACTTTCTTCGATACAGAAAAAAGTGAGTGGCGATGCTTCAAGAAAGCAAACCTGATTGAGGTAGTAACACTATAGACGTGACAATATTAAGGTATGAGACAGATCGTTTTGAACAAGTCGCAGCTCGAAAAGATTAAGAGCTTGCTGGCAGAAGAGCACGACACGAACGGTAAGTTCTGTGTTGATATAGAACTCGAAAGCGAAGAGTTTGACGGCCTGACGGTGACAGCAGAGGGCTTTGTCGAATTTGAGGGCTACCACGAAGATGATCGTGAGAGAGGCACAGGCGCATTTGTCGAGACAAGGCGCACTGCATCTGTTGAGCTTACGGGGTGGGCTTACGACCACATCACAGAAGATGAAGTAGAGGTAGAGATTGCCCCTGAAAGCGTTAAGGTGATTGACAGGTACTTAAATGCTGCATGATATGGTAAACGTATTCACTTTTACGATCTCTGCCATTCTCGTATTGTTTGGCGCGGTTGGTGTGTTGATAGGTATCTTCACGGGTACAGTTCACAATATAGTAATCGGCTTGTTTATGGTGGCGATAGGCTACGTTAATTGCCGTTCTGATATAAGTACAGAGTAATAGGTAACGGTGGGTCTAACCAGCCCACCACAATCGAAACATAAATTATGGCACAATTTCAAACTAAATTCAATGTGGGCGACAAGGTTGTCACACTTGATCCGAAAACGAAGAAAGCGATTGAGGTCATTATCGGTTACGTTATGATCACAACGAATATGAATGAAACGAAGGTAAAATACTCACCCATGACTGCATCAGGCTCGATTGACTACCTGACAGATTACGAAGAGGATTTATGCTTCAATACGAAAGATCAGTTGATCGAATACATCTGCAATTAATTCATCATAACCATTAATCTGTAAAGCCGCTGAGAACGTTAGAGACGTGCAGCCCGTAGCGAGAACGGCAGCGGTCACTATTGACTAAGGACACCGTTTCAGGTGTATGAGGCTCCCGAACAGATCGGGACTTGCGGGGCTTACGAGTAAGCCAGAACGATAGATGGCGATCTATTGTCGCAATGGGCTAAACCCACAGTCGCTTAGGGTCAAAGTTTGGGCTACCAGAGTTTTGGAAACTCATTATAACAAAGGTAGGGCATGTCGGGATTATGGCCGAGTACGAAAGGAAAGGACACCCTAAAAGATGCGAGATACTGGCTAATTCTTAGCGTATCTGCATGGCAGTTAAATTGCTGGTAGCGCAGCGAGTACGCAAAATGTGGTTGTAGCTCAGTTGGAAGAGCAGCAGATTTTAGAATGAGGACAGGGTGCATGGCCGCAAGTTCGGCATCTAAAAACGCAGTCTGCGGGGACGATGGTTCGAGTCCATCCAGCCACACAATATAAAACCGATGAAAGATGAAAGACGAAAGAAGTAAACCCGAAATTATCAAGAGTGTGCGCGATGGTGACAAGCTGGTGCTTGATTATCCTGAGTACACCAAGGAGCAGCTGCAGAGCTGTTATGCTGCCTTCTCTGTGCGTGCGAGTGAGATCAACCGTGCAGAGGGTCGCCAGCATTATCGCATAGCAAAGATCGCAGAGCTTAATCAGATAGTGATTATAGCGGAAATAGAACAATAAACTCAAAAATTTACAGGTATGGCAACTATTGAAACAAAGAAAGGATTCACGGAAGAGCATTACGATGATTGGGTGTTCTACCAGAATGAGGGTGAGATCAAGGCCGAGGCGAGATTACCGCATTTGGCCTATGACTGTCTGCTGCATCACACAACGATGGAGCGAGGTAAGGAATACAAGGCTCTTTTGACGCTTGACGTGTCAGATCAAGAAATGGAAGTGCCAATGCGCCCAGATTATATGGGTGGTAAGATGTTCGAGCACAATTTTGCTGAGACAACGCCCACAAAGAACGTTTTCTTAGGGTGGATCGTCAGGACAAAGATGGATTACTACGGGGAAGGTCAGACGAGTTTGACTTTCTATCTCGAACACCCAGGGCAAGGTATTCAGAGGATGCACGGAATTACTTTCGGATATGGTATGTTCTGGCATAATATGCCATCCGACATGCTAACAGACTGTGTTCCACTCAACACACCGATGAAATGCAAATTGACAATAGAACTTATTAATTAAAACACTATGCGGGTAACAATGGAGCGTGAAGCTCTCGACAGGATTGTGCAGCAGGCCATGTTTCTCGGTCAGGTGCAGTATATGACGATGATAGAGCCTGAAACAGATAAGATGAAGCAGCGCGAGGCGAGGCGTTATCTTATCCGTAGAGGCTATGATCAGAAAGTGCTCGACGAATGGGTGAATGCTGGGCTTGTCAACAGGCGCAAGGACGGTGAAGGGAACGCTCCAGTCTATTACTCTCTTAAAGAGATCCAGCGGCAGATAACTGTCACTGAAATGATGAAAGGGAATATACAACAAATCACATAAGAAATGAGCGACTACAAAGATCTAAACCTGTATCAGAAGATACAGAAGGTTTCCGATGAAATCAAGAACATCGAGAAGAATACAACCGTCGGCACTGGCAACAACGCATACAAGGCTGTTGCAGATATCGACGTGTTGCTGAAAGTGAAACAGTCAGA
>Ga0310690_10010676_pt1 | contig 11407 bp, 10 predicted proteins | sample AusTroGonzalo_MG_2_FD_207661 | JGI IMG/M metagenome (GOLD analysis project Ga0310690, IMG submission 207661) | Bovine rumen microbial communities from tropical cattle in Woodstock, Queensland, Australia - Gonzalo_04 (v2) (version 2) | ecosystem: Host-associated > Mammals > Digestive system >...
ATTATCGGTGAGTGTCTGGACCGACAACAGGTTGTTCCTGTCGTACTGCATCTCCCAGAAGAAGTGGGTGCCCGGATTGGCGTTTTCAGTGGTGTTAGTCAACAAGACGGTAGGCTGGAGCACCGACGGATAGTTGGGCTCCCATACAAAAGCTGCCTTCGGTGAAGGATATATGGCAATGAGGTCGTCGAAGATAAGCGAGTCTTTGCAGCCGTCTATCGACGTTACGTAGTACTTCAGATCATAGACACCCTCGGTATAGGTATGCGTGGGGCTCGCCTGTTCCGAATACTGACCGTCGCCGAAGAGCCACAGATGCTTGTCGGCATTTGCAGTCTGGTTGTCGAATGTGAGCGTATACGGGCTGCATCCTTCCAGAGCGAAGGGTATGGGCACAAAGCTGGGGAATGGTTGGCTGCGGAGCTTCACATCTATGGTATCGCGCGTGACACAGACAGTATTCATCTGTGTGTTCGTCACCTGAGCAATATAGCTTATGTCGCTACCAGGCTCATACTTGGTGATAATACTACTGGTCTCCTGACCGAACGGTTCCCAGATGTACTTGTATCCCTGCTCCTCTGCATGGTAGTCGCTCGCATCAAGCGGCATGGTAACGACGCCGCAGAGGGTCGTGTCGTTGCCTAAATTGGGCTTGGGAGTCCAATAGCTGGTGATGCTGGTACTGGTGTCCCAGATGCAGCCGAACTCGTCATATATCTTAACATTGATGGGGAAAGTACCTGCGGTGTCCGGAGTCAGCACATACGACTCAATAGGAGTGTGTCTATGCACCTCCGCACCACGGTAGTGGCCGAGCTCATAGTCATGATACTGCGACGAAGTGTCAGGTCCCCAGACAAGGCTGTCGATAGCCACCTGATACTGGCAACCATCAGTGTTAACATTGCAGATATCCAAACTCCAGCTGAATACCCAACCATTATCAGCTCCCCAGAAATCGCATATCTCTACCGACCATTCTCCATTCAGCGGACATCCTATCAATTTACTAAAATTATCCGCAGGCAGATAGTAGTCTGTTTTGTTCTCGTGATCTGACGGTCTTTTAGTATTGAATGAACTATTCGATGCTGTAATACCTGCCTGAACGAAAGGTTCAGGTATTGTAATGAATTCGTAATTCTCAATACGTATTTGATATTCACTATTGGTTGACGCAATATAATCATCCGGCACAGGAGCCGTCGTCGCAGCATTATTTCCTGTTGCAAGAGTGTAATTGGAATTACGCGAGAAACAATAGTCAAAACCAACACCATACATATTTCCAACGCTGTCACAGTATCTACCAGTCCCACTACCATGGTTATCATATGTACCATCAGACCCTCCGCCGTATGGAATACCTGTATATGTACCACTTCCACCATAAGCACCTTGAGGTGTTGCATCTGTTACAAGAGGATCGCAACTAGTTGTTGAACCTCCTGTACATTTTGAACCATACTTTAGGACTGCTTTCCTTCCGTTAGGACATACCAACGATATACGATAGTCACCCATAAAAGAATGCTCATAGTTTATACATATAGAACAAATATCTTCGCCCGATGCTACTGATAAACCATTAGGGAATTCGGTAAAGGTAACAGGGGCAGAATAACAAAAAACTTCACAATTAGGTCCATCCGGAATAAAAGTCTTGACGGTATTGGATTGGGATTGCCCCTCCTCATACCTGATAGAATCAAGCAACAACGTAGCATCTGTACCTCCGTATCCCATAGACACCAACAGACTGTCTCTGTTACAGATATCCCTCAATGTAAACACTGTCTTCAATGGGTTTTGTGCCAAACGCACCCTAACTTGTGGATATATTGCCGAGCCACATCCTGCAGAGTCGACAACACTTAGTATCAACTCATTACAAGACACCCTGAAATAATCGTCATAATAAATACTGTTAACACCCACACCTGCTATGGTATCGCCATTACCCATGTTCCAATAAAAAAATGATGTGCTGTCAGTGGGATAATACCAACCAGTGGAGTAGTTGTACTCACAGTGTGCCGTAAATATAACGCCATCGCCAATACATAGGTTAACACCGTTAAAAGGAGTGGAATCAACTACAGTCACAGAATCATTCAATACGGAATCCCATACAACAAACTCCGAATAGTCGTACAAATGCTTTATTTTTCCTATGCTATACACAACACCGTTGCGGGTCTTGTAGAAGATACTGTCGAGCACCGGCGTAAACGGTTCGCACGGTTTCTTGCATTCCGCAATCATACTGAAACCATGCCCTGTATCATGATTCCAAGGGCCACAGTCGTTACACACCTTAAAGCGTATCGTCAAAGCCTGCATCGCGTTTGTCGGCCTCGCCGGAACCTGCATCACCGAAGGTGTCGTGACATTGCCCGTGGCAAACCATATAACCTCGTCATATATACTTGAACCGTCATATATGAACAATGTATCGGCACAAGGAGTACCTAACGCATTCATACGAAGGTCAAAATCATCTATAGTGATAGTAAAGGCATTCTCACCAGAACAATTACCCACGAACGTCACCCAATAGTCGTATCCGCGACCAACACTGTGGGCGCTATCCACTCCATCACATTTTAATCTAGCAGTAGATTCAACATTAATTGTCTGCCCATGCAAATCCCCGTCGAGAAAATAGGTATCGCTACCCTGAGCAAAAACTGCTGAAATGCCCAACAGTAACACTGAAATCAATATACAATACTTTTTCATAACTATCATAGTTTAGTGTATGTATTGTCGGCAATAATAAACATCTCGTCTATTGAGCGTAGCACCAAATAGGGGTGCTCCGACGCTGGGGTGGAGAAACAGATGGTCACTTTGCCTTTGGGATACTGCAACTGCAGTTCCTTGAAGTTATATGCGTAGAAGCTTAGGGTCGTTAAGTCCACCCGATAGTCCTCCGGCAGACTCTGCCCGTCCTTGCTGACCACCTGCGTAATAGAGTACACCTCTGCACCGGCGGGGATAGTGTCAGACACATAAAATGCCGCACGCCCAAACGCGCAACGCCACTTTAACTTGTCTACATCGTATTCGTTCATCGCATCCTCATCTCCGTTGAAAAACGGCAACATAATGGTCTCGCAGCTTTGTGCTTTCATGCCTAAGGCGCACATCATGAGGGCTGCTAATAATACAATCCTTTTCATAATTCTGTTCTTTGCTTCTATATATATGACGGAGAAGTGGTGAAAAGCGATCAAACTTTAACTATTTTTAACTTTACTCTTGTTCCTGATGTGGTTAATCAGGGCCATGAGCAGACCAAGGGCGAGGAAACCGCCGGGAGGCAGTATCATCATCAGCATGCCGTCGGCACCGCCTATAAGGCTGTGGCCGAAGAAGCAGCCGGTACCCAGCAGTTCACGCACCATGCCCAGCAGGGTCAGTGCCCAGGTGAAGCCGAGTCCCATGAAGAGACCGTCGAGGAACGACTGGCCAACGTTATTCTTCGAGGCAAAAGCCTCGGCGCGGCCAAGCACGATGCAGTTGACCACGATAAGGGCGATGAACAGACCCAGGCTGTCATACAGCGCGGGCAGATAGGCTTTCATCACCATCTCCACCATAGTCACGAATGTGGCTATGATGACTATGAACGCCGGTATACGCACTTTGTCGGGTATCACACTCTTGAGGAGCGAAATAACGATGTTGGACATCATGAGCACAAAGGTGGTGGCCAGACCCATGCTCATGCCGTTGATGGCCGACGTTGTGGTGGCCAGCGTGGGGCACATGCCGAGGATGAGCACCCATGTGGGGTTCTCCTTGATAAGGCCGTTCTTGATAATATCTTTAGTCTTCATAATCCGTAGTGTTTGCGTTACTGTTAATCTGTGCGAAGACTGCCGAAGCGTCGTTCACGATACCGAGAAAGGCGCGCGAGGTGATAGTGGAGCCGCTGATGGCATCCACGCTGCCGCCGTCCTTCTTCACGGTGAGGGCATTTTCAGCGGGGTTGGAGCCCACCACACAGCCCTTGCCGTCCTTCTGGAACCACTGGTCAGCTTTGGCGCCGAGACCCGGGGTCTCGTGGGTCTCCAGTATCTGGTAGCCGCTCACGTTACCTTCCTTGTCGAAGCCCACCATGAGCTGCAGGTGACCGCCGAAGCCTTTGTCGTTGCCAGCCTCGATGGCGGCACCCACCATGTTGCCCTCGGCGTCGAGGCCCACATGGCACAGGTGACCGTCCACATCACGGTCTTCCAGCTTGTCGAAAGCCGGCAGCACGGCGCTGATGGCGTTCTCCACCTTGGCCTGCTGGGCGGCAGCTATGGGTTCCTTGGTCACTCCGTTGAGGGCTGCCAACGCAGCGGCGGCCACAAGGGCTATCGCCGTCAGCGAGAACAGCATATTTGGTAATGTCGATTCTGCTTTCTTTGCCATAACATTAAACTTTAACCATTAAACATTAACCTTTATTCCGCGAAGCGTTTGGGTTTGCACCAGCGGTTGAGCAGCGGGGTGACGCTGTTCATGATGAGGATGGCGAAACTCACGCCTTCGGGATAGGAACCCCAGTTACGGATGATGATGGTCAGCAGACCGCAGCCGAAGCCGAAGATAAGCTGGCCACTCTTGGCCATGGGGCTCGTCACCATGTCGGTGGCCATAAAGCAGGCGCCGAGCATGATACCGCCGGTGAGAATGGTCATCAGGGGGTCCATATAGCTCTCGGGGTTCACCAGCCACAGTATGGCGCTGAACACAAAGGCAGTGCCAATGAAGGTCACCGGAATGTGCCAGGTGATGATTTTCTTCCAGCAGAGGTAGGCGGCGCCGAGCAGTATGGCTATGGCGCTCACCTCACCCATCGAGCCGCCGATGTGGCCGAGGAAGGCATCCATGAAGGTAACACCCTCGCCGAGGGCACCTTCCTTGAAGGCTCCCAGAGGCGTGGCACCCGTGGGCACGTCGAAGGTCATGGGGAACAGGCCGCCCACCTGGGGCCATGTGGTCATCTGCACAGGGAAGCTGATGAGCAGGAACACACGTCCCACCAGAGCGGGGTTGAAGGGGTTCTTGCCCAGTCCGCCGAAGCTCATCTTGCCTATGCCGATGGCCACCAGGGCACCAATGATCACTATCCACAGCATGTCGACTGTGGCGGGCACGTTGAAGGCCAGCAGCAAACCGGTGACCACAGCCGAGCCATCGCACACGGTGCTGGGCACCTTCATGATAAACTTCTCAATCAGCCACTGGAACAGCACGCAGGCCAGCACCGACACGATGCTCACCAACAGCGCGTTGATACCGAAGTAGGCTATGGCGCAGAGCAGCGCGGGCACCAGGGCCGCGTTGACGCGCCACATGATTTTCTTTGTCGACTCGTCGCTGTGCACGTGGGGCGAGCCAGATATATTCAACAAGTTCATAATACTATTAACTCTTAATTCTTAACTTTTAACTCTTAACTATTTCTTCGCAGCCATCATGGCACGCACGCGGTTCTTGCCGAGGCGTATCTCATCGGTCAGCGGCTTGTTGGCCGGGCAGCTGAAGAAGCAGCATCCGCACTCTATGCAGTCCAGTATGTTGTGCTCCTTCGACTCCTCCACGCGGTTGTTCTTAACCAGCAGCGAGAAGAGGTAGGGTTCCAAGCCCATGGGACAGGCGCTGGCGCACTTGCCGCAGCGTATGCAGTTGGTCTCGGGGAGGCGGCGGGCTTCCTTCTCGCCTATCACCAGCACGCTGCTGTTGCCCTTCACCGTAGGGGCGTCGAGGTTCACCACGGCCTTGCCCATCATGGTGCCGCCACTGATGACCTTGCCGGTAGTCTCCGGCAGCTGGCCTATGCTGTGGCTTATAATCTCGTTGTAGGTGGTGCCTATGCGCACTATGTAGTTGTGCTGGCTCGGCAGCTCCTTGCCGGTGACGGTGAGAATGTTCTCGATGAGGGGTTTGTTCTTCTGCACGGCCTCGTAGACGGCGAAGGCGGTGCCGAGGTTGCTGACCACGCAGCCGCTGTCGATAGGCAGCTTGCCACTACCCACCCTGCGGCCGGTGACGGCGTTGATGAGCTGCTTCTCGGCACCCTGCGGGTACTTCACCTTCAGCGGCTCGATGATGATGCCATCGAACTGCTTGGCAGTCTCCTGCATCTTCTTTATGGCCAACGGCTTGTTGCTCTCGATGCCTATGTATGCGTTGGGTACACCCAAGGCTTTGCGCAGGATGCTCACGCCGATGCACACCTCTTCGGCGTGCTCCATCATCACGCGGTAGTCGCTCGTCAGGTACGGCTCGCACTCGGCAGCGTTGATGATGAGATACTCGGCCTTCTTGCCCTCGGGGATGCTGTACTTGATGTGCGCGGGGAAGGTGGCGCCGCCGAGGCCCACGATGCCCATCTCCTTGAGCTTGGCCACAATCTCCTTGGGCTCCAGCGTGCATTCGCGCTTGATGTCGGGCGTGCGGTCGATGGTCTCCATCCACTCGTCGCCCTCGACGGTGATATAGACGGCGGGCTTGGCCAGGCCGAAAGCATCCTTGCAGGTGTCGACCTTAAGCACAGTGCCGCTCACGGGCGAGTGGACGTTGGCGCACATAAAGGTCTGGGCCTCGCCAATCAGCTGGCCCACCTTCACCTTGTCGCCCTTCTGCACCACCGGAGTGGCGGGGGCGCCGAGGTGCTGGTTCATCAGCACCACCATCTGCTTGCCCACGGGCATCACCTCGATGGCGGCATCGTTCGATATCTTGTTCTCTTCGGGGTGGACACCACCCATTCGGAATGTCTTCATCAGTGTTCGGTGTTTTGCGGTTAGTGTTTAGTTGTTTGCAGGCTGTGCATCCTCGGCGGGCTTGGGAGCCGGCTTCACGGCGGGTGCGGGGAAGCCCACATCCTTGATGGCCTTGGTGGGGCACTCGGTGACGCACTTGCGGCAGGCTATGCACTTCTTGTAGTCGATGTACGAGACGTTGCCCTCGACGGTGATGGCCTCCATGGGACACACCTTGGCGCACTTACCGCAGCCTATGCAGGCGTTGGCACAGGTCTTCATGGCCACAGCGCCTTTCTCCTTGTTGACGCAGCTCACATACACGCGACGCTCTTTCTTGCCCTTGTTGCGCAGCTCGATGATGCGGCGCGGACAGGCCTTGGCGCAAGCACCGCAGGCCGTGCACTTGTCAGCGTCGACCACAGGCACTCCGTTCTCACCCATGTGGATGGCGTCGAACTGGCAGGCCGCCACGCAGTCGCCACAGCCGAGGCAGCCGAACGGGCAACCGCTCTCGCCGGTGTAGACAGTGTTCTGGAAAGCGCAGCTGCGCAGTCCGTCGTAGTTGGATTTGCGTTTGTCGCCGCAGTTGGCGGGGTTGCAACGCACCACGGCCACCTGGGGCTCGCCCTGCTCCACAGCGCAGCCGAGCAGCTCGGCAATCTTAGCCGCCACAGCGTCGCCGCCGGGGGCGCAACGCAGACCTTCGAGGCTGTGCTGCGACACACAGGCTTCGGCAAAGGCTCGGCAGCCGGCCTTACCGCAACCGCCACAGTTGGCGCCGGGGAGCACCTCGGCCACCTCGTCGATGAGCGGGTCTTCCACTACCTTGAACTTCTGCGCCACGATGTACAGCACCACGGCAAACAGTATGCCGAGGGCGCCGAGAACAATTACCGCAATCAGGATTTGTTGTGTCATATTATTATTTTTATTTTAGGATTATCGCAATATTTATTTTATAATAAGCGAGTGCAAAAATACATCTTTTTTATAACATGGCAAAATTTTTTTTTCCACAGCTGTGCAAACAGCCCCGAAACGCACCTCGACAACGGTGTTTCCGGACCGATTCCGCTCCGTCATCCCTCCGACTCCGCTCCGATCTTTCATCGACTATTAAGTATTGATATATCAGCAATTTACAAAATGTTAAAATATTTTTTTTGGCATAATGAAAATAATTGCGTAATTTTGCACCTGCAAACTAAAAACAGAAACATCATGAATAAAGTAGTTGTTGGATTTGACTTTTCGTCAGGCTCGGCCTACGCCGTCGACCTTGCCATCGACATCGCCAACCGTTTCGAGAGCGACATCAGGCTGGTGTATGTGAAGGAGAAAAACGAGGCCGAGGGCCCCATCCGCGAGGAGATTGAGCGTCGCAACGCCGCTGTAGCTCCGCTGCTGAAAGGCATCAAGCTGGAATATGTGCTGCGTCAGGGCAATCCGGCCGACGAGCTGACGGCTCAGGCCCGCGAGGACAACGCCGCGCTGCTCATCGTGGGCACCCACGGCATGAGCGGCATGAAGACCAGCATGCTGGGTCGCAACAGCTACAAGACGATAGAGCAGTCGCCCGTGCCGGTACTCATTGTGCGTGAGGACTTTAATTTCAACAAAGCTCTGGAGACCATCGTGGTGCCGCTGGACAACAGCGACGACACACGCCAGAAAGTGGCCGCAGCCGCCATGTTCGCCAAGGCTTTCGGCTCCACCATCCACCTGCTGGGCCTCTACACCGCCAAGGCTGCCGATGTTCGCGGCATCGTGGACGGTTATGTCAAGATGGTTGAGAAGTTCCTGGAGAAGAACGAGGTACAATATATCTCCAAGTTCATCGACGTCAGCAAGAATGTCACCGCCGACACGCTGGAATACGCCAACGCTGTGAATGCCGACATGATAGCCATCATGACGGAGCAGGAGTCCAACCTCTCCAGCCTCATCCTCGGCACCTACGCGCAACAGATGATCAACCAGTCGCGTATACCCGTGCTTTCGGTGCGTCCCAAGGACGTGATGGCCAACAGCGTCAACAAATAATCCATGAGGAAAACTCTCATACTGCTATCCCTCATTACCTTCGGCGCAGCCCTGCAGGCGCAGGTGCGCGTGGTGGGCGATGTAGCTGTAGAGCAGATGGTTGAGAAGCATGTGGAGCTCAACAACAAAGTGAAGAGCATACCGGGCTACCGCGTGCAGATAGGCTCTTTCTCGGGCATCAGCTCCAAGGCCAACGCCTTTGCGTTGCGCGACAAGTTCGTGGAGGACTATCCTGAGGTGCAGGCCTACATCGTCTTCGACGAACCCAACTTCAAGGTGAAGGTGGGTGACTTCCGCACGCGCTTGGAAGCCTACGCTTTCCTGCAACAAATCAAGGAGTTCTACAAGGGACATATCACCAAGGACAATATCAGTCCTGATCCTCCGGAGCAGATGGAATACGCGCCTGACGACGGCGACATCGGCGGAGAGGAATAAAGACTACACGAAAAGCGAGGCCGCCATACCGTCGGCATGGAGCAGGCCTTCGGCTGTGGGTACATAACAATTATCAGTCGGTATAATCCAACCGCAATCAATATAGGGCTGCATCAATCGGTGCAGCCTTTCTCTTTGCCCTTCCGGCACGCTGACGACAGCGAGGCCGTCGGTGGTGCGCAGGGCCGTAATCAGCAGTTCGTTGTAGGCATCCGCGGCGGTGAGCGTCTCGGTGCCCACTGTGCCGTCGGGGTTATTCCACCTTCTGTGTACCCCGTCGAAGCTGTGCGCCCCCGGACCGAGGCCGAGATATGGGGTACGATTCCAATAGCGGCTGTTGTGACGCGAGCGGAAGCCTGGACGGGCGTAGTTGCTCACCTCATACTGCTCGAAGCCGTTGGCAACAAGCCACTGGTGCAGTGCATGGTACTGCCGCACCACCTCCTCTTCGTCGGGCAGCACCACCCTACCCTTCTCCACCTGCACGGCCAGCGCGGTGCCGGGCTCAACGGTGAGAGAATAAGCGGAGACATGCGTTACACCATCCGGAATCTCCAGATTATCCTGAAATTCCGGCAGGCCATAGATGAAGTCGACACTGATATTGCTGAAGCCCGCAGCGCGTGCATTGGCGACGGCGTCGAGGGCCTGCGCGGCGGTATGGCGGCGGTTGAGGAGCCGCAGCATGCCATCGTCGAGGCTTTGTATGCCTATACTTATGCGATTGAAGAACCGGAGCCCTGCAAGCGTCTGCAGGTAGTCGGGCGTGAGGTCCTCAGGGTTGGCTTCGATGGTGGTCTCCTGCAGCTGCGACAGGTCAAAGCAGCGATGCAGGCCTTCCACAATGCGTGCCAGTTGGTCTATTGGCAGTATTGACGGCGTGCCTCCGCCGAAATAGACTGTCTGTATTGGATGCGCCTGTTCCCCTTTACGCCGCCCCATCTCGTCCAAAATGGCGTCAACGTATGCTGCAGCGTCACCTATGCCCGCTTTTGAGTAGAACGCACAGTAGGTGCACTTGCGGTGACAGAAAGGTACGTGGACGTATATCATGCCAGCAGTTGGTCGGCAGCCGCATAAGGGCTTATCTTATTGTCGAGTATATCCTGCTTGAGGGCCTCGATGCGTTCCTCGATGCCTGGTGTGTTGTAGAAGCGCTCGCGCAGGCCGTTCTCCAGTGCCTCGGTCATGATGCGTAGGTTCTGCTGCTGACGCTTGTGGTAGAAGTAGCCGTTCTGCTTGGTGAAGGTGACATATTCCATCACTGAGTTCCACAACTCCTCGATACCCTCCTTGGTGTAGGCGGAGCAGAGCGTCACCTTGACGGTCCAGCCGCTCTCGGGCATGGGGAAGAGGTGCAGGGCGTTGCGGAACTGCGCGGCGGCGAGTTCGGAGCGCTGCTTGTCGAGCTCACATTTGTTGATGCTTATCATGTCGGCCATCTCCATGATGCCGCGCTTGATGCCCTGCAGCTCGTCGCCGGTGTTGGCGAGTTGCAGCAGGAGGAAGAAGTCTACCATGGAGTGCGCGGCCACTTCGCTCTGGCCTACGCCGACAGTTTCCACTATCACCACGTCGAAGCCTGCCGCCTCGCAGAGGGTTATTATCTCGCGTGTCTTGCGGGCCACGCCGCCCAGCGAGCCGGCGGATGGGCTGGGACGAATGAATGCATTGGGGTCGACGCTGAGCTCCTCCATGCGAGTCTTATCGCCGAGGATGGAGCCTTTGCTGCGCTCGCTGCTGGGGTCAATGGCCAGCACAGCCACCTTGTGGCCGTGGGCAGTGAGCATCTTACCTAGCGCCTCGATGGTGGTGCTCTTGCCCGCGCCAGGCACACCGGTGATGCCGAGTCGCACACTCTTGCCGCTGTATGGCAGACAGCGCTCTATCACTTCCTGAGCCTGCTGCTGGTGGGCGTAGAGCGAGCTCTCGACGAGAGTGATGGCGCGGCTGAGCAGCGTGCGGTCACCGTGTAGGATACCGCTTATCAGCTCCTCGGTGGTGGGGCCTTGACGCCGCTTGGCACGCATACGCTCCAGATATTCGCGGTTCACGGTGTCGCTGGGCGTGGCGCCGGTGCCTGTCGACAGAGCCGACTCATATTCGAAGTTGCTGTAAAGATGCTTGTCGTCCATAGTATATAAGTAACGCTGTAG